>NBJMR02800__coassemble_1528_pt1 | contig 32462 bp, 32 predicted proteins | sample NBJMR02800__metabat2_high_PE_027 | metagenome-assembled genome bin NBJMR02800 | reverse complement strand
GCCTGGTTCGGATTGATGATGTCGATCAGGCGCTTGTGGGTGCGGCGCTCGAACTGCTCACGGGAATCCTTGTACTTGTGAACCGCACGCAGGATGGTGATGATCTGCTTCTCGGTCGGCAGCGGGATCGGGCCGGAAACCTTAGCGCCGTTGCGCTTTGCGGTTTCGATGATCTTCTCTGCAGACTGGTCGATCAGCTCGTGGTCATACGCCTTCAGGCGGATGCGGATCTTCTGTGCATTTGCCATGTTGGTTTTCCTCCTCGTATTTGTGCCATACATTAAATAATGTGTTGACTCGCTACGGAGAGAAACTGCAACCCCGCCGTGCGTATCACACGCGGGCATGAAAATAACCGGGCACACTGATAGTGTCATGATCCGGTCACAATTAAGAAACGTAAGTGGTTCAGGCTATCGGCTTTGCGGCGCACGCACCGCAAGTCCCGAATTTACGCAGGAACATTGCGTTTTTGCCGGGATAGGCGCAATGCCTTCCGGCTGATAGCAGTTATCTCAACCGCCCGATTGTCGGACCTACTCCGCCGAAGTTACCTGCCTCTGGCAGCAATCTCCGGCATCATCGCGTTTTTCCCCGCTTTCGCAGGTGCCTATATAGATTACTACAAGCATTCCTCAAAGTCAAGCGTTTACACAAAATTTCTTCAAATTTTTTGTATAAGGTTCCGAAATTCTGTTTTTACCAGGCATCCGTTATGCCGCATGCCGTAGTCACACGATATACATATAAAACGGCGGCACAAATGCCGCCGTTTTATATTCTCCCCCATCGGGGTCAGTCCGCTGTGACAATCAGCATCCATGAGGCCGCTTTGCTGTCAATCGTAATGCCGGTCCCTTCATATGCGGATACTGTGTATCCTGCGTCCTCTACTGCACCCAGGGTATCCTGGATGGTCGACAGATTATTCTCCAGCAGGAACCAGGACGTATCCCCATCCGTTCCAAGCAGCTCACCACCGATATCCGGCAGCTCACCGCCGCCCTGCGCCAGATAACAGTGTGCAACCGTCATCGCACGCATGGTTTCCGGAATCTCAACCGGCTGCGCATTACTTTGCACCGCTGCGATACCTGGATCTGCCGTACTCTGATTCGTGTCTCCGCCAGTTTCTTCGCTCGGGGCCAGCGTGCTTGCGTCCATACGCTCCTGCTGCGTTTCCTCCGCAGCGGCCGTCCCTTCGTCAGCCGGCACCTGATCCCCCTCTTGTCCGGCCGTATAGAGCTCCGGCTGTGCTGCCCCCCCGGATGCACTGTCCGCCGGTGCGGCGCTGCCGTCCGCCTCTGCCTCCGCTGCAGCCTCGTTTTCCACGCCAGCCTGTTCCGCGGCCTCCTGCACAGCACTGTCCATATCTGCACTGCCAGCCGCAGCCCCACTTGCCGCCGACGCATCTGCTGTGGCAGTTGTGCTGCCGCTACCCACGGTGCTGAAAAACATCGGCATCAGGCCCCCGCCCAGCACCACCAGCACTACGACTGCCGCTGCCGCAACCATCGTGATTACCGGCATATGGCGCACCGGCTTTTCCGGCTGCACCACCTTCAGCTTGCTTTCCTGTTCCAGGCGCTGCATGATGTTTTCATGCAGGCCGGCAGGCGGCTCCACCTCTTCGGCAAACAGCGCCTGCATCCTCTCCAGATCCTGCTTGAGCGCGGCGCACGAGGGGCATTCCGCCAGATGGGCTTCCAGCTTTTCGCGCTCCGCATCAGTCAGCGTACCGTCGATGCTGTTCGAGCAAAGCTGCTCAAAATATTCTTCATCACTCATGCGTCCCCGCCTCCTTTCATATCGTTAGACGCGGCAGACGGCAAAAGGTTCCCTCTCTTTTGCAAAATCGTGCGCAGTGCGATCCGCGCACGCGACAGGCGCGACTTGACTGTACCCTCGCTGATCTCCAGCACTTCGGCGATCTCGGTGTAGCTCAGCCCGGATACATCGCGCAGCAGCACGATGCGGCGGTGCTCCTCGCTGACCTCGTCCAGCGCTGCAGCCAGCTCGCGGCCAAGCTCGCTGTTTTCCAGATGCTCCTCAGGCGTAGGTGCAGGATCCGGAATCGGACGCTCCGCATCGTCTTCGCCGACAAGCGGCTGGGTCTGGGGCTGCGCCTGCTTATGGCGTGCAAAATCTACACACAGGTTGGTTGTAATGCGGAACAGCCAGGTAGAAAAGCCGCTGTCCCCGCGGAAGTCCTCAATCGACCGCCAGGCACGCAGAAACACCTCCTGCGTGATATCTGCCGCATCTTCCGGCGAACCGGACGAGCGCAGCGCCACCGCATAGACCCGCCTCTCATTCTGCCGCACCAGCACCTCGAAGGCTGCTATGTCGCCGCGGCGCGCGCGTGCCAGTATATGCTTTTCGTCCACGGCTCACGCCTCCCCTTTTGATGTCTATGGCGGACTACCCACCGACTGTCTGCTTGAGTTCCTCTGCAATCCCATAAAGCTGTTCGAGCCGCTCCAGCGCACAGATGCGTGTTTTGAACGTCTTGAGCCCGCGTTCATACTTCAAATAGCAGTTGACATGGCGGCGCGCCTCCAGCATGGCGATATATTCGCCCTTCTGCGCCGCCGCCAGCTCGATCTGCCGCACCGCCGTACCGATCCGCTCGGCAAACGGCGGCAGCGGCGGGCACACGCCGGTCTCGATCAGCGCATTCGCGCGTTCGAAGATCCATGGGGCGCCCAGTGCGCCCCGGCCGATCATTACCGCATCCGCGCCGGTGTATTCCAGAATGCGCACTACGTCCGCAGGCTCGGCTACATCTCCGTTGGCGAACACCGGGATGGACACCGCCTGTTTGACCGCGCGTATCGCGTCCCAGTCCGCCTTGCCGCTGTACTGCTGCGCGCGCGTGCGGCCGTGTATCGTGATCGCAGCTGCTCCCGCGGCCTCAGCCATGCGGGCAAACTCCACACAGTTCACGCTTTTTTCGTCCCATCCCTTGCGGAACTTGACCGTGACCGGCACATCCACGGCTTTGACCACCGCTTCGATCACCCGAGCGGCGAGCGCCGGGTCCCGCATGAGCGCCGAGCCGTCCCCGTTGTTCACGATCTTGGGAGCGGGACAGCCCATATTGATATCAATGATGTCGCAGCCTGAGACCGCACGTGCGATCTTCGCTCCTTCAGCCATGGTTTCCGGTTCGTGTCCGAACACCTGCGCCGCCGCGGGATGTTCGTCCTCCCCCAGCGCAAGCAGGCGCGGCGTTTTTTTATCCTGATAGCACAGCGCCTTGGTGGAGACCATCTCGGTCACCGTGAGCGCCGCCCCATGTTCCCGGCAGATCTGCCGGAAGGCGAGGTCGGTCACGCCGGCCATCGGCGCAAGTGCCAGACGGCCTGCAAGCGTTACACTGCCGATTTGCATATTTCTCCCCCACTGTGCAAAATTTTACGCAGTATATTTTATCACAAGCCCCCACCGATTGCAACTTGCAATGTGGTGACAAACGGATGCAGATACGTCAAGCTTGACATCAGATTGCTGTTTCGTTATAATATTAGTAAATTAGTAATTTAGTAATTATATGCAAAGGAGAAAAGACCATGGATAAACAACAGCGCCGCGAGGCTGCGGCCGCATACAAAACGCGGCGGCAGCTGGGCGGTGTATTTCAGATCCGCAACACAGAAACCGGCCGCATCCTGCTGCGCCGCACAGCCGACCTGCGGGGCAGCCAAAACCGTTTCCAGTTTGCGCAGATGACCGGCTCCTGTGTAGACTACGCCCTGCAGTCCGACTGGGGACGGGACGGGAAAACATTCGTTTTCGAGGTGCTTGAACAGCTGACGCAAAAGGAGACTCAGAGTGAAGCGGAATTCAAGGCAGATGTGGACGCCCTGTTTGATCTGTGGCAGGAAAAGCTGGCGGATGTACCGCAATATTAAAAGGGCAAAAGCTCCCTTTCGGGAGCTTTTGCCCTTTTCGTTATCAGTAGTCTAAAGCATGGATAATATTTTTTCGCTGAAAAAGTAGCCAAATGAAATCAGCGCCGTGTTCCACACTGCGATCCCCAGCGCCGACCAGCCGATAAACCAGCGCACCGGCATGCGGATCAGCCCTGCAGGAATCGAGACGATTGTACGCAGCACAGGGATGATGCGGCACAGCGCCAGGCCGCGCCCGTGCTGCGCATCTATATATTCATGGCACCGTTTGACAAAGGATTGGAACTTTGCGCTTTTCCCGAAAACTTTTTCCATAATCGGCTCGCCGCCCCAATAGCATAATGCATAAATCACCAGACTGCCGCCAATGCCGCAGATCACACTGAGCACAATCGTCAGCAGAAGGGACAACTCGCTCTGCGCAATCAACACCCCAATCGACGGCATGATCACCCCAGCCGGGAAACCAGGCAGGTTCATGTACTCACAGAAAATCACTGCGCAGACCAGAATCAACCCGTATTGATGGAACAAAGAGAAAAACTGGTCTGCCGTCATGCGCGATACACTCCTAAGAAATTCTTTTCCTTAGTATAACAAGCCTGTCCGCGCAAAACAAGTTTCCCGGAAATCAATTTTCAATCTGTTTACAAAAAAGCGGAAGGGGCTGCCCGGCAGCATCCCCTTCCCCGCCGTCCCGGATCAGGCCGGCTCAAATTCATCCTTGCCGACTGCGCACAACGGGCATACCCAATCGTCCGGAAGTGCCTCAAACGCCGTGCCGGGCGCAACGCCGTTGTCCGGATCGCCCTCAGCAGGATCATAAATATATCCGCAAACCTTGCATACATACTTTGTCATAGGAATAGCTCCTCTCTTCTATTTGATAACTGCTACTAATATAAATTAAATATCATATAAAGTCCATAGGAAAAGTGTACAATAATCATTCTGCCTTTTCTCCGGTGTTCAGCATTTTCACAGAACCATGCTGACCACTGTCCATGCTGCGCTCGAAACCAACACCCCGGCGGCAAAAGCCAGCCCCAGCTTCCACGCTGCCGATTTGCTGCGGCTGCGCGCTGTACGTCCCATCAGATAGCTGTTGGCGATCCGGCACGCCTCGCGCACCACGTCGCTGCGCGGCGCACTGTAGTCCCGCACCAGAAATATTGCCTGCTCAAACAGCCCGCACTCGTCCGGCCGCACGACCACGACCCGCCGGCTCACGCCCTTCACCATTGCGAATCCCTCCCTTTTGCAGCAGTATTGCCCAAAAGGGAGGGATTTATCCATTTTCTGTGCATTCACATCTACATTTTCTCGATGCGCATCACGAGCGCAGTGCGGTCGTCGTCATGGCCGCGGCCTTTGGCCTCGGTCACCAGCCGTGCGGCAAGCTCCTTGGGGCTGTCGCCTGCGTGGGCAAGCAGCAGCTCGCGCACCCAGCCGTCCTCCATGCCGTCCGAGATCCCGTCGGACAGCATGACAAACAGGTCACCGTGTCCAAAGCGGAGCGGCACCGGCTCACCCAGCTTATCCTCCTCGGCCAGGCCGATGGGCAGTGCCTTGCCCGTCAGGATGCTCCACTGCCCGGCAATGCGCAGATAGGAGGGCGCCGCGCCGCATTTGAGGCTCTCCGCCTTGCCGGTGAACAGGTCGAGGGTGAGTGCGTCCAACGTGGTAAAGCGCGTACCGTCCGACCGCAGGCGCAGCGCGGGCGAAACCGCTTTCAGCGCGTCCGCGATCGTGATGCCCGCGCGCAGGAACCGCTCGAGCGAGGTGACCAGCAGGCGGCTGTCCTGCGAGGCCGCGGTGCCGGTGCCCATGCCGTCCGCAAGCAGCAGGCAGGCCACGCCTGCGTCGGTAAGGAAATAGCAGCCTGTGTCGCCCGAGACCGCCGCATCCTCCTTTTGCTGCCGCCCGATGCCCACGACCGCGCGGAAGGGCGCGCGCTCGCGCAGCTCCAGATAAGCCCTGTCGCCGTCCTCCACCTTTTTCGGCCGGGTCAGGCCGACGCCCAGCAGCGCGCCCAGCCCGGCGGAAAATCCCTCGCCCTGCTGCATCACGTCGTCAATGCCCTCGCCGTACAGTTCGATCACCAGCCGTCCCTGCGCGTCGCGTACTGCGCACACGTTGTCGATCCAGCCAAAAGCGGACGCGTACCGCCGCACCTGCCGCTCCATCATGGGCTGGGCGGTCACGTCTCGCGTCACTTCCGCGCCGAGCTGCCGCAGGATGTCCGTGATGCCCGCGTACTGCCGCGCGAGCAGGCTCTTGTTTTCCTCCTGCTGCCGCCGAAGGCTCTGGCGCTCGCGCAGCGCAAACAGCGCGCTGTTGATTGCGCGCATCAGCTCGGGCAGATGCACACAGCGCGAGGCAAAGTGGTATGGGAAATCGGTCAGCTCGGCCCGTCCTCGTTTGAGCATGGGTTGGGTCACGTCGTTGAACGCCGCAAGCGTGGTGACATAATCCCGCTGCCAGCACTGCGAGCACAGCACGCAGTGGCGGCACACGCGGTCGCTCGCGCGGTCGAACACCGCGCGCACGTTCTGGTCGCCTGCCGCCTTGCCCTCGCTGAGCCCGTTCAGCATGGAGAGATACAACTCATAAAACGCCTGCGCCGCCTCGGTCGCGCATTTGCCCGCCGTGCGGCGCACGCTGCCGCGCGCGGCTTCGCCCATCAGCGTATCCGGCAGCAGGCTTTGACGGATAGCGTTCCACACCATGGGCGGCAGGGCCGCAAACAGTGCTACCGCACAAAGCAGCTCAAGGATGAGCGGCACAAACAGCGGATGGTCTACCCCCAGCATGGCCGCGCACAGGCCGGAGGCGAGCGCGCACACCGCAAACCAGCCGCGTCCATTATCCCGGAACAGCCCGGAAACCAGCGCGCACAGGCCGTAACAGCAGGTGAACAGCGCCCCGTAGCCTGCGCACAGATCCATTGCCGCGCCGAATGCCACGCCTGCCGCCGCGCCTGCGCCCGAACCGCCCAGATAGGCGGCCGCCAGCACCAGCACCAGCGCCAGAATGCGCGCGGGAGCGAGCAAGCCGGACAGGCTGAGGTCGGACAGGCTGAGCAGCACGGTCGCGGCAAGCGCCAGCAGAGTCACAGGCCGCCGCCAGTCGCTGTCGTCCCGCGGCGGGGCGAGCGCCGCGCCGTATACCCGGCATGCGCCGAACGTCAGCCCCTGCACGGCGGCAAAGGTCAGTACATCCGACGTCCGCAGCGCCGGGCCGACGGGCAGGAATACAAAGGTACACGCCGCGCCCGCCAGCGTGGCTACGGTTGGTGCGAACCAGCGCGTGGTCACGATGCGCAGGCCCGCGCATACACTTGTCACGCACAGCACGAGCAGTGCCGCCGCCACATAGACCCCGCTTTTGATCCCCCCGCCCAGCAGCATGACCCCGCAGATCAGTCCGCCGATCGCGGACAGCCCCGCCCCCCGCGCCATCAGCGCGGCGGCCATCGACAGCCCAAAAGGTGTGTAGCCGCCGAGCACGGTACCGCGCGCCAGTACGGCGCACAGCACGAACCGCTGCACGCCCTTGATCAATGTGTGCAGATGCTCCTCGTTCCAGAGCTGCGCCAGGCGCGCCGCAGCCCGCCCTACCAGCTGCGGCGCAGCCCGTCTTGTCTTTTGCTTGTCCATGTTGCCATGCCTCCCTTGTTTTCCCAGTATATCCCAAACATTTTGCGGGCTTTGCCGGAAAATAACAGGGGGAATAGCCTTTTTGCAGATTTTCATGCACCGGGCAGCAGACCGACGGCTTTCGCAGCACGGGAAATGTCAATCCAGTCACAATCCTACGGCAAAATACTGCTATACAAAGCCGCTGCCCATCCGTATAATAGTAGCATCACCTTTTTTCGGAGGATTTCTGCCATGCCACTCGACTGCATCCATCTCCCGCAGCTGCTGTTTCCCGCCCCGGGCGTTGACCTGACCCGCTTTGCGGTCATTGCCTGCGACCAGTTCACGGCCGAGCCATCCTACTGGGCGCAGGCAGAGCGGTTCGTGGGCGATGCGCCCTCCTGCCTGCGGCTGACTCTGCCCGAGATCTGGCTGGGCGCAGACGACGGCGCGCGCGCTGCAGCCATCCACCGCACGATGCAGGACTATCTGCGCGAAAGCGTGCTGTGCCCGCTGCCCGAAGGGCTCATGCTGATTGAGCGGGATACCGGCCGCGGCAGCCCGCGCCGCGGTGTGCTGCTGGCGTTCGACCTGGAAGCCTACGACGAGACCCCCGGCAGCGACGCGCCCATCCGGCCGACCGAGGCCACTGTCACCGAGCGTGTGCCGCCGCGGCTGGCGATCCGGGCGGAGGCTCCGTTTGAGCTGCCGCATATCATGCTGTTTGTGGACGACCCGGCGCACGCCCTGCTCGAGCCGCTGTTCGCCGCATGCGCAGAACAGGCCCCGCTGTACGATTTTGAGCTGATGCAGGGCGGCGGGCACATCACCGGGCGGCTGGTTTCCCCCGGCATGCAGGCCGAAGCATTTTTCTCCCGCCTTGCAGCGCATGCCGGCGCCTGCCGCACACGGGCTGGGGCGGGCGCTGTGCCGCCGCTTTTCGCCACCGGGGACGGCAACCACTCCATGGCAGCGGCTAAGGCGCACTGGGAACGCGTCAAGCACACACTCCCCCCCGCCGAGCAGGAGCGCCACCCCGCGCGCTGGGTGCTCGCCGAGCTGATCAACCTGCATGACCCCAGCATCTGCTTTGAGGCGGTGCACCGCCTGCTGCTGGATGCCGACCCGGCTGATGTACTGCACTTTCTGGAGGGCTGGGCTGCTGCCCATGCCCGTCCGGATGCAGCCCCTGCCGTGCTTTCCTGCCGATATCAGGGGCAGGAGCACACATTGTCCCTCCCGCTTGCGCCCGGTGAGCTGCCAGTCACCGCGCTGCAGCAGGCGCTGGACGCTTACCTTGCCGCGCGGCCGCAGGTGGGGATCGATTTCATCCACGGCACGGATACGCTGCGCCACCTGTCGGACGCCGCCGGACGCATCGGCTTTTTGCTGCCCGACTTTGCCAAGGACGCACTGTTCCCCTATGTAGCAGCGCACGGCGTGCTGCCGCGCAAGACTTTTTCCATGGGCACGGCGCTGGAAAAGCGGTATTATCTTGAGGCGCGCATGATCCGGTCAGACAGATAGCAAATTTCCGCATTGGAAAAATGTAAAAATTATGCTATACTGTTGTTGTCAATTTGACAAGCGATCCGACGCCCACGGAAGAAAGGAGTGCAGGAATAATGGATCTGTCCGACCGCTGCCTGCATCTGTGTGAGCATATCGAAACGCTGACCGGCGTGCATACCGCGCTGCTTGACCTGACGACAAAGTCGTTTGCACGCGAGCCGTATCATCACACCTGTGCCTTGCAGAGCACCTGCTGCACCGCCTATCTGACCCACCTGTACGGCGCCTACGAGGCGGAACGGTGGGACGGCAAATACATTTATTACTGCCCGCGCGGGCTGGTGTTCGTCGCCACGCCGCCGCTTCAGTCGGGTTCGGCCATGGAATACTGCATCATCACCGGGCCGTTTATCATGTCCAACGACGACGAGGATCCGTTTGAGGATACCTTGCTCACGGCCGAGCCGATGGACGGCGTCCCCCGCCTGACAACCGCGCAGGCACGCTCGCTGAGCGAAATCATTGCCGCGGCAGTTTCCTCCTTTTCGCTCGATATGCTGCCGCCCGACGTGGATTCGGGCAACCAAGCTGCGATCTTGCAGATGATGTACGACCTGTCGGCGGACAATACGGCGCGCGCCTACCCCATCGAAAGCGAACGCCGCCTGCAGGAGCATATCCGCTCAGGCGACAAGGAGGCTGCGCAGGAACTGCTCAATGAGCTGCTTGTGCATATTTATTATCTGGCGGACAACGACCAGCAGGTCATCAAGTCACGTATCCGTGAGCTGCTTGTGCTCATGAGCCGCGCGGCGATCGACGGCGGTGCGGATGTGGACGAGATTTTCAACCTGTGCTACCGCTATGAGCAGGAGGTGGACTCGTTCACCTCGATCGAGTCGCTCAACCGCTGGATCGGCGCGATCCTTCACAAGTTCATCAGCTTTGTGTTTGACTTAAACGACATCAAGCACCAGAATGTGATCTTCAAAACCACTGCCTATATCAAGGAGCACCTGACCGACAAACTCACGCTCGACCAGGCGGCCGAGCAGGTCTACCTGTCCAAGTCCTACTTCTGCCGCATCATCAAGGATGAGCTGGGCTGCACATTCACCGAATATGTCAACCGCCTGCGAATCGAGCGCAGCAAAACCCTGCTCCGTTCGACCGGCATGCCGATCGCGGAGATCGCCTGTGCGGTCGGATTTGACGACCAGAGCTACTTCACCCGCATTTTTAAAAAGCAGACCGGTATTGCCCCGGGCAAATACCGTGAGCAGCGCAGCACACATGGCGTACACAAAAAATAAAAACAACAGCCGGCTTTGCCTCATGCAAAGCCGGCTGTTCCATTTTCCTGGTCCTTAGCGCGGGCGGCAGCTGTTCTATTCAAAGAAACCGTTCAGGAATCCTGCTGCGTCATCACTGATCCGGAACGCCATTTCCATCCCCGCGATCTCCAGACCGATATATGGGCCGTCATACAGGGTGATGCAGCAAACTGGATGCAAGGTTTCGTCTTCTCCGCTCTCACCGAACTTTTTCGTCGACTCCTGCGACAATTCAAACTGCCCAACCGCCGTCGCATCTGCCGGCACCGCCTCGGGCCGCCAGGTTTCGAGGGCAAGCGCGTGCACAAAATCATCCAGTTCATCCTGCTCCGTGATGGTCCGCACCGGTTCATCCGCCCCGGCGGGCAAAACGGCAATCTCCTGCGCCTTGGCAATCGTATCCCCGGCATCCACCGCGTCCGCCGTATCCCGGCACCCGCAGAGCAACACCGCTACAGCGCAAACAATAAGGGACAGCAGCTGAAGTTTTTTCATCGTTTTTCCTCCTGACCGGCAGACAGACGCGAGCATGCACATCATTCTTCCCGGCATACCCTGTTTGCCGTCCCCCATTATAGCACGGCCGGACTGCGCTGTACAGTGTTTTTATCCGGAGAAAACAGCTCTGACAGTTATGCCAGAGCCGTTTTCCCCGTGAATTTATGCAGTTGGTATGTGTGGAACTTTATTTGGAATAGAACTCGTCAACCGCGTTAAAGAACGCGTCGATGTTGTCCCAGCTGGAGAGCGGCGGAATATCGCAGCCCGAGGAGATCACGAAATTCTTGTGGCTGCAGCACTTCTCCATGACCTCAAGCGTCTTGGCGCGGATGGATTCAGGCGTGCCGTTGCGGAACTCGCCCGCCGGGTCGACATTGCCCATGCAGATAATGTCTGCCGGAGCCTTCTCCATGATCTCTGCCATATCGACTGCATTGCCGAAGTGGTATGCGTTCGCGCCGTTGGAGAACATGGAGTCGAGCGTGATATTCGCGGTATTGCCGCAGTTGTGGAAAATGACCGCAAAGTTCTCATCGCGCACAGCTTCCACAATGCGCTTGCTGTAATCGCCCGAGAACTCCTGCGCGAGTGCGGGAGACAGCAGGCCGGCAAGCGGCTCGGCAATGACAACGCCATTCGCCCCAACCGCCTTGTAGGCATTGATATATTTGGTGATGAACTCCGTGCATTTCTCCAGGACAACATGCACCATGTCCGGCTCTTCGTAGCAGTAAATCAGGGACTGGGTGACGTCCAGCAGACGGCCCGCCAGCGAGAAGGGGCCAATAACGCCTGCGAACACCGGACGATCCTCAATCATGCCCATGACCTTCTCGATCGCGTCAATATAAATCCGGGTGCGTCCTGCTCCGATTTCCGGTACCGCGAGCGCCTCCGCCTGCTCCATGCGCTCGTCCTCCTCCACCTCAGTGGAGATGACCGGTCCGGTCACGGTCGGCACCTCGTCGTCCGAAAAACGGATGGGTGCGCCGAAGCACTCTGCCTCGAGCGAAAGATCCATCAGGCTGACAGCCGCTCCCGCGTTCGTGCGGTCGGCAACGGCCTTCATGCCGCGCGCCTGCAGATCGCTGTCGTTGATCAGGTCCTTGACCGTGATGCCCAGCAGCTGGATGGACGGGAAAGACAGTACCGGTACCGCCTTTTTGATTGGCGCCTCAAGCAGTTCCTTGGTCCACTGATCCATGTTTCTTTTCATCAAAATCAACCTCCATTATTACTCCGAATCCGCTTCACTCGTTTGTCGGTGTCTTAAAGATACCACGCGCCGGCAACAAACCGTTAGGAGAAAATTGCGCAGATTTCGGATATAATTGACTTTGTCAAAAAGTCCCCATTTTTCTTCCCAAAATTAAAAGCCCCGCTTTTGCAAGGGCTTTTAGTTTTAAAATATTGTCTCTGTATCAAAGTACGGGGCGGTATCTCTCCCCGTCCGGCGCTGGAGAGGCGTCCTCTTTTTCGCAGGGCACGCTGCGGAACTTACGGTTGCTGAAATCCGCTTCAATCCGGCTGTACGGCGGGCAGGTCAGGAAACGCTTATCGTCCCACGGGCCGTTGACCAGTGCGTCCAGATAACCCATATCACCTTCGACTTTGGTAAACTCCCACCCGAAATCCGCAGCCGCCTGACGGGCGTATTCCTCGCAGCCCTCACGCTCACCCAGAGGGCAGGTGATATAGCCGCAGTGCCGGTAGTTGACCATCCAGTTGTTGGTGCACTCCATCAGATAGTCTGCATTTTCCTCGCCGTATTCCTCTGCGTATTCCGCGCGGCGGCGCGCGTAGTTCTCCTTTGACGGGGTGAATGCCTGCTCAATCCAGCCGGTGTTATACCAGTACACGCCAGGCAGTTTTTGAAACATCTCGCGGTAACGGTCCGCCGAGCCGAGGAAGAGGGAGATGCAGTCGTCGCACCGCGGGACGACGACCGGCAGCGCGCGGCTGCGCAGGCCGATCACGCCGTTCGAGCACAGCCCGTATGCCAGGATGACCGCCTCAAAACGCAGGCTTTCGGGCAGGCGTTCGTTTTCCCGCCCGATCTCGTCGACCGCATGCTGCAGCTCAGTGCGCAGCACATCGGGCGTGTCGTGCAGGCCCTGCCGCAGCCACCAGACGCGCACCACATGGCGGCTTTCCGACACGAGATGCGAGATCTCCCGGTTCATCACCATGCAGCCAATGATAGCCAAACGCATATACTTCATCCCACTTCTTTTTTGGATGGCTCTATTATATATCCCGCCGCACGGGGCGGCAACTGTCCGGACGCAGTTTTGGAAAATCGTGCGAAATCAGGGCAATTTCGTGCAAACCGGCGGACGATATTCCTATACGACGCGCAGGCGGCCGGGCTATAATGGGAACAACAACTTAGGGAAGGAAGCATTGCCATGAAGCCTGCCATCGGCATTGATACGGGTGGCACCTGTACGGACGCCATTCTTTATGATTTCGACACAGGAAAGGTGCTCGGCCAGAACAAGGCGCTGACCACCTACGACGACCTGACGCGCGGTATCCTCGCGGCACTCGACGGGCTAGACCCCGTGCTGTGCCGCAAAGCCACGGTCGCAGGGTTGTCCACCACGCTTGCCACCAATGCGTGCGTAGAGGGCAAATTCCGCCGCACGCGGCTGCTGCTCATGGGCATCGACCGCAAGGGGATCGACCGCTTCGGTGCGGACTACGGTTTTACCGACCCGGACGATATCTGTTACCTGCCCTGCAAAACCACCATCACGGGACAGATCATGGAGGAGCCGGACTGGGACGAGCTGCGCGCGAACGTGCGCGAGTGGTTCGCGGATGCGGAAGGCTGCGCGGTCTGCGAGATCTACGGCATGCGCAACGGCGGCGTGCTTGAACAGAAGGCTGCGGAAATCATCCGCGAAAAGACCGGCCTGCCTGTGGTGTGCGCCAGCGAGTTGTTTTCCGGCCTTTCCAGCCTGGAGCGCGCGGCGAGCGCGGTGCTTAACGCGGGTTTGCTGCCCATCACGCAGGATTTCATCGCAGCGGTCACACGCGCATTCCGCGAACGCGGCATTGACGCGGAGATCCTGATCGTGCGCTCGGATTCCAGCCTGATGGGGCTGGCGTATTCGGCGGAGCACGCGGTCGAGACCCTGCTCTCCGGCCCGGCTGCCTCCGCGCTCGGCGGCAGCGCGCTGACCGGGCTCGACAACGCAGTCGTCGTCGATATCGGCGGCACGACGACCGACGTGGCGCTCATCGAAAACAGCGCGCCGCTGCTCGCAGACGGCGGTATCCGCGTGGGGCAGTGGAAGACCTTGGTCAAGGGACTGTTTTCCACCTCGTTCGCGCTCGGCGGCGACAGCGCCATCCGCTGGGACAAGGACGGCGCGCTCACCCTCGGGCCGGATCGAATCATCCCGCTGTGCGTGCTGGCCGAACAGTACCCGGCCATCCTGCCCGTGCTGCGCAGCCAGATGCGCGAGGTGCCCGCTCACACCCTGCCGCTGCATGAGTTCCTCACCCTCGGCCGAGCGGACTGGCACCATCTCCCGATCGGGGAGTCAGACCGCCGCCTGTGCCGCGCATTGGAAAAAGGGCCGCTCAGCCTGCAGCAGGCGGCGGATGCGGTCGGCGTGGACAAATACCTGCTGCACACCGGGCTGCTGGAAAAAGCGAGCGTCATCCTGCGCGCAGGACTGACGCCGACCGACGTGATGCACGTGCGCGGCGACTACACGCGCTACTGCCGCGAGGCATCCCAGCTTGCGGTGCAGTTCGCCGCGAACTCCCTGCGCATGCTGCCTGAGGAATTCTGCGACCGCATCTATGACGATGTTTCGCGCGAAGTGTTCTACGGCGTTTCCCAATTGCTGCTCGAACACAGCTCCCCCTACTTCCGCCGCCACGGGCTGGACGACGGGATGCGCGAGCTACTCCGCCTGCAGTGGGAGAACCGCCATACAGGCGGCGACGGCCTGCTGCACTACGCCTTCCGCGCACCCGCGGCGCTCGTGGGCATCGGTGGGCCGGTGCACCTGTTCCTGCCAGAGGCAGCCAAGGCGCTCGGCGCAGAATGCATCATCCCGGACTGCGCTCCTACGGCCAACGCGGTCGGCGCGGTGACCGGACGCATGTCCGCCTCGGCCGAGGCCGAGGTGCGGCCGCACGGCCTGTCACCCGATGACAGCGTGCAGGGCGACTGGGAGGTGCTGTGCGACGGACAGCCGCCGCGCTACTTCGCGGATGAGGCCGAGGCCGCCGCGTGGGCGGAGGCGCGCCTGCGTGAGCGTACGGAAAAAAGCCTGCGCGCGCAGGGCGCAACCGGCGAACTGTCCTTTGTCTCCCGTGTAAACGATATGACTGCTGATATTCTGGTGGGCGGGGTTAAGCTGTGCACGCGCATCCGCGTGACCGCAAGCACCTGCTTGATGCAAACTGCTGTAAAGGAGAACCGACATGTGTGAATTGACCATCGTGCGCGGCGGGGACAGCCGCGCGGTATCCGCCGAGGCTGGCGCGCTCGTCAGCGACCTGCTGCGGCAGGCTGTCCCCTCTTTCGCGCTGCCCTGCGCAGGCAACCACACCTGCGGCAAGTGCCGCGTACAGATCACAGGAGCAGTGGAACCACCCGATGAGCCTGAGCGGCGCCTGCTGGGCGGGGACGACCTCGCCGCGGGCATCCGCCTGGCCTGCTCCTGCCGTCTGGCAGGCGATGCCACTGTCACGCTCGAGGCCGAGGGCAATTCCAAGATCATCGCCTGGAACCAGACCCCGCCCTTCGAGCACATCGAGAGCGGATACGGTATCGCGGTGGACATCGGCACGACGACCGTCGCCATGCAGCTGTTCGACCGCGCAAGCGGCGCGGTGCTCGCCGAACGGCTCGCGGAAAACGCGCAGCGCGGCTTTGGCGCGGACGTCATCTCGCGCATTGAGGCGTGCAAGAGCGAGGGGCTGGACGTGCTCTCCGGACGCATCAACAGCCAACTCGAGCGCATGGCCGCGGAATGCATGCAGGAGGCGGGGGTGGATCACATCGAGGAGTCGGTCGTCACCGGCAACTCGACCATGCTGCACCTGTACGAGGGGCTGGATCCGGCCTCGCTCGCGGTCGTGCCGTTTGACGTGCAGTCCTTTTTCGGCTGCATGAGCCGGCACACGCTGGCGGGCGCGCCGGTCTATCTGCCGCGCTGCATCGGCGCGTATGTGGGCGCGGACATCGTATGCGCGATCCTTGCGTCCGATATGCTGTCCGGCGGCGTGCAGCTGCTCGCGGACATCGGCACGAACGGCGAAATGGCGCTCGCGAAAGATGGAAAACTGCTCTGCTGCTCGACCGCGGCTGGCCCCGCGTTCGAGGGCGCGGGCCTGTCCTGCGGCATGCCCGCGGCGCCGGGCGCGGTGCGCGCGGTGTGGCGCGAGGGCGATCAGATATGCTTCGAGACCGTGCAGGACCAGCCCGCCAAGGGTGTGTGCGGTTCGGGTATCCTGGATGCGCTCGCGGTCATGCTGGAAACCGGGGCGATCGACGACTCGGGCTTTCTCGAGGAGGATTTTGCCATCGGCGGCAGCGGCGTGCAGATCGACCAGCGCGACGTGCGCCAGATCCAGCTGGCCAAGTCCGCGATCTGCGCGGGCCTGATCACCCTGCTCGAGGAAGAGGGCGTGGACGCGGCGGATGTCGAGCGGTTCTCCATCGCGGGCGGCTTTGGCAGCTCGATGAACTTTGACTCCGCCTGCGCGATCGGCCTGTTTCCGGCGGCGCTGCGCGACAAGACCGGGTTTATCGGCAACGGCGCGCTGGGCGGCGCGTCCATGCTGCTGATGAACAGATCCCTGCGCGAAAAATCCGAGCACATGGCACAGCAGGCAACCGAGCTGTCGCTCTCGGCCAGCCCGGCGTTCATGGATTATTATGTGGACTGCATGTCGTTTATGGAATTTTAAGGGGTTCGTTTCCGTCAATCCGCTTCAAGCGGGAGGAGACGCACCGCACATAGCGTAGATGCTCCCAAAACTGCGAAAAGTTCCGCCGCAGGCGAAACTTTTCTCCTTTCTTGTTAAAAAGCCCGGCACAGCTGGGCTTTTTATGACGCTGACCGTGATCACTCCCAGCGGCTGTTTGATGCACGCATGATGGCACAGGATATACAAACAAAGCGCCTGCGGTTTTGAATACCGCAGGCGCTTTGTTTTATTCCGGTCTGGTTTGGCTTTTCTGTTCCGTTTCGCGCAGGATATAGCGGAATCGGAAAAGGAACAGGGTCGTTGTTGTAGCAGCAGCAAGGAAATCTGCCACCGGCTCTGCACAGAATACGGCAAACAGCTTGTCTGACATAAACTGCGGCAGGATCAGAATCAGCGGAATGAGCAGAATAACCTTTCGTTCCAGCGCAAGGAACAGCGAGATCTTCGCTTCCCCCAGCGCGACAAAGCACTGCTGGAAGGTATTCTGGAACGCCATCGTAAAGCCGACAGCGAAATAGATGCGCAGCGCCCACGCAGTCATATCCACCAGTTCGGTATTGCGGTTGAACATCTGCGCCACGGCATGCGGCGCCAGTTGTACCACACCCCAAACCGAAAAAGCAAACACGCAGGCGATGATCAGGGTATAACGCACGGACTGCTTCATACGGTCCGGACGGCCGGCGCCGTAGTTAAAGCTTAAAATCGGCTGCGCGCCCTGCGCCAGTCCCAGCAGCGGCATCTGTACCATTTGGGAAACCGATGTCAGAATGGTCATCGCTCCGACCGCAAGGTCGCCGCCGTACCGCTGCAGCGAGACATTGAATGTTACCGTAAGCAGACTCTCGGTCGCCTGCATGACAAAGGGCGAAGCGCCCAATGCAACCGCCGGAAGCAGCAGCTTGCTGTCCAGCCGCAGAAAAGCTTTGCGCAGGCGCAGCGTGCTCTTGCTGCCGGACAGGAACACCACCACCCATGCCGCGGAAACTGCCTGCGAAATGACGGTTGCGATCGCCGCGCCGCGCACACCCATGCCGAACGCAAAGATGAACACCGGGTCGAGCACGACATTGAGCACCGCTCCGATCAGCACGGTTTTCATCGCCACACCGGATTTCCCCTGTGCAGTGATAAAACCGTTGAGACCCAGCGCAGTCATGACAAAAATCGTGCCCAGCACATAGATATTCAGGTATTCGAGCGCGTATGGCAGCGTATCCGCGGACGCGCCGAACAACACAAGCAGCGGCTCCTGAAACAGCAGGAACAGTACCGTCAGCACAATGGACAGCCCCCACAGCGCCGCCGAGCAGGTTCCAAGCGTACGTTCGGCTTTTTCATGCTCGCCTGCGCCCATGAAGATGGACGCGCGCGGCGAGCCGCCCATGCCGATCAGCGCCGCAAACGCAGAGATCAGCGTGATCACCGGGAAGGTGACACCCATGCCGGTCAGCGCAAGCGCGCCCTCGCCCGGGATCTGGCCGATATAGATGCGGTCGACGATGTTGTACAGCAGATTGACCACCTGCGCGCAGATCGTCGGCAGCGCGAGGCGGATGAGCAGCGGGCCGACCGGGTCGCGTCCCAGGTCGGCCTCACGCTTGCTCTGTTTTTCCTTTCTCATACCGCTCCGTCCTCCCGGATCAGGATGCGCAGCGCCTCCACCGCGGTCCTCACGCCGCGCTCGGCCGCATCCGGCGGGATGCTGGGCGCGTCGTCGTTATCCGCGTTCCACAGCACATTGAGCACCGCGCCGCAGCGCACATGCAGCACCTGCGAGACGATAAACAGCGCCGCGGTCTCCATCTCGCTCGTAAGCGCGCCCGCGGCCTTCCATGCCTTCCACTTGGCGAGCAGCTCGTCTGCGATAGGCTGCTGCGCTGGGCGGATCTCGCCGTAAAAGCTGTCCTTGGACTGGATGACGCCGATGTGGTGAGTGAGCCCGAGCTTTACCGCCGCATCCCGCAGCGCGGAAACGACGGAAAAGTCCGCCGCAGCCGGGAACTCGATGGGCAGGTACTCGCGGCTTGTGCCCTCCTGCCGGATGGCTGCGGTCGCGATCACGATATCGCCGCCGCACACCTCGTCCACAATGCCGCCCGAAGTACCCACACGGATAAACGTGTCCGCGCCGCACTCGACCAGTTCTTCGAGCGCGATCGCAGCGGACGGGCCGCCGATGCCGGTCGAGCACACTGCGACCGGCACGCCGTCGAGCTTCCCCGTCCACAGGGTATATTCGCGGTTCTGCGCGATCTGTTTGGGCTCGTCAAAGTAGCGGGCAATCTTCTCCGAGCGTCCCGGATCGCCCGGCAGAATGACATAGCGTCCAATGTCGCCTTTTCGGATTTGTATATGCATCTGCTTGCCGTCGATCAGCATACCACTTTTCCCTCCCGTTCGATAGTGCGAATGTTTTTCTCTGCCTTGCTGCGCGGCAGCATGACCTCATGCCCGCAGCCCTCGCATTTGAGCTTGAAATCCATTCCCGTGCGCAGCACCTTCCACTGCTTTGAGCCGCAGGGATGCGGCTTTTTCATGGTCAGGATGTCGCCGACCTGTACGTCCATTCCCGGTTCACTCCTCATGTTTTTGCTTTCATTATTATAGCACACTCCCAGTGCTATTCCCACCGGATTTTTCATATAGTAGTGCAGACCCCAAAGGAGGCTCTGCTATATTATGAAAACAAGCGAATGCTACCTGCCCGAGGGCAGTTACACCGCCCTGCCCGAGATGCGGCAGGCACTCTCCTCCCCCGAAGGGCTGCGCCGTGCGCAAGACGAAGGCATGATCCTCGAAGCGGTCGCGCAGCGGTGCACAGCCGCGCATGACCTGCTGTTCGACTTCGGCTTTGCACAGGGCATCATGCCGCGCTCGTGCTGCGCCCTGGGCGTTGCCGAGGGCGACACGCGCGAGATCGCTATCCTGTCCCGTGTGGGCAAGCCGACCTGTTTTGCCGTGACCGAGGTGGACGAAACCTCTGATCCGCCCGTGGTCTGGCTGTCGCGCACGATCGTCCAGCAGCGCGCGCAGGACTTTTTCCTGGATACCCTGACCCCGGGCGATGTGATTCCCGCCGCAGTCACCCACCTTGAGCCGTTCGGCGCGTTCGTGGACATCGGCTGCGGGGTCGCGTCGCTCATCGGCATCGAAAACCTGTCGGTCTCGCGCATCTTCCATCCAAGCGACCGGCTTTCGGTCGGCCAGTCCATCTATGCCGCGGTGCGGTCGGTGGACCGGAAGACGCGCCGCATTTCACTCACCCACCGTGAGCTGCTCGGCACATGGGAACAAAACACCGCGCAATTCTCCCCAGGGGAGACCGTGCGCGGCGTGGTGCGGTCGGTCGAGCCATATGGCGTGTTTATTGAACTTGCGCCCAATCTGTCCGGTTTGGCTGAGCCGCGCAGCGACCTCGCCGCAGGGACGGTGGTATCCGTGTACATCAAGTCCATCCTGCCCCAGCGCATGAAGATCAAGCTGACGGTCATTGACGTACTCGCCGCCAGCGAGGCACCGCCCCTGCCGCAGTATTTCATCACGGAAGGGCATATCGATGAATGGGTGTATACGCCCGCCTGCTGCGACCGGAAGTATATCGCAACCGTATTTGAGTAAATGGCATAGCTTTCACAGGAGCGCGCGTAGCGCGCTCCTTATTTCTGTCCCTTAATCCTGTCCCAGTAGGCTTTTGCGGCCTGCTCGGTCTTGTTCGGGCCGAAATCGTAATAATGCGCGCCGCGCAGTTCATCCGGCAGATACTGCTGCGGCGTCCAGTGATTTGGGAAGTCATGCGGGTACTGATAGGTCAGCCCGCGGCCCAGCTTCGCCGCGCCGCTGTAATGCGCGTCCTTGATGTGCGACGGGATGTCTCCTACTTTTCCCGCGCGCACGTCCGCCTGCGCCGCACCAATGGCCACGGCTGCGCTGTTGGACTTGGGCGCGGTCGCCATCAGGATGACCGCCTCACCCAGCGGGATGCTCGCCTCAGGCAGGCCAAGCTGGAACGCGCTGTCCACGCACGCCTTGACGATCGGCATACACTGCGGATAGGCCAGCCCCACGTCCTCCGCCGCGATGACCAGCATGCGCCGCGCGGCGGAGATCATGTCCCCCGCCTCGAGCAGGCGCGCGAGGTAGTGCAACGCTGCGTCCGGGTCCGAGCCGCGGATGGACTTTTGGAACGCGGATAAGATATCGTAATGGCTGTCGCCGTCGCGGTCGTAGCGCATGTTGGATCGCTGCGCGGCCTGCTGTGCGTCCGCGAGCGTCACGCCCTGCTCCCCCGCGCCGAGCACGAGCAGCTCGACCGCGCCGAGTGCCTTGCGCACGTCGCCGCCCACCGCCTGCGCGATGTGCGCGGCCACGCCGTCCTCGACCGGGATTTCCTTATCCCCGATGGCGAGTGTAAATGCCCGCTCAACTGCCTTCTGCATGTCCCGCGCCTCGATGGGCTTGAACTCAAACACCGTGCAGCGGCTTAAAATCGCGTTGTAGATGTAAAAATAGGGATTTTCGGTCGTGGAGGCGATCAGCGTCATTTTGCCGGTCTCAATAAACTCCAGCAGGCTCTGCTGCTGCTTTTTGTTGAAATACTGGATCTCGTCCAGATACACGAGCGCGCCGTTCGGCGCAAGGAAGGTGTCCAGCTCGTCGATGATCGCCTTGATATCCGCGATGCCCGCGGTGGTGGCGTTGAGGTGGTACAGCTTGCGCTCGGTCTGCTTTGCGATGATGGACGCGACCGTGGTCTTGCCAACGCCGGACGGACCGTAAAAAATCAGGTTCGGGATGTTGCCGCTCTCAATCACGCGGCGCAGCAGGCCGTTTGGGCCCAGCAGATGCTGCTGGCCGACTACGTCGTCGAGTGTTTTCGGGCGGATCTTGTCTGCTAAGGGTTGATACATGGTTTCCTCCTTGTGGAGACTTCAAAATACTGCGGAGAGCCCGGTGATCATTGCCCAGCCGAATACGCTGGGCAGATACAACAGCGTGAGCACCAGCGCGGCAGGCTTTTCCGCATTGCTGCATTTTCCGCGGAACAGCCGCACAATGATACAGCAAACGAGTGCGGCAAACAACACAAGCCATAAGAAGGCGGTTCTATACATCCAGGCTGCTGCGCTGTATACTCCCATCAGGCCGCCTATATCCGCAGCAGTTATCACCCAGACCGCCAACGAGAACAACGACCAAAGCGCTGCTGCATAGCCCAGTGCATATCCTGCCTGTTTTGCCTGTTTCATATTGATCCCCGCCTCCCTTATATGATATATCCATTATAGCACGCCCACCCATCGAACACAAACAGGGCTTGACTTTCTCGCTTTACTATGATAAACTATCCGCAGTCAACAAACTGCAAAAAGGAGAATGCCTTATGGACAAGCCCTTTCTCGATAAGCTCCGCAAGATCGACCCCTATGTGCCGGGTGAGCAGCCGCAGGCAAAGGATATCATCAAATTAAATGCCAACGAGAATCCCTATCCGCCCGCGCCAGGCGTGCAGGAGGTGCTGCGCACCTTCGATGCTTCCTCGCTCGCGCTCTATCCGGATGCGAACGGCAAGCGCCTCAAAACCGTGCTGGCTGAGCGCTTCGGTGTAAAACCCGCGCAGGTGTTCCTCGGCAACGGGTCGGATGACGTGCTCGCGCTCGCGTTCCAGTCGTTCTTCTGCTCGGACAAACCCATCCTTTATCCGGATATCACTTATTCGTTCTACCCGGTCTGGTGCGACCTGTTCCGCATCCCGTATGCGACCGTGCCGCTTAGTGAAGACTTCTGTGTGAACATCCGCGATTACGACAAGCCGAACGGCGGCGTGGTGCTGCCCAACCCGAACGCGCCGACCGGGCGCGCGCTGCCGCTGGACGCGATCGAGGATCTGCTGCAGCACAATACTGACTGCGTAGTCATTATTGACGAAGCGTATGTGGATTTCGGTGCAAACAGCGCTGTTTCGCTGCTGAAGCGGTATGAAAACTTGCTGATCGTACAGACCATGAGCAAATCGCGCTCGCTCGCCGGCCTGCGCATCGGCTATGCGCTCGGCTCGGAGACGCTGATCGCCACACTAGAAGCGGTCAAGAATTCATACAACTCCTACACCATGGACGCCATTGCGCTCGCCGCAGGCGAGGCCGCCGTGCGCGACGAAATGTACTTCCAGCAAATCTGCCGCAAGGTCATTGCAACGCGCGAACGCGCGGCAGAGGCGCTGCGGGAGCTCGGCTTCACGGTTTCTCCCTCGCTTTCCAACTTCCTGTTTGTGACGCACCCCAAAAAAGAAGCATCGGTCATTTTTGAGTATTTGCGGCAGAAAAATATCTTTATCCGCTATTTTAAGCTGCCGCGCATTGATAATTATTTGCGCATTACGGTCGGCACGGACGAGCAGATGGACAAGTTGATCGCCGCGCTCAAGGAATTTCTGTAACAAAAAGCGTTCCGCGAAAGGACTTTCGCGGAACGCTTTTGTTATACTTTGATGACAAGCCCCAGCCGCTTCGCCAACATCGCGGCCTGTTCCATGGTCACGACTGCGCCGCGCAACTCGGCATTGGTGTCCGATACAGCGATCCCGTCCAGTTCACAGCCGGTCAGGTCCAACCCCGCGAGCGGCGTATGCAGAAAGCTCGCTGACCGCAGCACCGTCCTGTCCAGCTGCAGCCCCTTCCATGTGCATTCATTCAGGGAAGCATTGCTGAGGTCGCATCCGGAGAAACCAACCTCCCGCAGCCGTGCGCGGTCAAACACCGCGTAGGACAGCGCACACGCATCGAACGCCACACCCCGCCAGCCGGTCTCGCCAAAGCCCGCGCCGACCGCCTTGCAGTCCTCGAACGCCACGCGCGCGAAGAACCCGTCGCGCCAGCCGCTGTTCGACAGCTCGCACCGCCGGAACACAACGTCACTCAAATCCGCGCGCTCCCACCGGCACCCGGTCAGGCGGCAGCCCTCGAGCAGCACGCCGTGCAGCCGCAGGCCCTCAAACCGCGTGCCGGACAGGTCCGCCCCGCAGATGTGCAGCCCCTCGGCCGGCAGCTCCTCCCGCTCGCAGCGGGAGAGCAGCTCTGCCGCATCGGATACCTGCTCCAGCACCGCTGGCAGACGCGCGGTCACGTCTTGTCGAGCAGTTTGATGATCTCGTCGATCTTCGCCTCGCGAGCCTGCTCGTCACCCGTCTCGAATGCCTCCTGCACGCAGCCCGACAGATGGGCGCGCAGCACCTCGCGCCGCGCCTTGTGCACCAGCGACTCGACCGCCTGCAGCTGCGTGGCGATCTCCATGCAGTAGCGGTCGTCCTCAATCATCTTGAGCACGCCGTCGAGCTGCCCCCGCGCGGTGCGCAGGAGCGGCTCGACCTTTTTCCGGTCAGCCCTCATTCAATGCCGACCACCTTGTAGCCCGCCTGCTCGACCGCTTCGGTCAGCTTGGCGTCTTCCGGGATGCTGTCGCCGTGCAGCGTGGCCTTACCGCTCTTGAGATCCACATCCGCGGTCACACCCGGGAACGCCTCGAGCGCCTTTTTCACATGGGCTACGCAGTGCTCGCACATCATGCCCTCCACCTTGACTACCTTTGCCATTTTTGCTTCCTCCTTTGGCAGAACTGTATATTCGCCCGGCTTCACTGCCGGTTTAGGGGTACTCTGGAAGAACTTGAGCCGCAGTGCGTTGGATACCACGCATACCGAGCTCAGGCTCATCGCGGCCGCGCCGATCATCGGGCTGAGCCCCAGCCCCAGCGGAAGCCACAGCACGCCTGCCGCGATCGGGATGCCAATACAGTTATAGAAAAACGCCCAGAACAGGTTCTGGCGGATGTTGCGCATGGTCTGGCGGGACAGGCGGATCGCATCCACCGCATCCATCAGGTCGCTCTTCATCAGCACTACGTCTGCAGACGAAATCGCTACATCCGTACCCGCGCCGATGGCGATGCCCACATCCGCACGCGCCAGCGCGGGCGCATCGTTGATGCCATCACCCACCATGGCGACCTTGCGGCCCTGCGCCTGCTTCTCGCGCACCACGCGTTCCTTATCCTGCGGCAGCACCTCGGCTACGACATCCTTGATACCAAGCTCGGCGGCAATGGATTTGGCGGTCGCCTGATTGTCGCCCGTGAGAAGCGTTACCTCGATGCCCAGGCTTTGCAGCGCGTCAACTGCCGCGCGGCTGGTCGGCTTGAGCACATCCGCGACCGCAAAAATACCCGCCACCTGCCGGTTGGCTGCGAAGTACAGCGGCGTCTTGCCCGCCGCAGCGAGCTCCTCGCCCATCTGCTGCGCGGAGCGCGACAGCGCAAGCCCATTTGCCAGCAGCATGCGGCGGTTGCCCGCCATGCAGCGCACGCCGTCGATCGTGGCGCGCACGCCCTGTCCTTCGATCATTTCAAAATCCGTGACCGTGCGCTCTTTGACATGCTTGCTGCGCGCATAGCGCACGATCGCGTCCGCGAGCGGATGGTCGCTCCTGGACTCGATCGACAGCGCAAGCGAGAGCAGGTCCTCCGGCTCGACACCGAAGGATTTGACGTCGGTCACGACCGGACGGCCCTCGGTAACCGTGCCGGTCTTGTCCAGAATCACACTGTTTACATTGTGCAGGTTCTCGAGCGCCTCGGCTGACTGGAACAGCACGCCGTTTTTCGCGCCCACGCCCGTGCCGACCATGATGGCGACCGGTGTTGCCAGCCCCAGCGCGCACGGGCACGAAATAACCAGCACCGCGATCGCTCGGGTGAGCGCGAAGCTCGCCGTTTCGCCGTACACCAGCCACACGATGGCGGTGACCAGCGCAATGCCCATGACGACCGGCACGAACACGCCCGCAACCTTATCCGCGAGCTTGGCGATCGGTGCCTTGGAGGCACCCGCCTCCTCGACCAGACGGATAATCTGGGACAGCGTGGTATCGTCGCCCACGCGCGCGGCCTTCATCACAAAATAGCCGCTCTTGGATACAGTCGCGCCGATAACCGTATCTCCCACATGCTTTTCAACCGGCATACTCTCGCCGGTGATGGCGCTCTCATCCAAAAACGCATTGCCCTCTGCGATCTCGCCGTCCACCGGCACGGACTGGCCGCCGCGCACGACCACCAGATCGCCCACGTGCACGTCCTCGATCGGGACGGAAACCTCCTGCCCGCCGCGCAGCACGTTCGCGGTCTGCGGCCGCAGATCCATCAGCGCGGCAATGGCCTCGCCGGTCTTGCGCTTGGCGCGCGCTTCAAAATACTTGCCGAGCGTCACGAGCGTCAGGATCATGCCCGCGGACTCGAAGTACAGGTCGTGCACAAAGCTGTGCACCAGTTCGGCATTGCCTGCCGCGCCTGCGTAGCCGATCTGGAACAGGGCGTAAATGCCGTACACCATCGCCGCGCCCGAGCCGACCGCGATCAGGGCATCCATGGTCGGCGCAAGGTGGAACAGCGTCTTAAAACCGTTGATATAATATTTCCGGTTAACGATGCAGATTGGCAGCGTAAGCAGCAGCTGGACCAGTGCAAGCGCAAAAGCGTGCTCCGTGCCGCTGACAAAGCCCGGCAGCGGCAGGCCGAACATCGGCCCCATGGAGAAATACATCAAAATAATGAGGAACACCGCGGATACGATGATGCGGGTCTTCATCTCACGCAGCTCGCCGTCCGCCTGAGGGCTTTTCGTGGGAACAGGCTTCTGCTTCCCATCATCCACCGCGGCAGTATAGCCGCCGGATACAACAGCATGAATGATCGCCTGCGCGTCGCATGCGCCCTCATCGTACTGCACGACCATACTGCCCGCGAGCAGGTTGACCTGCACCTCACGCACGCCCGGCACTGCCGCGACACTTTTTTCCACATGCGCCGAGCAGGCCGCACAGCTCATGCCGCCGACACGGAATCGTTGTTTCATATCTTCTCTCCTTATCCCAACCCCTCCCCCAGGGAGGGGGTATGTTCGTACTTAGTATACGGCAGCGGCCGGATTTTGTCAAGCGTATTCCTGCATCCGTTTTCTGCCGGGCAGGATACGGCCTTACGGCATCCCCCTGCTTTACGTCCCATCAGGCTTATTTTTCGCCGCAGAATGCAAAAAAATCCGCGCTGCAACCGATAGTTGCCGCGCAGTTTGCTGACTTTTGCGCCGCGGGATGCTATACTGAACGCAGAAAAGGAGGTGTGCACCATGACCACTGAGACTTTGGGCGAACGCATCCGTGCGGCGCGGCAGGCCGCCGGGCTGTCGCAGGAAAAGCTGGCTGAGCGGCTCGGCCTGACCCGGCAGGCGGTCACCAAATGGGAAACCGGGCATTCCGCACCCAGCACGGAGAATCTGCTGCATCTGGCCGAGGTGCTCGGCGTCCCGGTGACTGCCCTGCTGGATGTCTCTGCACCGGAACAGCAGATGCAAGCCGACAAAATCTATGCCCTGCAAAAAGCGCAGGCGCGTCAGGGCGCCGCCGAAATACTGCACGCCTTTCTCTGCAATCTGCGCACGGCTTTTATCATTCTTGCGTGCTGGATTGCGGTCTATTTGCTCGGGCGGCTGATCTGCGGCGATATTGCAAACAGTAGCCTGCTTGGCTGGCTATTTGGCACGGACTCCAAGTACTATCTGTTCGGCTGGCTGCTGACAAGCGGACTGTACTGGGCATCCATGCTGGTCTCGGTTCTGCCCGCGCTGTTCCATAAATGGCGCTTTGCCGCGTTGACCTTTGTCGTCAGCGCATCCGCCATCCCGATCGGTGAAATACTTGGCCCGAACCCAGCAAACGCGCCCTACGGCCACGGGCATGATGGTTGGCTGATCTGGATCTGCCTGTATTTTGTCGCGTTCGTTTCCGGCATTGTCCTCGAACGCATGGCGAAAAAAGGCGTGCGCCTGCGCTCCAAAAAGGGCGCTGTCTGGGCGGCGGCCACGCTTCTTGCCTGCATCGCGGTGATCGTGCTGATCCTGCTTACCCGTCCGGTCATGGCCGGCTCTTAACAAAGGCAAATCAAAACCTCCCGTGCATATTCACGGGAGGTTTTCCTGTTTTACTCGCTGACCGTGGTCGTAAACGACAGGGTTTCGCTCTGGCCGGGCTGCAGGACACGCACACCCGTCTTATGCTCGATCGCGTGGTCGAGGTAGCTGCCGTCCGGCAGGGTGCTCCACGGCTCGAGGCACACAAACGGCACGTCGAAATCCTTGTACGGACTCCACACCGCGAAATAGTCAAAGTCCGCAAAGTCCATGGTCACGCGGCGGCTGCTTTTCGTGCAGCCGATGGACGCGCGGCGCACCGGCAAGCCCTCGGCCATGACCGCGTCGTTTGCAAACAACTCGCGGGTGATGGGCAGGCGGCCGTTGTCCAGCGGCACATCCATGCGCTCCTCGGTAAGCATGACAGCCTCATCCGTCACGATACGGCACAGTTTGTCCGTGCCCTCGAAGGCGACATAGTAGTCGGTGATCTGCTCGCCGTCCTGCCAGCAAAGGTTATAGGCGTCGTGCCCGCCGACCTCGTAATACATGGTCGAACCACTGCAATTTTCCGTGATATGCTCCTTTTTGAGGGACGCGCCGTTCAGTGTGTACCGCACCGTGCACTTGAAATCCCACGGATACATTTTCTTTGTGTAGTCGTTCGGCGTGAGCGTAAAAGATACACAGGTTGCGCTCTCGGGCTGTACCTGCCATTCCAGATCACGGCCGAAGCCGTGCTGGGTAATCTCGTACGCCTTGCCGTCCGCGGTATAGGTCTTGTCCTTGAGCCGCCCGACGATCGGGAACAGGATAGGCGCGTGCCGCTTCCACGCCACAGGGTCAGCCTGCCAGACGTATTCGGTGCCGGTCGTTTTGCTCTTGAAGCTCGTCAGCTCCGCGCCCATCTCGCTGATCTCCACGCGGAAACGCTCGTTTTCCAATACCTGCATGATGTTCTTCCTCCCTGTCTGCTTTGATGCTTTCAGCATACCCGCTTTTGTCCGGAAAGTCAATTCCACACCGGGTTTTCTGTGTATATCTACAAAAAGCTCCCGTTTTCGTTGACGCTTCCGCTACTTTGCAATACAATATAGTTACTACATTGCACTGCAAGATACCTAAAGAAAAGGAGGGCGGCAGATTGATCCCATCGCAAATGCTCAAGGGCACGCTGGAGGGCTGTATCATGGCGATCATCAGCCGCCAGCCGACCTACGGCTACGAGATCGCCGAGCAGCTCAAAAACTACGGCTTCGGCCAGATCGCAGAGGGCACGATCTATCCCCTGCTGCTTCGGCTGGAGAAAAACGGGCTGGCCAACGCGGAATACCGCGCTTCCGAGGTCGGCCCCAAGCGCAAGTACTATGCTTTGACCGCCAAGGGCCGCGAAGAACTCGCGTCCTTCCTCGCCAGCTACCGCGAGCTGACGAGCGCGGTCGACCGACTGATGGATGAGATGAAAGGGGAATCGACATGAGCAAACGAACCAAACAGCTGCGCAGGGCGAACGACGCGGCGGCACAGCAACTGCCCCAGTCCGCCCACTGCGCGCTGCTTCAAATCACAGAACACCTCCACGATGTACGCGTCAGCAGCTACGAGCGTGAGTGCATACGGAGCGACGTGATCCAGATGCTGTCTGACGCCGCAGCGCGCGGCGACACGCCAACGGACGTGCTCGGTGAAGATTACCGCGCGTTCTGCGACCACGTGATCGATGCATTGCCACGCCCCACGCTGTTGCGGCAGTTTCTCCGCTCCCTGCGTGACGGGTTGCCCTTCGTGCTGGTGGTCTACGGTGTCCGGCTGCTGTTAAACGACCTGCCAAATGCGTTTTTCTTCCGCAGGGATGCCGGTACCCTGCCGCCAGCCGTGCTGGAACGCTTGTACGGTCCGGATGATCCCTGGTACACCGCGATTACGCTGGGCGATGTGCTTGGATTGGCGTTTGTGCTGGCCGCCGCCTTTGCTTTGTGTGCGGTACCGTCGCCCGACCCCGACCGGCCGCACACGACTGCCCGTAAAGTGGTGGGTGTGCTGCTTTACCTTTTCATCTTTGCTGTTTTGCTCGCGCTGCACTGGCTGTTGCCCCATGAGTTATGCCGTATCCACCTGCTTGCCGTACTCGCGATGCTTCTCGCACTGTTCGGGCTTTGGAAACTGCTGGACGCCAAGCTGGATTAAAAAAGGGGGGATCACCATGAGCAAGCGACTTCGCAAACTCCGCCGTGAGAACAAACGCGCGTTGGAACCGCTTTCCACCGCGTCAACGGTCTTGATCGACAACATCACGGATTACATCCGCAGTGCGCCCGTCCGCCCCTTTAATCAGGAGCTTGCGCGGCGGGACATGATCCGCATGCTGGCGGATGCCGAGGCGCGCGGCGAGCCGCCGGAAGCGGTCATCGGGGCGGACTACCGGCTGATGTGCGACGAGATCATCTCCGCCTTTCCGCCGCCGTCAGGACGCTACCAGCTGCTGGCGCTGCTGCGGGATGTGGCGTTTGCGCTCGCCGTCCTGCTGCTTACCCCGGCATTGCGGGCGTTCGACGGGTGGCCGGTGTTGACGGTCGATACCGGCCTGGTATCCTTCACTGCCGCCTTGTTTTTCGTCCTGCTCTCGATCATCGTCCTGCTTTACCGCAGGCCGTATGTCAGCTCCATCCTAAGCAACCGCAGAGCACTTGCCCTGTGTATACTGGGTCTCTGGTATGAGGATGTGCTGGACCTGTTTTTCCATGATGCGTTCCGCACCGTGCTGTTCCGGCTGCCCGCCGCGCCGGTTATTGCATTGACCGTTGTGTTCTTCGGTGTCTACGGCCTGCTGTATGCCACGCTTGATTAGGAAAGGGGGATCACCATGAGCAAACGCACCCGCAAGCTCCGCCGGCTGAACCAGACGGCAGCGGACAGCCTTTTCACCGAATACCGCAGCGCGCTGACCCGCATGGAGCAACACATCCTTGCCGCGCCCATCTCTGCGTATCAGAAGGAGGTGGTTCGGCAGGATGTGATCCAGATGCTGGCGGACGGACAGGCGCGCAGGACGAGCCCTGCGGATATCATCGGCCCGGATTACGACGCCTTTTGCGAAAGCGTGCTGGCCGAAATCCCGCGCCCCACGGCGGGCGAACAGGCGCTGGCCGTATTGGGCGACCTCTGTTCGATCCTATCGCTCTCTCTGCTGCCCATCCTCAGCCAAATCGCGATTGCCGGGCTTGGGGTGCAGGAGGGCGCGGCCTGGCCGATGGTCGATATCCCGGTCAGCACCGCGATCGCCGCAGGGCTGATGTGCTATGTCATGCTGTGCTTTTTCATACTGCTGTTCCGGCGGCCGTATATCAACAGCATGTGGCGCAACCGCAAAGCCTATTTGCTGATCATTCCGCTGTGGCAGAGCGACGCATTACTGAACATCTTCCTGTTTGATTTCCGGGATCTGCTGCATGCGCCGTTGTTCCAGGTGCATGCAGCGCCAGTCGTCGCCGCTTTTGTCCTGCTGTTCGGTCTGGACCTCTGGCTGAGCGAAAAAACCAGCTGAGCACGCAAAAGCGCCCCGCGCAGTTACGCGGGGCGCTTTGCCATATTCTTATTCCTCCGCCAGCAGGTGCATTTTGGAGTCCGCTTCGGTGATCGGGCGCAGCGGCCTGCACGGCACGCCGACCGCAAGATATCCCGCCGGGATGTCCTTGGTCACCACGCTGCCCGCGCCGATGACCGCGCCGTCCCCGATGGTCACGCCGCCCAGCACCACGACATTCGCCGCCAGCCAGACGTTGCTGCCGATGTGGATATCCTTGGCAAACTCGGACATGGAGACGTGCCCGTCCGGATAACGCATGCTGGTGCGCTCGTGCGCAATCAGCGGGTGGTCGGTCGCCATGAGCGACACATTCGGGCCGAACATCACGTTGTCCCCAATGAAGATGCGCGCGTCGTCCATCACGGTCAGGTTGAAGTTGCAGAAAAAATTCTCCCCAATAAAGGTGTGCGAACCATAATTGAACTGGATCGGCCCCTGAAAATAGTATTTCCCGCCGATTTTCCCGATGAACTCGCGGATGATGGGCAGGCGCGCGGGGTCGTACTCGTCCATCTGGTTGAACTTCTGGCACAGGATGTGCGCCTTGTGCTTGATGTCGCGCAGCTCCTTGGTGCGCGCGTCAAACAGCTTGCCCGCAAAAATCTTTTCTTCCTCCGTCATGGTTTACCGCCTCCAAAATTCTTTTGTCTGCGGCGTCCGTCCAATCAGGCGAGCGCCTTTTTCAGTTCCTCGATTTTATCGGTCTGCTCCCACTTGACACCCAGCTCCTCGCGGCCCATGTGGCCGTAAGCGGCGAGCTTCTTGTAAATCGGCTTGCGCAGGTCGAGCGTCTCGATGATCGCCGCCGGGCGCAGGTCGAATACCTTACGCACCGCCTCTGCGAGCTTGCCCTCATCCACCGCACCGGTGCCGAAGGTTTCGACCATGATGGATACCGGATCTGCCACGCCGATCGCGTAAGCGAGCTGGATCTCGCAGCGCTTTGCCAGCCCCGCCGCAACGATGTTCTTGGCGACCCAGCGCGCCGCATACGCCGCCGAGCGGTCGACCTTCGTCGGGTCCTTGCCCGAGAACGCGCCGCCGCCGTGACGGCCG
>NBJMR02800__coassemble_1527_pt1 | contig 32553 bp, 31 predicted proteins | sample NBJMR02800__metabat2_high_PE_027 | metagenome-assembled genome bin NBJMR02800 | reverse complement strand
CAGTTTTTCCCGCAGCGCCTGGATCGCGCGCTTTTCGATGCGCGACACCTGCACCTGTGACACCCCGATGATCCGGGATACCTGCTGCTGCGTCAGGTCGCGCGAGAAGCGGAGCGCCAGCACCTGCTGCTCGCGCTCGGGCAGGCCGCGCATCGCGTCCCGCAGCGACAGGTACAGGCAGGTGCGCTCCTCCATGCCGTCGTCACCCACCAGGTCGCCCAGCCGCCCGCCGCCGGACAGTTCACGCTCGAAGGAATCCACCGCTACGTCCGCCTGCTCGCAGGCGGCGACCTCCTCGGCGGTCAGCCCGGCGGCCGCGGCCAGCTCGCTGACCGTGGGCGAGCGCCCGGTTTTGCTCTCGAGCTCACTCTGCACCCGCCGCAGGCGCACCGACCGCTCCTTGACCGCACGGCTGACCTTGACCGCCCCGTCATCGCGCAGAAAGCGGCGGATCTCGCCCGCGATCTTGGGCACCGCATAGGTGGAAAACTCGTTGCCGAGAGACGGATCGAACCCGCGCACCGCTTTGATAAATCCCACGCACGCGAGCTGGTACAGGTCGTCCGGCTCTGCGCCGCGGCCATAGTACCGCCGCGCGATCGACCAGATCAGGCCGCTGTTGTCCTCGATCAGCTGCGCTTCTGCGCTGCGGTCGCCGCCCGCGGCGCGTTCAAGCAGGGTGCGCATTTCCGCTGTCACGCATCTCTCTCCTTAAGTACCTTGACCATGGTCACCAGCGTACCTTTGCCCGGCGTCGAGCGCACGCGCAGCTTGTCGGTAAAGGTCTCCATAATGGTAAATCCCATGCCGCTGCGCGTGTCGTCGCCGGTCGTGAACATGGGCTGCCGCGCCTGCTCGACATTCTCAATGCCGCGCCCGGCGTCCTTGACCTTGAGTTCCAGGATGCGCCCCTCAAACAGGCGCACCGTGACCGTGATAAACCCGCTTTTGTCCGCGTAGCCGTGTACGATCGCGTTGGTGACCGCTTCGCTGACCACGGTCTTGATATCGCCCAGCTCCTCCATGGTCGGGTCGAGCTGGGACACGAATGCGCCCACCGACTGGCGTGCAAACGCCTCGTTGACCGAACGGCTCTCGAATTTCAGGCTCATTTTGTTGATGACAGCACGCATCTCACTCCCCCCTTTCAAAAATCATGACCTGCGGCAGGCCAGATGCCTCAAACACCCGCATGGGCTGGGGCGGCGCGCCGCGCACGACGAATTCGCGCCCGCTGCGCGCGCAGGTGCGGTGCAGGTGCAGCACAACCGCCAGCCCGGAGCTGTCCATGAATGTCAGCCCGGACAGGTTGAGCACAAGCTTTTCGCAGGGATAGAGCACGAGCAGGTCTTCAGCCTGCTCGATGGCCATGCGCGCCGCATGGTGGTCGAGTTCGCCTGCAAGCGAGACCACCAGCGTGCCGTCGCGCCCGGCCTGTGTGATATGCAGCATATATGTTCACCTCGTGTTTGTTGAAAAAGAAAAAGGCCTGTACACTTGTACAAGCCTTAGTTTACCAATATATTCCTGTTTATTCTGCCATTTTCTGTCGGGACTTCAGGATTTTTTCGGTCTCGCCGATCAGATAGAGCGAGCCGCAGACCAGAATGCAGTCCTTCGGCTGCGCGGCGCTGAGCGCTTTCCCCAGCGCGTCCTCCGCGGTGCGGCAGGTGTGCACGTTCGCACACTCGCGCGCGGCCAGCGCCGAAATGGTGTGCGCATCCACCTCGCGGCCGTCCGCCTCGGGCGTGCAGGCATAGAAAACATCCGCGCGGCGCGCTATTTTGCGCACGCAGGTCTCATACTCCTTATCCTGCACCATTCCCATCACAACGTGCAGGCGGCGCATTTTGAGCAGCTCGTCCACCGCACGGCACAGTGCCTCCACGCCTGCGGCGTTGTGCGCCCCGTCCAGCAGCACGAGCGGCTGGTCGACCAGCCGTTCCAGCCTGCCCGGCATACGCGCACGCGCCAGGCCGCGCACCGCGGCCTCCACCGGGATATCCCAGCCGCGCTCGCGCAGCGCGGACAGGGTGCGCAGCGCAGTCACGGCATTCTCGATCTGGTGCCGTCCGGGCATGGCGATAGTATAACCCTGGCCGTCGTGCACAAACGCCGAGCCCTCGATGTCGCAGCGCAGCACGCGGCAGTCCTGCGCGCCGGTATACCACACCGCACCGCAGGCTTCACACGCATGGCGGATGACGACCATCGCCTCCTCTGCCTGCCCAGCCGCGCACACGGCGGCCGAGCCCGGCTTGATGATTGCAGCCTTTTCCCCGGCGATCTCCGCAACCGTGTCGCCCAGCACTGCCATGTGGTCAAGCGAAACCGGCGTGATGACGCTGGCCTCGGTGGTGCGCACGACATTGGTCGCGTCGCACCGGCCGCCGAGACCGGTTTCGAGCACGACGATATCGCACTGCTGCTCTGCAAAGTACAGGAAGGCAAGTGCGGTCGTAAATTCAAACTCGCCTATGGATTCGCCCTCGGGCAGGGCCAGGCTTTCGCATGCGACCGCTACCCGCTCGGCAAGGCGGGTCAGGTCGGCGTCCGGGATCATCGCGCCGTCCACCCGGATGCGCTCATAAAATTGCACAAGATAGGGCGAGGTATACAGCCCCACGCACAGCCCGGCGGCACGCAGGGCCGAAGCAATCATGCACGCAGTCGAGCCCTTGCCGTTCGTGCCCGCAAGATGGACAAATTGCAGCCGGTCCTGCGGGTCGCCCAGCGCCGCGCACAGCGCGCGGATGCGGTGCAGTCCGGGCTTGCCGGAAAACCGGCCGAGGGAGTGGATGTAATCAATCGCAGTTTGGGGGATTTCGGTGTCCATAATCAACCTCTTTTATTCTGTATTTCTGGTAAGCTGCGCCGTCCACGCGGACATGCGCTTTCCGTCCGCAAACGATACGCCCACATTTTCATAGATATCCGCATCCAGCTGGCGGAGCGTTTCCGTGCCGCTGTACCGGCCGTCCGCGGAGCGGTAGGCGGAAACGATGCACGGCCCGACGATCTCAAACGTGCCGCGCAGTGTGCCGAGGGCCGGGTTATGCGACTGCCAGCACAGGGTACCCGGACGGTCGGACGGCGCGATCTCATAGCAGTTCGTAAACCGCACCGCGGGGTCGGACTGCACCTCCAGCCAGCCGTCCAGCGTCCATTTGGCTGCGCTGTGCTCGATCTGCACCGCTCCGGACAATGGAAGCACTTCTCCATCCGCGTCATAATAGGTGCCGCGGGCCGTCCAGTTTGCAGTCTGGAAGAAATAGGTGTGCACCATTCCGGGTTCACCTCCCGCATGTTATCCAATATTATAACACAACTCTGCCAAAAGAAAAGGAGGAACCGCAGTTCCTCCTTTATCTTTTCACATTTTTAACCCAGCGCGGCGATGGATTCCTCCAGCTTTGCGAGATGCTCGCGCAGCTTCTCCACCTTTTCCCGCTCCACAGCGACGACCTTTTCCGGCGCCTTGCTGACGAAATTCGGGTTATCCAGCTTTTTCATGACAAACGCGATGTCGTCCTCGACCTTGGCCTTCTCCTTCTCGAGACGTGCGCGCTCGGCAGCGAAATCGATCAGGTCGCCCATCGGCATATAGAGCTGGGCATCCTCGGTGACAACAGACGCCATCTTTGCCGCATCCGCAGGCACCGCGTCGATCAGCTCAATGTCGGACGCATACGCCAGCTTGGGGAAGAAGCCCGCACCGGCGGCAAAGGTATCCTTCTTATCGGTCAGGACGAGCACCTTGGCCTTCTTGGAGGGCGGCACGTTCATCTCACTGCGGCGGTTGCGGATCGCGCGGACCGCGTTCATCATCGTCTCCATCTGCGCCTCCTCAGCGGCGAAGTGCAGCTTCTCATCATACTCCGGCCACTGGGACACCATGACGGACGGTCCCTCGTGCGGCAGCGCCTGCCAGATGGTCTCGGTGATGAACGGCATAAACGGGTGCAGCAGCTGCATCGCGCCGGACAGCACATAGCACAGTACCTTCTGCACGTTCTCGTCGCCGTTCTGCAGGCGGGTCTTGGCGATCTCGATATACCAGTCGCAGAAGTTGTCCCAGATGAAGTCGTTCAGCTTCGCGGCGGCGAGGCCGAGCTCGTACTGGTCGATGTTGCGGGTGACCTCGGCGATCAGCGTGTTGTACTTGGAGACGATCCACTTGTCCTCGATCGTCAGGGTCTCCGGCAGCTCGGCCGCCTTGTCCTTGCCGATCGTCAGGTTCATCTGGATAAAGCGCGAGGCGTTCCAGATCTTGTTGCAGAAGTTGCGCGACGCCTGCACGCGCTCGTCCGAGAAACGCATGTCGTTTCCGGGGCTGTTGCCGGTCGCGAGCGTGAAGCGCAGCGCATCCGCGCCGTACTGGTCGATGATCTCAAGCGGGTCGATGCCGTTGCCGAGCGACTTGGACATCTTGCGGCCCTGCGCGTCGCGCACCAGGCCGTGGATATACACGGTCTCAAACGGGGTTTCGCCCATGTGCTCGACACCCGAGAAGATCATGCGCGCAACCCAGAAGAAGATGATATCATAGCCCGTGACCAGTGTGGAGGTCGGGTAGAAATAGTCGAGCTCCGGGGTCTTTTCCGGCCAGCCGAGCGTGGAGAACGGCCACAGCGCAGAGGAGAACCAGGTGTCCAGCACGTCCTCTTCCTGATGGACGTTTTTGCTGCCGCACTTCGGGCAGACGTGGATATCTTCCTTGGAAACGGTCATCTCGCCGCAGTCGTCGCAGTAGAACGCCGGGATGCGGTGACCCCACCACAGCTGGCGCGAGATGCACCAGTCGTGCACGTTTTCCATCCAGCGCAGGTAGGTCTTGGAGAAGCGGTCGGGCACGAACCTGGTCTTGCCCTCCTTGACCACGTCCATGGCAGGCTTCGCAAGCGGCGCCATCTTGACAAACCACTGCGCGGAGGTCATCGGCTCGACTGTCGTGCCGCAGCGGTAGCAGGTGCCGACGTTGTGCTCATGATCCTCGATCTTGACCAGGTAGCCGCCCTCTTCAAGATCCTTAATGACCGCCTTGCGGCACTCGTAGCGGTCCATACCCTCGTACTTGCCGCCGTTTTCGTTGACGGTCGCATCCTCATTGAATACGAGGATCTGCTCGAGGTTGTGGCGCTGGCCCATCTCGAAGTCGTTCGGGTCGTGGCAGGGCGTGACCTTGACACAGCCTGTGCCGAATTCCATATCGACGTACTCGTCGCCGAAGATCGGAATCTCGCGGTTCATGATCGGCAGGATGCAGGTCTTGCCGATCAGGTGCTTGTAGCGCTCGTCGTTCGGGTTGACCGCAACGCCGGTGTCGCCCATGAAGGTCTCCGGGCGGGTGGTGGCTACGACGAGGTCGCCCGAGCCATCGCTGAGCGGATAGCGGATGTGCCACAGCTTGCCCGGCTGGGTCTCGTACTCAACCTCAGCGTCGCTCAGCGCGGTCGCGCAGTGCGGGCACCAGTTAATGATGCGGTGGCCCTTGTAAATCAGGCCCTTGTTATACAGGTTGACGAACACCTCGCGCACGGCCTTGGAGCAGCCCTCGTCCATGGTAAAGCGCTCGCGCTCCCAGTCACAGGAGGAGCCGAGCTTTTTCAGCTGGCTGATGATGCGGTTGCCGTATTTGTGCTTCCAGTCCCAGACGCGCTCGAGGAACTTCTCGCGGCCGAGGTCGTAGCGGGTCAGGCCCTCCTCCTTGCGGAGGTTTTCCTCTACCTTGATCTGGGTTGCGATGCCCGCGTGGTCGGTGCCGGGCATCCACAGCGCCTCATAGCCCTGCATGCGCTTGGTGCGGATCAGGATATCCTGCAGGGTCTCGTCGAACGCGTGGCCCATATGCAGCTGGCCGGTGACGTTCGGGGGCGGGATGACGATGGTATAGGGCTTTTTGTCCGGATTGACCTCAGCATGGAAAAAGCCGGAGTCGTTCCAGAAGCTGTACAGCTTGTCCTCGACCGCTTTGGGGTCGTAGGTCTTTGGCAGTTCGCTCATTGGTCTATCTCCTTTTGAATTTGATTGACAGTTTTGCAGCGGCGCATCCCCGTGGGGTGACAAATCCCCCTTGCTGTTTCTCCCGTCAGGCGGGTGGCAGCCGTTTGGAGGGGCTTCCTTCTGCGCGCGAAGCGCGCCCTGAAAGGAGGGGGAGGTGATTCGCAAGAGGCCGGGGGAACCTTGGTTCCCCCACCTCTTGTGCGCCCGCGGCGCGCAGCCGCACGCTTCCCGCCGCCCGCAGGCGGCGAAATACCTGCCCACGTGATGCGGGCAATAAAAAAGCACGCCGTCCGCATAGGACGAAGCGTGCTCCGTGGTACCACCTAAATTCGCGGCAAATGCCGCGCACTCATTGACCCGTAACGCGGGCAACGGGACAGCTTACTGTTTTTTCAGCCATCCTGCTCCAAAGCGACCTTCTCCCCGTCCGCCGAAGGGCTTGCACCGAACGCCCTCTCTCTAGAACGCGCAAAGCAGGGATACTCCTCTTTGTCATCGCATTTTGCATATTAACTTAATTAGTATAGACATATTATGTGGATTTGTCAAGCAATTACTCTTCATTTAAGTCAATTTCCCCATGTTCCGCCTCAAATTTGCAGATACAGTGGTAAATCAGGTGCATTACCTGTCCATTGATCGATCTGCCCTCATATTTGGCAATATGACGCAGTTTCAGCCGGGTCGTGTCATCCAACCGCAGAGATAAATGCTTTTTCTTTTCCATATATCGCACCCATTTTGAATTTATTATGGGTTCATTTTACGCGCATTATGTGGTACTATGTAGTTAAGAACCCATTATGGGTTCTTGATATTTTTTTCTGGAGGTGCTACTATGGACGAACTCAACTACAAATCTGCTTACCTCTATCTGGTCGGGGCAGTGGACGACGTGATCCGCTATATGGAACAGATGGACAGGGCCGCCGAACGAGGCACGGTGCTTGCCGCGCTGCGGCAGGCACTGGCTGAGGCGGAAGAGCGCGCCATCAGCACAGATTATGCTGCTTTGTAACTTGTTTGTACTTCCCGTTCTGCTATACTGGGAACATGGAGGGGAGCAAAATGCGGAAAAAACTGTGTATGCTGTTCTGTGTGTTCACCACGCTGCTATGCGCGCTGCCGGTGACGGCGGGGGCAGATGTCGGCCCCAAGGACGAGGCGACCATTTGTCTGACTAACCTGCCTGAGGGCAGCTATTATGTCGACCTGCTCTATATTAATGATTATAAAAGCCGCCTGTATGACCGCAACGAATACCGGTATACCGCAGGTTCGGACGGGGCACTGCTCCGCCCGGCAGATGAAGCCGCGCTTCGCGACGCAGCCCCCGCAGGCTGGACATTCGTTATGCTGGACGGCACGCCTGCGCCGACTTGGGCGCATATCGACAACAACGCGCATACCATCGAGTATGGATATTTCGGCCTGCCGGACGCCTTCCGCGTCATTTTTGCGGATGAAAGCGGCGTGCAGGTCAGCGAGCCGGTCGAGCGCACCATGTTCCACCAGTTTTTCCGCTATGACTGCGCGTCCAATACCCTGGCGCCCACCGGGTCGGTCGTGCGTTCCTACGCCAAGCAGATCCTGTCCACGCTGCTCCCGACGCTTCTGGTCGAAGGGCTGCTGCTGATTCCGTTCGGTTTTCCGCTCCGGCGCAACTGGAAGGTATTTCTGCTGGCCAACCTCGGCACACAGGTGCTGCTGACCGCCACGCTGGGCTTTGTCGCCATGCAGGGTGCGCTCTGGAGCGTGTATCTGCTGTTTGTGCCGGTCGAACTGGTGATTTTCGTGACCGAAGCGCTGGTCTACCGCCGCAGGCTGCATAGCAATCAGCCGGAGCCGCATCCCGTCGTCTATGCGCTGACCGCCAACATCCTCAGCGGCGCATGCAGTGTGGCCAGCCTTCAACTGCTGCTGGACTGGGTGATGTTCTGACGGGAGGATCGCAGTTGTGGATCTGACCGGCTGGGATTTCATGTCGTCCAACCCGGTCGCCTTTGCGCTCGGCGGCTGATTCCAGCAAAAAAATCCGGATATCCCCTTGCAATTCGCCGTCAAGTGTGTTTTAATAAACCTGTTATGGAATAACGATACCTGCGATGAACAGGGAAAGTAACGCCATCCCCCTCTTTTCAGAGAAGGCGGCCTTTGGCTGCGAGCCGCCCAAAGAGACCTGACGCGAAGTTCCCCTGCGAGCACCGGCGCTGAACGGCTTTTACCAGTAGGCGCAGGCGAGGTGACGCCCCGTTACCGGCGTTCAATGAGTGCCCGGCTCTGTCCGGGAATCAGGGTGGTACCACGGAAGATGTTTTCGCGCCTTTCGTCCCTATCTGCGGGACGAAAGGCGTTTTTGCGTATAAGGGTATTTCATACGCGCTGACGCGCGGAAACCTTCGTTCCAACTCAAAATCACATTCCAAAGGAGAATGAAACCATGAAAGAAAAGCTGCAAGGCATTCTGCAGGCCGCCAGGGAGCAGCTTGCCGCCGCCGCGGACGCGCGTGCGCTCGATGAGGCGCGCGTTAAGTTCCTCGGCAAAAAGGGCGAGCTGACCGCGCTCTTAAAGGGCATGAAGGACGTCGCCGCAGAGGAGCGCCCGGTCGTCGGCCAGATGATCAACGACGTGCGCGCCGAGATCGAGACCATCATCGACAAGCAGAAGGCGGTCATTGCTGAGGCTGCGCTCGCGCACAAGCTCGAGGCGGAGACCATTGACGTCACCCTGCCGGGTGAGGAAGTCGTCATCGGCAAGGAGCACCCGCTCAACATCGTGCTCGACGAGCTCAAGGAGATCTTCATCGGCCTCGGCTTCTCGATCGCAGAAGGCCCGGAGGTCGAGCTTGACCACTATAACTTTGAAGCGCTCAACATCCCGAAGGACCATCCCGCGCGCGACACGCAGGACACCTTCTATATTTCGGATAACGTCGTGCTCCGCACGCAGACCTCGGGCATGCAGGTGCGCGTCATGGAGCAGAAAAAGCCGCCGATCCGCATCATCGCGCCCGGCCGTGTGTATCGCTCGGACGCGGTCGATGCGACCCACTCGCCGCTGTTCCACCAGATCGAGGGGCTTGTCGTTGACAAGGGCATCCGTATGAGCGACCTCAAGGGCATCCTTGAGCTATTCGCCAAGAAGCTGTACGGCGAGGACACGGTCGTCCGCTTCCGCCCGCACCACTTCCCGTTCACCGAGCCGTCAGCAGAAATGGATATCCAGTGCTACCGCTGCCACGGCGCAGGCTGCCCGCTCTGCAAGGGCGAAGGCTGGATCGAGATCCTCGGCTGCGGCATGGTGCACCCCAAAGTGCTTGAGACCAGCGGCATCGACCCGGAGGAATACTCGGGCTATGCGTTCGGCATTGGCCTGGAGCGTACAGTCATGGGCCGGTTCAAGATTGACGATATCCGCCTCTTTTATGAAAATGATGTGCGGTTCCTGCACCAGTTTTAAAGCGCTAATGCGCGCGATCGAAACTACGGTTTCGATCGGAGAGGCCGCACCGCGCACAGCGCGGATGCGTCCGGGCGCTGCGAAAAGTTCCTTCTCCGGCGAAACTTTTCTCCGCTTCTGTTAAAAAACCGTGATACATGCTCCCGGTTTTTTGTCGACCGCACAGCGGTCTCCATAAAAATACGCGCCTGAGGGCGCGGCCGCGCTGCATTGCGCGGTATCCTTACTTTGAAATAAAGGAGCGCTCATAGATTATGAAACTGCCGCTTTCCTGGCTTTCGGATTATACCGATATTTCCGGCGTCACGCCCAAGGAGTATGACGCTAAGCTCACCATGTCCGGCTCCAAGGTCGAGGAGGTCTATCACCTCGGCGAGGAGATCTCGAACGTTGTGGTGGGCCGCATCAACGAAATGACCCGCCACCCCAATTCCGACCACATGTGGATCTGCCAGATCGACGTCGGCGAAGAAGTCATCCAGATCTGCACCGGCGCGTGGAACGTCCATGTGGGCGACCTGATCCCGGTTGCCAAGCACAAGTCCACCCTGCCCGGCGGCGTCAAGATCACCAAGGGCAAGCTGCGCGGCGAAGCGTCCAACGGCATGTTGTGCTCGCTGAAAGAGCTGCAGCTCGACACGCACAACGTCCCCTATGCGGTCATCAAACCCGCCGCGATCCTGAACGACTACTGCTGCCTCAAGGGTGAGAAGCCTTCTCTGCCGGAGGAGCTGACCGCGGGATATAAGATTTTCGGCAAGACGGTTGCTGCCAAGGTGCTGTCGGTCAAAACCGCCGGCTACTCCCGGTATGACCTGACCGTCGATTTCGGCGCGGGTGAGACCGCGCTTTCCACTGACTGTTCCAACATCCACGAGGGCGATTTCATCGCCGTGGACACCGCCGCGCTGACCGTCTGCACGCCGGACGACCTGCACGCGCAAGCAGCGGAGTTCCCACACTGCATCACAGACGGCATCCTGATCCTCGACGAGGACTGCAAGCCCGGCGACGACATCAAAAAGGTGCTCGGCCTGGACGAGTGGGTGGCGGACTTTGAAATCACCTCCAACCGCCCGGACTGCCTGAGCGTCATCGGCCTTGCGCGCGAAACCGCGGCAACCTTTGACCGCCCGTTCCATGTGAACGCCCCGGTTGTCAAGGGCGTGGGCGACGACATTAACAAGTATATGTCGGTCGAGGTCAAGGATCCTGACCTGTGCCCGCGCTACACCGCGCGCCTGGTGCGGAATATCAAGATCGAGCCGTCGCCCGCGTGGATGCGCGAGCGCCTGCACGCAAGCGGGGTGCGCCCGATCAACAACATCGTCGACATCACCAACTATGTCATGCTCGAGTACGGCCAGCCCATGCACGCGTTCGACTACTCCTGCCTGTCGGACGGCAAGATCGTCGTGCGCCGCGCGCGGAACGGCGAGTCCATCCAGACGCTGGACGGTGTGGATCACGACCTGACCGACAAGATGCTCGCCATCTGCGACAACGACAAGCCGGTCGCGGTCGCGGGCGTTATGGGCGGCGCGAACTCCGAGATCGAGGACGACACCAGAACCGTTGTCTTCGAGTCCGCCTGCTTCCACGGCGCGACCGTCCGCGTGACCGCCAAGGCGCTCGGCATGCGCACCGAGGCGTCCGGCCGCTTTGAAAAGGGCCTCGATCCCCGCATGACGCTCGACGCAGTCAACCGCGCGTGCGAGCTGGTCGAGCAGCTCGGCGCGGGCGAGGTCATCGACGGCATCATTGACGTGGACAACTCGGATCCCAATCCCAAGCGTCTGCCCTTTGAGCCGGACAAGATGAACGGCCTGCTCGGCCTGTCCCTGTCTGACGCGGAGCAGCAGGCTTATCTCGAGAAGCTGGGCTTCACAGTCGAGAACGGCGAGGTCATCGTGCCGAGCTTCCGCACGGACATTGCGCGCATGTGCGACCTCGCGGAGGAGGTCGCGCGCATGTACGGCTATGACAAGATTCCGACCACGCTGTATGCGGGCGAGATGGTACAGGGTGAATACACGCCCAAGCAGCAGGCAGAGCGAGCAGCGGCGCTGGTCTGCCGCGAGGCGGGCTTCGATGAATCCATGACCCATTCGTTCATTTCCCCGAAGTTCTACGACATGATCGGCTGGGCCGCGGACGACCCGCGCCGCATCTCCACCACCATCCTGAACCCGCTCGGCGAGGATTTCAGCATTATGCGCACAACCGTGCTGCCCTCCATGCTGGAATCGCTCGCGCACAACCACGCGCACCGCAACCCAACTGCATCGCTCTATGAGCTGGGCACGATCTACACCCCGACTGTCAAGGACGGCAAGGCCGATCCGGACGTGCTCCCGCACGAGGAAAAGGTGCTCACCCTTGGCTCGTATGGCCGCCTGTCCTTCTTCCAACTCAAGGGTGTCATCGAGGCGCTGTGCCGCGAACTGAACATCAAGGGCGTGCAGTTCGTGCCGGAGAAGGCGAACCCGTCCTATCACCCGGGCCGCTGCGCGAACATTCTGGCCGGCGGTGAGCGGATCGGCGTATTCGGCACCGTGCATCCGACGGTTGCGGACCGCTACGGCCTGTCCGGCGAGGTGCTGGCGGCTGAGCTGCGCATGGATGCGCTGTTCGCAGCCATCGACCCGGTCAAGCTCTACCACCCGCTGCCCAAGTTCCCGGCTTCCACCCGCGACATCGCGGTGCTGGTGGACGACGCCGTCCCGGCGGCCTCCATGCAGGCGTCGATCGAAAAGGCTGCGGGGACGATCCTCGAGTCGGTCAAGCTGTTCGACGTATACAAGGGCAAGGGCATCCCGGAGGGCAAGAAGTCGGTCGCGTACTCGCTGTCCCTGCGCGCGCCCGACCGCACGCTGACCGACGAGGAATGCGACAAGGCGATGAAAGATGCGCTGGCGGCGCTCGAAAAGGATTTCGGCGCAGCGCTGCGCAGCTAAAGCGCGTTTCTGCACACATACAGCTTCCAAAGGGGAACCCGTCCGGGTTCCTCTTTTTATCCGTCATACCGCGGAAAAGGTGTTCAATTTCCGCCCTTCTGCCAATCGGGTTCACCCTTTCCAGCTTTGGTAAAAGATTTCGCCCTGTTTTTCCGCGGATAATGCTTTACTTTTTACCCGATTTGTATTATGCTGTTTATAGCAAAAACCAACCGGTAGGATCGGAAAGGAGACAGACATGCTCGACGGCACAAGAAAATTCAGCCTTGTAGACGAGTCCAACAAGGAAATGAAGCGCACGCTGACCGCAGTATATGACGCGCTTAAGGAGAAAGGGTATAACCCGATCAATCAGATCGTAGGCTATCTCCTCTCCGAGGACCCGACGTACATCACCAACCACAACAACGCACGCAGCCTGATCTGCAAGATCGACCGCGACGAGCTGATGCAGGAATTGGTGCAGTTCTATCTCGACAACTGAGGGGTAGACTTGACAAACGGAGCAAATCCGTTATAATAAAAGCAGAAGAGGCACTGCCGACAGACGGTTGACCTCAGCTACGTTTTATTTCGCAAAAAATAACCGCAATCTTTGGTCGGAGGGCGGTTATTTTTTTATGGTTTTTATGATTTCCAGCAGAATAAGTAATAAAACAATCTGCAAAATCTGTTCCATAAACATCACACTCCCTTCGATGGAGTGCGGTCAACCGCCTGCCGAATGCGACAGTGCCTTGCTTGTATAATAACAAAACCGACCTGCTTTGTAAAGCGAAAGGGGATTTATGAACGGTTTTCTCCCAATTTCCAAACAGGATATGCACGACCGCGGCTGGTATTACTGCGATTTCCTGCTCGTGACCGGCGACGCGTATGTCGACCACCCCTCGTTCGGCACGGCGATCATCTCGCGCGTTTTGGAGGACGCAGGCTATAAGGTCGCGATCCTCAGCCAGCCGGATTTCCACGATGAACACGACTTTGTCGAGATGGGACGGCCTCGCTATGCGGTGCTCATCAACGGCGGCAACATCGACTCCATGGTCGCGCACTACACAGCCGCCAAAAAGCGCCGCTCGGACGACGCCTACACCCCCGGCGGCAAGGCAGGCAGGCGCCCCGACCGCGCGGTGACCGTGTACTCGATGCTCGCGCGGCGCGCGTTCCCGTATGTGCCGATCTACCTCGGCGGCATTGAAGCCAGCCTGCGCCGCTTCGCGCATTACGACTACTGGGCTGACCGCGTCATGCCCTCGATTCTGGAGACTACCGGCGCGGATGGGCTGATGTACGGCATGAGCGAGCGCTCGGTGGTCGAGCTGGCGAACAATTTAAAACACGGTAAAAAGGGCGCGGAGGCGTGTGTTGGCGTGCGCGGCACAGCCTATCTGGCGCACGACGCGGATGGTCTGGCGTTCGAGGCCGTCGAGTGCCCGTCCTATGAGGATGTCTGCGCCGATAAGTCCGACTACGCCCGCTCGGTCAAGCTGCAATACGACGAACAGGACTACGTGCGCGGCAAGGCGCTCCTGCAGCGCCACGGCAGGCGCGTGATGATCCAAAACCCGCCGTCGAAGCCCTTGACCACCGAAGAGATGGACCACGTCTACGCCCTGCCTTATATGCGCACCTACCACCCGTCCTATGAAGCGCTGGGCGGTGTGCCTGCGATCCAGGAGGTGCAGTTCTCCATTATCCACAACCGTGGCTGCTTTGGTGCATGCAACTTCTGCGCGCTCGCCTTCCATCAGGGGCGGTATATCCAGGCGCGCAGCCACGAAAGTGTGATCGCGGAGGCCAAACAGATCGTACAGATGCCCGGTTTTAAGGGCTACATCCATGATGTCGGCGGCCCGACCGCGAACTTCCGCTTCCCCGCCTGTAAGCAACAGGAGGCGCACGGGCTGTGCAAAAACAAGCGCTGCCTGTTCCCCTCGGCGTGCAAAAACCTCGAAGCGGATCACACGGACTATTTGAACCTGCTGCGCGAGCTGCGGAAGATCGAGGGCATCAAAAAGGTGTTCGTGCGCTCAGGCCTGCGCTACGACTACATGATGGCCGACCACAACGACGCATTTTTCCGCGAACTGGTCGAGCACCATATCTCCGGCCAGCTCAAGGTCGCGCCCGAGCACATGAGTGATAACGCTCTGTATTATATGGGCAAACCTTCATTTTCAGTATATGAACAGTTCCGCGAGCGCTATGCCCGCATCAACCAGAAGCTGGGCCGCAAGCAGTACCTCGTGCCCTACCTGATGTCCTCCCACCCGGGTGCGACGCTGGATGACGCGATCCTGCTCGCAGAGTACCTGAACCAGGTCGGCTACATGCCGGAACAGGTGCAGGACTTCTACCCCACCCCAGGCACGCTCTCAACCGCGATGTACTACACCGGGATCGACCCGCGCACGATGAAACCGGTCTATGTGGCTAAAACGGCCGAAGAAAAGGCTATGCAGCGCGCGCTGCTGCAATGGCGGCGGCCGGACAAGCGGCCGATCGTGCTCGCGGCGCTCAAAAAGGCCGGACGTGAGGATCTGATCGGCTTCGGCAAGGAATGCCTGATCCGCCCGAACCGCGGCGAAAAGCCGCCCGTACCTGCAAAAAAAGCGGCGCGTCCCGCAAAGGCATCCATCTCCCGCGCACCAAAGAAAAAGGGCTGGGCCAAAGCGAAGCCCAAACACAAACGCTGACAGCCTGCACATTCTTTTGCAGTGCGCTTACTTTTGTTTGACAAGTCGCGCCCGGTAGTTTATAATAATAAGCGAACAAAGGAGTTCACTACCCTAAGGAGTAGTGGGCTCTTTTTTATTTTGACATAAGGAGGCTCCTGCCCCATGGATGAAATCGATTTGAAACTGCTGCGCCTGCTGCAGCAAAATTCCCGCACCCCGATCAAGGCGCTTGCCGGGGAAGTCAACCTGTCCTCCCCCGCGGTCTCAGCGCGTATCGACCGGCTGGAAAAACAGGGCGTGATCCGCGGATACACGCTGGACGTCGACCCCCTTCAGCTTGGCCAGCATATTCTTGCATACATCCGTCTGGACATGCAGCCCACACAGAAGGCTGAGTTCTATCCCTTTATCGCGGCCTGTCCCAATGTGCTTGAGTGCAACTGTGTGACCGGCCAGTACTCCATGCTGATCAAGGTGACCTATCCCTCCACGCAGGATCTGGACGGTTTCATCGGACAGCTGCAGCAGTTCGGCAAAACCGAAACGCAGATTGTTTTTTCTTCTCCTGTGCCGCCGCGGTCCGTGCAGGTCTGAACCGGTTGACTTGCCTGCTGTTTTCCGATATAATCAGTACAAAGCAGCAACATCCTGTGTATCGGACTGGTTCCGGTTTGATAGGAGGTTACGGACATGAGCCTGGTTCATGCGTTCACCCACCGCCGCGTGCATTCCACCTTTTCCGCAGAGGAGGCGCGCCGCGTCGAGCAGCTGCTTGCCGAACATGGCATCCCCTGCCGGGTGGAAAAGCATTCGTCTGCCCAATCGGTCACCGCGTTCGGCACGCTGCCCGAATACGAGGTCGCCTACGATATTGCCGTGCCGAACGAGTATTTTGAGCAGGCGTCCGCCCTTCTGCCGTAGGCTGCGGCGGATGTTTGCAGCCCATAGAATAAAAAGATGCGCTTTCCGGCGCATCTTTTGCTGTTTTATACGAAAAATGCTGTCATGACAGCATTCTTTTTTGATTGCACGGGGCTGTGTTTGGTGATAGAATAAAGACTGATATCTTATGTAAACGCAACGAACGGAGAATGCAAGTTATGTGGATCGCGGACAACTGGAAGGACTATGCCGTGCTGGACTGCGGCGGCGGTGAAAAGGTCGAGCGCTGGGGCAACCAGGTGCTCGTGCGTCCCGACCCGCAGGCCATCTGGCCGCGCGCCGAGGGCTGCCGCGCATGGGACAAGCCCAACGCCATCTATCACCGCTCGAATGCGGGCGGCGGCAAATGGGAGATCCGCAAATTGCCCGAGCAGTGGGCAATCCATTACGGCGAGCTGACCTTCCAGCTCAAGCCTATGAGCTTCAAGCACACCGGCCTGTTCCCCGAGCAGGCAGCAAACTGGGACTTCATCGACCGCATGATCCGGAATGCAGGCCGTCCGATCAATGTGCTCAACCTGTTCGCCTACACCGGCGGCGCGACGCTCGCCGCGGCGAACGCGGGCGCATCGGTCTGCCACGTGGACGCGTCCAAGGGCATGGTGCAGTGGGCGCGCGAGAACGCCGCGTCCAGCGGCCTTGCCGACCGCCCGATCCGCTGGATCGTGGACGACTGCAAGAAGTTCGTGCAGCGCGAGATCCGGCGCGGCCGCAAGTACGACGCGATCATCATGGACCCGCCGTCCTACGGGCGCGGCCCCTCAGGTGAGACATGGAAGATTGAAGAGGACGTGGCCGACTTTGTCGAGCTGACCATGGGCGTGCTGTCGGACAAGCCGCTATTCGTGCTCATTTCCAGCTACTCGACCGGGCTTGCGCCGTCGGTCATGAGCTATCTGCTGGGCATCACCGCGGGCAAACGCGCCGCGGGCCGCATCGAAGCGCAGGAACTTGGCCTGCCGGTTGAGGCGACCGGGCTGGTACTGCCCTGCGGATCGAGTGCACGGTTTATCGCAGAGGAGTAAGGGGCGGACGCGCACTGCGCGCCCCTGCAGATGCTTGGCGCAGCAGTTTTCCTTTTCACGCTGTATGCTGTATTTTGTCATCCAAAAGGCGGTCAAGGACGCGATGGACGAGACTGGCTGCCCCAATTCCTGACGAGGAGGGACCCAAATGTGGTGGATTATTATTGCGCTTGTTGCCCTGTTCTGTTATGTCTTTTTCCTGATTACAAAAGCTGCCGTCAAAGCCGCAATCCGCGAACTGGAAGCGGAAAAAACGGCTGCAACCCAATCAAAGGACGAATGATTTATGAGTGAAATCATCAAAACCGAAAATTTGCAATACGCCTATCCGGTCGAGGAAGGCCAGCTCGCTGTGCCCGTGCTCAAGGGTGTGAACCTCTCGATCAAGCGCGGCGAGTTCGTCGCCGTTCTGGGGCACAACGGCTCGGGCAAGAGTACGCTCGCGGGCTGCTTCAACGCGATCCGCCTGCCGACCGGCGGCGTGTGCTATGTCGATATGATGGACACGCGCGACGAAAACAACACCTACGAGGTGCGCAAGACCGTGTCCATGGTATTCCAGAACCCGGATAACCAGCTGGTCGCCACAGTTGTCGAGGAGGACGTGGCGTTCGCGCTCGAAAACATGGGCGTGCCGCCCGCGGAGATCCGTAAGCGCGTGGACGATGCGCTCAAAGCCGTCGGCATGTACGAATACCGCAAACAGGCGCCGCACCGCCTGTCGGGCGGCCAGAAGCAGCGCGTGGCGATCGCGGGCGTGATCGCCATGATGCCGCGCTGCGTAGTGCTCGACGAGCCGACCGCCATGCTCGACCCGCAGGGGCGGCGCGAGGTCATGGCTGTTGTGCGCGAGCTCAATAAGCAGTATGGCATCACTGTCATCCTCATCACCCACCACATGGACGAGGCCGTGCAGGCGCAGCGTGTGGTGGTCATGCACCAAGGCAACGTGCTCATGGACGGCACGCCGCGCGAGATCTTCACGCAGGTGGACACGCTGCGCGCCGCGTCCCTGACCGTGCCGCAGACCATCGAGGTGCTGTATGACCTCGACCGCGAGGACGGCGAAACACTGCCCATCGACGCGCTTTCGGTCACGGAATGCGCAGATATTCTGGAAAAATATCTGGCGTAAGAGGCAAGCCGGGACAGCCGCTGGCCGTCCTCTACGGGTTGCTTTTTGCCTGTGGGATCAATCCGTCAGGCGACATCCCCTATCCCTGTAGGGGCGCGCAGTGCGCGCCCGATCCTGCCAATTCATAATATACCAATCCACATTGGAGGACGATCTATTGTCAACCATCCTTGAAACGCGGGGCCTGACCCATGTGTATGGCGCAGGCACCCCTTTTGAGCGCACCGCGCTCGACCACGTTGACCTGAAAATACAGAAAGGCGAGATCCTCGGCGTGATCGGCCATACCGGCTCGGGCAAGTCCACGCTGATCCAGCATTTGAACGGGCTTTTGAAACCCACCTCGGGCGAGGTACTGCTCGACGGGCAGTCCATCTGGAACGAAAAGGGCAAGTGCGCGCGCGAAACCCGCTTCCGCGTCGGCCTGGTGTTCCAGTACCCTGAATACCAGCTGTTTGAGGAGACCATCGCCAAGGACATTGCCTTCGGCCCGACCAACATGGGCCTGCCGCAGGCGGAGATCGACGAGCGCGTGCTCGAATCCATGCGCGCGGTCGGTCTGGACGAGAACATGGCGAACCAGTCGCCGTTCGCGCTGTCCGGCGGCCAGAAGCGCCGCGTTGCAATCGCAGGCGTAATCGCCATGCGGCCGGCCGTGCTTGTGCTGGACGAGCCCACCGCGGGCCTCGATCCCGCGGGCCGCGACGAGATCCTCGGCCTTGTGGGGCGTTACCATGAGCAGTCGGGCGCGACCGTGCTGATCGTCTCGCACTCGATGGAGGATATCGCGCAGATCGCGGACCGCCTGCTGGTGATGAACCAGGCCAAGGTGCTGTTCTGCGACACCCCGCGCGAGGTGTTCTCTCACGCGGAGGAGATCATCGCTGCGGGCCTTGACATCCCCATGATCACCAAAGTCATGCTTGAGCTGAAAAAGCGCGGGCACGATGTGGATACCTCGGTCTTTACCGTCGCGCAGGCGCTGGACGCGCTGCGCGCCTGCAAGCAGAAAGGGGGCGCGCGCTGATGCTGAAAGACATCACGATCGGTCAGTTTTTCCCGGGCGACAGCGCCGTGCACCGGCTTGACCCCCGCGTCAAGATCGTGCTTACGGTCGCGTTTATCGTACTGCTGTTCCTTGCGAACGGCCCGGTTTCCTACGCGATCATTCTCGCATTCCTCGGCATCATCATCGGTATTTCGCGCATCTCGCCCAAGCTCGTGGTGCGCGGACTCAAGCCGGTGCTGTTCATTGTCCTGTTCACTGCTGTGCTCAACTTGTTCTACACGCCGGGCGAATATATCTGGCAGTGGGGCTTCCTGCATATCAGCGTCGAGGGCATCCGGACGGCAATTTTCATGGTTATCCGCCTGATGCTGCTCATCATCGCAACCTCGATGCTGACCTACACCACCAGCCCAATCCAGCTGACCGACGGCCTCGAGCGTCTGCTCTCGCCGCTCAAAAAGCTGCATGCCCCCGTGCACGAGCTTTCCATGATGATGTCGATCGCGCTGCGCTTCATCCCGACCCTGATCGAAGAAACCGAAAAGATCATCTCGGCGCAGAAGGCGCGCGGCGCGGATTTTGAATCCGGCAACCTGGTGCAGCGCGCCAAGGCGATGATCCCGATTCTGGTGCCGCTGTTCATCTCGGCGTTCCGCCGGGCGGACGAACTGGCAACCGCGATGGAATGCCGCCTGTACCGCGGCGACGTGGGCCGTACCCGCATGCGGCAGCTCAAGATCGCGCGGGTGGACATCTGCGCGCTGGTGATCTTCGTGCTGGTGTTCGCGGCGGTCATTGTGCTGCGGCAGTTTGGACTCTGAAAAAGAGGAGCCCTGTTACGATGAAAAACATTGCGCTCATCCTGTCCTACGACGGGACGAATTACAACGGCTGGCAGGTGCAGAAAAACGGCCCCTCCATCCAGGAAAGCATGGAGACCGCGGTTTTCCGTCTGCTCGGACAAAAGGTTCACGTCTCCGGTGTGGGACGCACGGATTCGGGCGTACACGCGCGGCGCTATGTCGCGAACTTTAAGGCGGAATGCACCATCCCGATGGACCGCCTCCCTTATGCGCTGAACAGCTTCCTGCCCGAGGACATTGCGGTCTCGGGAGCGGTTCTCGTGCCGGACGGTTTTGACGCCCGTTTCGACTGCACCAAAAAGGAGTACGCCTACTATATTTACCCATCCACCCTGCGCGACCCGTTCCATGCGCGCTATGCCTACCGGTATAACTACCCGCTCGATATCACGCGGATGCGGGAGGGCGCGCAGCGCTTTGTCGGCAAACAGGACTTTGCCGCCGTGCGCAGCCAAGGCACCCCGGTCAAGAGCACGGTGCGCACTGTATTCTGGTGCGAGGTCGAGCCGGTGGACGACCTGATCCGCATCCGCGTATGCGGCGATGGGTTCCTGTACAACATGGTGCGCGCGATCGCGGGCACGCTTGTCTATGTCGGCGGCGGCAAGCTCTCGCCGGACGATGTCAGCGCCATCCTGCGTGCGGGCGACCGCGAACAGGCCGGCCCCACCCTGCCCGCACACGGGCTGTTCATGAACCGGCTGTGGTATGAAAACACACCCGAGCTGGCCTCTTTTCGGCTGGACGCTTAGGCCGTCCGGCGGATAAATTCAGGATTTATTCACATTTTCTCCACCGAAACGCGATACAATGAGGAGGCGGAGTTATTTCTATGAGCGAACAGCAACCCACGCAGAAAAAACAGAACATCATCCGCTTCCCGGCTTCCAAAAAAGAGCGGCGTCGGCTGCTGCGGGAAAGCAAGGATAAACGGGTCCGTCTTGTCGGCACACTGCGCATGGCATGCGGCTGGCTGCTTATCATCGGCACGGCGCTGTTCCTGCTGACCAACTACCAGCTGTTTTCCCCTTCTTCCCTGCGGAGTTTTGCTGAGTATGCTGCTGCAGGACTGCAGCGGCGCGAGGGTGACATCACGACCATTAACTATGAAAGCGGTGCCTTCTCCGACGGGGCATTATTCCAAAACGGCCTTGCGTATGCGGACAGCGATGCACTGTATTTTGCCCGTCCCGGCAGTGTGACCACCATGAAATACTCTCTCGGCTATTCTTCCCCCGTGGTGGAGTCGTCGGAGGACTATGTTCTGGTCTACGACCGCGGCGGTACAAAAGCAGCATTGGCGGGTTCTGCCGGCCCGACGGCCGAGCTTTCCCTGTCCTCCTCCATCCTGACGGGCAGCATCGGCCGGGACGGACGCTTCGTTCTGGTGACGGATGAACAGGGCTACCGAACCGCAGTTTCCGTTTACAGTACAAGCGGCGAAGAGGTTTTTAAATACCAGTCCTCGGAGTACTATATCGTATCTGCCAGCCTGTCCCCGGACGGTAATACGCTTGCCGTACTTGCATTTCTTCAGAATGGTGTTGAGCTGAATACGCATATCCTGTTTTATGATGTTTCCAGCGGGGAACGCAGTGCAGACGCCACGCTTCCGGATGCACTCGGCATTCAGCTGTGCTATGCAGAAAACAGCACTGCCGCCGTGCTGTGTGACGACGGCCTGTATCTTGTCCGCCGCAGCGGCGACACGGAGCATGCGCTGACAGTCGCTGCCAATGATCTGATCGCCGTGTCTGCGCACAACAATGTGATGGCGCTGGCCACACGTTCTTATTCCGGGAATGCCCGGTTTGACCTGTTCACCGTGCGGGGCAGCAAACTTGCCGGACCATATGGACTGGACGAAGAACCCACCTCGCTTGCCGTTTCCGCTGCCGGTACTGCTGTTCTGAGCGCCTCCGGTGTGTCGGTTTATGGAACCGACTTTACCCCGCTGTGGCACAACAGCGATGCAGTTGGCGCGCGGCGCCTGCTGTTGACAGATGACGGCACTGTATTCGCAATGTACACCAAAAACACACGCCTGTTTACTTCTCATTCCGAACAATCTGAGGAAATCTCCCATGCCGAATGATCTGTTGGAACAGCTGTCCGCACTGCTGAACCTGCCGGACCTGATTATTATTGCAGCCGTGCTGGTTAATATGATACTGGGGTTCCGGCGCGGCTTTTTCGGCTCGCTTTACGGCCTGGTCGGTCGTATCATTGCGCTGGCCGCCTCATATTTTGCCGCCCGCGCTGCCGCGCCATATATTGCGTCATGGGTTGTTACTCCGATTGTGGGCGATGTTTTTGAACAGCAGGCCACACTCAGTGTTTCCAGCGGTGTACTTGACGCACTGCGGCAGACTGTAACCGAAGCCGCTCAAAGCATGGCTGAGAGCATTGCTTTCCTGCTGCTGCTTATTTTGTTCGGCATCCTGTTTGGCTGGCTGGTCGGCGTGCTTACCAAGAGCCTGCGGTTTATCGCACACCTGACACCGCTCGGTATCCTGGATTCAGTTGCAGGCGGTGCCGTGGGGTTTGCAACAGGCGTGATCCTGATTGCGCTTATCCTGGTCGGCATCCAGTTTTTCTCCCCGATCACCTATTCCTCGCTCGGGTGGCTTTCACCCGAACGGGTTTCCAACACCGTGCTGCTGGCAAGACTGATCGACATATTGCCAGTGGCCATATAAATTCAGCCATCCCCGTATGGCCTTATCCCGTAAAGGAGTTTCATTATGAACATGCCAATGTGCTCGCGGTGCAAGAAGAACATCGCGGTGGTGTTCATCACCAAAATTGAAGGTCCTGACAAGACCACGCAGGAGGGGCTGTGCCTCAAATGCGCGCGCGAGCTGGGCGTCAAGCCGCTCGACAACATCATGGAGCAGATGGGCATCACGGAGGACGATCTCGAGGCCCTGTCGGGCGAGATCAGCTCTCTGTCCGATCTGAACGATTTGGTCGCCGCAGGTGCAGACGGCTCGGACGACGACGCACCGCACGAGACCGATCCCCTGTCAAATCCGCCCGCCCCCTCTTCCCCGCACCAGCCGCAGTCGCCGCTGCGCCCGTCCGAAGGCCCGCGCACGCGCACCCAAGCTCCGCCGCGCGACGACAAAAAGCGTAAGTACCTGAACAACTACTGTGAAAACCTAACGCGCAAGGCTGCTGAGGGCCGCATCGACCATATTGTCGGCCGCGACCGCGAGACCGACCGCGTCATCCAGATTTTAAACCGCCGCCAGAAGAACAACCCCTGCCTGATCGGCGAGCCGGGCGTCGGTAAGACCGCCGTCGCAGAAGGCCTTGCGGTGCGCATCAACGAGGGGCGCATCCCGTTCAAGATGCGCAACAAGGAGGTGCACCTGCTCGACCTGACTGCGCTCGTCGCAGGCACGCAGTTCCGCGGCCAGTTTGAAAGCCGTATGAAGGGCCTGATCGACGAGGTCAAACGGCTCGGCAACATCATCCTCGTGATTGACGAGGTGCACAACATCGTCGGTGCGGGCGACTCGGAAGGCTCGATGAACGCCGCGAACATCTTGAAGCCTGCGCTCGCGCGCGGCGACATCCAGGTGATCGGCGCGACCACGCTCAAGGAGTACCGCAAGTATATTGAAAAGGACGCTGCGCTTGAACGCCGCTTCCAGCCGGTGTACATCGGCGAGCCGTCGGTCGCGGAGACCACCGAGATTTTGAAGGGCATCCGCTCGTATTACGAAACCTTCCACGGTGTGACCGTTTCGGACGAAATGTGCCGCAGGGCTGCCGAGATGAGCGAACGCTATATCACCGACCGCTTCCTGCCCGACAAGGCCATCGACCTGATCGACGAGGCCTGCTCGCGGCTTAATCTGGATTCGCCCCAGCTGTCCGAGATCCCGGCGCTGCAGACCGAGATGGAGGGGCTCCAGACCCAGCTCGACCTGCTGACGCAGTCAAGCGCGCGCGATGAGCAGGAGGATACCTATGCGCGCATCGCGTCCTGCCGCCAGCGTCTGCTGCAGGTGGAGGGACGGCTGCACGAGCTGCTGACCAAGCCCGCCCCGTCGGTCGACGAGCAGCTGCTCGCGGAGGTCATTGAGATCTGGACGGGTATCCCGGCCTCCAAGGTCGCGGCGCAGGAATCCGCGCGCCTCAAAGGCATGGAGGATCGTCTCAAGGCGCATGTCATTGGTCAGGACGAGGCCGTGGACGCGGTCTGCGCGTCCATCCGCCGTTCGCGCGCGGGCATCAGCCCCAAGCGCAAGCCCGCGTCCTTCCTGTTCGTCGGCCCGACCGGCGTGGGCAAGACCGAGCTGGTCAAGCAGCTTGCGCTCGACCTGTTCGACTCGCCGGACGCGCTCGTGCGGCTCGACATGTCGGAATATATGGAAAAGCACACGGTCTCCCGCCTGATCGGCTCTCCCCCGGGCTATGTGGGCTATGACGAGGCCGGCCAGCTGACCGAAAAGATCCGCCGCCGCCCGTACTCGGTCGTGCTGTTCGACGAGATCGAAAAGGCGCACCCGGATGTGCTCAACGCGCTGCTGCAGATCCTGGACGACGGCCGCCTGACCGACGCACAGGGCCGCGTGGTCAGCTTTGAGAACACGGTCATCGTCATGACCTCGAACGCAGGCTCCGCGACCGGCGGCACGCCCGCGGGCTTCGGCCGCACGGTTTCCCAGCAGAGCAAGGAACGCGCGATGAAGGCGCTCGAGGACATCATGCGCCCCGAATTCTTAAACCGTATTGATGAGATCATCGCGTTCAACCAGCTGACCGAGGCGGACTTCCGCCGCATCTCGACTATCATGCTGGGCGAGCTGCGCGACACCCTGTCCGACAAGGGCATCCGCCTGACCTGGGACGACAGCCTGCTCGACTGGCTGACGGAAAAATCGTTCTCCATCAAGTTCGGCGCGCGCAACCTGCGCCGCCTGATCGAAAAGGAGATCGAAAACCCGCTCGCAACCGCGATCGTTACGGGCGACCGTCCGCTCACCGGCGCATACCTGCGCGCGTCAGAGGGCAAAATGGTACTGGGAACGATCTGATCCTTCTAAAAATACAAAAGCCGGGCAGCGCATGCCCGGCTTTCTTTACAGAAAGCTGAAAGGAGTTTTATACAATGAACCAGTTAGCAGATTTTATCCGTATCCTTTCCGGACGCTTCAACAATGCGCAGCAGTTCCGCGCGCTGCAGGCCGAGGGCGTTACGGATTTCCCCTATGCCGAACACGTCAACACCCCGTGCAACGATAAGATCACCGGCCTGCCAGCAGATTTCACTGGCGTGTTTCTGGTGGAGGAAAGCTACTACACCATCGGCGAGCGCACCAATGCTTCGCCCCATCTGTTTCTGTTCACCGAAGAGGCGGACGGGACAGTTAAGCTGACCTCATACGACCTGCCGGACGGGTGCAGCAAAATGGATTTCACCTATCAAACCATGCCGCAGACCGACTATGCCGGGCTTAGGCCCTCGGCCAAGTTCACCCCCGCAGTCTATCGGCGGAATAACGGCGTCTGGGAAGGTGGCAGCGAAAGTATGTTCACGCCCGTGCTCAAGTTCACGCTGTTTGAGCGTTTTTCGGAAGATATGCTTGAGGTATCCGAGTCCATGGAGATGAACGGCAAGCGGACCTTTGGCTATGACCAGCCGATCCTCTACCGCCGGGCGCAATGAAAAAAGCTGCCTCCTGGCTGACGCTTTCCTTGCGCACTGTCAGAACGCATTATGACTGGATGTTTTCCATGTCTCATGGACAGTCCGCACGGCAGCCCCCATCTATTACGATAAGTAAGGAGACTTTCTTTCATGAACAACGTTTTGATCCGTCTCGAGCAGCCCGGCGACCAGTGCGCTGTGGAAGCGCTCACCCGCGACGCCTTCTGGGACGTGTACAAGCCCGGCTGTGATGAGCATCTGGTCGCGCACCGCCTGCGCACGCACCCGGACTTTATCCCGGAGCTGGATTTTGTCGCGCTTGACGGCGATAAGATTATCGGCAACATCATGTACAGCCGTGCAGCCATCGTCCAGCCGGACGGCGCGCGCTTCCCGATCGTCATTTTCGGCCCGCTGTCCGTGCATCCGGATTACCAGCGCCAGGGCGTCGGTGCTGCGCTCGTGCGCCACTCGCTGGAACAGGCAAAGGCGCTGGGCTTTGCCGGCGCTGCGCTGACCGGCAGCCCGGAGTATTATCCCCGCTTCGGCTTCCGTCCCGGCAGGGATTTCGGCATCACGGACGCAGAGGGGAACAGCTCGGACTATCTGATGGCGATGCCGCTTGCGGCGGACGCCCTGCCCGCGGGCGCGCTCACCGAGAGCGAGGTGTTTTACTCCATCACGCCCGCGGACGTGGAGGCGTTTGACGCGTCCTTCCCGCCGCGCGAAAAGCACCGCCTGCCGGGCCAGCTGTTTGGATAAGGCAGCCGAAACACCGCAGACGCAAAAACGAGGAATACCACAAAGTATTCCTCGTTTTTTCATTTTTCAGCGCGCAGCAGCCAGTGTTTTCAGCACCGGGCCGATGTCCCCGTCAATGCAGATCGAGCGTTTTTTGATCTCCTTCGGGCAATAGGCCTCGGAAAGGTTCAGGCAGGCGTAGACCGCTTTGGGGTTTTGGTAAACCATTTTCCAGAACGGGTATTTGATGATCCCCGGGGTATTCATGCCCACGCCCAGCTCCAGATACAGCACGCGCATCCCCGCATGGCGGCGGATAAAATCCTGATACCGCTGCGCTGCGCGGTGCCAGCCCTCATCCTCGACAAATGTGGCGTCCGCGCGCAGGTTCATCGACATGGGTGCACCGCAGACCGGGCAGCGCGGCACCAGCCCGGACGGCACGCGCATGTCCTTTTGCTCCGCGACCATGCGGCGGACGGTCTCCTCGTTGTCATAGGTCTTGGGATGGCAGGGCTTCGAGCACTGCCACAGGCCGTAATCCCCCTGCGTGTAAAACAGGCGGCGCTTGTCGAACCCGGCTTTCTGGAAGCAGTGGTCGACATTGGTCGTCAAGACAAAATAGTCCTTGTCCCGCACCAAACGCAGCAGGTCGCTGTAAACCGTCCCAGGCGCGTCCTGATAGCGGTTGATGGCAATGTAGCGGCTCCAGTAGGCCCAGTGCTCTTCGAGCGTCGGAAAGGGATAAAACCCGGCGGAATACATGTCGGCAAAGCCGTATTTTGCGATAAAATCCGCAAAGTGCGCGGTGAAGCGCGCCCCGGAATAGGTAAAGCCCGCCGCAGTGGACAGCCCCGCGCCTGCGCCGATCAGCACCGCGTCGGCGCGGTCCAGCTCCTCCTGCAGCTGCGCGGCCTTATCCCAGCAGCCGTTTGTAGATTTCGTAGTCGACGTCCTTAAAAACATTGAAGATCACCTCTAAGCCGTTTGGATGTTCCCGCTGCCAGGCTTCCACTGTCCGGATCGCGATGCGCGCCGCCGCCTCGTTTGGGAAATGGAACTCTCCGGTCGAAATACAGCAGAACGCAATGCTTTCCAGCCCGTATGCGGCTGCCAGCTCCAGACAGGAGCGGTAGCAGGAAGCCAGCAGCGCTTTGTCCCGTCTGGTCACCATGCCGTGTATGATCGGCCCGACCGTGTGCAGCACATACCGGCAGGGCAGGTTGTACGCCTTTGTGATTTTGGCGCGTCCGGTGGGTTCCTCCCCCTGCTGCTGCGCCATGATGCGCGCACATTCCAGCCGCAGCTGCACCCCGGCGGCGGAATGGATCGCATTGTCAATGCACCCGTGGCAGGGCACGAAGCAGCCCAGCATGGCGCTGTTGGCTGCGTTGACGATCGCGTCTGCGGCAAGCGTGGTGATATCCCCCTGCCAGAGGTACAGCCCCGGCCGGACCGGCGTCAGGTCGGAAAGCTGCGTGCCCCCTTTTTCCGTGCGCACAGCCTGCAGGTATTCGTCCTGCACCTGCAAGAATGCCGGGTCGGCAGGCACGGGCGGGCGCACGTTCATCAGGCTGCGCAGCAGCCGCTGCCGCGCCGGGATTCTGTCCGGGAGCGGGATGCTGTCCCGGTCGGCGCGCTCCCCCAGCAGACAGGAGAGCAGGTAATCCAGCCGCTCGTCCTGTGTCATACCGCACCCCGCCTTTCCACTGCCCGCGCCGGGCAGACTTCATAACAGTTTCCGCAGTGCAGGCAGTTCTCCTGCCGGATAAAAACCGGCTTGCGTGTGATATCGATGCACTTCTGCGGGCATTTGGCATAGCACAGCTTGCAGCCGATGCACCTGTCGGTCGCGAAATACCCGTTGTCCGGCTCCGCCGCGCCGCCGAAGGAGAAGGAAGCGCGCTCGACCGGCGTTTTGGACAGGTCGAACCACTCGCCCGTCCCCTCGCAGAGGCGGAACACGGTCAGCGCGCTGCGGGATGCTTCGTCCGGATAGATCTTCGTCATATACGGGTTTTTGGCAAACAAAGCAGGCAGCCGCTCCGGGCTGAGCTCCTCCGCCCTGCCCCGCACCGAGACCGCCACGCGCGACATGGTGTCCTCGCCTTTCATGGCGGTAAAAGCGACATACGCGTTTTGCTTCAGGCGACGGTAGAAGCTCTTGCCCTTTGCCGTCAGGAAATACAGTCCGTTTTCGTCACAGTCCATCATGTCGATCGCGCAGGTGACGGGTCGGCCCTCCTGATCCACGGTCGCAAACACAGTCGAGTGGATCTCGTCCACAATATACTTCAGATAGTCGATTGCCTGCATGGTAGCTGTCTTCCCCTTCCTGCTCCTTCCGATGCGGGACAAGCCCCACAGGCTTTGACGCCTGCAGGGCTGCCCAATGTGTTACAGCGTGTACTCCTGCGGCGGGTTACCGGAGAAGTCCGCGATCACCGCATGGGCATCCTTCAGATAGAACACCTCGAAGATCGGGTTGGCAGCCTCGCCGTACTGGCCCTTGACGATCGGATTTTGGATGCACATTTCCTTGGCTGCCATGTTGTTCTCAAACACGGCCTCGCCGTGCAGGCGGATCCATGCGTACGAGGGGCTGGAGACAGTGACCTCGATATTGGGGTTTGCCTGCATGTCCTTATAGACATCCTTGGTATTGTTGGTGCAGAACCATAGCTTGCCATCCAGCTCGCCGGCGAACATGAACGGGCGGCACTTGGCCTTGCCGTCGCGGCCGACGGTCGCAAGGTACTGTACAGGGTTCTCCTGCAAAAACTTGACAACTTCATTCATGACAGATTACCTCCGATAGAAATCATGGAAAATTGAGCGGTTGGAAATTGCAATTTCTATCCTGTGCCTCTATAATAATTCCGTAGGGCATATTTGTAAAGTAAGCACTTTATTGTACCGTAGTTACCAAAAGGAAACCATTGAGGAGAGATACGAATGCAGGCAGCAAAAGAATTACCGGCCTGTCCGGTAGAAACCACCCTGATGCTGATCGGCGACAAATGGAAGGTCCTGATCCTGCGCGACCTGATGCCGGGCACCAAGCGCTTCGGAGAACTGAAAAAATCCATCGGCAACGTGTCACAGAAGGTCTTGACCGCGCAGCTGCGCGACATGGAACAAAACGGGCTGGTGCACCGCGAGGTCTATGCCGAAGTGCCGCCGCGGGTGGAATACAGCCTGACCGAGCTGGGACGCAGCCTGGAACCTATTCTGGACGCGATGCGGAACTGGGGCGAGGGTTACAAATCCCAGATCAGCTGAGGGCAGCGGGACGGATCTGTGTGATCCGCCCCGCTGTTTTTGCAGGCATATGGCAGAAAATTTTTTTGCAGGATGGGAGCATTTCCCCCTCCCCGCGCATCCTTATAGTGTCCGGACGATGAGACGAGGTGACACGATGGAAATGATATTGACGAATATACAGGAGGATGCGCGCGAGCGTTTTGCCGCTGCGGTCACAGCGCACCGCCACGCCATGTACCGCGCGGCGCGCGTGCTGCTGGACAGCGACGCGGACGCGGAGGACGCGGTCAGCGAAGCCACCTTACGCGCGTGGCAGGCCTTTGGCCGCCTGCGCGACGAGAAATCGCTCAAGGGCTGGCTGATCAAAATCACGGTCAACTGCGCGTATGAGCACCACCGCAGGGGCTCGCGCGTGACCTATACGGATGACCTTGAGCCGCTTGCGGGCGGCGCGGAGGACCGGCACGACTTTACGCTCTGGGACGCGGTCTGCCGCCTGCCCGCGGACTACCGCGTTGCGACCGTGCTGTACTACTACGAGGACATGACGACCGCCGAGATCGCCAAGGCGCTCGGCGTGCGCGAGGGCACGGTGCGCAGCCGCCTGTCCCGCGCGCGCAGCCGCCTGCGCACGCTGTTGGAGGAGGAATGAGACATGACGTTTGACGAAAAGCTGAAAGCGCGCGCAGAGCGCGAGGGTGCCCCTATCCCCAAGGGCTTTGACAGCCGCATGGACGCGCTGCTCGATACCCTGCCCCCGCAGGTGCAGCCCGCCAGGAAGCGCCGCGCGCCGCGGCTGGCGGTGTGCATCGGCGTGGCCGCAGCGATGGTGGTCGGGGCGGCGGCAGCAGCGCCGACGGTCATTCAAATGGCACAGGGCGCGATCGACTATTTCCACACCGGCCGCGCTGGCGAGTATACCGCCTTGCAAACCGAGTATGAACAGTTCAACGCCGCAGTCGGCGCAAGTAAGACCGTGGACGGCGTGACGCTGACCATCAACAACATTGCGCTGGATGACAGCTATATGAGCATCTTCTTCACTATGTCGAGCGACACACCGCTCGATCAGGTCGGCACGAACAGCGAGCCGGAAAGCTGGCGCGCAGGCTGGACTGCACCGGTATTTTGGGCAAAGGTGAACGGTAAAGAGCTGGATACCACTGGCGAGGTTCAAAACGAAGCGTATTTCGTGGACGATTACACGCTCAAGGGTGTGCACCGCCTGACACTCAAGGAAACGCTGCCGGAGCAATTTGATTTGCTGCTCTATACCAGCGGCACCAGCCGCCTAAATGAGGGTGACATCCAGTTTGAACTGTCGGTGGACAAGAGCGCTGTCGCGGTCGAAACGCGGACGGTTGAGCCGGAACAAGACTTCACAGTCGATTATGTCCACACCTATGAGGACGGTAGCACAAACGCTATCCATCGCACGCCACGCATCGAGCGTCTGTCGATTTCGCCGCTCAGTGCAACCATTACGCTGAGCGAAAAGGTCTCCGGCGACGATTTCCCATGGGATGGTTTTGTGCTGCGCGACGACAAGGGCAACTTCCTGCTCCGCCTGCCTGCCGGTATGACCAGCAGCACATTGGGTCGTTCGGTGAATGTGTTCGAGTTCATCGGCGCGGATGAAACGACAAAATCGGTCACGCTAATCCCGATCAAGTGGAGCTATCACGCCCATGAGGTCAAGGGTGCGCTGGACAGCCTGCCGCTGACTGACGATTGCAAAAACGGCGTGACGCTGGAAACGCTTGAGGTCGGCGCGGACAAAGCCGTCGCCACCTTCTCGGTACGCGGTGCCGTCTGGGAGGAAAACGGCCAGTTTAACCTGACCGATGCGGACGGTAATACCCTTTCCTTCAACAAATTCGCGGCGATCGAGAGCTACACTGACCGGGAAACCGGCAAAATCATCGCGACGCTGTATTATCCCGATGCAACCGAGGAGGAGGTCGCCAAGATCGCAGGCGTATCCTTCTGGCAGCCGGACGACGATCTGGAATTACTCGAAGATCAGGCGGTTACGATCGACCTGCAATAAGCCAAACGCACGAAAAGCCGCCCATACGGGCGGCTTTTCCGCGTCTATCCTTCCTTTTGTGCAGCGGGAGCGGCCTATCCGAACCGGAACCAGAACCGCGGGCCTTCGTCCGTGTTCTCTGCGCCGTAAGCGTAGCCGTGCAGGTCGAACACGGTCTTTGCGATCGACAGCCCCAGCCCGTCGCCCTTCGCGGCGCGCGACGCATCCGCCTGATAATACGCCTCCCACAGGCGGGGCAGCGCGTCCGCCGGGATCGCCGCGCCCGTGTTGACCACCGCGCACACGCCCTTTTCGATGCGGACGGCAATGCTGCCGCCCGGCGCGGTGTGCTGCACCGCGTTTTCCAGGATCGCGTCCAGCGCGCGGGCGAGCAGGGTGCGGTCGGCGTCGATCTCCTCCGCGCCGCTCACCGTGACCTCGGTGTGCAGGTCGGCGTCCGGCTGGACGGCCGCGTCCAGCCGCTCCTGCGCGAGGTCGGAGAGCGTGAACTTCGCGCGGCGCAGCGCCTTTGCGCCCGCTTCCAGCCGGGACAGCTCGAGCATGCGCCCCACGCTCCCGTCCATGCGCGCCGCCTGCTGCCGGATGACGTCCAGATAGTGCGCGCGCTTGTCCTGTGCCATGTCGTTTGAGAGCAGCTCGGCGGTCGCGGACAGCACGGAGAGCGGCGTTTTCAGCTCGTGCGCGAGCGCGGCGGTGGTGTCGCGGCGCGCCTGCTCAACGCGCTCCTGCTTGCGCCATACGCGCAGCAGGGCGAAGGCGAG
>NBJMR02800__coassemble_1523_pt1 | contig 32949 bp, 28 predicted proteins | sample NBJMR02800__metabat2_high_PE_027 | metagenome-assembled genome bin NBJMR02800 | reverse complement strand
TGAGTCGAACAAGGTTACAGGGGGAATCCAATTCCCCCTGTATACAAAAACGGGTTCCCACAGGAAACCCGTTTTTGATACCCCCAGGACGCCGCCCAAGGCGGCTGAGTCGGGGTATCCAAAAGCCCGGCAAAACTGGGCTTTTGGATGAAAATCGCAGGGCGATTTTGACAAAATGCCGCGCGGGTCGCGGCTCGGAATGCGAACGGGGGAGGCGGACAAAAAGTTTGTCCGCCTCCCTTTTTGGAAAGGAAGGGTATATGCGCAAAGCGGCAGCATATTTGGCCGTCAGTCTGGATGGTTTTATCGCGGATAAGGACGGCAGCGTGGGCTGGCTGGATGATTTCGCAGACGCGCAGGAGGACGGCGGCTACGAAGCATTCGTGCAGACCGTGGACACGGTCGTCATGGGCGGACGGACCTACCGGCAGGTCACGCAGGAGCTTTCGCCGGGTGTATGGCCGTATGAGGGGCTGGACTGCCGGGTCTGGACACATGACAGCGGGCCGCTGCCCCATGCGCAGCGCATCGAGGGAAACCTTGCCGCGTGGCTGCACGCGGAAAAACAAAAGCCCGGCAGGGACATCTGGCTGTGCGGCGGCGCGGAGCTGATTGCAGCGGCAGCCGCCGCGGGAGAAGTCGACCGCTGGCACCTGACCGTGCTGCCCGTGCTGCTTGGCGGCGGCATCCGGTTGTTCCCGGAGGGGGACAGACAGCAGTTACGCTTGGTGTCCGCGCGGCAGTCAGGCGGCATTGCGGAACTGGTTTACGAGCAGAAACCGCGGTAAAACTGCCGCAGAAACGCATTGTAGCATGCCGGAAACCGGGCGTAGCGGACAAAAACGCGGCATTCTGCTATGCTGGACGCGAGGTGATGGAATATGACATTCGGGGAAAAACTGAAAGCACTCCGCGTCAAAGAAGAATACTCGCAGGAGCAGCTCGCTGCGCTGCTCCACGTCTCGCGGCAGGCGGTGACCAAATGGGAAAGTAATGCGGGCATGCCAGATATCGAGAACATCAAAGCAGTTGCCGACCTGTTCGACGTGACGCTGGACTCGCTGCTGCGTGAAGAGGAAGAGCTGGAAACGACCGACGAGAGCCGCTGCTGGAATATTTCGCTGGCCTGCGCGGCGATCGGGTTCGTGATCGGTTTCCTGCTCAGGGAGATGGACGTGGGCAGCAGCCGCATGATCGGCATGTGCACGCTTGGCGCAGGGCTGGTCGGCTGGGCGCTGTACTATATCGCGCTGCAGCTGCGCAAAACAAACAAGAGGTGACAGGATGAAAATTTTAACCATCGGAGACGTGGTCGGCGAGGCAGGAATTGACACCCTGCACGGCCTGCTGCGCCGCGTCAAGCGCGAACACGGCGCGGATTTCGTGATCGTCAACGGCGAGAACGCTGCCGGGCGGGGCGTTACCCCAAAGCAGGCGGACGATATTTTTGCCGCGGGCGCAGATGTGGTCACGCTGGGCAACCACGCGTTTTCCAAGCAGCAGATCGCGCCTTATCTGGACGAGCATCCGGACGTGCTGCGTCCGGCCAACCTCGCGCCGCAGAGCCCGGGGCAGGGCTGGGGCATCTACGACGGGCCGCAGGGCCTTCGCCTGCTCGTGATGAACCTGATCGGCCGGTGCGACATGCACTACGGGCCGGACAACCCGTTTTTGTGCGCGGACAAGATCTTCCGCGAGGCGGAGGGCAGATACGATATCGCCCTTGCCGAGATCCACGCGAATGCCACGAGCGAAAAGCTCGCCATGGGCTATTATCTGGACGGGCGCGCCTCCGCCGTCTGGGGCACGCACACCCATGTGCAGACCGCGGATAACCGCATAAACCCCAAGGGGTCGGGTTATATCACGGATGTCGGCATGACTGGGCCGGTCGTGTCCGTGTTGGGCGTGTGCGTCGAGCAGTCGATCGCCATGTTCCGCGGCGATTTGACCGAATATTTTAAAACCGCCCCCGGCGACTGTGCGCTTTCGGGAGCGGTCTTCGAGATCGGGCGGGACGGGAGATGTTCGGCCGTCACCCGCGTATGGGAGCGTTGGAAGCGGTGAGCGCGGCGGCGGCTTCCGCATCTGAACCGTCCGCCTGCCAGTCGTTGTAGTCCGTGATGCCTTCGCCCGCGTTCGGGTGGAAGTGCGAGTACACCGCGTCGGCTGCAAACAGCGCGATCAGCACGGCGCAGATCGCATTCTGTTTGGCGGGGGAGAGCTTTTCAATCAGCCCGGCGAGCAGCGGCCCGGCAAAGTACACGACCGCGCAGCAGGCAAGGCCGAACGTGACCGCGCCCTCCAGGCAGATGCGGCCGTTCAGGTTCATGAAATAGCCGCTGTAATCCCACCAGCGGATGCCCTTGGTGACCTCGAGGTACCAGCTGGTGAAATACTCGATGACCGAGCACAGCACCATGGACACAAAGAAGGTCGCTACCGGTTTGGTGAACAGCCGGCGGAGCAGGAACAGCACGATCGCGCCGCCCGCGCCGTAGATCGGCAGCCACGGGCCGAGCATGGTGCCGCGGTTGACAAACATGCCCTTGGTGACGATGTGCAGCGCGACCTCCCACAGCCAGCCCGCGATCGAGAACGCGAAAAACAGCAGGATGAGCGTGCGGAGGCTGTAGCGCCGGTTGTAGTTGAGCTTGTGCTGCTGGGCGAAATGGAACACCGGGTCCTCAGGCAGGTGCACGTCCGCATCGGGCAGCCTGGGCTTGGCGCCGGTCGGCGCCGCTTCGCCAAAGGCCGGAATGGTGAACAGACCCGCAAGCGGCGCGTCAGCCTCGATCTGCGCCTGCCGCAGGGCGGCATACAGCGCGGTATAGGCCGCGGACTTGTAGCCGTTGACAAACAACAGGCTGAGCAGCCCGACCGCTACGGTTGCAATGGACTGGCACAGCACGATCCTGCCGGTGAGCATACCGATGCCTGTGCCGAGGATGGAGGCAAGCAGCGTCGGTAAAAAGGTCCAGTGCAGATAGAGCGTCAGGTCGAGCACGAAGCAGCGCCACTTGTTCCCGTTCATCATCTGGCGGGACAGCTGGATCGCCTCGGTGGGCTTGGCCTGCGGGTTCTCCGCAAGGATATACGGTACCATGCGGTAGGCGTAAAATTTGATCGGGAAGCCGATGATGGTACAGGTCCACAGGATCATGTACACAGAGCGCAGCAGCATGCCCTTGGTCACGTTCCACCAGTTGCCGCGGTAAAACGGCGTGAACATGGCTGCAATGCTGATGTTGTCACGCACGCGGCTTTCCAGGAAAAACCGCCGCGCGCCGACGGTCAGCGCGCTGAGCACCCAGACTGAGAACCATACGCCGCCCGCGATGCCCGCGCAGGCGAGCAGGATATCCAGCCAGCCTGCAAAGTCCGAACGCTCAAGCAGCGCGAAGAACGCGGAAAACGGCGCGGTCAGCGTATCGAACAGCGGGCCGACGCTCTGGCCGGCCGCAGCCCACATGGGATGCGTGCCGTCCATCGGGTCGACGTGCAGCCACTCAAGCAGCAGCTCCCAGTTGGACAGGCTGACTTCCTGAATGACGACCTGATCGTCCGGCAGCACAGCCGCCGGATTGAATTGGCCGATAAAGTCGGCCGACTGGGCAAATTCTGCTCCGGTAAAGGCCAAAAGAAAGCATACCGCGATCATTGCCGCCCAGTTGCGCAGGAATTGCCGCTTGCCCTGCTTTTTAATCTCTCTTCTTTCCCACATAAAGTAAAATGTCCCCTTTTTGAAATTTTGACAAATGCTGTGGAGTTTTGAAAATGCTTGCCTTTATTCTCGCACCTTTTTATGTCTTAGTCAATCTTTATATCGTGCATTGGGTGCTCCGGTGGACAGGCTGCTGCCATCGTCTGTGCGGCACGCGGGCGTTCCGCGTGCTTTTCTGCGTGGTTTACGCCTTTGCAGCCCTGTCCCCGCTGACCGGCTTTGCGGTACAGGAGCCACAGTGGCTGCGGCACGCACTGAAGCAGGTCGGCAGCTACTGGCTTGGCTGGATGTTATATCTGGTGCTGGCCGTCCTGGTGGTGGAAGGACTGCTGTTTGCCGTGCGGCGCATCCGCAAAAAGGATTTCCAGCAGATGCAGCGCGTGCGTCAGGTGCAGGGCGGCGTTGCGTTGGTGCTGGTGTGTGCAGTGTGCCTGTACGGCATGGCCAATGCCGACAGGCTGCGCGCGACCGATTATGAGATCACGCTGGACGGTGCGGGAGAAGATATGACGGTTGCGCTGCTGGCTGACCTGCATCTGGGATACAGCACAGAGGCGGCTTACATCGAGCAGGCTGTCCAGGCGGTAAACAATATGCAGGCCGACCTCGTTGTGATCGCGGGGGATATTTTCGACAACGAGTATGAAGCCATCCCGGAGCCCGGCCGCATTGCAGCGGCACTGGCCTCTTTGCACAGTACATACGGCGTTTATGCCTGCTGGGGCAATCATGACGTATCCGAGCCGATCCTGGCGGGCTTCACCTGGGACACGGCGGATGCGGACAAGGACGATCCGCGTATGGAGGAATTTCTCCGGCAGGCGGGGATCACGCTTCTTGCGGACGAAGCGGTGACACTGGAAAACGGCGTGCAGCTTGTCGGCCGCAAGGACCCGTCGCGGGACAAAAAGCTCGGCGACGACCGGCTTTCACCGGAGGCGCTGCTGGAGCCGCTCGACCCGGCGCGGCCTGTTTTCGTGATCGACCACCAGCCGAAGGAGCTGGACGAGCTGGCGGCCGCAGGAGCGGATCTGGATCTGTCCGGGCATACACATGACGGGCAGATGTTTCCGGGCAACCTGATCATGCCGCTGATCTGGGACAACCCCTGCGGCTGCCTGCAGGTGGGAGGGATGTACTCGGTCGTGACCTCCGGGCTGGGCGTATGGGGGCCGGATATGCGCGTGGGGACAAAGAGCGAGATTGTCCGCATCACCGTGCATTTTGCCGGATAACAACAAATGTCCGCGTGAAGAAAACACGGAAACAGGTACAGAATTTTGTACATTTTGCAAGAACTTGTTGAAAATCCTGCAAAATAAACAAAATTAGTTGACGGGACAGGCTGTTTTGCGGTATGCTATAAATGAAGAACAATTGGCCTTGAAGGAAATGAAATTCGGCAAGGCTCTGCATGCACACCGGCCGGCTGTCTGGGAGCGCGGCGGCGGTGCCACAAGGAGGAAACAAATAGATGGACTCTCTGCTGACCAAATTCACCTTTACGGATGAGCTGACCGATGTCATCGAGCATTGCAAAGGCGTATCCGTGCCGACCAGCAAGGCGGAGCTGTATGATATGGTGTTCGGCCCCGACCATGCGGATGTTTATGATGTTATTTTTGACGTGCCGGGCAAGGGTCCGGTCAAGGAAGCGGACGTAACCCGCTGCAAAAATGGAGCCTCGGTCAATTTTGTAGAGGACTATATGCGCCGCCGCGAGCCGGACTGCATGCGCATTGCGGACGACAAGCCGACCGACAAAAAGCGCTTTGTGGACGTTTACGGCTATCCGTTTGCCGATCTCCGCCGCGAGACCATGGATTGGTTCAAGACCCAGGAACTGATCCTGATGCCGTTCAATTCGGGCGGCAACATTTATGGCTACGGTTCGATGCTGGTATGCCCCAAGCAGTGCGCGTTTTTTGCATTTGCGCTGGCGCACCTGCAGGGCTTCGTCAACGCGGAGGAGTGCGAGGGATATAAGCCCCGCGCGATCGTTTACGTTGCGCCCCCGTTCCGCCATACCCACTTCGAGGGCAAGCAGGTCGTTGTGCACAACCGCCTGGACGACTGCCACGAAGTATTTTCCTATAACCTCTATCCCGGCCCGTCCGCCAAGAAGGGCGTGTACTCGGTGCTGCTCGACATCGGCGAGCAGGAGGGCTGGGTGACCGCGCACGCTTCCTGCGGCCGTCTGGTGACCCCGTATGAGAACGAAATGGTCATCATGCACGAAGGCGCCTCCGGCGGCGGCAAGAGCGAGATGCTGCAGGACATCGCCCGCGATCCCGAGGGCCGCGTACTGCTCTCCACCAATACGGTAACCGGCGAGGAAACCTATATTACCATGAGCGCGACCTGCTCGATCGAGCCGGTGTGCGACGACATGGCGACCTGCTACCCGCAGCTGCAGAACCGTTCGGGCAAGCTTGTGCTCGTGGACGGTGAGGACGGCTGGTTCCTGCGCATGGACGGTGTGACCCACTATGGATGCGACCCGGTATACGAGCGCATTTGTACCGAGCCCAAGGAGCCGCTCTGCTTTTTCAACATGGAAGGCCATGCGGGCGCGACCCTGCTGATTTGGGAGCACACGCTGGATTCCAACGGCAAGCCCTGCTCCAACCCGCGTGCGATCGTGCCGCGCTGGGATATCCCGCATATTGTCAAGGAACCGGTGGAGGTCGATGTGCGTTCGTTCGGCGTGCGCATGCCCCCCACGACCCGCGAGAACCCGAACTACGGCATTATGGGCATGATGCACATCATCCCGCCCGCGCTTGCCTGGCTGTGGCGTCTGGTTGCGCCGCGCGGGTTTAACAACCCGTCCATCGTGAGCGGCAATGAGCTCAAGAGCGAGGGCGTGGGTTCCTACTGGCCGTTTGCGACCGGCCAGCGTGTCAAGCAGGCGAACCTGCTGCTTGACCAGATCATGAACTGCCCGAACACCCGCTATGTGCTCATCCCGAACCAGCACATCGGCGTGTATAAGGTCGGCTTTGCAGCCGAGTGGATCAGCCGCGAGTACCTCGCCCGCCACGGCGGCGCGCGCATCCGCCGCGAGCATCTCGAGCCCGCACGCTGCCCGCTGCTCGGCTACGCGATGAAGGACATGACCATTGACGGCCAGCGCATCCGTTCCAAGTACCTGCGCGTGGATACGCAGGACCGCGTCGGTACAGAGGGCTACGATGCAGGCGCGAAGATCCTGACCGACTTCTTCCGCAAGGAACTGGCCAAGTTCGACACGCCCGAACTGGATCCGCGCGGCAAGCAGATCATTGATTGCTTCCTGAACGGCGGCAAGCTCGAGGATTTTGAGGCAATTACCCCGACCAATATCTAAAACCAAAATACAGAACCGCTCCGGAGGGAACCGGAGCGGTTTTTTTCATTTATTTCATTTCAGCAGGCTGTATGCTGACGACGGTCAGCCGGCCGTCCGCAACGGTAAAGCGCACCTCAAACCCGGCGAATGGGAAGCCGTACACACGTCCGGCTTCATTTTGGTAGCCCGGGCGCGGATCCTGTGCGAGAACAGCCAGCAGCGCTTCCCGCCGGTCTTCGGGCAGGCGGGCAAGAAGCGCGGGCGGGCAGTCCACGGGCAGTGTGCGCTGCAGCGCCTGATAGGCAAAACCGCCGGCCGCATCCGGGTGCGCGTCCGTATAGGCAAGATAGGGCTTGATGTCCAGAATGGGCGTGCCGTCCATCAGGTCGGCGCCCAGCACATGCAGCACCGGCCCCTCGGGTGTTTGCAGTTCGGCGCGGTCCAGCCGGACGGATGACAGCCCGATCGCGTTCGGCCGGAAGGGCGAGCGCGTGGCGAACACCCCGACGCGCTTGTTGCCGCCGAGCTTGGGCGGGCGCACAGTGGGCGACCAGCCTTCGCGCTCCGCTTCGGAAAAATGCCAGAGCAGCCACAGGTGGGAAAAACCCTCGATGCCGCGCAGCGCGTCCGCATTGCGGTATTCCGGCTCGAAAACAATGCGGGCGGGCGCATCTGCCAGTCCGCTCTGGCGCGGGATGCCGAACTTGGTCGGGAAATCGGTGCGGATGTGTGCAATGATGTGCATGGGGATGGCTTGGGACATGGACATGCCTCCTTGAGCGGTTAGATAGGTCTGGTTCCAGTATAGCATGTCCGGCACGGAGAAGCAATTCCATGCGCGGATTGCTGTCCGGCAGGCAAATCAGGAGCAGAGAGGGCGCATCGGACAAGGAAAACGGGCGGGGCAAAGGAAGACCGGATACATCGCTTTTACAGTTTGTTAATGCATTTTTCGCAAAACAGCGGTATAATGGAAACAGACTACATGGGAAAGCAGGGGATTGTCATGCCCAAGAAAATATTGATCGTAGAAGACGAAGCCAACATCCGCGAGCTGCTGCGCCTGTACCTCGAGCGCGAGGGCTACACGGTGATTGAAGCGGAAAACGGCGTGGAAGGCATCAAGCAGTGGAAAAGCGAAAAGCCGGATATGCTCCTGCTCGACGTGATGATGCCGGTCATGGACGGCTGGACGGTGTGCAAGGAGATCCGCGCGGAAAGCGACGTGCCGATCATCATGCTGACCGCCAAGGGCGAGACGGCGGACCGCGTTTCCGGCTTGGAGATGGGAGCGGACGACTACATCGTCAAGCCGCTTGAAATGCCTGAAGTCATTGCACGCGTGCGCGCGGTGTTCCGCCGCATGGCGCCGGACGAAACGCCGGAGAAGCTGTCTTTCGACAATCTGGTGATCGATAAGCAGGCGTATGACCTGGTCATCAAGGGCAAACGCGTGGATGCGCCGCCTAAGGAGATCGAATTGCTGTATTACCTTGCCTCCAGCCCCAACCGCGTATTTACCCGCGCGCAGCTGCTGGATGACGTATGGGGGTTCGATTATTTCGGCGATACCCGTACGGTGGATGTACATGTCAAGCGTCTGCGCGAAAAGCTGGAGGGCGTGTCGGATAAATGGGAGCTGAAAACCGTCTGGGGCGTTGGCTATAAATTTGAAACCAAGGAGTAAGCCATGGGCAGACGCAGCTTTTTCTTTAAAAATTACGTGACCCATCTGGTGCTGATCGTGTGCGCATTTGCAGTAGCGGGCGGTGTGTTTTACTACCAGATGAGCAACTATGCACTGTCCTCCAAGCAGGCGGAATTGCGCACGACCGTGCAGAGCCTTGCCGAACAGACCAAGCTGATGCAGGGAACGGATTCGGATGTCATCCGGCAGATTTATATGCTGTCCATCGGCCGTGTGGCCAAAGAGGATATGATCACGGTCTGCGTGACCGATCAGGACGGGATTATCCAGATGGCGGCCGACCCGACCGGCACGGTGGTGGAATACAGCCGTCAATATGTGATGCCGGCGGCCGCGATCGAGCAGGTGCGCAGGACGGGCAGCTATGCTGAGGTAGGCCAGTTGGGTGTTCTGGGCGACAGCTCAAGCTATACGGTCGGCACAGGCGTGGTGGACGACAGCACGGGGGAGCTTTCTGCAATGGTGTTCGTCAACACGCAGGATGCGACCGCAGCCGGTACGGTGCGCCATTCGACACAAACGCTGGTCCTGATCCTGCTGGTGACGCTGGCGGCAGCGCTGATTATCTCGTTCATCCTGTCCCAGCACATGACGCGGCCGCTCAAAGTGATCGCGGCCGCGGCCAAAGCGTTCGCGGCAGGCAATTTTGAGGTGCGCGTGCCGGAGGATAACCACTGCTATGAGATAGACGAACTGGCGGTATCCTTTAATAACATGGCGCGCGATCTTGACCAGCTGGAAGAGCTGACGCGCGGGTTTATTTCCAACGTCAGCCATGAATTCAAGACCCCGATGACAACGATCGGCGGTTTTGTCGACGGCATGATCGACGGCACCATCCCTGCCGACCAGCGGGATAAATACCTGCATATTATTGCCGAGGAGACGCGCCGCCTGTCGCGTATGGTCAACCGCATGCTGGACGCCGCCAAGATCCAGTCAGGCGAACTGATCCTGAACCCCGCGCCGCTCGATTTTTCCGAAATGACAACGCAGATCCTGCTGTCCTTTGAGCAGAAGATCGAGAAAAAAGAGCTTGCGGTTGAGTGCGACGTGGGCGAGCGCCTGCTTGTAATGGGCGACGTCGATCATTTGTACCGCGCCGTGTATAATCTGGTGGATAATGCGGTTAAATTTATTGAACAGGGCGGCCGCCTGTGCCTGCGGGCGCGCAAGGAAGGGGATTTTTGCGTATTTTCCATCAGCAATACGGGAGCTGGGATTTCAGCGGAGGATTTGCCGCATATCTTTGACCGGTTCTATAAGGCGGACCGCTCGCGTTCCATGGATAAGACGGGCGCAGGATTGGGACTGTATATTGTCAAAAATATTATCAACCTGCATGGCGGCGAGATATCCGTCCGTTCGGATGGCGGTGAGACCGAGTTTGAACTGACGCTGCCGCTGGCTCCCGCGCAGCTGCCGGGCAGCAAGCAGTGAGCCTTACGGACAGGACAGAATAAAGCGCCGCCTGCGGGCGGCGCTTTAAACATTGAGAGAAAATCCATCTGTTCAAAAAATATTCATATTGTTTTCAACAAACCGCCACAATGGGGCACTAAAATGAAACCATAAACCGATAGGGAGGTCAAGCGTCATGGACGAATTCAATAATAACTATACGCCCGCACCGCGCGGCGATGATAATAGTATGGATACGCAGCAGGCGGAGACGCAGAACATGCAGCTTGGACAGGATGCACAGACGGCACAGGAGCCGCAGACGCAGTATACGCGGTCGGAACCGACGGAACAGGAGCCGCAGGCCGCGCCGCAATACGAAGAGCCGCGTACGCCGTACCAAACACCGGTGCAGCATCCGGATTATCGGCCGCCGCACGCGGATCAGACGTATTACTCCGCGCCGCAGCCGCAGCAGGATTTCGCCGGCGGACCGCAGCCGCCTAAAAAGAAGGGGCACGGAAAAGCCATTGTTATCGGACTCTGCAGCGTGGCGGCGGCATGCCTGCTGTTTGCGGGCGGAGCGGTCATTGGGCATGTGGTATCCGGCGGGAACGGCGGATCGGCTGCAGCCAGTGCGGATAGCGGATCCGACAGCCTGCCGACGGTACAGATCAGCGACACGCCGGAGCTCGATCCGGACAACTACGATGTCGTCAACGGGCTGGCAGGCGAGGAGATTTACAAAAAGGTAAGCCCGTCTGTTGTATCTGTGATTGCAACGCTGTCCAATGGCACAGGCAGCGGCTCAGGCGTGATTATGAGCGCGGACGGCTACATTATCACCAATGACCATGTAGTAGCGGATGCGCAGAGCGTTTCGGTCCAGCTTAGCGACGGCACTCAGATGGACGCGCAGATCATCGGCACGGATGAGCAGACCGATCTGGCGGTCATCAAGGTCGAGCCGGAGAGCGAGCTTACGCCGGCTGAGTTCGGCAACTCGGATGACCTGCAGCCTGGTGAATATGCCTATGCGATCGGCTCGCCCGGCGGCGTGCAGTTCGCAAATACGATTACGGGCGGCCGGATTTCCGCCATTAACCGCGACGTAACGATCAACGACCGTGTGATGACCCTGATCCAGACAGACGCGTCCATCAACCCGGGCAACTCGGGCGGCGCATTGATCAACAAGTACGGCCAGGTGGTCGGTATCACGTCAGCGAAGCTGTCCAGCAGTGCATTTAGTGATACCACGATCGAGGGCATGGGTTTTGCGATCCCGATCAACACCGCTAAGGATATCGTTGACGAACTGATTGCCAACGGTTATGTGACAGGCCGTCCTTCCATCGGCATTACGGGCCGCAACGTCGAGTCGGCTGACGGCAGCATTTCGGGCGTACAGGTCTATTCGATTGACTCGCGCGCTTCTGCGGGCAGCGAAGGCCTGCAGGTCGGCGATGTGATCACGGCGGTTGACGGAACCCCGACCCCGACGATGGACGAAGTGAACAGCGTCAAGGAAGATAAGCAGGCAGGCGACAAGATTACCCTGACCGTATACCGGATTTCGACTGGCCAGATGCTCAACATCACCGTCACGTTGATGGATGCGCATGATCTGGAAGGCGATGATCCGGCGGCGGAGAGCAGCCAGAGCACACAGGACAACAGCAGCGGCGGCTATCAGGATACCTTCCCGTTCTTTGGCTGGTAAAACAAAAGAACAGCTGGCAAAAGGCAGGCTTTCCAAGCGGAAAGCCTGCCTTTTTCAGAGGATGATCTTAATATTCACGGTAGAGCGCTTTGACAATGCCGAGGATCTGGCAGCCTGTGCCGTCAATCGGGGGATAGGCGGGATTTTCCGGCATGAGCCAAACCCCGTCCGGCGTGACGTTCAGCGTTTTACAGGTCGCCTCATCCTCGAGCAGCGCAATGACAATATCCCCGTTGCGCGCCTGCGCATCCTGCCGGACGATAACCAGATCGCCGTCCAGGATGCCTGCGCCGGTCATGGAGTCACCGCGGATACGCAAGGCATAATACTCGCCGCCGTTGGCGGCCGGCGCAAAAGGCACATAGCCCACATGCTCTTCCACTGCGAGGATCGGCATGCCGGCGGTGACCCGGCCGAGGATCGGCACGCGCGGTACCATGGAGGGACCCTGAACCGGCGTGAGTGCGCGGGACTTGTGCTCGGTCGGCTCGAGATAGCCGGCTTCCTGCAGCTTTTTCAGATGGGCATGCACGGTTGAAGGAGAGCGGAGCCCCATTTCTGCGCCAATTTCACGTACGGAGGGCGGATAGCCGTGTTCCAGGGAAAACTCATTGATATAATCGAGAATCCGTTGCTGTTTCGCGGAAATTTTTTTCATGAGTGATGCGCTCCTTGCCTATGGGTAAGAACATGCGTTCGTATTTTCTCTATTATACCCTGTTTTGCGCAAAAAGGCAAACATTTGTTTGTGAAATAATTGAAGCCTGCAAAAAAGCCGGGAAAGAAATGGATTATCCTGTTATAAACGTGAAAATATGCAAATCATACGCAAAAAAATCTGCACTTTACTTGTATTTGGCATGGATTTGTTATATCATATAATCAATTGGAAAACGCAATACTGCAAAACGTCACAGGGAGGTTTTTCTATGACGATCAAAACCGAACTCGGTTATATCGAGATCACAAACGAGGTGATGGCCGGCATAGCAGGCTATGCGGCGTCTTCCTGCTTTGGGGTAAAGGGTATGACCATCCGTTCCATGTCGGACGGGCTGGCACACCTGCTGGGCCGGGAGAACCAGTCGCGCGGTGTCAGGGTATCCGAAGCGCCGGACGGCGGCGTGAATATCGACCTGCACATTGCGGTTGAGCATGGCGTTAATATTGCAACTGTCTGCCGCTCGATCATCAGCGAGGTGCGTTATCATGTTGAGCGCCTGACCGGCGTGGACGTGAAGAACGTGGATGTTTATGTGGAGAGCATAAAAGCAGACTAAAAGCATCCGGAGGGCTTCAGCCTGCGGATCGCCGGAGCGGGGCATCAGAATTCCGGGCGGAGTTCGGACTTTTGAGGAGAAACCGTGTGCCGGTTTTTCGTTTGATACGTGCCGGAGGCGTGATGGCTCAAAACAAGAGATAGGGAGAATTGCAAATGGCAGAACAGAAAATAAACGGCGCGCTGTTCCGGTCCATGGTGACCGAGGGCGCGCTCGCCATTGCCGAGAAAAAGGAACAGATCAATGAACTGAACGTGTTCCCGGTGCCGGACGGCGATACCGGCACCAATATGTCCATGACCATGGCTGCAGCCATGGCCGAGCTGGAGAAGCTTGCCGAGCCGACGCTTGCCAAAGCGGCGGATACGGCAGCTGCCGCGTTGCTGCGCGGCGCGCGCGGCAACTCAGGCGTCATCCTGTCGCTGCTGTTCCGCGGTATGGCCAGAAAGCTGCATGAGGAGCAGGAAGCGGGCGGCTGCGAGCTGGCGCTCGCGCTGCGCGAAGGCGTGGAGACTGCCTATAAGGCGGTGATGAAGCCCGCAGAGGGCACCATACTGACCGTATCGCGCGTAGCTGCACAGCATGCCGTTGAGGCATGCCAGGCAGAACCGGAACTATCCGCGGAGCAGGTGCTGGAAAAGATCCTGGAGTGCGGCCGGGTCGCGCTGGAGGAGACCATACACCAGAACCCCGTGCTGGAAAAAGCGGGCGTGGTAGATGCGGGCGGCTTTGGATTCCTGACCATACTGGAGGGCATGCAGGACGCGCTGCGCGGCATCCACAAGGAGCGTAAGATAGCGGAACCGGCGGTGAGTACGGCGGCGGACTTCGGCGCAATCACGGACGAGGATATCACCTTCACCTACTGCACGGAGTTTATCGCCGCACGCAAGGACAAGGCGCGCAATGTCGGCCGCCTGCGCGCGATCCTGAACGATATCGGCGACTCACTGGTTGTGGTCGAGGATGACGACATCGTCAAGGTGCATGTGCATACCGACCAGCCCAACAAGGCGCTGGAAGAAGGGCTTAAATTCGGCCCTCTCCTCACGGTCAAGATCGAGAACATGCGCGAGCAGCACACCGCCAAGGTGATCGAGGGTACAGCGGACGCGCCGCGCGAGCGCGTGATCGTGCCGGCGGAGAAGAAATTCGGCTTTGTGGCGGTCGCTGCGGGCGAAGGGCTCAAGGCACTGTTTACCGACCTTGGGGCGGATGCTGTCGTGCAGGGCGGGCAGACCATGAACCCGTCTACGGACGATATTGTGCGCGCAGTGGACGCAGTCCCTGCGGAGATCGTATTCGTGCTGCCGAATAACAAGAACATCATCATGGCGGCTGAGCAGGCCGTGCACCTGTCCGAGGAGAAAAAGATTGTGGTCGTGCCGACGCGGACCATCCCGCAGGGGATTTCCGCCCTGCTTGCGGTCGATCCGGACTGCGAAGATGAGGCGGCGCTTGCGCAGGCGATGCGCGACGCAGCGCACCACGTCCGCAGCGGACAGGTGACCTATGCGGCGCGGGACAGCGAGTTCGACGGCAAGAAAATCCGGCAGGGCGAATACCTGTCGCTTTCTGAGGGCAAGCTGTGCGCGAGCGGGCGCGAGAGTTCGGTGCTCAAAAAGCTGGTGCGCGAGATGGTGACCGATGAGAGCGCATTCGCGACCGTCATCTACGGCGAGGGCGTGAGCGAGGAACAGGCCGCTGAGGTCGAAGCCCTGCTGCATAAGGAAAACAAGGATATGGAGATTTCGGTCATCAACGGCGGGCAGCCGGTGTACTATTATATCCTGTCCGTGGAATAAAAAACGCCCGCCCCGATGCCTTGACAGGCATGGAGCAGGCCGGTATAATACAGATAGAAGGGCGCTGCTGCTGCGGTTAGCCCTGAAGCAGATTGTGAAAAGTCACTAACCGCTTGGTGCCAGCCGAGCGGTTAGTGCGCATTTATGGTGAAAATGTAGAGCAAAAATGCAATACAGATCAAAATCCGTAGGATTCGATACCACAAAGGCAATCACCCCCTTTCGCAAAGGGAGTGCTAACCTCTGTAAGCAACAGCGCGCAAGTAAAGCATAACAAAAGACGCGATATTGATCAATATTTCGCCTCCCGGCGCGGAGGCGCTTATTTTGGAGTTGGAACCAATGTCAGTATTCGATATTTTCAAAAAGCTGGACGAGCAGAAGGCTGCACAGGTGGCGCAGCCGGCCGAGTGGCTGGTCGTTGGGCTGGGCAACCCGGGCAGCAAGTACGACAACACCCGCCATAACGCGGGCTTCCGAGCGCTGGAAAGCTACTGCGAGCGCACCGGGCAGAAGATCGACCGGATGAAGTTCAAGGCGCTCGTGGGCGAGGGGATGCTGGGCGGCAAGCGCGTGCTCTTCCTCAAGCCGCAGACCTTTATGAACCTCTCCGGCGAGGCGGTGCACGCTGCAGCGTCGTTTTACAAGATCCCGCCCGAACGGATCATCGTGCTGTCGGACGATATCTCACTCGACGTGGGCACGCTGCGTGTGCGCGCGAAGGGCTCGGCAGGCGGCCAGAACGGGCTGAAAAACATCATCTACCATCTCGGCAGCGAGGATTTCCCGCGCGTCAAGATCGGCATCGGCAAAAAGCCGCATCCGGACTACGACCTCGCTGCATGGGTGCTGAGCAAGTTTACCGCGGACGAGCAGAAGGCGATTGATAAAGCATGCGAGGACGCAGTCAGCGCCGCAGCCTGCATCATCGCGGAGGGCTGCCCTGCGGCCGCGCAAAAGTTCAACGGCAGACGGCTGTAATGCAAAAGCAGCATCCGGTCTTCGGACCGGATGCTGCTTTTCTTATGGCTTGACCGCATCACAGCGCGGGGATGTAGCCCACGCAGGAAAGATCAGTCGGTGATGCTACAATGCGCAGGGGACTGAGATCGCTTGCGCTGTTGGAAAAGCGGAGCAGAATCGCGTCCCCGTCCAGGGGATATGTTTCGATCGTGTCATAATTGCCGTCCAGATCAATGATGACCGCAGACACATCGTCCTCTCCGAGCCGTTCAATGATGCAGCCGCCACGCCGGTACCGGCGCTTCATTTCTTCACTGAATGCCGAACGGCTGAGGTAGGCATCGCAGTTTTCCATAACGCGTGCAGTCTCTTCGGGGGTCAGCCCATACCGGTCGATGACTCTCGTTCTGCCGGAAAATACGATCACAATAGCGATCAGGATGATACCAATCGGTACAATGGCCATGCGGCGGATCATTTTCTTGTCCATGCAGCGTTCACCTCGATCTGCCATATCATAGAGGAAGATTGCAGGATATGCTAAAATATGCTATATGCAGTATAGCATACGCAAACCAGATCGGCAATATAAACGCACAAAAAAGGCAGGCTCCGGCCTGCCTTTTTTGAAATAGGATGTGAAAATCAGCAATTCTCCATGATTGCCTTGACAGCGGTCTTGGTGTCGGTCGACGGGAACAGCTCGTAGCCGACGCGGCCGGTGTAGCCGCATGCCTCGAGGTGGCGGATGACCTTCTTGTAGTTGATCTCGCCCGTGCCCGGCTCATGGCGGCCCGGCGCATCCGCAACGTGGATGTGGCCGAAGCAGTCTGCGTAGTTGGTGATCGTGTCGCAGATGCAGCCCTCGTTGATCTGCATGTGGTATACGTCGTACAGCAGCTTGAGGCGCGGCGAGCCGATCAGGCGCACGATCTCCGCGCCCATCTGGGTGGTCGCCAGGAAGTTGCCGACGTGGTCGGTGGTGATGTTGAGCGCTTCGAGGTTGAGGTTGATTTCCTCGGCCTCTGCAATCTTTGCGCACTCGAGCAGCATGTCGTACATCGAGCAGAGCTTAACCGTGTGGGACAGGTTATCGTAATGGTCGACAACGACGCCGCCCTCGCCCAGCGCGTTAGAGTGGATGGTCACGCTGGAAGCGCCGACCTTCTTCGCCGCCGCAATGGACTGCTTGGGGTAGTCGATGTACTTCTCCTTGTGGGTCGGGTCAACGAGCGAGTAGTCCGCGTCGCCGTTGAAGCCGGAGATTGCAATGCCGGCCTTTTCAGCCGCCTCGCGGGTTGCGTCCAGGTCGCGGATGCGCCAGTCCCAGAACTCGACAGCCTCAAAGCCGTCGTCCTTGGCCGCCTGGAAGCGGTCGAGCCAGTCCAGCTCGGTATACAGCGTGTCGATGCACGCGCATTTTCTCAGTGCCATAGTTTATTCCTCCCAGATAGTACAGGATATTGTAAATGGTATCATGGAATACCCTGTCCATGATACCATTTACTTTTGCTGCTTTCAACTGCCGGTTCGGCAGTTGACCTGTTTTATTACTCGATTTCGTAGATCTTGACCGGGCGGCCCTCATGCAGGGACTTGGTGGCGGCAGCCGCCATCAGTACCGGATACAGGCCGTCCTCGCCGGTGACCGGGGTCTCCTTGTCATTGACCACTGCGTCGGCAAACGCCTGCATCTCTGCAACGAACGCGCCGGTGTAGCGATCCCACATGACCTTGTACGCTGTGCCGTGCACCGCACCATCTGCCGTGGACAGGACAGCGGTGTTCGGGGTGTCGTTCTGATCCTCTGCGCAGCCCTCAGAGCCGAAGACCTCAACGCGCTGGTCATAACCGTAAACCGCCTTGCGGCTGTTGTCGATCACGCCGATCGCGCCGTTTTCAAATTTCAGGGTGACCAGAGCCGTGTCCACGTCGCCCGCCTCGCCGATGCCGGGATCGACCAGCACGGAACCGATGGCGTTGACCTCGGTGACCTCGCTGCCCGCCAGGAAGCGCGCCATGTCGAAGTCATGAATCATCATGTCGTAGAAGATGCCGCCGGAAACCTTGACATAGGATACCGGGGGCGGCTCCGGGTCACGGGAAGAAATCTTGACAATGTTGACCTTGCCGACCTTGCCATCGCGAACCATGTCGTAAACCGCGCGGTGGTTGTGGTCAAAACGGCGGCAGAAGCCAATCTGGAGCTTGACGCCGGCTTCCTTGGCTGCGTTGATCGCCTCGTGCACTTTTGCCAGGTCATAATCGATGGGCTTTTCGCAGAAGATGTGCTTCTTTGCGTGCGCCGCCTCGATGATGTACTTGGAGTGGGTGTCGGTCGAGGAGCAGATCAGGACTGCCTCGATCTCGGGATCGTTCAGAATGTCGTTCGCGTCCTTGGTGCAGTTCGGGATGCCGCACTGCTTGGCAAACGCTTTGGTCTGCTCGTTCATGAACGGGTCGGCGATGGTCTTGATCTCCATCTCCGGCACGAACATGGAAATGTTCTTGGCATGTACTTTGCCGATGCGGCCTGCGCCGATAATGCCTACTTTCATGTCGTATTCTCCTTTGCTGCTGCAAAATGGATCCGTTGGGCTGAAGGAGCGGTAAGCAATCGATATCTGGATAAATGCTCAAAGCATCCTGTTTCCATCTTTAAGAACAAACGTTGGAGCGTCACCTGCTCAAAGATCGGATAGGAGTTTGGTTCCATCAAGCCCGTTTGGGTTGTGCCTTTGTATGCGAGATAAAACTCAAATTATCCTGCTTTCTCTTAAAACAAACGTTGGAGCGCCGCTTGCTTGAAGACCGCATAGGGGTCGGGTTTTATCAGGCGAATTGGTTTGCGTGGTTTACTGAAGTAATAAAAGCTCAAAGCATCCTGTTTCCATCTTTTAAAACAAACGTTGGAGCGTTATCTGTTTACGAAGATAGATGAGGAGATGGTCAAATCAGGCAGTTTACGTTAAGCAAGCCACTCTGCGAAGTTGTCGATGCGTTCCTGGGCGTTGTCCTTGGTGATGATCGATGTACCGGTATCAACATCGCCGTACTCTTCGCCCTGGAGGCACTTGACCATATTTTCAACAGCCTTGTAGCCGATATCGAAGTTGTTCTGTGCTGCGGTCATGGTCAGGTCGCCGCTCAGGACAGCCTCGCACGCGGACTTCTGGCCGTCGAAGCCGAGGAAGATGGTGTTTTCATAAGCCGGATTGCTTGCAGCGGTACGTGCAGCAGCGATCGCCATGTCGTCGTTGTTGGAGCAGATGATGGCAACGCCGTCCGGGTAACGGCCCATGATGCCGTTCATCGCGTCAACAGCCTTGGTAGCGGTAGCGTCGGCGTACTGAACGTCGTCAGCCATCCACTCGCCGCCGGCCTCGGTGATGCCCTCTTCATAGCCTTCCATACGGGCGGTGTTGGTCGCGTCGCCCTGAACGCCCGCGATCTCGATGCACTGGATGGTCTCCCAGCCGGCAGCCTTGGCAGCCTCTACAGCGGCCAGCGCGCCCTGCTTGGCAGCTTCCTTGTTGCCGGTGCCGATGAAGGCCAGGCACTTGTCGGAGTCGATGTCGGTATCGAATGCCATAACCGGCTTTTCGGTGTCCGCGATCAGGCTGGCAACGGATTCGGACTGCAGCGGCGCGATCAGATAGCCGTCAAAAGTGTCGTCAGACAGGTCGGTCTTGATCATATTGATCTGATCCTGATAGCTGGTCTCAGACGGGGGGCCCTTGATGGAGAGCTCGGAAACCAGATCCGGATGCTCTTCCACATACGCTTCTGCGCCAGCCTGGATGACCTTCCAGAACTCGGAAGAGTTTGTCTTGAGGATCATGCTGAGACGGTAGCCGCCGTCGCCGCCATCAGAGCTGGCCTGGTCGCCGCTGTCAGAGCTGGCAGAAGTGTCACTGCTGCATGCAGCCATGCTGAGCATCAGGGAACCGGCCATCAAAGCAGCGAGCAATCTTTTGGTTTTCATGTCGATACATCCTTTCTCTCTCAGTGTGTGTTTGTGTGCTCTGTGCTTTTATGTGCTTATTATAATCCGGACAAGCAGAAATGTCAATCAGGTTTTTAGGGGGGTGTGTTGTGAGAAGAATAGCAAAATGATGATTATAGTTTTAAATATCGGAAATTATTTTGATATATTGCGATATATGGCGCGTTAAAGTGCGGAAAAATAATAGTGACGATTTTGAGGCCGGTGAGTTGGCCATTCTATACAAACTGAATGGCAGGATTCAAGATGAAATGCAAGAAAAAATGATATTATTTCAAACAATAATGCTTGATATAAGGCGATTTGCAAGTAAGTATGCAAGCGGAAGGAAAGGGTTACAGACTGGTGCGTGCTTTTGCACATATTTTTTTAAATGCATTCATGCGGTACAAAGCACAGAATGTGTGCTATAATAGAAACAAATCACAGGCAGGTGGAGTATATGCAAAAACGCCCTACAATTCAAATGGTTGCAGAACGCGCGGGAGTTTCCCGCGGCACAGTGGACCGGGTGCTCAACAACCGTTCCTATGTGCGGGCGGATGTGCGCGAACGGGTGCTGAATGCGATCCGCGAGACCGGGTATTTGTCCCCGCGCGAGGCGCATCGGCGGTCGGTTGCGTCGCAGCAGCATTTCCAGCCTGTGCGGATTGGCGTCGTTTTGCCCAGCTGGGCAGGGCCTTTCCGGGATGAGGTTACCCGCGGAATTGATGCCGCGCGGGCTGTGCTGGCAGAGCGCGGAGCGCAGATCCGTGTGTGCACTTGTGAAAGCGATATCCCGGTCGAAACAATCGATCTGCTGGACGAACTGCTTGCCTGGGGGGCGCAGGGCATTGCGCTGTGCGCACTCAATGATATTTCGATCGAGGCAAAGGTGAATGAAATGGCAGAGCAGGGCATCCCCTGCATCACGTTCAACTCCGATCTGCCGGAAAGCCGCAGGCTGTGCTTTGTTGGACAGGATTATGCCAAAAGCGGCCGGATCGCAGCCGAATTGCTAAGCAAATGCATCCCGCAGGATTCCCGTGTGCTGGCTATGGTCGGCAACATGGAGTATAACGGACACCGCACCCGTCTGGATGGGTTCTGCGAACGCATGCGCGAATGCGGTTTCGAAACCGGCCAGATCGAGATTGTAGAAACATACAATGATTACCGCCGCACCTATAATAAGGTGTCCGAAGCGCTGCAGCGCATGTCCGGCCTGCGGGCGATCTACATGGCAAACCGCAGCGTAACCGGCTGTGTGGATGCGGTTAAGGCAGCGGGTATGGCGGGCAAGATCCGTGTGATTGCACATGATATGTCGCCCCGCCGCAAAACCATGCTGCGGGAAGGGTCGCTCGATTTGACCATTACGCAGGACCTGTACCGGCAGGGATACCAGCCGCTGCAGCTGCTGTGTGACCTGCTGCAAAAGCAGGAGCAGCCCGCAACCGACCAGCAGAGTGCAAGCATTTCGATCATCTGTGCGGAAAATATGGACTGAATGGTATGCCTGCAGTTGATTTCGATGGAAAGCCTGCCTGAAAAAGCGGTGATGCGAAGGAACCAAATTCGCGGTTGACATTTGCAGCCGGTCGGATTATTATATACTTTGCAAGCAAACAAAATGGGGGTGTGCCGGATGCAGGGCGAGATCAATACGGATGTCAGTTTCTACGTCAAAAAGCTGAATAACCACGCCGTGCGGATGGCGCACTCCCTGTACAGCCGCAAGGCCTTTGACGAATGCTCCCTGATGAACATGTGGGTGGCGGATTTTCTGTACAACCACCGCGGCGAGGATGTGTTCCAGAAGGACATTGAGGCGGAATTTTTCATCACCCGGGCGACAGCTTCCAAAATGCTCACACTGATGGAGGAAAAAAAGCTGATCCGGCGCACCAGCGTCGAGCGGGATGGGCGGTATAAGAAAATTGAGCTTGAACCGCGCGGTGTGCAGCTGCACGAAATGTGCCTGTCCATCCGCGAGGAGGTCGAGCGGCGGTTTACCGCCGCGCTGACCGCGGAGGAGACTGCGCAGTTCAAAGCACTGTGCCGCAGGATCCTGCAAAGCCTGGAGTGAGTTTTTTACAGCCTAATAGTTTGCCAGCATACAAAAAGGAAAGGGTGGTTCGATGAACCAAAACGAAGCGGTATTTGAAAAAGCGCCGGTCAAAAAAGCGGTGCTGCAAATGGCAGTCCCGACCGTGATCTCGTCACTCGTGCTTGTGGTGTACAACATGGCGGACACGTTTTTTGTCGGCCAGACGCACGATGCGTTCCAGGTCGCGGCGGTGTCGCTGACCAATCCGGTGTTTGTCATGTACATGGCGATCGCCAACCTGCTCGGCATCGGCGGCAGCGCGGTGATCTCGATTTTGCTCGGTCAAAATGAAAAAGACAAGGCGCGCGCCGCGTCCTCGTTCTGCTGCTATGCGTCGCTCGCGTTCGGCGTGGTGATCGGCGTGCTGATCCTGCTGTTTATGGACCCGCTGCTCGCCCTGCTCGGCGCGACCGAAAACACCTACCAGTTCTCCAGGGATTATCTGTTCTACATCGCGCTGGGCGCGCCGTTTATCCTGTTCGCCAACACTTTTGGACATACGGTGCGCGGCGAGGGTGCGGCCAAGGCCTCGATGATCGGCGGCATGATCGGCACCGTGGTCAACATCGTGCTTGACCCGATCTTCATCCTGACCTTCGGCATGGACACCGCGGGCGCAGCGATCGCGACCGTGCTGGGCAATGTGTTCGGCTGTGTGTATTACCTCTACTACTTTGCGCGCAAAAGCCCGCTGCTGTCCATCCATCCGGCGGCGCTGCGCGCGGGCAAGGGCGTTGCGGGGCGCGTGCTGTCGATCGGGGTGCCCGCGGGCGCGAACTCTGCGCTCATGAGCGTGGCGACCGTGCTGCTCAACAACGCGCTGGTCGCCTACGGCGATAAGGCGGTAGCTGCGATGGGGATCGTCACCAAGGCATACATGTTCATCGCATTCGTGCACATGGGCATCGCCAACGGCATCCAGCCGCTGCTCGGCTACTGCTACGGCGCGAACAACCGCGACCGCTTCTGGGGTATCCTCAAGTTCAGCGGCGTGCTGACCGTGATCTGCGGCACGGTGCTGAGTGCGGTGTATATCGTTTGCAGCGAGCCGGTCGTCGGGCTGTTCATCGACGACCCGGAGGTCGTCGCCTACGGCGGGCCGATGCTGATTGCGACCTCGCTGGCCGGGCCGATCCTCGGGCTGCTGTTCCTTGCGATCAACAGCATGCAGGCACTGGGGCGGCCGGTTCCGGCGACCGTGCTGTCGGTCTGCCGTCAGGGACTGTTCTTCATCCCGCTGCTGTATATCCTGGATGCGGTGTTCGGCCTGAATGGCATCAACTTCACCCAGACCGTGGCGGACTACCTGTCGATCGTGATCTCGCTGCTGCTGCTCCGCTCGACCATGCGCCGCGCCATGCCGCGCGACGGGGCAGAGATGCAGGAAAACGCACGCAAGCAGACGGCATAAAACAAAACCGCCCGAACCAACCGGTTCGGACGGTTTTTGTTTGCTTGTCATTCAGTTGCAAGGACAAAGGATGGGTTTTCCGCCGCCGCGTCCGCAAGCACGCGCAGCAGCAGTTCACCGTAGTTGCCCATATGGACGACCAGCATCTCCGCGTGGCGCAGGGTCAGGCGTGCGGGCGAGTATGCAGTCAGCAGATCGTACAGCGCGTCCAGATTGCGGCCGTAATCCGCCGGGAAGCCGAATACCTTGGCGAGCGCGTCATGCGCCTGCGCGCGGGTGTACAGGGTCTCCGCATCAAGGAGCAGTTCCCTCATCTTGTCCATCCCCCAAAAGCAGTGTAAAAGTCTGATAATGATCCTCTGTGTAAAAGATCAGCCCGTCGTTAGAAAACACGATGCGTTTCGCGCCGCGCTCGTCAGCGCCCGCGGTATCAATGTCGCATTCCGTGTAGGTGCGCCCTTCCGCTTCGGGCAACGCCCCCTCGTAGTTGCCGAACCGGTCGCCGCCGATCGATTTTCCGGGCGCGTATTCCAGCAGGGAGCCGCCTTCCCAGCCGAGCGCCTGCGCTTCGGCTTTGGTGATATAATTCTGCGGCAGCGTGCCGTATTTCATCAGGTAGAGCGCAACCGTGTCGCGGCTGGTGTAGCTGCCCTCTTCCTCAAGCACGGTATTGCCGAGCGAGAGGGTTTCAGTCCCGGTGACAGCCGGGCCGAGTTCTGCCTCTGTCAGCGATCCGGTTCCATCATTGACCGGGGCTGAAGTCGGCCCGTCCGTGATCGAGCCGTCTGTGCCGGCACCGGACAGGCTTTCGCTGTCAGATACGATGACCTCAGTCGGTCCGTCCGCGCTGCCGGTGACGCCTGCATCCTGCGCGCAGCCGGTGAGCGGCGCGAGCAGGAACAGCAGCGCCAGCCACAGAGATGTTAACCTTTTCATGTAATTCTCCTGTTATACAGCGTTCGGATACACCAGAACGTAAAGCTTGTGGTAAAATTCCTGTCCCCGGCTGCCCTCGATATCGCGCAGTTCGCCGTTTACAAACACATAACCATCTGCATTGACGCCGATCGAGTTGCCGTTTTCAAAGGTGACGGTGATGCGGTTGGCGGTCAGGCGTTCACTGCCGGGTTTAAAGAAGTGCGGGTATTGCTTATAGGTATAACTGCTGAGCAGCGCAGTAAAGTCGCTGATCTGCCCGGGATCGGTGACCGGGGACAGCGCGGTGTCGTTTTCTGTGACAGACAGCGTGGTGGGTGTGCCTGTCCCGGCAATATCTGCATAGGACTGGCTGTACAGATTGATATACAGCATGCGCCCGGCGACAAACAGCAGAACCAGCAGCAGTGTGCCGCAGATCGCAAAGCCGAGCGCTGTCATTTTTCGCATGATTTCGCTCCTTTACGGGGTCAAAGGTTGGGGCTTTCACATGTTTAGGATACCGCAAATCCGGGGTGCTGTCAATGTTCCAAACTGTAAACAAAGTATGACTTGACAGAGAGATTCTACCAATGTAGAATATAAGTGTAAAATGATTTTACTTTTGTAGAAAAGGAGGGATGGAAATGAAAGCAGGGAAACGGCTGCCGGACGCGGAGCTCGAGGTGATGCAGGCGATCTGGTCGCTTGAGCCGCCTGTGACTGCAGCCGCCGTGCAGCAGCGGGTGAGTAAGGAATGGAAGGCGACGAGCGTGCTGACTTTCCTCTCCCGCCTGTGTGACAAGGGCTTTTTATCGTGCGAAAAGGAAGGACGGCAGAATTACTACACGCCGCTCGTCTCGCGCGAGACCTATCTGCAGCGGGAAAGCACGAGCTTTGTCCGGCGGCTGTGCGGCGGTTCGGTGAAAAACCTGGTCGCCAGCCTGTCGGACGCGGGCGCGCTGACCGAGCAGGACATTGAGGACCTGCGCGCTTTCCTGGACGCGCAGGGGCGGTAGGATTGGAGGGGTAGGATATGTTCCCAGTCAGTTGGAGCGGACTGATCAATAATGTGGTGCAGATTGGACTGACCGTGTCGGCGGCAGCGCTGGTGCTGTTCTTGTTGCGGCGGGTCATGAAAAAACGCTATCCGGCGCGGGCCATCTGCTTTGTTTGGGCGCTGCTCGCGATCCGGCTGCTGATCCCGGTGCAGCTGACGCTTCCGGATGCGCCGGTGCAGGTCACGCCGATCCGGGCGGTTACAGTGGATATGTCGCCGCGGGAAGAGATGCAATCCACGGCGCAGGCTGCGGCAGCGGACGAAACGCGAACGCCGCGCGTTTCGGTGTACCGGGGGAACGAGATGTGGCATGAAGTGCCTGTCGGCTGGAATTTCCCGGTTGCGAAAATGATGTTCATCCTGTGGGGAGCGGGGATATTGGCTTTCCTGGGCTGGCAGGCATATAGCTACATCGGTTTCGTTTACCTGGCGCGGGAGACCGGCCAGGCTGCCGAGCGGGACACCCTGCGCCGCGTGTTCGAGGACCAGAAGCAGTCGCTTGGCATCCGGCGGGACATCCCGCTGGTTGTCACGCCCGCAGCGGACTGCCCGATGCTGGCGGGGTTCCTGCGGCCTGCGCTCTATCTGCCGGATGAAGCGCTCTCTGAGCAGGAGGCTATGTTTGTCTTCCGGCACGAGCTGACGCATTTGAAGCGCGGCGACCTGTGGCTCAAGCTGCTGCTCACGGCGGCGAGGGCGGTGCACTGGTTCAACCCGCTGGTGTATCTGATGGCGCGGTTTGCGCAGGAGGATATCGAGCTGGCATGCGACGACGCAGTCGTGCGCGGCATGGACGGCGCTGCACGCCGCGCATACGGCGAGACGATCCTGAAATCCGCCACGGCACAGGTGAAAAAGCGCGCGCTGGTGTCATGCTTCACAGGGGATAAAAAGACGCTTATGCGCCGGTTTGAAGGTTTGTTTGATACCCGCGCGAAAAAACGCGGCGTAGCGCTGGTCGTGGCGGCGGCCGTGCTGGTCGGATCGCTCGGCTGCGCGGTTTCGGTAGGGGAGAGTAAGGACAGCGGCGAGACGTTTGAGGCGCGGGCACTGGCTGCGGCAGAGGAATATGGGGAGGCGCTGCTGGCAAACGATGGTCGCCGCGCCGCCGAAGTGTTTACCGACCGCCTAGTACAGGAATCGGGCTTGGGAGATGAGGCACAGGCGCAAAATCATTTGAACACAGAGGATTTTGACCCATGGGCAATTAACAGCGGCTATTGGCCGATCGTCCGGTATACGGTGGACTATGAGCCGGATATGCAGACCTGCCTAATGGTGCGGGAAAAAGACACCTCTTCGCAGAGCTTTGCCGCAGAAGGCTTTTCGTACGGCATACCGCTGCGGGACGCGGTCCGGCTTTCGTTCGAAGAGGCGGATGGCCAGGTGCTGATAGACAGCATGGAGACGCTGCATATGGAGGTTGATCCGGTGGATAGTCTGGAAACCTTCTGTATGCTGTACGAAAACGACCTCGGCCTGCCGGATTACACACCCTATGTCGACGGGGAAAACCCGCAGCTCAGCAGCGACCTCGCTGAACGGGCGGTGCAGATCCTGCATCTGGGGGGCGGCAGCGCGGAGGTTGTCCGCAGCCGGGATGTGACCAACGATGGTGAAAACGATCTGGACGAGGTGCAGTACACGTTTGCAACTGGCGAACAGCTGGGTATCATCATGGCGGCAGGCCAGCCGCAGGACTACACCTACGGAGACGGTGAGAACAACCGCACTGCCGCCGACCTTGCGCAGCAGTATGCGCGCGCGGTGTCGTATGAGTCCGTGTGGCCGCTGTATCCGGTGCTGTCCGGGGAAGAACAGCAGGGCTTGGTTCGGCAAATGCTGTATTTGGCCGGATATTCCGAGGAAGAGATGGAAAATGAAAATGCGGTCTGGTATTCCAAATACGGGGCCTCGTCGCCCTCGTTCCGTAATTATGTGATTGTGCCGGGCAAGGATGAGAACACCTGCATCGCGGTGTTCCAGATGTACGGCGGCGGTGTGACTGACGGCCGCACAGCAGCCAATATTACGGTTGGAAAGGAAAACGGCCGCGTTGCCATCACAGGGCTGGCGCAATTCGAATATGACGGCGGCTTGGGATATATCCTCACCGAGATCGGCGGGGAAAGCATCTCCCAAACGCAGAGCGAGCTGTTCCGGCTGCTGTATGGTTCCGGCCTGCCCTGGCCGGATATGGAATACGGCAACAGCGGGGAAATTGTGACCGATTCCTACAACAGCGAGCCGATTGAAAATCTGGAGCAGCCGCTCACGGCTGCGGAAGCAGTTTTCAGCTTTTTCCATGAAACATATGAATACACGGAAGGCGATACGCATTATGTAAGAAGCCGGCCGCTTTTCACCGCCGCGCTGGTTCAGGAGGACGATGCCGAAGCCGTTGTGCGGCTGAGCTTCACCGACGGCAGCCCGTCCGTGGACGTACAGATGCAGAAAACCGGCGATTACTGGCTACCGGTAGGGTTCTCCGGACAGTTCGACGATGGCTTCGGTGCATATCTCGTCGAAGACGACAGTCTGGTCAGCTATGCTGAACTGCCGGTCGGCGCGACGGTCGCGCAGGCAATCGAAAACGCAAACGGTGAGATCCCGCTGGTGCAGGCTGGGCAGGTCATCAAACTCGAGCCGGCCTGGGGCAAGATACTGCCGGTAGACGGCACGCTGAGCGATGCAGTTGTCCGCGCGGACGGAACGCTGCAATACACCGAAAAAGAAACACAGAAGAGCAGCATCCGCTTTGAAGTTTTGCAGGAACGACGCAGCGCTGTATACCTGTATACAGCGGAGCATATCCCGGCTGAATACTTGAGTTCGGCATCGCCTGATTATATTTACCGCGGCGTGACGGTCACTTATCGCAGCGCACATATTACCGGTATTGAACAGGAGTATACCGCCGCGTTCGTCTATCGGCTGGCAACTGTGAGCGCGGCAAGCCAGCCCGACTACACCATCACCTCGACCACCTACCACAACGACACCTACGGCTATACCCTCACCCTGCCGGAGTGCTTTGTCGACCGGGGCTATCTGCAGGAGATGGAGGAAAACGTCAGGTTCGGCATGAAAAACGCATCGCCCAGCGAGTTTACCGACCCGTTTGTGGGGGGTACGGTCATGACACTGTGCATCGAAGCGACTGCTTATCTGCAGGATTCCTTCGGCGAGGACTGGGTCCGCGGCCATCCGGTGCCGTGCGTGGAGCTGGCGGAGCACAACGGCCTGACCTATTATCTGGCGTTTGCCTCCGACGTGCAGTACGACCCGGCGGATGCGGAGATCACAGCCCAATATGGTGAAATGCGTCAGGCTGCGGAGGCAATGGGCGGCAGCGCGATCTCGTTTGACGGGCAGACAAATGCACAGCACGAAAATGAACAGGAACTGTTGCTGCGCGATCTGTCGTACAGCTATGCGTACCGGCAGTCTGGTACGGGCGAAGGGCCGTATACCGACCAGATCACGGTGGTACCCGATGTGGCGGATCATTCTGCGCTGGTTACCATCCGGTTTACCAACTGGCAAGGGGATTACTACTTTACCACCGTGGAGCGGGTGCGGTACGACCGTACGGATACGGTTACTCCCTCGCACACAGAGACGCTGCTCAACACCTCCGACGGCGTGCGCTCGCTGGAGCAGTTTATCCTTGCGTTCCCGCTTGAGCAGGAACTGCCGTACTTTGAAGGACAGGGGCTGGAAAGCCTGAGCGATATGGCTTCCCGCCCGGCCTCGCAGGATAATCCGGACCTGTCCACCCCGCAGGCGTGCGCGGCCTACGCGCTGCATCTTGTCGCGGGGGAGTGGGCCGGGGCGGATGACACGCAGCCGGAGGAAACGACATGGTGCACCTATCAGTGGGAGGACGGTTTTGTCCAAATCACGCTGCAGCGCGTGCAGCTGACGGACGACAGCCCCGTGCTCTGGCTGCCGATCGGCTGGCGGACAGAGGAATCCGGAATTGGCTTTGTCGGCCAGTGGCCGCATTATTACTCCGTGTTGGCGCACATGCCGGACTATTATAGTGCGCGCGATACCGACGATCTGCTCTGGTATCTGGATATGGACTGGGCGGACGGAGCCTATGCGGAAGCCGTATGGGACGAGATCGACCGCCGTTGGCGACTGAACCCGGAAGAGGTTGAAAGCGCGATTGATAATTACAGCGGCTGGAGCGACGGCGCTGCCATGCGTGAGATGTGGCAGCAGCACCGCGACAGCCTGGAACCGCGCTTTTCCGACAGCGAGATCGAGACCGCATATCAGGCAGTGCGCGACTATGCAGCGGCAAACGGCTTTTCGGTCGAAAATCTGCGCTATGACACGGTGACCGACTGGAGCCAGTCACAAGTCATTCTGCGGAACGGCGTGCTGCAGGACAACGCGCAGCAGGACGGCCTGACGATCGACGACGTGATCACGGTCGTGGGCGATGCGCAGTTCGGCGAAAACGCATGGCGCGAGAGCGCGGATGGATGGTCGTTCACCCTGTACCGCGGCGCGGACGGCCGCTGGGTGCTGGAGGACGGCGCATTCGGCTACTAAGGGCTGCAAAATCCTTTGCGTGTTTCGCTTGACACCCCGCTTTGTCCGATGGTATGATAAGACAGGACAAAGGGGAGTAGTCGGCGCGGCGGCCTGCCGCGCGGCATCGTCAACACACATGACGGGGCTTGGCTCCGCTCTGGCTGTTGCCTGAAATGACCAGACCTGCGTCTCCGTGGGGGAGGCGCAGGTCTGTTTTTGCATCAGCGGACTTCCGGAGCGGCAGGCACCTCTTTGCTGATATATCCGGGTTTTAGGGGGAGTATTAGTGGAATTTCTATACGAAGGCCTGCTGGCTATCACGTGGCAGCAGGTAGTCATGTACTTGGTCGGCGGCCTGCTGATCTGGCTGGCGATCGAGAAGGAGTATGAGCCGTCGCTGCTGCTGCCGATGGGATTCGGTGCGATCCTGGTCAACCTGCCGATGTCGGGCGTCATCGACCAGATCACACAGGGCGTGGGCGAGACCAACGGCATTATCCAATGGCTGTTTGAGGCCGGCATTGAAGCGAGCGAGGCGTTCCCGCTGCTGCTGTTCATCGGCATCGGCGCGATGATCGACTTCGGGCCTCTGCTGGCCAACCCGAAGCTGTTCCTGTTCGGCGCCGCGGCGCAGGCAGGCATTTTCCTGACCATCATTGTGGCGGCGGCGCTCGGCTTTGACATCATCGACGCGGCCTCCATCGGCATTATCGGCGCGGCGGACGGCCCGACGTCCATCCTGGTATCCCAGGTGCTGGGATCCAAGTATGTTGGCGCGATCGCGGTCGCGGCGTACAGCTATATGGCGCTCGTGCCGATCATCCAGCCGTTTGCCATCAAGCTGGTGACAACCAAGAAAGAGCGCGCGATGAAGATGCCCTACGCGGCGAGCGGCGTTTCCCGCCGCACGCGCATCCTGTTCCCCATCGTGGTTTCGATCGTGGCGGGCCTGGTTGCCCCCTCGTCGGTCGCGCTGGTTGGTTTCCTGATGTTCGGCAACCTGATCCGTGAGTGCGGCGTGCTTGAGAGCCTGTCGCAGACCGCGCAGCACGAGCTGGCCAATCTGATCACCCTGCTGCTCGGTATTACGATTTCGTTCTCCATGCGGGCGGAGCAGTTTGTCACCAAGGAGACGCTGATCATCCTGTGCCTCGGCCTGGTCGCATTCGTGCTCGATTCGGTGGTCGGCGTGCTGTTTGCCAAGGTGCTCAACCTGTTCTGCCGCAGCAAGGTCAACCCGATGATCGGCGCGGCAGGCATTTCGGCGTTCCCGATGTCCTCGCGCGTCATTGAAAAACTGGGCATGGAAGCGGACCGCACCAACCATCTGCTGATGCATGCGGTGGCCGCAAACGTGTCGGGACAGATTGCCTCGGTCGTTGCCGGCGGCGTCATCCTCGGGTTCTTTATGTAAGAAAGGGGCGCAGACAATATGAGTGAATCGGTAAAAATGGCCATCGAGCTGCTCGGACAGGGCATGGCCGGTATTTTCACGGTTTTGATCGTGATTGCGCTGATTGTGGCGCTGCTGGGACGGATGGACAAGCGGCCTCCCAAGCAGTAAAAAAGGCTTGCAACCCCGGCTGTTTTCTGATATAATAATCAGGTAGCAAAAGCCGGGGTTGTAGCTCAGCTGGTCAGAGCGTTCGCCTCACACGCGAGAGGTCGTGGGTTCGAGCCCCGCCAACCCCACCAGAATGAAAGCCGTCACTTTGTGACGGCTTTTTGCTTTTTCGTGTACTTTTTCGGTTTATACAATCTATAAGTTTTGAAATCTGCCGTTTTTGCTGTTTACGGTTACGCAGATAGAACAGATACAAAACAATAAAAATGCTGAAATGTGTTGCAAAATCGTTGCAAATCATCAGGCATTTTTCTGTTCGGTGGACGGCGCCAGGCTGGCAATATCATCTTCATCGACGTGGCTGTAAATATTTGCGGTGGTGGTGATGCTGGCGTGTCCCATGAGGTACTGTGCGGTTTTGAGATCATACCCCTGCCGCCGGAGGTTGGTGCAGTAAGTGTGGCGCAAAAAATGCGGCGTGATCGCGGGATCGAAGGCGTGCTCAATGATCTTATTGCGGTAGAGCTTTGCGCCTGCTTCACGGTCGCAGGCACGGTGGAAGCTGGTCCACATCCGGCGCAGATGCGTGAGCGTCAGCATCTTACCGTCCCGCCCGTGGACGAAATAGCGGCCGGACTGGTCGAGCCGAGCGAGCAGCTCGGGCGGCATGGGCACCAGCCGTTCTCCTGCCGCAGTTTTCGTGCTCTTTTTCTTTGCCTGATTTCCCTCAGCGTAGGTCGCCGAGCTGCTGATCCGGAGCAGTGTGCCGTCCTTGCGCAGGTCAGTCTTGCCGATCGGCACGGTCTCGCCGCGTCGCAGGCCGCAGTCCAGCATGAGCAGCACCCACGGCCCTGCCCAGTGCCGGGCAGCGACCTTGCGGACAAGCGATTCTTCCTCGCGGGTTAGCGCGCGGCGCGCGGTTTTGCCGGTCGCGGTATTTTCAATGCGGCGGCAGGGTGTGACCTCGATCAAGCCGTTGATTTCGGCCTGCTCGAACAGCTGCCGCAGGGTGTAGAGGATCTGCCGCACGGTGCCCTGGGCGAGCGGCTTGCCGTCCTCCCGGCGGGCATCGTTGACGAGCTGCTGGAGATGGAACGGCCGCACGGCAGTCACCGGCATAAAGCCGATCACCGGCAGGATATGCCGCTTGAGGTTGATCTCGTAGTTGATGCGCTGGCTCGCGCCGATCTTCGGCTCCTTATAGGTGTGGTACCACTGCCACGCCCACTGCTCGACAGTCAGCGCCTTGCCGACGATCTGCACGCCCTTGGCGTTCAGGTTCTGGTAGTAGCGCACTTTCTGCTCAAAGATCGCCTTGTTATTCTCACGGATGTATTTGCGGATCGGCTTGCCGTCCGGCTTGTGCCCGACGGTGATCGCCTTGACGTATTTGTAGGTATAGGTTTTTTTGGTGGTTGTAG
>NBJMR02800__coassemble_1522_pt1 | contig 32991 bp, 30 predicted proteins | sample NBJMR02800__metabat2_high_PE_027 | metagenome-assembled genome bin NBJMR02800 | reverse complement strand
GGCCAGGTGGCCGCTGAGACAGAGCCTCAGTGGCCGCCGGCCTGGGCAGAATGCAGTAACAGCGCTGTCAAACGTTGTTACCTTGTGGAGTAAAGGTTGCAATGCATGAAAGCAACGTAACACAGGATCCTGCAGGCCGTTGGGAGGAGCTTTTAAAAATAGGATTGATTGCAAAATAGATCTACCAGTCAAACGTTTTTTAAATCTTCCCGCTATGCTGCTCATGTAGCCATGAGCAGCATAGCATGAAAGTTTATGCAAAAAAGAAAAGCCACATTGCAGCCGGAGGCTACATTGTGGCTTTTTGGCGGAGAAGGTGGGATTCGAACCCACGTGACGTGTTACCGTCAACTCGATTTCGAGTCGAGCTCGTTATGACCACTTCGATACTTCTCCATAACGCCTGTTTTACAAGTGCTTAATTATTCTACCATGTATGCGTACAAAAGACAAGGATTTTTTTCGCAAAAAACGAAATTTCTCCTGCGGCAGTTTTGAGCCGTTACAGACGGACAGCCTTGATTTTGCACTGCTGTTCCTTTATAATAAAGAAAAACAAGCGCATCCTGACATCAAGATGGCCGCACGGCCGTCTGCGTGAAAGGGGCTGCCGAAAAACAGGTTGTATGTACGGCTGCACCCTTTCTATGGGTGCGGCCATTTTTATGGAATGAGGTGGATCAATGAAGACAAGAGTAGCTGTTATGGGGATCATTGTGGAGGATGTGGACTCGGTCGCACAGCTCAACGACCTGCTCCATACTTACAGTAAATACATTATCGGGCGTATGGGCATCCCGTATCGGGAAAAGGGCATCAATATTGTGTCTATTGCGATCGATGCGCCGCAGGATACGATCTCGGCATTGTCCGGCAAGATCGGCAACCTGCCCGGGATCAGCGTCAAGACAGCCTACTCCAATGTGACAGGCGATGAGTGAGTGTACCAAGCAGCTGCTCGACCGGCTGGAACGGGAGCACACATTGTCGCTCGACGAATACGCCGCCCTGCTCCGCGGCTGGACACACGAAGATGCTGCGTATGCTGCGGGAAAGGCGCGTCGTGCCTGTGACCGCGTATACGGGGATGCCGTCTATATCCGCGGCCTGATCGAGGTCAGCAACATTTGCCGGAACGACTGCCTGTACTGCGGCATCCGGCGCTCCAACCGTAACTGCACGCGCTACCGGCTCACAGCAGATCAGATCCTGTCTTGCTGCCGGGAGGGATATGCGCTCGGCTTCCGCACCTTTGTCCTGCAGGGCGGGGAGACAGGCGAAAGCGATATTGATGCCGTCTGCGCGCTGGTGCTGTCGATCAAAGCGGAGTTTCCGGACTGCGCGGTCACGCTTTCGCTCGGGGAATATCCGACGGAGGCCTATCAGGCCATGTTCGATGCGGGGGGAGACCGCTACCTGCTGCGGCATGAGACAGCGAACCGGGCGCATTACCAGTCGCTGCACCCGCCAGATATGTCATTCGATCACCGGATGCAATGCCTGTATGACCTCAAACGCATCGGCTTCCAGGTCGGCTGCGGGTTCATGGTCGGCTCGCCGGGGCAGACCGTGGAAACGCTGGCGCAGGATCTCAAATTTGTCGAGACCTTTGCCCCGGCGATGTGCGGCATCGGCCCGTTTATCCCGCATAAAGACACGCCGTTTGGCGGTGAACCCACGGGCAGCGTAGAGCTGACGCTCTATCTGCTGTCCATCCTGCGGCTGATCCGGCCGGAACTGCTGCTGCCTGCGACGACTGCGCTCGGCACCCTCCGGCCGGACGGCAGGGAACAGGGCATGCTGGCGGGTGCAAACGTGGTTATGCCCAACCTGTCCCCGCCGGATGCGCGGGAGAAATACACCCTGTATAACGGCAAGCTGCACAGCGGCGCGGAGTCTGCGCAGCAGCTGGCGGAACTCAAACAGCGTATGTCGGCAATCGGGCTGCGCGTCGTCACCGACCGGGGCGACGCGAAATCCGGTTAATACAGATTATCTGACGGAAAGATTTGTCTGACCGCAAGAAAGGAAGATTTGTACCAATGGAAATTTACGATCCCAAATCCCGCAAGGCTGAGGAATTTATCAACCACGAGGAGATCCTTGAGACCATCCGCTATGCAGAGGAAAACAAGCACAACATCCCGCTGATCGACAGTATTCTGGAAAAAGCACGCCCGCAGGAAACGGCAAACGGCGTCCACTGCGCTGGGCTGAACCACCGGGAGGCATCTGTCCTGCTTGCGTGCGATATCCCGGAAAAGGTGGAGCAGATGTACCGGCTGGCCGAGGAGATCAAGCTCGCGTTTTACGGCAACCGCATTGTGATTTTTGCGCCGCTCTACCTGTCCAACTACTGTGTCAACGGCTGTGTCTACTGCCCGTACCATGCGAAAAACAAGCATATTGCGCGCAAAAAGCTTACGCAGGATGAGATCCGCGCTGAGGTCATTGCACTGCAGGATCTCGGCCACAAACGACTGGCGATCGAGTCGGGTGAGGATCCGGTCAACAACCCGATCGAGTATATCCTCGAGAGCATCAAAACAATTTACAGTATCAAACACAAAAACGGAGCGATCCGCCGCGTCAATGTCAATATTGCCGCAACCACAGTTGAGAACTACCGCAAGCTCAAGGAGGCAGGCATCGGCACCTATATCCTGTTCCAGGAGACGTATCACAAGAAGAGTTACCTTGAACTGCATCCGGCCGGACCCAAGCACGATTATGCTTACCACACCGAGGCCATGGACCGCGCGATGGAGGGTGGTATTGATGACGTTGGTCTGGGCGTGCTGTTCGGACTGGAGAGATATCAGTATGAGTTCGCGGGCCTGCTGATGCATGCCGAGCATCTGGAAGCTGTGCACGGCGTAGGGCCGCATACGATCAGTGTGCCGCGCGTCAAGCATGCGGACGACATTGACCCGGATGTGTTCGACAACGGCCTGAGCGATGAGCTGTTTGAAAAGATCATTGCGTGCATCCGCATCGCGGTGCCCTATACCGGTATGATCATCTCGACGCGTGAAAGCCAGACCGTGCGCGAAAAGGCGCTGCGGCTTGGTATTTCGCAGGTCAGCGGCGGTTCGCGCACCTCGGTCGGCGGTTACACGGAGGAGGAGCGCCCGCACGACTCCGAGCAGTTCGACGTAGCTGACCAGCGCCCGCTCGACGAGGTGGTGAACTGGCTGATGGAGCTGGGGGAGATCCCGTCCTTCTGCACGGCCTGCTACCGCGAGGGGCGCACAGGAGACCGCTTCATGAGCCTGTGCAAAAGCGGGCAAATCCTTAACTGCTGCCATCCGAACGCCCTGATGACGCTGGCGGAATATCTGGTCGATTACGCCTCGGAGCAAACCAGAAAGAACGGCATGGCGCTGATCGAGCGAGAGCTGGAAAAAATCCCGAACGACAGAGTGCGCACCATTGCACGCGAGCATATTGGAGAGATCTACAACTCCAACCGCCGCGACTTCCGCTTCTGACGGGGAGGGCAGGCCATGGGACTGAATGATACCGTATCTGCCGACCGGCCGCATATCGGCTTTTTCGGCCTGCGCAACGCGGGCAAGTCCAGTGTAGTGAACGCAGTGACCGGGCAGAACCTGTCGGTCGTGTCTGAGATCAAGGGCACGACCACCGACCCGGTGCAGAAGGCCATGGAGCTGCTTCCAGCGGGGCCGGTCGTGGTGATCGATACGCCTGGCATGGACGACACAGGCAGGCTGGGTGAGGAACGCGTCCGCCGCGCACGCCGCGTGCTCGACCGGACGGACGTGGCTATTCTGGTGGTGGACGGCACCATCGGCCTTCAGCCGGCCGACCACGAGCTGATCCGCCTGTTTGATGACCGCCGCATTCCCTATATCATCGCATACAATAAGTGTGATCTGCTGGAGGCTCTGCCGCAGGCATCGGAAAACGAAATTTACGTCAGCGCAGCGGAGGGTACCAACATCTGGACGCTCAAGGAGCGCATTGCACAGCTCGCCAACCGGGAAACCAGCGAAAAATGCCTGATCGCGGATCTGCTTGCGCCCGGCGATCTGGTCGTGCTCGTGGTACCGGTCGATTCGGCGGCGCCCAAGGGGCGGCTGATCCTGCCGCAGCAGCAGACCATCCGGGATATTCTCGAGGCGAGCGCAGTCTCGGTTGTGACCGGGGTGGGAGAGCTGCCGCACACGCTTGCCTCTTTGCGGCAAAAGCCGCGGCTCGTTGTGACGGATTCGCAGGCATTCGGTGCGGTCAGCCGCGCGGTGCCGCCTGATATCCAGCTAACCTCGTTTTCCATCCTGTTTGCACGTTATAAGGGAAGCCTTCAACGCGCCGTGCAGGGCGCAGCGGCACTCGCCCGGCTGCAGGACAGCGATACTGTGCTCATCTCCGAGGGCTGTACCCACCACCGTCAGTGTGGGGACATCGGTACGGTCAAGCTGCCTGGATGGATACGGCAGTACACGGGAAAACAGCCGCAGTTTGCGTTTACCTCTGGCCGGGAGTTCCCGGACGATCTGGGACAGTATGCGCTTGTCATCCACTGCGGTGGATGCATGCTCAATGAACGGGAGATGCAGTCGCGCGGCCGGCGCGCAGCAGCGTGCGGCGTGCCGATGACCAATTACGGCATTGCGATCGCGCAGATGCACGGTATCCTTGCGCGCTCACTTGAGCCGTTCCCGGATTATCTGTGCGAACTGATGAAGAAAACAGAGTAATTGTCTGAAACAGGAAAACGGTGCGCGCTTTTACAGTATACTTTGTTTTTATTCTCCAAACAGAACATGCTGCAGAACTCTTATTCTGCAGCACGTTCTGTTTTCGATTTTTGTTTCTCATCTCTTGCAGTTCAGTTTTGCAGGATGCGGCTGTCCACATGCTCCAGATGGGTGCGCAGCGCGGTTTCTGCCTTGAGATAATCCTGCTCCGCCAGCGCCTGCAGGATAGCCGTGTGCTCTTCTGCTGCGGCGGGCGCATAACGGGCCAGCGTGCCGGTGAGGGTATGGAAGCGCTGGATCATCAGGTTGCTCCTTTGCACCAGATCGGCAAGAAAGCCGTTGCCGGACAACTGCGCCAGCGTAACGTGGAAGGTCACATCCTGATCCAGAAAAGCGAGATTGTTCCCCTGCTGTGCGGCGGCTTTCAGCCTGTCGTTGCAGGTTTGAAGCGTTTTGAGTTGTCTTGCGGTCACCCCACCGTTTTGCGCGATCAAGCGGATGGAAAGCGGCTCAAGCTGAATGCGCACCGCATCAATATCGCGCACATCCTGCCCGGTCACCTCGGCGACAATCATTTTTTTCCCCGATGAGGTCACAATGCCCTCCATCTGCAGCCGCTGCAGCGCGGTGCGGATGGGCGTGCGGCTGATACCCAGATGGGCTGCCAGCGTTTCCTCCGCCAGCGCCGTGCCAGGCGCCAATTCGTTGGAGATGATCGCTTCCTTGATGGCGGTATAGGCTTTTTCTGCAAGGGAAGGCTCTTTTTTCAAGCTTTTCAGACCCATATTGCATACCTCGATTTTTTGTATTCAGTATACAGGATGCATCAAGATTTGTCAATTACTGTATCAGGCAGGAGGCGACAAAGGCGATGCCCGGAATCGTCAGGACGGAAAGAATACTGCTGAACAGCACAAGGCGTGCGCCATAAGAAGAATCCATGCCCAGCGAGGACGTCATCAGCACGGTAGAGGCCGCAGCAGGGCAGCTGGCGCACAGCAATGCGACCATGAGCAGCGCGCTCCCTGCACTGTGCCACGCCGGCACATGCAGGCACAACAGCAGGGACAGAAAAAACAGCGGCAGCACCGCCATCCGGAGCAGCACGGGCAGGATGACGTTACGGCAGAACAAATCCTTCAGGCGGCACTGTGACAGGAATATACCGATCACCAGCATGGCCAGCGGTGTGTTGAGCGAGGCCAGTGTACTGATGAAATCTGCTGCCAGACCAGGGAGCTGGAAATGAAAAAAATACAGTGCCGCCCCGGCGAGCGCACCGAGCACGCCTGCATTGCATACCGCGTCTTTCAGGCGGCCCCCCTCCCGCCCGGCGAGCAGCCGCCGTCCATGCGTCCACAGAAACAGATTGAACACGCCGACGAAGGCGCTGCCGTAAAACACCCCGTCCGTTCCGATGACCGCAGAGATCAGGGGGAATGCCATGAAGCCGCAATTGGAATAGACTGCCCCCATACGTGCGATGGCGCATTGCGCAAAGCGCCCGGGACGGATAAGCAGCTGCGCCAGCACTGCCGCCATTGCATGAAACAGGATAGCCAGCGCACCGGAAAGCAGCAGGCCATATGCCATATCGGTGCGGAACGGCTGGTTGAATGCATCTAGCAACAAGGCAGGCGTGACGAACCAGAGCAGGAATTTGCTGAGCGCCTGCGCGATCCACTCATCAAACCAGCCCAGACGGGTGCAGACCACCCCAACGGCAAGCAGTGCAAGCATCAGCAGCACCTGATGCAGGGTGAGCAGCGCGGCGGTCATGCGTTTCCGTAATATGCGGCGCGAATGATGGGAGCAATGGTCTCTCTGGTCATCGGGATGGGATTGACCGCCGTTGAGCCCAGCATGGAGCCTTCGATCAGCTGCGCTTCATCGCGCAGGAAATCTGCCTCGGGGATACCCGTATCGCGCAGACAGGACGGGATACCCACTTGTCCGGACAGTGTGCGCACCTGTGCGACAATGTCTCCGCCGGTCAGTGCAGAAAGCTTGTCCAGCTGGGCAGCGACCCAGCCATCCTGCTGGTTGTATTCCAACACACAGGGAAGGATCACTGCATTGGCAAGCCCATGCGCGGTATGATAAAAAGCAGAAAAAGCATGCGAAATACCGTGTACCATGCCAAGCCCGGCGTTTGAAAATGCCATGCCTGCCATACAGGAATATTCGTGCATTTTCTGGCGGCTTTCAAGCGTGCCTTCGTGTACGGATGCAGGCAGACACGCCAGAATGCCGCGGATCGCGCCTTCGGCAAGCAGATCGGTAAACGTATCCTTGCTGCGGTTGGTGTAGCATTCCAGCGCATGCGTCAGCGCATCCATGCCGGTTTCTGCCGCGATATGCGGCGGGAGCGACAGGCAGATTTCTCCGTCCAGAACAGCGATGTCCGGGCGAATCGCCTCGGTTTTGATGGCGAGCTTCTGCTTTTTGTCCGGAAAGGTAATGACTGTGACATGGGTCACTTCACTGGCGGTTCCCGAGGTGGAAGGGATCGCGACAAAGGTGGTCTTTGCGCGCGTCTGCGGCAGCGGCGACTGGAACACATTTTGGAAATTAAGCGAGGGATATTCGTAAAACAGGAGCATCGCCTTGGCGGCGTCGATTGCCGAACCGCCGCCCACGGCAACGACCAGATCGGGCTGAAAGGCACGCATCTCGCTGAGCCCGGCTTCCACCTCTGCACAGGTGGGATTTGCACCGATGCCGCTGTATATTTTAAGTAGCCCGCGTGGAGACAGAAGGTCACGGATGCGGTCGATCACGCCGCTGCGGAACATGGATTTACTGCCGGTGACCAGCAGGGCGCGGGTGAAATCCAAATTTTCTAGACCGCTGATTGCGCCGGGGCCGGTGAGCAGGTGACGTCCTGTTAATTGTAGCTGCTTCATAGAATTGCCTCCTTATTTTTGTATACCGTATACAGAGTACAACTTGCGACTAAAGGTGTCAAGATTTATAAAACAAAATTTAAACATTAAAAAAGTTTGAAATTTACACCATAAGCGGAATGTTATAAAGTGTATAGACATAAAACTGTGATGATTTAACAAACATTCCGTAAGGACGAACAGTGCATTCCGTCAATAGGGATAAATTTCGAAAACATGGTTGACAACAGAAAATTCATCGTCTATAATAGCGCCATCAACGAAAGACGAGGATGTCCGGATGAGGCATTCCTCGTCTTTTCTTTTTCCGGCATCCCGAAAGGAGGGCTTGCGTGATGCAAGTAGATACGTTGACAATCAGCCGCCATACTAAGCGGCATCTTGAGAGATATGGTGTAAACGGCAGAGCTTTCAACCCGGAGGTCGATCCATTGATTGCAGTGATCGATCTGCACAAACGATTTAAAACGCTCGAGGTACTCAAAGGCGTGGAGCTGTATGTGAAAAAGGGGAGCGTGGTTGTGCTGATCGGGCCGTCCGGTTCAGGCAAATCTACCCTGCTGCGCTGTATCAACCAGCTGGAGAATGTCCAGAGCGGTGATATTCAGTTCGAGGGAAACAGCATTGTCCGCGGTCCGGTCGATATCAACCGCGTACGTCAGCGGATCGGCATGGTATTTCAGCACTTTAACCTGTTCCCGCATCTGACGGTTCTGGAGAATATCACGCTGGGGCCGCGCGACCTGCGCAAGATGCCGGTTGACCAGGCGAATGCGCTGGCGGAGCAGCTGCTGGAGCGGGTCGGTCTTTCCGACAAGCGGGACGCCTATCCCAGCCAGCTTTCCGGCGGACAGAAGCAGCGTATTGCGATCGCACGCGCGCTGGCCATGGAACCCGATGTCATGCTGTTTGACGAACCGACCTCTGCGCTCGACCCGGAAATGGTGGGCGAGGTGCTCGAAGTCATGAAGGATCTGGCACGCGACGGCATGACAATGATCGTTGTTACCCATGAGATGGGCTTCGCGCGCGAGGTTGCAAACCGCGTTGTTTTCATGGCAGATGGTATCATTCAGGAATCCGGTACGCCGGAAAAGATATTTGAACATCCCCAGAACAAACGCCTGGTCAGTTTCCTGAGCAAGGTTTTTTAAATAATTTATTGTATACGGTATACAGAAAAGGGGATTGTCAGGAGGAAACAGTATGGAATTCAATGCGTGGATCATGGATATCAGCCAGTTTTTGACCCGGTACTCCGCGATGTTTTTCGGCGGCTTACGCAACACACTGATTCTTTCCGCCATTGCGGGTGTACTGAGCGTGCTGGTCGGCGGCGGCCTGTGCGTACTGCGCATGAGCCGGCTTGCCCCGCTGCGATGGATTGCAAATGTATGGATCGAGTTTGTGCGCGGAACACCTGTTCTGGTGCAGATCATGATGGTGTATTACGGGTTGCCGCTGTTGGGCGTCAATCTGCCGGCACCGAGCTTTCTCGGTACAGCAGGCAGCCGTTCCATGTACGGTATTTTGGCGCTCACGATCAACTCGGGCGGTTACATCTGCGAGATTATCCGTTCTGGCATCCAGTCGGTCGATCCCGGCCAGATGGAGGCGGCCCGGTCGATCGGATTTGGCAAAGTACGGTCGATGCTGAAAATCGTCATGCCGCAGGCGGTCAAAAATATTTTGCCAAACTTCGGCAATGAGTTTGCAAACCTGATTAAGGCTTCGTCGCAGGTCATGGTCATTGGTGTGGGGGAGTTAATGTTTACCTATAATACGATCAGCGGCACAAGCGGCCGGCCATTCCTGCCGCTGCTGGTGATCGCGCTGATGTACTTCGCCGTGACATTTATTGTCGGCTGCGGCGTGCGCGCCATGGAGCGGCACTTTAAAAAGAGCGACCGCTGATGAACCCGTTCAATAAATTCATTTATTGATAGATTTGTTACACATTATAAGGAGGAGTTATCAATGAAAAACATGAGAAAACGAATGTTGGCAGGTACACTGACCGGTGCCATGGCTCTGGCACTTCTGACCGGCTGCAGCGGCAGTGATACCAGCACAGCAGAAAATACAAGCGGGGAAGAGAGTACTGCCGCTGTGGATACCTCTGAGCTGGGTCCTGTGCTGACCCGTATTGCCGAATCCGGCACTATGGTTGTCGCAACTGCATCCGGTTACATGCCGTATGAGTTTGTCGATATCGAAAGCGCGGACCAAGAGGTCATCGGCGTTGACATGGCGCTCGGCCAGGCAATTGCAGACCGCCTCAGTGAGGAACTTGGCGTAGATGTAGAAATGCAGATCGAAAACACGACCTTTACCGCTAACCTCGCCGCGATTGCAGCGGATCAGGCGGATATTATGATTGCGGGCATGTCGCCTACAGATGAGCGCCGTGAGAATATGGACTTCTCCGATGTCTACCTGCAGGCTGAGCAGCGTTTGATGATCCGTGCGGAAGACGCGGATAAGTTTACCGAGCTGTCGGATTTTGCCGGCGCGACGATTGCGGCGCAGATCAATACCACACAGGCTACGATTGCACATGAGGTGCTTACGGAGTCAACTGTGACGGAGATGGAGCGCATTCCGAATGCGGTGCTCGAGCTGACCACTGGCAACGCGGATGCAGTCGTTATTGAATCCACAGTGGCACAGCCATATCTGCTTGCCAATCCGGATCTTGTGCTGAGCGAAGCCAGCCTGCCGGAGGATGTGCTGTATAAAGACACTGCCATCGCAGTGCCTCTTGGCAACGAGGACTTCCTTGAGATCATCAACGAGGTCATCGCAGAATGCCAGGAGCAGGGACTGATCGACCAGTGGGTCGAGGAATACAGTGCGATCTGCGTGGAGCAGAATCAGATTTAAACATGCAACCCCGCGAGGAGGCTTCCCGCAAGGGAAGCCTCTCTCCTTTGCTTAAACTGTATACAGTATACAATAAAAGGGAGCAAAACTATGGAACTGTTTGAGGAAATCAAAACACTGACAAAACGCCTGGTATCCATTCCGAGCATGAACGGCACCGCCGGAGAGCGGGACATTGCGGATGCGATTGAGGAATATCTGCGTTCGATCCCGTATTTTGCAGCGCATCCCGAGTTGGTGATTGTGCAGGATTTGAAGGACGACCCGCTGGGCAGGCGCAACGTCATGGCGCTGCTCAAGGGCGGCAACGGCAACGAGCGGGACACCATCCTGCTGCACGGCCATATCGACACGGTCGACGTGGACGACTTCGGCAAATATAAGCCTTATGCCTTTGACTGCGATAGGCTCGCTGAGGTGTTCCACGATGCGGCGCTGCCGGAGGATGCGCGCCGTGATCTGGAATCCGGTGACTATCTGTTCGGCCGCGGCGCGTGCGATATGAAGGGTGGGGACGCAGTGTTTCTCGTGCTGGCAAAGCATCTGGCTGAACAACCGGAAAAGCTGCACGGCAACCTGCTGCTTTCCTTCAACCCGGTGGAGGAAACACTGCATGGCGGCATTATCGAGGAACTGCCGCTGCTGCGCCAGCTGCAGGAAGCGCATCACCTGATCTTCCGGCTGGCCATCAACAACGATTTTATCTGCCCCATGTATGCGGGCGACACCACGCGCTATGTCTATACCGGCGCGGTGGGTAAGCTGTTGCCGATGTTTTATATCATCGGCCGGGAAACCCATGTAGCGCAGTGCTTTGAGGGCTTTTCGCCCGACCTGACCGCGGCTGAGCTGGTGCGGCTGATCGACCGCAATCCGGATTACTGCGACGGTTACAATGGGGAGTACACCCTTCCGCCAACCGTGCTCAAGATGCAGGATCTCAAGCCGCGGTACAATGTGCAGACACCGCACACGGCTTGCGTGTACTTCAACTACTTTGTGCATAACCGGCAGGTGACCGAGATCATGGCGCAGCTCAAGAATGCGGCGCGCACCGCGCTGGATAATGTGATGCAGCTGGCGGATGCACGCTACCGGGACTACTGCGCGCTGTCCGGCAACCAGTACAGCCCGCTGATGGAAAAAACGCAGGTACTGGATTACCGCGCCCTGTATGAACTGGCAAAGGGTGTGTATACGGGCGATCTGGACGCGTATATCGATCGCGTTACGGATGCCTCCATCGCCGCGGGCGACGATATGCGGATCACTTCGCTGCGCATCGTGCAGGCGTTGAGCGACCTGTGCGGCATCAAAACACCGACCGTGGTTGTGTTCTTCGCTACGCCCTTCTGTCCACACAACACGCTCAAGCGTGAGATGCCGGACGAGGCGGCGGTGATCGCAGAGCTGGAAAAAATCGCGGCGGAATTTGCCGAGGAGAGCGGAGAAACGCTCAAATTGCAGCAATTTTTCCCCAGCCTGACCGATTCCAGCTACCTGAAGATCGACGACGCGGAATCGATCGCCCTGCTGCAGGAATGCTTTCCGGGTTATCAGAAGCTGTATCCCGTGCCGCTTGAAACCGCCAAGGCGCTCAACATCCCGGCGGTCAACTACGGCGTCTGGGGCAAGGACTGCCACAAGTGGACGGAGCGCATCTACATGCCGTACTCTTTCGGCAAACTGCCGGCTTTTATCCTGAAAACCATCCATCACTTTTTTGACTGAGACAAGGAGGAGTTCCAAATGCCCACATTAAAAGAACGTTCCGCGGCGGTCATGCCGCCGATGGCACTGCACGACCTGCCGTTCGGTATCGACCATGCGCAGGGCAGCTGGCTTTACACGGATGATGGGCGCAAGCTACTAGATTTCGGCAGCGGCATTGCGGTAAACAATCTGGGGCATAATTACCCGTCCGTTGTGGAGGCGGCCAAGGCGCAGCTGGACAAGATGACCCACTGCTGCCACAACCTGTTCCATTACGAGGCCGAGACTGCGCTGGCCGAACGGCTCGTGGGACTGATGGGCGGCGGATACAAGGTCTACTTTTCCAATTCGGGCGCGGAAGCGGTCGAGGGTGCGGTCAAGCTGGCCAAGTACGCGACCGGGCGCCCCGCAGTCATCGCCTTCAAAGGCTCATTTCACGGGCGGACGCTGCTGTGCACCTCGCTGACCGCCTCCAACGCGGGCTACCGCAAGCACTATGAGGGGCTGGTGCCTTCCATCTACTTTGCCGAGTATCCCAAGCTGTTCGGCAGCCCATACCCGGGCGAGGGCGGTGCGTGCCCCAAGGCGTATTTCACCCAGTTTGACGATATTTTCAAGCGGCTGGTCGATCCGTATTCGGTCGCGGCCATCCTGATGGAACCCGTGCAGGGCGAGGGCGGTTACGTTGTACCGCCGCGCGAATGGGTGCAGTATGTGCGCGAAATCTGCGACAAGTACGGGATCATGCTGATCTTTGACGAGGTACAGACCGGCTTCGGCCGCACCGGCAATATGTTTGCATGGCAGACGTACGGCGTCAAGCCGGACATCATGTCCTGCGCCAAGGGCATTGCCAACGGCCTGCCGCTGTCCGCGGTAGTCGGCCGCAGCGAGATCATGGACAAATGGGTTGCAGGGGCACACGGCGGTACCTTTGGCGGCAATCCGGTATCCTGTGCGGCGGCGCTCGCCACGATTGACGCGCTTGAGGGCGGCGCAATCGAAAACGGCGCGAAAATGGGGCGGTATTTCATGGAGGGCCTGAAAAAGATCCAGGACAAGTATCCCGCCATCGGCGATCTGCGTGGCCTCGGCCTGATGATCGGCATGGAGCTGGTGCAGCCGGACGGCGCGCCCGACCGCGCGCTGACCGCAAAGGTCTGTGCCTGCGCACTCGACCATGGGCTGTACCTGCTGTCCTGTGGGTGCGACAAGAACGTGGTGCGCTTTATCGCCCCGCTTACGGTTTCCAGGGAGGAGATCGATACGGCGCTCGAAATCCTGGATGTTGCATTTGCCGAAGCGATGAAAAAGAAATAAAAGAGGCGAAGCGTATGAAAATTGTGATCGCGGATTATCCGGATGTGCTGGGACGCGAGCTGGAAAAGGAATTCGCCTTCCTGCGGGAGGATATCCCGGATGCGGAAATCGTCGTCCACCCTTACCGGGACGCGGCGCTGTTTTACCGGGAAATGGCGGACGCGGACGGCCTGCTGACCGCCTTCCTTCCGCTCGACAAGGACGCGCTCGACCGGATGCCGCGCCTGCGCGCGATATCCATCAACGCGACCGGCTACAATTTTGTCGATCTGGAAGAAACCCGGCGGCACGGCATCGCGGTCTGCGCGATTGGGGAATACTGTACGCAAGAAGTAGCTGACCATACCATGGCGCTGATGCTGGCGCTTGACCGCAATCTGAAAGTCTACTTTCGTACGATCGACCGTGAGCACCGGTGGCAGTATTACGCCGCGCCCCGTCCCATGGGCCTGGCTGGGCGCACACTGGGTCTGTTCGGCCTGGGCAAGATCGGCAAGGCGGTCTCCCGCCGGGCGCAGGGCTTCGGCATGCGGGTGCTGGCAGTCGATCCTTGGGCAACGCCTGAGCAGGCAGAAGCTGTAGGCGCGTGCCTGAGCGATGAAGCGACCGCACTGCGCGAGGCGGACGTGATCAGCAACCACATGAACCTGACTGGGGAGAATGAACGTTTTTTTGACTATGCACGCTTTTGCCGTATGGAAAAGCATCCGATTTTCCTCAATGTGTCGCGCGGCGGCAGTATGGTAGAGACGGATCTGGTGCGCGCGCTGGACGAGGGGCTGGTGCGCGCCGCCGGGCTGGACGTGCTCGAAGCGGAAAAACCCGACCTCAGCCGCTGTGCGCTGGTGGGGCGCGAAAACGTGATCATCACCCCGCATGCGGCCTTTTACAGCAGCCGGTCGATCGAGGCGCTGCAGCGTATCAGCTGCCGCAACCTGACAGGCTGCCTGACCGGGCGCTGGGAGCAGGTGTTCCGGGTGGTTAACGGAGTATTTTAAGAGAAAAGATCCATGCTGCTGCATATCAACCCACTAATTTTTTCGTATTTTTTACGCATCCGGAGATGAAAGCAATATAGACAAAAAGATGCGGCAGCAACACCGATCAGGCGTAGCTGCCGCATCTCTTTTGCAGCATAACGGAATGGTATTTATGATATATGATCCCGTTATGCGGTTTCCTCTGCAAAGTTGCCGGTATAAAGCTGATAGTATTTGCCCTTCTTCTCGATCAGCTCGTCGTGTGTGCCGCGTTCGATAATGCGGCCTTGCTCCATAACCATGATGCAGTCCGCATTGCGCACCGTGGACAGGCGGTGCGCAATGACAAAGGTCGTGCGCCCAGTCATCAGGGCGTCCATGCCGTCCTGCACCAGCTTTTCCGTACGGGTATCGATCGAGGAGGTCGCCTCGTCCAGAATGAGCACAGGAGGATCGGCGACCGCGGCGCGGGCAATTGCCAGCAGCTGGCGCTGGCCTTGCGACAGGTTGGCGCCGTCGCCGGTAAGCATGGTATCGTAGCCGTCTGGCAGGCGGCGGATAAAGCCGTCCGCATTGGCGAGTTGGGCCGCAGCCATACATTCCTCATCCGTTGCTTCCAGATTGCCGTAACGGATGTTCTCCATGACCGTACCGGTAAACAGGTGGGTGTCCTGCAGTACAATACCCATCGAGCGGCGCAGGTCGGGCTTCTTGATCTTGTTGATGTTGATGCCGTCATAACGGATTTTGCCGTCTGCAATGTCGTAAAAACGGTTGATCAGGTTGGTGATCGTCGTCTTGCCTGCGCCGGTTGCGCCGACAAACGCGATCTTCTGGCCCGGTTTTGCCCACAGGCTGATGTTGTGCAGCACCAGCTTGCCGGGGTCGTAGCCGAAATCCACATCATCCAGTACCACGCCGCCTTGCAGACGGGTATAGGTGACCGTACCTTCTGCCTTGTGCGGGTGCTTCCATGCCCAGACATTGGTACGGGTATCTGCCTCATGCATGTTGCCCTCAGCGTCCTCCCTGGCGTTGACCAGCTCAACATAGCCGTCATCTTTTTCCGGTGTCTGATCCATCAGGTCGAATACACGCTGTGCGCCGGCTGCTGCCGTGACAACGAAGTTGATCTGCTGGCTGACTTGGATGATCGGGTTAGTAAAGCTCTTGTTCAGTCCGACAAAGGTGACGACCGTACCGATTGTAACGCCCGCCAGACCACTCATTGCCAGCAGCGCGCCGACGATTGCCACGCAGGCGTAGCTCAGCCAGCCGATATTCGCATTGACCGGCATGAGGAGGTTGGCGTAGCGGTTTGCCTTGTTGGCGCTGTCGCGCAGCGCCTCGTTGACCTTGTGGAAATCATCCATCGCAGCCTGCTCGTGGCAGAACACCTTGACGACCTTCTGACCGTCCAGCATCTCCTCGATAAAGCCGTCCACAACGCCGAGGTCATGCTGCTGCTTGACGTAATACCGGCCGGACAGCTTGGAAAAATTCGCAGTCACGGTGAGCATGATAATCGCAGTCAGGATAGAGATGACGGTCAGAGCCGGGTTGAGCACGATCATAGTGACAAACGTCGCGGCCATGGTGATGACCGAGTTGATGACCTGCGGGATGCTCTGGCTGAGCAGCTGGCGCAGGGTATCGACGTCGTTGGTATATACGGACATGATGTCGCCGTGCGCGTGCGTGTCGAAATACTTGATCGGCAGGGATTCCATCTTGCTGAACAGGTCGTCACGCAGGTGGCGCATGGTGCCCTGGCTGATATTTACCATGATGCGGTTATACAGGAACGCCGCCACAACGCCGCCGGCCATGATGCATGCCAGACGCATCAGATCGGACGCCAGCGCGCTGAAATCGTTAGACCCGGTATTCAGCATCGGTACAATATAGTCATCCACCAGCGTCTGCGGGAACGTCGCGCCTACAACCGTGCAGACTGCGTTTACCAGAATGCAAAGGATAACAAGTGCGAACAAAAATTTATAATAATGCAGCATGTACCCGATGACGCGCTTGAGTACGGCCATCGAACGCTGCTTCAGACCTTTTTGTTTCATGATATGCTTTCCTCCTCTCACGCCGGCTGGTCGAAGTCGCCGCCGCCCTTAACCTGGGATTCGTAAATCTCCTGATAAATGGCGTTGGTCTTCAGCAGGTTTTCATGCGTATCAAAGGCGTTGACGCGGCCTTCGTCCAGAACAAGGATGCGGTCTGCACCCTCGACGCTCGAAATGCGCTGTGCAATGATGATCTTGGTTGTGCCCGGGATACGCTCGGCAAATGCCGCGCGTATCTTGGCATCGGTTGCTGTGTCAACCGCGCTGGTCGAGTCGTCCAGGATAAGCACCTTCGGCTTTTTCAGCAGCGCGCGCGCAATGCAAAGGCGCTGCTTCTGGCCGCCGGATACGTTCGCGCCGCCGCGCTCGATGCGGGTGTTGTAGCCGTCCGGCATGCGGTCAATGAATTCGTCTGCGCAGGCGGCTTTGCATGCCTCAATGCACTCTTCCTCGGTCGCGTCCGGATTGCCCCATCGCAGGTTATCCAGGATCGTGCCGGAAAACAGCGTGTTTTTCTGGAGCACAACGGAAACCTGGTTACGCAGCACTTCCATATCGTATTGGCGTACATCCGTGCCGCCGACACAGACCGAGCCGTCATCCACATCGTACAGGCGGCAGATCAGGTTAACCAGGCTGCTCTTGCCCGATCCTGTGCCACCGATCACGCCGATCGTCTCGCCGGACTTGATATGCAGGTCGATATCGGACAGGGCATTTTTGCCGCTGCCGTGCTTGTAGGAGAAGTTGACGTGGTTGAAATCGATGCTGCCGTCCGGCACCTCCATGACAGGTTGCTCCGGATCGTGCAGGTCGGGGGTCTCGTCGAGTACTTCGCCGATACGGCGGATGCTCGCCATGGACATGCTGATCATGACCACAACCATGGACAGCATCATCAGGCTCATCAGCAGGCTCATGATGTAGCTGAACAAGCTGGTCAGGTCGCCAGTGGTCAGACTGCCGCCCACAATAAACTGCGCGCCCAGCCAGGAAACCGAGATGATACAGAAATACACGGCGATCATCATGGCCGGGTTATTAAAGGCGAGCAAACTCTCAGCCTTGACCGACAGGCGGTACAGGTTACCCGACGCCTGGGAGAACTTCTTATTCTCGTAGCCTTCGCGCACAAACGCCTTGACTACACGGATTGCAGAGATGTTTTCCTGCACGCTGGCGTTCAGGTCGTCGTATTTGGTGAATACCTGATTGAAGATCTTCATTGTGACGACCATGATCGACCCCAGCACAATGACCAGAAACACGACAGCGATCAGGAACATCAGGCTCAGATGTACATTGATCAGCATGCACATCAAAAAACTGAAGATCAGGTTGAGAGGTGCGCGCACTGCGACACGGATGACCATCATAAATGCGTTCTGCACGTTGGTGATATCGGTCGTCATACGGGTGACAAGGCCCGGCACGCTGAATTTATCGATGTTGGAAAAGGAAAAAGTCTGGATGTTGGCGTAAATGGCCTCGCGCAGGTTTGCGGACAGGCCGGATGATGCACTGGCGGCAAACTTGCCTGCCGTTGCACCGAAAAATAGGCTGAGGAATGCCATTATGATCATCAGAATACCGTATCGGTAAACTGTCGGCATGCTGCTGGCCTGCAGTCCCTCGTCAATGATAATCGCCGTGATGAACGGCAGCAGGATCTCCATGATTACCTCAAGTGCAGTCATCCCAATGCAAAGGAAGGTATCCTTTTTATACCGCCCGAGTTGATGTAGCACGTTTCTCATGCTCTGATGCCTCCTTTTGTTTACATGCATTTAACTGGTTGAGCTTGAGCAGCATTTTCTGCTGCAGCTGTTCTATGGCAAACAATTCGGCAGGCGTAAAATTCATGTCCAGCCACTCCTGTGCCTTTCGATTTGCCTCAAAAAGCTTTTGCAACATTTTCTGGCCCTTTTCAGTTCCATATAAAAGCTTACGCCGGTCGTCGCCCTGGCAGTGCTCTACCCGTACATAGCCCTTTTCACGCAGCTGCTTGATCAGCCCGGAAAGGGTCGCTTTGGAATATCCATACGCATGATGGATCGCAGTTAGTGAAGTGCCGTCGTCTGCATGCCTGAGAATGTACAGCAGTACCTGGGACTGACATCCTGTAAGCTGCTGCTTTCCCAGTTCCCGGTTGGCCCACAGTTCAAGCTGAATGCCGATCTGGCGGTTGTTGCGCGCCAGAGTACCGATATCCAATGCCATATTACTCCGCCTCCCTTCGATTGTTCGGCACAAAACTATTTCATTCCTTACCTTTTATATCACAGAATTCCTTGCATGTGAAATTCAAATATGCTATCATCTATAAAAGAAATTTATCAATCTCATGTATTGCACAAATTCAGGTTGACACATCGGAAAGGATTTGTATGAATACCACACAGCTCGAATGCTTTATGGCAGTTGCTAATTTTCTGAACTTTTCGCGTGCTGCCGAATCCTTGCGTCTAACCCAGCCGGCAGTCAGCCATCAGATCAGTACGCTGGAAAATGAGATGGGAGTCCGACTGTTTCACCGTACCAGTAAAAGCGTCCGTCTGACGCAGGAGGGCTACCTGTTTATGCAATACGCGGGTGAAATGCTCAAGCTGAGCAGCACAGCCCGATCCCGCTTGCTGGAATCCGGGCAATCCCAGCCTATGCGGCTGGGTGTCGGCTGCCGGAGCACGCTTGAACTTGGATTGGTTCAGCCGGCGCTGGAACAACTGCGGCAGGAGCAGCCAACACTGCTGCCTATTTTGCGGATCATACCATTCGACTCTCTGGAGAACCTGCTGGAGGACGGGGAGATCCAAATGATGTTCGCGTTTGAAGAATCCGCGCCTAAAAAGGCACATTATCGCGAGATGATCCGCTGTCCGGTCGTCTGCGCCTGCGCGGAAGGGCATCCGCTGGCTGCATATGAAGCATTGACTGCGCAGCAACTCAAAAGCGCTGGAAGGATGGCAACTTTTCATCCTCCGGTGTATCCACCGTCGCTTTTCCATATCCAAAGCCAGATTGTTGCCGGACAGATGCCAGGCCAGATGTTTTTCTGCGATAACCTGGAAGTGCTTTACACCTTGGTGGCTGCGGGTTTCGGATTTGCAATTGTTGCAGACTGCCCTCAGATGCGCTGGCCAGGGATCCACTACATCCCACTGCCCGAGTTTGCACCGGTTTCGTTTGGCACGGCTTATTTGCGTGGTGAGGCCCAGGAAATTTTGCGCCGTTTTTTGGATCTGGTAGAGCAAGCGATCCAAAGCAATGTGGAAACGTAAGGGATAATGGTTCGTGCGCGAAATCTTTTTGGGTATTTTACTTTCTGCTCAAAAACAGATGAAAAAACTTGTGCAAAATATCGATAGATTGAGAGCAAATAATTTGAAAAATCTACTATGTAATTAGGTTGTAACTCTTCTAGGCATTACTAATGACACTGTGAAAGGTGTATTATGCCTTGAGGGGTTTTTCTTTTGGGGTGATCTGGTAGTGCGTGTGATTAAAAAATTGAATAACAATTTTGCGATCTGCGTGGACGGGGATGGGGAAGAGTTTATCGCGTACGGAAAAGGAATCGGCTTTCCCAAAACCCCGTACGAACTGACAGATCCAACGTTGATTGACCGGAGATTTTATGATGTGGATCAGCAGTATCTGGCGCTCTTTAACGAGCTGCCGGAAAAGGTGCTGCATTTCACAGTTAAGCTGGTGGATATTGCTAAAAATGAGCTGGACTACGAACTCAATCCCAACATTGTTCTGACGCTGGCCGACCACATCAATTTCTGTATCCAGCGCGCCAAACAGCACATTTACGTGCAGATGCCGTTGATATATGAGGTTGAGCAGCAGTACCCACAGGAAGGCAAGCTCGGACGATATGCGCTCAAGCAGATCGAACGGCGCTTCGCCATCCAGTTAAATCAGAATGAGGCGTCCGGTATTGCCATACACTTTGTCAATGCCCGATATAATGTCAAAACCCGGCGAGACGTTAATGCCCAATGGCAGCAGCGGTACGATGATGTGCTGGAAGATACAGTAAGTCTGATAGAAGATGAAATGGGGATTGTCATCAACCGAAGCTCCTTTAATTTTGCACGCTATTCCTCCCATTTGATGTATTTGCTGCAGAGACTGGGCACGGGCAGTGTACTTGATTCCAACATCAGCGATATGTACTGCTCGCTTGGGGGGGGGACGTCCCCAAATTGCCCGGTGTGTCGAGCTGATCGGGGAATATTTCCACGATAAGTGGGGATGCTCGCTTTGCGAGGAAGAAAAGCTATATTTGCTGCTGCATATCAACCGGATATGCACGCGGGAAGGGTTGTAATCATTTTTTGAGCATTACCTTCCGCAGCAGGCGCGGCTTTGCTTGCCGTGCCTTGTCTGCGGGAGGTTTTTTTATTGCTGTGAAGCCTCGATGACGGAAGCGCGCCCGGCGCGGGGGATACTGATAGAAGAGAAATATTAAGGAGGTAATTTACCAATGGCGGATAACAAGCAAATCGCCGAACAGGTTCTGGCCGCGGTCGGCGGCAGGGAAAACGTCTCTTCGGTCACGCACTGCATGACGCGGCTGCGCTTTGTGCTGAAGGATCAGAGCATACCGGAGAAAAACGGAATTACCAAAATCAAAGGGGTCGTTGGCGTCAATGTCGCGGGTGGCCAGTATCAGGTCATTATCGGCAATTCAGTCGGTAATGTATACAAAGAACTGACCGCGCTGGGCGTTTCAGAGGCAGACGCGCAGGGCGGGGGCGCATCGAAGAAAAAGGTCAATCCGGTTTCGGCGGTGATCGAGTTTATTTCCGCCTGCATGGCGCCGCTGTTCTTTGCCATCATTGCAGGCGGCCTGATCAAGGTTCTGCTGGTCATCTTCGGGCCGACGCTGCTCGGCTGGATGTCGGATACCAGCGATACCTATATCCTGATGAACGCGCTGGGCGACGCGCCCTTCTACTTCCTGCCCGTGATGGTTGCGGTCTCTGCGTCCCGTAAGCTGAACTGCCATACCTATCTGGCTGTGATGATCGCCGGTATGCTGCTCTATCCGGACCTGATCACACTGTTGAGCGGCGACACGCCGACCTATCTGTTCGGTGTGATCCCGGTCATGCACGGCAGCTATTCGTCGTCCATTATTCCGGCGATGTTGTCCACCCTGCTGCTCAAATATGTTGAGATCCTGGTAGACCGCTTTACGCCGCAGTGGTCGAAAAACTTCTTAAAGCCCCTGCTGATCGTTGTCATCACTGCACCGATCACGCTGTGTCTGCTCGCGCCGCTTGGCCTGATGATCGGCAATGTACTGCAGCTCGTCATCAACACGATTTACGGCTTTGCCCCGTGGCTTGCCATGCTGTTGTTCGCAGGCGCGATGCCGTTCATTGTTATGACCGGTATGCACTGGGCGTTCGTTCCGGCCTGTCTGCTAGCGCTGGCTGATCCGGGCTATGATGTTCTGCTGACGGTTGCCATGCTGTCCAGCAATACGGCGCAGGCGGGCGCAACCTTCGGTGTTGCATTCAAGACCAAAGATCCGGATATGCGTCAGATGGCGATCCCGGCCGGTATTTCCGCGCTGCTTGCGGGTGTAACTGAGCCTGCTATGTACGGCGTTACCCTGCGCCTGAAAAAGCGATGATTGCAGCCTGCATCGCGGGTGCGGTCGGCGGCCTGATTTCCGGTTTTGTCAACCTGAGGGCTTATGCGTTTGCCACGCCCTGCCTGACTGCAATCGTGCAGTTTATCGCACCGGACGGCGGCAGCAACTTTATGTTCGCCTGCATCATCTTTGCGGTGGTCTTTGTCCTGTCCTTTATCCTGTCGTTTATCCTGACCCCGGCACGCGAAGCGGCCGAGGAACCGGCGGCCGAGATGGCTGCGTCTCCTGCTGTTTCGGAAGCCGCTCCGGTGCCCGCGCTGACCGGCAAGATCGAGATCGAAGCCCCGATCCCGGGCGAGGTCATCCCGCTGACCGAGGTCAAGGATCAGACATTCGCCTCCGGCGTATTGGGCGAGGGCTATGCCATCGTCCCGTCCAAGGGCAAGGTCTACGCGCCGTTTGACGGCACGTGCGAGAACCTGTTCGACACGCTGCATGCCATGGGTCTGCTGTCGGACAGCGGCATCGAGCTGCTCATCCATGTCGGCCTGGAAACCGTCGGGCTGAATGGCGCGCCGTTCACCGCGCATATTAAGACCGGCGACAAGTTCAAGAAGGGCGACCTGCTGCTTGAATTTGACATCGACGCGATCAAAGCTTCAGGCTGCGAGACGCAGACTCCGGTTATCGTCACCAATGCAGAGGATGTCGGCGGCATCACCATTGAAGGCAATAAAATCGTGATTGGAGGATAAAATATATGGTACTTCCCGAGAATTTCCTGTGGGGCGGCGCAACCGCCGCCAACCAGTGCGAGGGTGCGTGGGACCGTGACGGCAAGGGCGTTTCGGTTGCCGATATCTGCACGGGCGGCAAGTTCGGGCAGAGCAAGCGCATTACCCCAGTGCTGGAGGAGGGCACGTTCTATCCCAGCCACGAAGCGATCCAGCACTATGACCGCTTCCGCGAGGACATTGCACTGTTCGCGGAGATGGGCTTTAAGTGCTACCGCTTTTCGATCGCGTGGACGCGCATCTTCCCGAACGGCGACGAAACCGAGCCGAATGAGGCGGGTTTGCGCCATTACGAGGAAGTCATCGACGAGTGCCTGAAATACGGCATCGAGCCGCTCATTACGATCTCGCACTATGAAGTGCCGTTCGGTCTGACCAAAAAATGCAACGCATGGGTCAGCCGCGATATGATCGATTACTTCCTGAACTACTGCCGCGCGCTCTTCACCCGCTACAAGGGCAAGGTCAAATACTGGCTGACCTTTAACGAGATTAACAGCGCCTCCGAGCCCATGGGCGCGCTGCTCAACCAGGGTATCCTGAACGATCTCGAGCATCCAACTGAGTTCATGAAGCAGCCGGACATCCCGCAGCAGCGCTATCAGGGCCTGCACCATATGCTGGTGGCGAGCGCGCTGGCGGTCAAGATGGCGCACGAGATCGATCCGAATTACCGCGTGGGCAATATGATGATCTATTCGGCCAGTTATCCGCTCACCTGCGATCCGGATGATGTGCTCGCCTGCCAGCAGTATAACCGCCGTTACAACTACTACTGCACGGATGTGCAGGCGCGCGGCGCATATCCGGCCTTTGCAAAGCGCATGCTGGAAGAGCTGGGTGTTACGCTCGAAACCAAGCCCGAGGATGACGGGATCCTCAAAAACGGCACCGTGGACTTTATCACATTCTCTTATTACATGTCCTCCTGCCAGACGGCAAAGGACATGAAGGGCGGCGAAGGCAATATTCTCGGCGGCGTGCCCAACCCGAATCTGCCCGCCTCCGACTGGGGCTGGCAGATCGACCCCAAGGGCCTGCGCTACGCACTGAACGATCTGTATGACCGCTACGGCCTGCCGCTGATGGTGGTCGAGAACGGTCTCGGCGCCAGGGACGAGATCGAAGCCGACGGCTCGATCAACGACGATTACCGCATCGACTACCTGCGCCAGCATATTGAGCAGATGAAGGAAGCGGTAAAGGACGGCGTCGACCTGATGGGCTACACCCCGTGGGGATGCATCGACCTGGTTTCGGCGTCCACCGGCGAGTACGCCAAGCGCTATGGCATGATCTACGTCCGCCGCTACGACGACGGCACGGGTGATTTTGCCCGCCTGAAGAAAAAGTCGTTCTACTGGTATCAAAAGGTGATCGCCACCAATGGCGAAGATTTAGATTAAGAAAGAAGGAAACGCAAATGAAGCAGTTCGAATATGTGATCACAGATCCGGTGGGCATCCACGCCCGTCCGGCAGGCCTGCTGGTCAAGGAAGCCAAGCAGCATGAGAGCAAGATCATGGTGCGCAAGGGCGACAAGTCCGCGGACGCGACCCGCATGATGAGTGTGATGGGCCTTGGCGCTAAGTGCGGCGATACGCTCACCGTGACCATCGAGGGCGCGGACGAGGATGCCGCCGCCGAAGCGATGCAGGCGTTCTTCCAGGCGAACCTGTAAGAAAAGCGCGGCGGACCGGTTTCCGGTCCGCCGCCCTGTTTATGGAGGGAAACGATGGAGAGAAAAATCATCTTTCTGGATGTAGACGGCACGCTGGTTGACTATGAGGGCCGGCTGCCGGATTCCGCGGCGCGCGCCGTGCAGCAGGCGCGTGCGAACGGACACCGGGTGTACATTTGCACCGGACGCAGCCGCGCGGAGGTCTATCTGTATCTGTGGGATATCGGCCTGGACGACATGATCGGCGGCAACGGCAGCTATGTGGAGGATGGCGGCGAGGTGATCATGCATCAGACGCTGACCGGTGCGCAGTGCCGCAGCGTGGTCGACTGGCTGGAAACACTGGGACTTCCGTTCTATCTGGAATGCAACAGCGGCCTGTATGGGAGCGCAGACTTTGAAACCGGCGCGGCGGATGTGGTCCGCGCGTACAGCAGCCGCAAAAACGGCGAAGCAGGCGTCATGACTGTGCGCGAGGCGTTCCCGGACATGATCTGCGGCGGTGAGCTGTACCGGGATGACGTCAATAAGATCAGCTTTGTGCTGCACGCCTATCAGGACTATCTGGATGCTGCTGCGGCATTTCCCGACCTGAAGGCGGGCACATGGGGCGGCAATGGCGAGACCGCGCTGTTCGGCGACCTTGGGGTGAAGGATATCACCAAAGCGCATGCGATCGACGTGCTGCTTGCGTATCTGGACGCAGACCGCGCGGACACCATCGCTTTCGGCGATGCCAAGGTGGATATCCCGATGCTGGAATACTGTGCATACGGCGTTGCAATGGGCAGCGGCGGCGCAGAGATACGCGCCATGGCGGACCTTGTCACGGACGGCGTAGAGCAGGACGGGCTGTGGAATGCGTTCTGCAAGCTGGGGCTGGTGGATAAAAACTGAAGAGAGGGAGCGCCCTGTGTCAATTGCGGGATACAGGGCGTTTTTGCACTTTATCATAAAATACGAACGAATGTTTGCATCGCTGGCGCGGCTATGTTATAATGACAAAAACGAAGAGGGGAGGAGGCAGCATATGACCGGGCTTCTGGGCGAATTGAATGACGAGCAGCGGGAAGCGGTCACAACGACCGAGGGCTTTGTCCGCGTGATCGCGGGCGCAGGCTCGGGCAAGACACGCGCGCTTGCGCACCGTTTTGCCTATCTGGTGAACGAGGTGGGCATCCTGCCGGGCAGCATCCTGTGCGTCACATTCACAAACAAGTCTGCGGCTGAAATGCGCCAGCGCATCCATCAGCTCACCGGGGACAATGACGCGGGCTATATCTGCACCTTCCACAGCTTCTGCGTTTCCATCCTGCAGGAAGACAGCCATGCGGTGCAGTATCCCAAGCGTTTTCTGGTGCTGGACAACGCGGATATTGACGTAATGCTGCAGACCATCTACGAGGAGCGCGGCCTGACCCTGCGTCACATGACCTTTTCCAAAGCGCGGAACATGATTGAGATCCGCAAGATTTTCAAGGAGCCGGACTACTACCGGGACATGCTTGCCATGCCGCTGGAAATCCTGCATGAAAAGTATTTGCAGGCGGTCGATGCAGAGGATATCATCTTTTACGGCTACCTGTATCAGGAGAAAAAGTGCTTTGGCCTGGATTATAACGACCTGATCAAGTTTACATTGTATATCTTTGAGCAGAACGAGGATATCCGCCTGAAATGGCAGCAGCGTCTGGAATATATTATGATCGATGAGTTTCAGGATATTGACGAGCTGCAATACAAGCTGATGGAAGTGCTGTGCGGCTACCACAAAAACCTGTTCATCGTCGGCGACCCGGATCAGACCATCTATACCTGGCGCGGAGCGAACGTCAAATACCTGCTGGATTTCGATAAGGCGTTCCCAGGCTGCAGAACCATCATGATGATGCGCAACTACCGCTCCACGCCGCAGGTGCTGCACGCGGTCAATTCGCTGATCGATAAAAACGTGCACCGCATCAAAAAGGATTTGATCCCGACTTTTTCGGAAGGACAGCCGGTGCTATATCACCATGCAGTCTCTGCCACGCAGGAGGCGGTATGGATCGCCGACCGGATTCAGGCGCTTGCCGGTCAGGGTGTGCCGCTGCGCGACGTGGCAGTGCTCTACCGCGCACACTATGTAACGCGCACGCTCGAAGAGGTATTCCGTAAACGCGAGCTGCCCTATACGATTTACAGCGGCGCGCAGTTCTTTGACCGCAAGGAGATCAAGGACGCGCTTTCCTATCTGCGCATGATCGCCTATCGGGATGACCTGTCCTTCCAGCGTATCGCCAACGTGCCCAGACGTAATTTAGGGGAGAAGCGCATGCGCTTTATCAAGGAGTATGCAGAACAAAATGGCTGCTCTCTTTATGAATCGCTGCAGCGCAATCTGGAGCATGAGCTGTTCAACACCGCAAAGGTGCGGCAGTTTATCCATCTGATCGAGGACTTCGCGGCGGATTACCCGGGGAAAGCCGTCTCCGAGGTGCTTGCCGCGCTGCTGAACCGGAGCGGCTATGAGGAAATGCTGCGCACTGAGGGCAGCCAGGAGCGTCTGGACAACCTGGCCGAGCTCAAGCAGTCGGTCTATGAATATGAAAATGCCTGCGGGGAAGAATGTACGCTCGAGGATTACTTGTCCCACGTCGCGCTGTTTTCGAACAGCGATGCAGCCGTACGGCGCGAGGCGGTCAAGCTGATGACCGTACACACTGCCAAGGGGCTGGAGTTCCCCTATGTGTTCCTGTGCAGCCTGTGCGAGGGCGTATTCCCCTCGACCAAAACTAAGACCATGCCCGCGATGGAGGAGGAGCGGCGGCTGGCGTTTGTCGCTATGACGCGCGCGCAGCGCGGACTGTTTCTGTCGGACAACGAGGGGCGCAATGCAGACGGCTCGTCCCGCGTGCCGTCGCGGTTCATCTTCGATATTGACCGCCCGCTGCTGGAATACACGGCTGAGCTGCCGGACAGTCTGGTGCGCGAGGCAAAGGACCATATCCGCTTCACCGAAAAGCAGCTGCAGGCGCTCGCCGCCGGGCCAGCATTTGCTGCAGGCGAGCGGGTAACGCATGCGGTGTTTGGAGATGGCACGATCCTCGGCATCGATATCGATCACGCAACCTATCAGATCCGCTTTGATGATATACACACACCGCGCAATATTTCCTTCAAGATCCTGCTGCGGCGAACGAAATAATGTGAAAATGCGGAAAATTGCTTGACAAGACGTTAACAAAATGCTAATCTAATACACGCAAGGGAGCTCCTGAGAGGGGCTGAGAGGAGGTTTTATAGCCTCGACCTTACCTGATTTGGATAATGCCAACGTAGGGATGCGAAACAACGTTGCTGCCGTGCATCTGCGCGGATCAAAAACGCACAGTAAGGGACATCCTGAAAAAGGATGTCCCTTTTTTGCCATATATCAGAAAAATGGAGGGTGAAATAATATGAAAAAGGTGCTTACCATCGCCGGTTCTGACTGCTCGGGCGGCGCCGGCGTACAGGCTGATCTCAAGACCATGGCAGCGCACGGCGTGTTCGGTATGAGCGTGATTGTGTCGGTTGTTGCGGAAAATACCGCGCGCGTGATCGATATCCAGGATATCAGCCCGAAGATGATCGAGGAGCAGATCGACGCGGTGTTTGAGGATATTGTGCCGGATGCGGTCAAGATCGGCATGCTGTCCTCGCCGGACTGCATGCGGGCGGTAGCGGGCAAGCTCAAAGAATACCAGCCGCAGCACATTGTAATCGACCCGGTGATGTTTGCCAAGAACGGCGACCCGCTGATGGAGCCTGCGTCGGTCGGCACCCTGATCGAATCTGTCCTGCCGCACGCGGAGATTCTGACGCCCAACATCCCGGAGGCACAGTATCTCGCAGACATGCAGATCAATACCCCGGCGGACATGGAGGAGGCAGCGCGCCGCATCCATGCCAAGGGCTGCAAAAACGTGCTGGTCAAGGGCGGCAAAAACATGGCGGGTGCGGTCGACGTATTGTACGACGGCGTGTCCTTCCGCCGCTATGAGCTTGAGCAGATCGACACCAGCAGCACACACGGCACGGGATGCACGCTGTCGAGTGCGATTGCATCCAACCTGGCGCTGGGATATTCCATCCCGGAAGCCGTTGAGCGTGCAAAAGCATATGTCACCGATGCGATCCGGCATGCGCCCGGCCTTGGGCATGGCTGCGGGCCGCTGAACCATTTCTGCCGTATTTTTCCTGAGGAGTGAAAGCGAAATGAACAACAAATCCATCCGTAAACTGACGATCGCGGGGCTGCTGGTAGCTGTTGCGGTAGTCGGCAGCCTGTTTTCTATCCCGGTGCTGGGCTCCAAATGCTCGCCTGTGCAGCATATGGTCAATGTGCTGGCAGCGGTGCTGCTCGGACCGTGGTATGCCTGCGGCATGGGCTTTGCCGCGGCGCTCATCCGCAACCTGCTGGGGCTGGGCAGCCTGCTGGCGTTCCCCGGCTCGATGATCGGCGCACTGCTTTGCGGTCTGCTGTATAAGTTGTGGCCCAAGCTGCCGGTCGCTTATGTGGGCGAGGTGTTTGGCACGGGCATTCTGGGCGGTATGGCGTCCTACCCGATCGCAGCAGTGCTGATGAACAACTCTGCTGCAGCGCTGTTCACCTTTGTGCCGTCCTTCCTGGTTTCGACCGCAGTCGGCGCAGCGATCTCGGTGATCGTGCTTGCAGCACTCAAACGTACACAGGTATTCAGCCAGCTGGAGGGTGCACTGCGGTGACGGACAAGCTGGGACAAATCTTGCAGCATACCTCAGAGATCCGTCCGATGGTGCACTCGATCACCAACAATGTGACCATAAACGACTGCGCGAATATCATTCTCGCCGCAGGCGGTACGGCTATCATGGCGCAGGATGAGCGCGAGGTAGAGGAGATCACCGCGAACAGCGATGCGCTTGCACTCAACATGGGCGCACTGCGTGCGCAGGAGGCCATGCTGCTGGCCGCGCGCGAAGCAAAACGGCTGGGGCATCCGGTCGTGCTCGATCCGGTAGCCGCAGGCGCAAGCCGCCTGCGCAGTGAAATGTGCAGCTGCCTGCTGGTGGACGGGCTGGTTTCCGTTATTCGAGGCAACGCATCCGAGATCCGCGCGCTGGCCGCAGGGGAGGAGCATGCCGCGGGCGTGGAAGCCTCTGCGCTCGACCGCGTGACCGAAGAGAACCTTGCGGAATCCGCTGCATGGCTCGCGGCGTTCAGCCGTAAAACAAGCACGGTCGTCCTGCTGAGCGGGGCGATCGACCTGATAACCGATGGAACTCGAACCGCAGCGCTGCGTGGCGGCAGTGCGCTTATGAGCCGGATCACTGGCGCAGGGTGCATGCTGACCTCGTTGACAGCGGCGTACTGCGGTGCGAATCCAAATACATTATTTGAAGCCGTAGTGACGGCGTCGGGGGTGATGAAAGTATGCGGAACATTGGCCGAACGGCGTGTGCGTGAAGAGATGGAGGGCACCGCTTCCTTCCGTACGCGCCTGATCGATGCGGTCAGCCTGCTCTCAGCGGAACAACTGTCTGAGGGGCTGAGCATCCAGCTTTTACAGTAAGTAAAAGCAATCTTTAATGTTAACAACCAACAAGCGCTGCCGGCCGCAGGCCGTCAGTCTAACCGATTTCATTGGGGGTACCACCTTGAAAAACAATCAAACGACCGAGCGACTGCTCGCCGCGTCCCGCACGATTTGGGAAGGTTATCTGACCCATCCCTTTGTGCAGGGCATTGCGGACGGCAGCCTTGCTGTAGACAAATTCCGTTTCTATCTATTGCAAGATTACCTGTATCTGTTCGACTACGCCAAGGTATTTGCACAGGGTGTAGTCAAGTCGCGCGAACCTGAAGTGATGCGCACGTTCGCCGCCTATGTGGAGAGCATCCTCGGCGGCGAGATGAACGTCCACCGCGGCTACATGAAGCGGCTCGGCATCACCGAGGAACAGGCCGAAACCGTTAAGCCTTCGATCTCCAACCTGTCCTATACCGCGTATATGCGTGCGGTCGCGGCCGAGGAAGGCCCGGCTGAGATCATGGCGGCCGTGCTGTCCTGCGCGCTCAGCTATGCGTATATCGCAAAATGGATCGTCGCCAACTACCCGGATGCAGAAAAGCATGCGTTTTACGGCGAGTGGGTGCAGAGCTATGCCAGCGAGGGCTATGCTGCGGAAAACGTGCGCCTGACCGATCTGATGGAGCACCTCACCGCGGGTTATTCCGAGCATCAGCTCCAGCGCCTGACTGATATCTTTGTCGACTGCTCGCGTTATGAGGCCATGTTCTGGGACATGGCGTGGAACGGGGCGATGTGAGCATGCTCGAGTTCCAGAATGTCGTGTTCCAGTACGACAGCGAGGATTTCAACATCATCGACGGGCTGTCCTTCCACATCGAAAAAGGCGAGTTCGTTTCGGTGATCGGGCCGTCCGGCTGCGGCAAATCCACAATTTTCCGCCTGGTAAACCAGCTTCTGCCGCGAAAAAGCGGAGAGATACTGGTCGGCGGCGAGCGCATCGACGGACGGCGCGGATACTGCGGCTATATGCCGCAGCGCGACCTGCTGTTCCCGTGGCGCACGGTAGCGGGCAACCTGTGCCTGCCTATGGAGATCCGCGGCGGACTGAGCCGCGCGGAGATGGACCAGCGCGCCGCGGAGACGCTTGCGCACGTCGGACTTGCCGGCTGGGGCGATAAGCGGCCGGACGAGTTGTCCGGCGGCATGCGCCAGCGTGCGGCTTTCGCGCGCACGCTGCTGACCGGCTCCGAACTGCTGCTGCTCGACGAGCCGTTTTCCGCGCTCGACTTTTTGACGCGCATCACCATGCAGGAATGGCTGCTCGACCAGTGGGAAAGTGACCACAAGACCGTGCTGTTCATCACGCACGATGTAGAGGAGGCGATCTTCCTGTCCGGCCGTGTGCTGGTCGTGGAGGAAACGCCCATCCGGCGGCTGGTTTCCTTTGAGGTGCCCGCGCCTTATCCTCGCACGCGCGCCTGCCTGACCGAGCCCAAAATGCTTGCCCTGCGTGAACAACTGATCGACCTGCTGCGGCGGGAGGTGAGCGCATGAAAAAGAACGCAAACCTGCCTGCACTCATCTTCCTGTTTGTCCTGCTGGTCATCTGGCAGGCGGGCGCAATGGGCATGAACGCGGCTTACATCCTGCCGTCGCCGACGCAGATCCTTGTGCGCATGTGGGAGTTGCGCGGCCCGCTGCTGACCGCCCACCTGCCTGCGACGCTGCTGTGCACCGGCATTGGCCTTGCGATCTCGATCGTGCTCGGTCTGCTGCTCGCAGTGCTGATGGACGCCAGTCCAACTGCGGAAAAGACGCTTTATCCGCTCATTGTGGCCTCGCAGACCATCCCGACGACCGCACTCGCGCCGCTGTTTGTGCTGTGGTTCGGTTACACGATCTGGAGCAAAGTGCTCGTGACCGTGCTGATCACCTTTTTCCCAATTGCCATCACGGTATTTGACGGCTTCCGCTCGGCCAAAACCGACATGGTAGACATGCTTAAGACCTTCGGCGCGGGTAAAAAGGAGATCTTCCTCAAGCTCAAGCTGCCCGCAGCACTGCCTTATTTCTTTTCCGCCATCAAAATGGCGATCCCGCTGTCCATCATCGGCGCGGCGATCGGTGAATGGCTGGGCGCGCAGGCGGGGCTGGGCTACTTCAGCCGCCGCATGATGACCCAGCTGGACGGTGCAGGCGTATTTGCTCCTATCGTGCTGCTGAGCGTGGTTGCCATGCTCGCGGTCGCGATTGTGTCGTGGATCGAGAAAAAAGTCGTCACCTGGCGCGGGAGTTTATAAGCAATCATTCCTGTAAATTGAAAGGAAACGGAAATACAATGAAAAAGAGATTTTTTGCCGCTTTTGCGGCTTGTGCTATGCTGCTCACCGGCTGTTCTGCCGGACAGAGTGCAGATACCGATACGAATGATACTGCTAATACCGCGCAGGCCGACGGGGAACTGCGTGAGTTGACCGTCGTGCTCGACTGGTATCCGAACGCGCTGCATGCGTTCCTGTATCAGGCTGAGGAGGCCGGTTACTTTGCTGAGGAAGGACTGACGGTTAACATCCAGCCGCCCGCGGGCACAAATGACGCGATGAGTATGGTCGCGGCGGGCCGTGCGGACATTGGCCTGTACTACCAGCAGGATGTGATCCAGGCGCGCGTGGAACAGGATGTACCGGTCAAGTCGATCGGCGCGGTCGTACAGGGGCCGCTCAACATCATCCTCTCGCTTAAGGAAAAGGATATCACCGAGCCTGCCGAC
>NBJMR02800__coassemble_1447_pt1 | contig 40765 bp, 40 predicted proteins | sample NBJMR02800__metabat2_high_PE_027 | metagenome-assembled genome bin NBJMR02800 | reverse complement strand
CGAGCCCGAAAACGAGCGCGTGCTCTCCGGCCCGCGCGAGGGCTTCACCGAGTGCTTTATGCCCAACCTCGCGCTCATCCGCCGCCGTCTCAACGATAAACGGCTCAAATTCACCTTCCTGCGCGTGGGCAGCCGCACCAACACCGTGGTCTGCCTGTGTTATCTGGCAGGCGTGTGCGAGCAGAAGCTGGTGCGCTACCTACGCCGCAAGCTGGAAGAACTGGACGTGGACAGCGTGCTGGACGCGAATTACCTTGCCGAGCGCATCCGCGATCACCGCTGGTCGCCCTTCCCCACCCTCGGCACGACCGAGCGGCCGGACGTTGTCGCCGCCCGGCTGGTCGAGGGGCGGTGCGCGGTCGTAGTGGACGGCAGCCCGGTCGTGCTGACCGCGCCTTTTCTGTTCCAGGAGTGCTTTCAGGCAAACGACGATTACTATATCGGGTTCCTGCACGCCAACCTGTCACGTGTGCTGCGTGTGCTTGGTTTTGTCTGCACGCTCACCTTCCCGGCAGTCTATGTCGCGCTGCTGCTGTACCACCGCGAACTGGTGCCCGCCAGGCTGCTGTTCGCAATCTCCGCCGCGCAGCGCGGCGTGCCACTGCCCATCGGGTGGGAAACTTTTTTGCTGCTGCTCGTACTGGAAGCGCTCAAGGAGGCGGGCGCACGCACCCCGGGCGCGATGGGACAGACCATGAGCATTGTCGGCGGCCTCGTGCTCGGACAAGCCGCGGTCTCCGCGCGCTTTGCCGCCGCGCCGACCGTGATCGTAGTCGCGATCGCAGGCGTGACCGGGCTGATGGTGCCCAAGCTGCAGACCGCCTCGCTCTGGCTGCGGTTTGCCTTGCTCGCCGCCGCTGCGGCCTACGGGCTGTACGGTGTGGGGCTGGCACTGGCGCTCGTGCTGGTCTGGCTGTGCCGCATGCACTCCTGCTCGGTGCCCTATCTGCTCAACCTGGTGCCGCGCGTCAAAGCCGAGCAGGAGGACGCCTGGCTGCGCGCACCGTGGTTTTTCATGCGGCACGACCGCTTTGCGGTCAAACGAGATGCCAAAAAGGGGGACAAACTGTGAAAATGCTGGTCAAACTGCTGCTTCCGGTGATGATGCTTGCATTGTGTGGGTGCTCACGCGAAGTATCTCCGGTCTCCGCGCTGGCGCTGGACAAAACGGCAGGCGGATACCGCCTGACTGCGGAGATCGTGCGGCAGGACAGTCTGGACGAAGCGGCCTCCCCCGCTTACCTCACGGTATCTGGCAGCGATATGCCCGACCTGCTGCAGCGGCTGGGCAACCTGCTGCCGGGTGAATTGTACTTGAGCCACGCCCAGGTGTTGCTGCTTGGCGAGAACGCAGCAGAGGAAAGCATCCTGCCGCTGGCGGACTATCTATGCACGGATAACGACGTACGGCTCAGCCTGCGTGTAGCGGTGGTTCGCGGCAGTACAGCCGCTGATCTGCTGCGCAATGACGACGAGGTGTATGCGCTCAGCGAACTGCTCGAGCGCGCCGCCCGGGAGGGCACGCTGCCCGACATGCCGCTCTACCGTGCGGCCGAAGTGCTGCACGCAAGCGGTACCGCCATCCTGCCCGCGCTGCATCTGGACGAATTCGGCCAGACCGCGCCCGACGGCACTGCTGTATTTGCAAACAGCCAGCTTTCCTGCTTTTTGGATGGCAGCGGGATCGGAGGGGGTGCAGCCGGTGCGTGACCGCATGTTTCCCCGCTGGGGCGCGGCACTGTTCGCCCTGCTGCCTATAAGCGAGATTTTATATACTCCGGTTACCGGACAGACCGTCTATGCCGCGGCACTCGCCAGCCTGATCTGCGCGCTGGCGTGCGCAGGCGCAGCACGTATCGCACCGCACTGGCAGGGCTATCGGGTGCTGCAGTGGTTGCTCGCGCTGCTTGCAATCTGGCCGCTGTGCCGCTCGCTTGCGCGCATGGGGATCTTTTTGCAGCAGACCGTGTTCGGCAAACGGCCGCTTTGGAGCCTGCTTCTTCTGCTTGCCGTATGTACGCTGCTCGCCGCGTCCACCGGGCTCAACCGCTGCGCAATGTGGGCGCTGCCGGTGGCATGGCTGACCGGGACGGTGATCGCGCTTTCCGGCGTCCTGACCATGACCCAGCTCAACCTGTCCTACTGGCAGGCGCCGGGCGCTTCGCTGCCCAGCCAGACGCTGGATATCCTGCGCTCGCTGCTGCCCGCGGCGCTGGTAATCGCCCTCTCCCTGCCCGACGGGCTCGCCGGTTCTGCCTCCCGCGGCATGGCGGCGGGAGGCGCGCTGTTCGCGCTGATCAGCATGCGCGCAGCGCTGCTGCTCGGCGTGCATACCGCCGCCCTGCTGCCCTTTCCGAATTTCTCCGCCGCAGGTCTTGCCGCCATCGGCGATTTTGCGCGGCACGGCGAAGTATTCTTTTCGGTCCCGCTGCTGCTGTGTGAACTCGGGAGGTGTGCCGCACTCGCCTGCGTGCTCCTGCTGCCGGTCACGCGCACCTACGGCGTGCCACGGCTCAAGCTGCGCCTATCAGGCCGTAATAAACAGAGAAAACCGCGCTGATGCAGCGCGGTTTCCTGTTTACCTGATGTTTCTTTGTGGACTTGCCCGTCAAATATTTTTAGTCATCCCAGTCATCGTCGTCATACCGGTCGTCCCAATCGTCATCGTATCGGTCATCATCGTCGTCATACCGGTCATCCCAGTCGTCATCATATCGGTCATCATCATACTGATCGTCCCAGTCATCGTCGCCGCGGTCGGTATCGCGCTCGATGATATTGCCGGTGGACGCATCAATCGTAAACTCATACTCTGCACCGTTGTACCAGATCTTGACTTCATATTCCAGACGGCCGTCGTCCTCGTCAATGTCAAAATCGCGGATGTTTGACGCAGTCGCGCCGGACACCTGGTTCAGTGCGATCTGCTTAGCGCGCTCTGCGCTCGTTGAGGCCGTGGTCTGGGTGCCGTGGTAATGCTCCGCGTCGCGGTCATTGCTCACGATCGCACCGGTGTTGGCATCAATCTCATAATCATACTCGGTATAGCTGCTGCCAGACCTGTAGATGAACTCGATCTCGTATTCCAGACGGCCATCGTCCTGGCTCAGCTCGCGCTCGACGATGACCACCTCGTCCGCGGTGCGTCCCGCATGGTTCAGCGCAATTTCATACGCCTCGGACATGCTGATCTTCGCATTGCCCGCTGTCGAGCCGGTGCCGCCGGTGGGATAATTGGTATCAAAGTCGGTCACTTCGCCAGAGAGGAAGACCGTGCCGTCGGTCGCATCCCACTCAACATTCATGCCCATCAGCTCGCCGATCGCGCGCAGGGGCAGATAGATCGATCCCTCGTACAGCAGCGGGTCGACCACCTTGCCGTTTACATCGCGGAAAGTACGCGCAGTGCCGTCGATGACAATAGTGTAGTCCGGACGCATCTGGACGGTGATCTTCTGCTCGGTCGCGTTGGTATCCGGCGTGCCGGTCGTTGCGCCCGTGGTACGCTCACCGCCAATGGTTGCAGTGTTCGTGGTATTATCCCAGTTGACGTTCTTGCCCATGATCTCGCCGATCGCACGGATCGGGACATAGGTCGTTCCCGCATAGCTGATCGGGTGAACCTCCTCGCCCTGCACGTTGTAGAACGTCTGTGCAATACCGTCAATGCGGATGGGGACATTCGGGCTAAGTTCCGCTGTTACCGTATAAGAACCCGAGGCCGCGAGCGCCGATCCGGTCACCAGCATGGCCAGCGCCAATGCACAAATCGTCTTTTTCATTTCAAATTCCTCCTTTTATATATCTTATCAATCAAAAACCGACTCAGCGTCCCATTCGCGGATGGCACCGCTGTATGCGTCGATTTCAAATTCGTACTCCATTCCTTGATAAATAATCCGGCCTTCGTATCTCAGGCGCCCATCATCCTCATCCAGATGTAAGCTGAGGTCCTTTTCAGTAGCACCCGGTACTTCTGCCAATGCGATATCGCGCACCTCCTGCTCGGACAAGTAGTCCGTGCTGTGTATCGTCCCCTGTGTATACTCGATGCGTTCCACCTCGTTATCCATGCTGCGGATCGCACCGGTCGTGGCGTCGATTTCGTAATCGTATTCTTTCACTGCTCCATCGTCCGCATAGACCACGAATTCCACATCGTACACCGCAACGCCGTCATCGTAATCAAGCTCGACCGCCATCGGCATTGTGCTGCTCTCTGCAACACCCGCATCTTCCAGGGCAATGCGCTTGGCCTCGTCCTTACCGATCTGGCCGGATGCTGCCGTATCCTGTTGGGGGGATGCCGCTGCTGCTTGCTGCTGTGCAGAAGCATTACCGGCTTCAATCACTGTGCCTGTCATTGCATCGACCGCATAATAGTAATCCTGTCCGTTTGCTGTGAACCGCACCTCGTAATATGCCATGCCATCGTCCTGCTCCAGCTCAGCTTTGGTGAAGGATGCATCCGAACTGTCCACCTGCGCTGCAGTCAGTGCAGCTGTCTTTGCTGATTCCATATCGATATAGGACGCCTGCCTGCCCGTCTGCGCGGACGGAGAGCAGCCTGCGAGCAGCGCTGTAAGAGCCAGTCCGGCGGCAATTGCGAAATACCCGTTTTTCATATTGCTCACGCCTTTCCTGTTTTTGTTGTATCCAGCATAACAGCGTATCATTAAAAGAATATTAAAACAGTAAATTTTTCTTCGAATTTTTTTCAGCCTGCTGCATGGCCGGAAAGCGCAGCGTAAAGCAGCTGCCCTCGCCCTCCCGGCTGTCTACCGTCACTGTGCCGCCGTGCAGTGCTGCAATCTGACGCACCATGGTAAGGCCCAGCCCTGTGCCGCTGCCTGCGCCGCGTGAGGTTTCCACCTGATAAAAGCGCTGCCAGATCTTATCCATCCGGTCTGTCGGGATGCCGATGCCGTCATCCCGTACGGAAAGCAGCACATCTTCCTCTGCCCGGCGCAGCGTGACCCAGATATGCCCGTTCTCACGTCCGTACTGTGCAGCATTGTTAATCAGGTTCTGCAGCAGGCGGCTCATCAGCGTCACATCGAACCACGCCTCGATATCCGGCTGGATATCCGTCTGGATAGTGACGTTATGCGGCAGCTTCGGCTGCTCTGCACAGACCACCTCAACCAGCCCGCTCAGGTCAGCGTGCTCAAATGCAGCGCGCTGTGTACCTTGCTCGAGCCGGGTCATCTGCAGCAGCTGGGCGATCAGATCGCTCATCCGTTTTGTCTGCCGCTCGATCACCTTGATTGCCTCGGTAAACTGTTCCGGTGTTTGCGCATTTTGGCGTGCATCCTCGCACTGGGCCAGGATAACCGCAACTGGCGTGCGCAGTTCATGCGAGGCGTCCGAAGTAAATTGTTTTTCTGATTCAAACGAAGTTTCCAGCCGGGCAAACATATTGTCAAACGCCTGCCCCAGCCGGCTGAGTTCATCCCGGCTGGACGGCAGGCCGATGCGCCGGGACAGGTCACGCCCTTCACTGATCTCACCGACTGTGCGGATCATGCGGTCGATGGGCTTAAAGGTTGATCGCGCGAGCAGATACGCGCCCAAGCCGCCCACTATAGCTGCCAGCGGCAGCAGCAGGAATGCGATCAACGCCAGCTCGTCCAGCACATCCGCTGTATCCGGCGCAGCTGTCACACCGCGCACCCACACACCGTCTTCCCAGCCAAAGGGCAGCCAGAAATCCACCACATAATAATCGCTGCCGGATCCCTCAACCGCGCGCGCTGCACCGTTTTCAAATTCCGTTTCCGCCGGGAAAGAAAGCGGAGGCTGTCCGGCAAGCAGCGCGCCGGAGGCATTGTAGACCAGGATATAGATACCGTCTTGGGCAAAGGGGAAATCTTCGCGGAAGGACAGCACACCATCCTCTTTACTGATACCCGACAGGTTGTCACGCACCGTAGCGGTCATTCGGTCATAGGTGTGTCCAGCCACGACCGAGCTGCTCAGCGCCATCATGAACCCCAGTACCAACGCCACCAGAAGCAGCATAAGCAGCGTGATCCAAATGGTCAGCTTAAGTTTGACGGATAATCGTTTCACGGCTCCTCCTTCATGACCCAGCCTGCGCCACGCACTGTATGGATCAGCTTTTTGTCAAATCCGGCGTCGATCTTTTTGCGCAAGTAAGTGATATAAACATCTACCACATTGGATCCGCCCGCATAGTCATAGTTCCAAATGTGGTCTTCCAGACGCGTGCGGGAAATGACCGTACCCCTGTTTTGCAGCATATATTCCAGTACAGCATACTCTTTGGCTGACAGCCGGATTTCCTTTCCGCCGCGCGCAACTGTATGGCTGACGGTATCCACCGTTAAATCCGCGAGCGTGAGCACGCTTGTTTTCTGCGCTCCGTATTTGCGTGTCGCCGCACGGATGCGGGCAAGCAGCTCGTCAAAATCAAAAGGCTTGACCAGGTAGTCGTCCGCGCCGAGATCCAGCCCTGCGATACGGTCCTGTATACTATCGCGGGCAGTCAGGAAAATAACCGGGGTCGTATCCCCCTTTGCACGCACTGTCCGCAGAACCTCATGCCCATCCTTTTTCGGCATCATGATGTCCAGCAGAAGGCAGTCATACTCTGCCCCCAGCAGGCAGTCCAGCGCGGCCTCCCCGTCGAAGCAGGCATCCACGCTGTACCCCGCGCGCTCGAGCGTGCGGCAGATCAGCCGGTTGAGATCGCGCTCGTCCTCTGCTACCAAAATCCGCATTTTTCTTCCCCCGTATTCAAATTGACTCGTTAAATTCATTTTCATTATAATACTTCTTACCTTTTTTTCAAGGTGCGCGCACGCACGCAAAAAAAGAAGGACGCCGCCGCGTCCTTCTTTTTCACAAAACCCTGCCCAGTAATGATGCTGCAACAGCTAAAATATATATGTGTGCCGGATAATAGATATAGAACAGGTATTTCATACCCCGCCCGCGCCGGCCGTTGTACAGCAAAATAAACGGCAGTGCCAGCCACATGAAGAATACTGACAGGACAACCGTCCAGTCAAAGCTGGACAGGCATTGCAGCGCAAGAGCCGCACACAGAAACAGCGTATAGAATACAGCTATTGCCCGCTTATTGTTCCGGCAATAGTAGAAACCAATACCAATCAGTACGATCACTACGCTGCCTTCGCACCATACCGGGCTGGGCACAAATATCGTTGCAAGCTGCACTGCCAGCGGCGAGACCGGCATCAGCAGCTGCACAGGTACGATCGAAAGCAGCAGCGCAGCCATTGCCAGTGCATAGAGCACTGCGCAGCCGCGCCTGTGTTCCCGCCATGCCCTGCGCAGATTCTCGATCCACCACAGATAGATCACGATGACCGCCATCGTGGTAAAGATGCCATTCAGCACGATCACGCCATTTTGCATCGGAAAACAAAGATTCACAAACAGGTTGCCGATTTGCATGAGTACGCCGCAGACATACAGCCGCAGCAGGTACCTTCCCCGGCTGTGCGTGTGGGCAAACCCTTCGGTCACGAAAAACACAAAGATCGGCGCGGCGATACGGCCGATCAGTGTCATGATCTCCGGCATATCGGCCAAACTGCAGCCAAAATAATAGATGTGGTCTATCGTCATGATGATAAGCGCGATCAGCTTAAGCTGGAACCCATCCAGTCCGTTGTACCGTTCGAGCGGCACCGCTGTATATTGCATATTTACTCCCTCCGCAATTGCATCATTGTTCTATATAAATAATACAATAATGCATTGATTTTGTCAATGCTTGTTTTTATATGCGCGCTTTGCTATAATAGGCAAAAAGGAGAATCACGACCATGAATATACAGATTTTCGGTAAGAACAAGTGCTTTGATACCAAAAAGGCGCAACGCTGGTTCAAAGAGCGCGGCATCAAATTCCAGATGATTGACCTGGCTCAAAAGGGCATGTCCAAAGGCGAGCTGGACAGCGTCCTGAAGGCGGTCGGCGGGCTGGATGCGCTCATCGACGAAAAGAGCAAGGGATATAGCTCGCTTGCCTATCTTGCGTACGACGAGGACAAGAAGGAAAAGCTGCTCGAGGACGGGCTGCTGATCAAAACGCCGGTCGTGCGTAATGGGCGGCAGGCGACGGTCGGATATCAACCCGAGGTCTGGGCGACCTGGGCGTAACCTGTCCATCCTTACGCGCCCGGCGGGGCGGCTTGCCCAACAGGGCAAACGTGTATGCTGGCTCTTAGCTGGCGGGAATGCGGCCTGCGCGGCCGCACTGCTGGCAAGAGGGAGGAAACCACACGGTTTCCTCCCTCTTGTCAATCACCCAATTTCCCTTCAGGGCGCGCTGAGCTCGCAAGGGTAAGTGACGCTTTCCAGTTGCCGCCCGGTTGCTGATACGACAGGCATGGTACGGCTGCTACCCCAGAGGGAGCGGACCGCTTCACGCAGCGGCTCGCCCCTGTTTTTGTCATGCCTGATTCTGCTTTAAAAAGCAGCGCAGCTGCCCCGGCGAACGTATCACAACCGCTTTTCCAGGATATTTCTGTGCACAGTCCAGCAACCGCTCCCGATACTGCCGTGAGCGCCCCTCCCATAATATCCATTTGGCAAACTCCGGATCAAACTTTTCCTCGCATCCTTCACCCATGTCCGGACGGGTACGGCCGCGGTAACGCAGGTACCGCTTAACCGCGCGGAAAAAGCAGATGCGCCGCGGGAACAGCAACAGGATGATCCGGTCGGACTGCGCCAGTCTGCGGTCAATACACAAATTGGCATAATTCCCATCGATCACCCAGTCCGGCTGCGCCAGCGTTTCTTCGAGCATCTGCTGCGCCTCCGCCCGGTCGCGTTCGCGCCAGCCGCGCGTAAAATTAACCCGGTCGAGGTGCAGCACGCCGCACCCATACTGTGCAGCCAGCTGATTTGCCAGCGTCGTTTTACCCGCCCCGCTGTATCCCATAATGGATATTTTCATGGTTTTCCCCCGTTCAAAAAAGAGCCGCAGTGCGGCTCTTTTTCATTTAGTTTTTCAGGCTCTGGATGGGCGCCGGGATACGGCCGCCGCGATGGATGAACTTCGCAGGCGAGCCGGTTGCGATCGGCATGATGGGCGCAGAGCCCAGCAGGCCGCCGAACTCGACCATATCGCCGACCTTTTTGCCGATGGCCGGGATGACGCGCACCGCCGTCGTCTTGGAGTTGACCACACCGATGGCAATCTCGTCCGCGATCAGGCCGGAGATGACCTCGGCAGTCGTGTCGCCGGGTACCGCGACCATGTCGATGCCGACCGAGCAGACCGCAGTCATAGCCTCGAGTTTCTCGAGCGTGAGCGCACCCGACTGCGCGGCCGCGATCATGCCCTCGTCCTCGGACACCGGGATGAACGCGCCCGACAGGCCGCCGACGGACGACGACGCCATGACGCCGCCCTTTTTGACCGCATCGTTGAGCATGGCGAGGATCGCGGTCGTGCCGCAGCCGCCGCAGACCTCCAAGCCGACTTCCTCGAGGATGCGCGCGACCGAGTCGCCGATCGCCGGGGTCGGCGCAAGCGACAGGTCGACGATGCCGAACGGCACGCCCAGACGCTCGCTGGCGATCGCGCCGACGAGCTGGCCCATGCGGGTGATCTTGAACGCAGTCTTTTTGATGACCTCGGCCACTTCGTTGATCGAACAGTCGCCCGCGCGGCGGATCGCCGACTGCACCACGCCCGGGCCGGATACACCGACGTTGATAACAGTCTCCGGTTCGCCGATGCCGTGGAACGCGCCCGCCATGAACGGGTTATCGTCCACCGCGTTGGCAAATACCACGAGCTTGGAGCAGCCCATCGAGTCGTTATCCTTGGTCAGCTCGGCGGTCTGCTTGATGATACGCCCCATCAGGCCGACAGCATCCAGATTGACGCCCGCCTTGGTGGATGCGACGTTGACTGACGAGCAGACCAGATTAGTCTCTGCCAGCGCTTCAGGAATCGAATTGATCAGAATCTCGTCGCCCTTGGCAAAGCCCTTCTGCACGAGCGCAGAAAAGCCGCCGACGAAATTGACTCCGGTCGCGGAAGCAGCGCGGTCGAGCGCCTTGGCGAGCGGCACATAGCTGTTCGCGGTCGTTACCGCGCCGATCATCGCGATCGGGGTGACCGAAATGCGCTTATTGATGATCGGGATGCCGAGCTCGCGCTCAATCTGCTCGCCCGTGGCGACCAGCTTTTCCGCGCGGCGGGTGACTTTGTCATAAATCTTGTCCGCCAGCACGTTGATGTCGTCGCTGGCGAGGTCGCGCAGCGAAATGCCCATCGTGATCGTACGGATGTCGAGGTGCTCCTCCTCGATCATCTTGATGGTTTCCAGAATATCCTTTGTGTTGATCATTGACATAATTATAAACCCCGTATCAGCCCATAACAGGAGATTTTTTCATTCCCGCGCCGCGCCCCATCGCGCACCGCGCGCATTCAATAGAAAATGGCAGCTCCGCTGGCATTTTCATAAAATCCGGGGACATGCGCCTCGGATTTTATACAAGGGGCAGAAAAAGTTTCTGCCGGAACTTTTTCTGCCTTTGGATGTATCCGTGCCATCGGCACGGTACATCCTCTCGCTCAAACCTGTACGGTTTGAGCGAAGTTTTTTTAGATTTTGTGCATCGCGTCGAAAATGTCCTCATGCATGGTGTGGATTTTCATGCCGAGTTCCTCGCCGTCCTTGTCCAGCAGGTCGGCCAAAGCACTAAACTCCACCGTGCACTTGTCGATATTGACCAGCATGACCATCGCGAACATGTCCTCCATGACGTTCTGCGAAATGTCAACAATATTAACCTGATGCTGATACAGCGTGTCCGAAATCTTGGCAATGATGCCCGTGCGGTCCTTGCCGACCACCGTGATGACTGCGCGCATAATTGTTCCTCCGAAATCAATTGTTGTTCATATTTGCAGAATGGAGACATGCTCCATTCCAAATCATTCATTTTCTATCTGTTCCTGCCCCGCCTCAACGATGGTATTGATGATGCTGTTGGACACGAGAAATCCCTTCTCGGTCAGATACCACCGTGTGCCCTGGTGCGCGACCAGCCCGTTGCCCATCAGGCTGCGGAACGCTTCCTCATAGGGCGTGGAGTCGATGTTATAACGCTTCTCCAGGTCGAGAAAGTCCACGCCGTCCGACGTGCGCAGGCGCACCATCAGGTATTCGCCCTGCCGCTGGAAGCTCGCGACCTCGTCCTCGTCCAGCAGGATGTCCTCGCCGCTTATGTATGCCTTGATATCGCGGGCAAACTCGAACCGGCGTCCGTTCATGAACGAATGTGCGCCCGGACCGAGGCCGAGGTATTCGGACAGATCCCAGTATTTCATGTTGTGCCGCGAGCGGAAGCCAGGCTTGGCGAAATTCGAGATTTCGTAATGCTCAAAGCCGTTTTTACGCAGCAGCTCACACATGGCGAGATAGGTATCCGCCTGTGCATCGTCATCCGGCAGGACCGGGTTTTCCCGCCCCATCGGGGTGCCCGGTTCGAGCTTGAGTCCATAACACGACAAGTGCCGCGGCCCGAGCGCCAGGCACTGCTCGACCGAGTCGAGAAGCATTTCCTGCGTCTGCCCGGGCAGGCCGTACATCAGGTCGAGGCTGATGTTGGTGAACCCCTTTTCCCGCGCAAGATCGACCGCGTCCTTCGCCTGCTGGAACGTGTGGATACGCCCGATGCGTTTCAGTTCATCGTCATGCGCGGACTGCACGCCGAACGACAAACGGTTCACGCCCTGCTTTTTCATCGTATCGAGCACCTTTTTGTCTGTGCTCTCCGGGTTGCACTCGACCGTGATCTCCGCATCGTCCGCGATCGGGAACTTGTTCCGCACTTCCTGCAGGATGCGGCCGAGGTACTTCGGCCCCAGGCAGGTCGGCGTGCCGCCGCCGATGTAGACCGTGTCCACCGTGTAGCCGCTGCATGTCCTGCCGTAGTCGCGGATGTGGTTCAGCAGCGCGGAGACATAGCCGCGCATCAGGTCTCGGTCGGGCACGGAGTAAAAATCGCAGTAGCCGCACTTGCTCACGCAGAACGGGATGTGGATATACAGCCCGAGCGGCCGGTTCCGGTAACTAAACTTACTCATGATTCCTCATCCAGCTTCAATACCGCCATGAACGCCTCGGTCGGGATCTGCACCGTGCCGAGCGAACGCATCTTCTTCTTGCCTTCCTTCTGCTTCTCGAGCAGCTTCTTCTTTCGCGTGATATCGCCGCCGTAGCACTTGGCGAGCACGTCCTTGCGCATCGCCTTGACCGTCTCGCGCGCAATGACCTTACCGCCGATCGCGGCCTGGATCGGCACCTCGAACAGCTGGCGCGGGATGTTCTCTTTGAGCTTTTCGCAGATGCGGCGCGCGCGGCCATAAGCCTTTTCGCGGTGCACGATGAACGACAGCGCATCCACCTGGTCGCCGTTGAGCAGCATATCCACCTTGACCAGATCGCTCGGCCGGTAGTCGAGGAACTCGTAGTCGAGCGACGCATAGCCCTTGGTGCGCGCCTTGAGCGCGTCGAAAAAGTCGTAAATGATCTCGTTGATCGGCATTTCGTAATGCAGCTCGACCAGGTTGGAGTCCAGATACTGCATATCCTTAAATACGCCGCGGCGCTCCTGGCACATGGGCATAATATTACCGACAAACTCCTGCGGGGTCATGATCGTCGCCTTGACGAACGGCTCGCGCGCCTCCTCGATCAGGCCGGGATCGGGATAATCGTGCGGGTTGTCGCAGTGGACGGTCGTGCCGTCGGTCTTGACGATCTCATACACAACCGAAGGCAGCGTGGTGACCAGATCGAGGTCGAACTCGCGCTCAAGTCGCTCCTGAATGACCTCCATGTGCAGCATGCCGAGGAAGCCGCAGCGGAAGCCGAAGCCCAGCGCGACCGAGCTTTCCGGCTCGAACGACAGCGCCGCGTCGTTGAGCTGGAGCTTTTCCAGCGCATCGCGCAGGTCGGGGTACTTGGAGCCGTCCTCGGTGTAGATGCCGCAGAACACCATCGGCTGCGCCGGACGGTAGCCGGGCAGCGGCTCGGCGGTCGGGCGGTTCGCCTCGGTGACCGTGTCGCCCACGCGGGTGTCGGACACGGTTTTGATGGACGCGGTGAAGTAGCCGACCTCGCCTGCGCACAACTCCTGCTGGGGCGACAGGCCGAGCGGTAGCATATAGCCGCACTCCAGCACCTGAAATTCCGCGCCCGTAGCCATCATTTTGACCTTCATCCCCGGGCGGATGCTGCCCTCCATCAGGCGCATATACACGATGACGCCCTTGTAGGGGTCATACTGGCTGTCAAAAATCAGCGCACGCAGCGGCGCGTCCGCGTCGCCCTTAGGTGCGGGGATGTCGGACACGATGCGCTCGAGCACCTCGTGGATGTTGATATTCATTTTCGCGGAGATCTCCGGGCTGTCCTCGGCCGGGATGCCGATAATGTCCTCGATCTCCTGCTTGACGCGCGGCGCGTCCGCCGCCGGCAGATCGATCTTGTTGATGACCGGCACGACCTCCAGCCCCGCATCGATGGCGAGGTAGGTATTTCCAAGCGTCTGCGCCTCGATGCCCTGCGCCGCGTCCACGACCAGCAGCGCACCCTCGCACGCGGCGAGCGAGCGCGAGACCTCGTAATTGAAATCCACATGCCCGGGCGTGTCGATCAGGTTCATCTCGTAGGTCTCGCCGTCGTCCGCCTCGTATTCCATGCGCACCGCACGCGCCTTGATCGTGATGCCGCGCTCGCGCTCGAGATCCATATTGTCCAGCAGCTGTTCCTCCATCTCGCGCTGGGACACGGCCTTGCACTGCTCGAGCAGGCGGTCGGCCAGCGTCGACTTGCCGTGGTCAATATGCGCGATAATGGAAAAATTTCTGATATGCTCGCGATTTTTCACACCGGAAGCTCCTTATCTGTTCCTTGATTGCAATACGGATTTATTATATCATGTCTGCGCCTGTCCCACAAGCGTTCTTTTGCATAACGTGCACCGGCTCTGGCAGGGCGAAAGCCGTCATTTTTTTCACAAATTTGATTTTCTTTTGCTTTGGATTTCACGACGCTGCGCTATACTGTTTCCTGTGATCGAGCTTCTATCTTTCTCTTTTCTTTTATACTCTTCCCAAGGCGGGGACGGTTTCGGCCGTCCCTGCCGTTTTACTGTTTGTGAACTGCTGTGAAAAAAAGCTTGCATTATGCTGCAGACAGGTATATACTTTATCTGAGCAAAACGGTAAATCGCTTTGCACAACCGAATATCAGGATTCTTCAGGGCAGGGTGCAATTCCCTACCGGCGGTACAGCCCGCGAGCGGACGCCTTTTGGCGAAAGCATGATTCGGTGAAACTCCGAGGCCGACAGTATAGTCTGGATGAAAGAAGAATGCGCGGAATACTGGGAGTTTTCCCTTTTTTCCGTTTGTTTGCTGTTCTGAAATACCCTTTGGTATTTCAGATTTTTTTGTTTTTATGCGGCAATTTTGCGCGTCCCGAGGATTCTGTCTTCGGGACATTTTTTATTGCCGAGGTGATCCTATTTGCAAAAAAATGACCAAACTTTCATGCGCCGCGCGCTCGAACTGGCAAAACGAGGCGCAGGGCGCGTCAGTCCCAATCCGATGGTCGGCTGCGTAATCGTCAAAGACGGCCGCATCATCGGCGAGGGCTGGCACGAGAAGTGCGGCGGCTTACACGCCGAACGCAATGCACTGAAAAACTGTACGGAGGACCCCGCGGGTGCGGACCTGTACGTCACGCTCGAGCCATGCTGCCACTGGGGCCGCACGCCGCCCTGCACGGACGCGATCCTCGAACGAAAAATCGGCCGCGTGTTTGTCGGCTGCCTGGACCCCAACCCGCTCGTCGCGGGCAAAGGCGCGCAGATCTTACGCGACGCGGGCATCCCGGTCGAGACCGGCGTGTGCGAGGACGAGTGCCGGCGGCTCAACGAGGTGTTCTTCCACTACATCACGCACAAAACGCCCTATGTGGTGCTTAAGTACGCGATGACGCTGGACGGCAAGACCGCCGCCCGCACCGGCGACAGCCGCTGGGTGACCGGCGAAGCCGCCCGGGCGCACGTCCATGAGACGCGCAACCGCCTGGCTGGCATCATGGTAGGCGTGGGCACAGTGCTCGCGGACGATCCCCTGCTCACCTGCCGCATGGAGGGTGGCCGCAACCCGGTGCGCATCATCTGCGACAGCCATGCGCGCACCCCGCTGGACAGCGGGATCGTACGCACGGCGCGCGAAGTGCCGACCATCCTCGCGGTCACGGAACAAAATGAACGCACCGCGGCGCTTGCGGCCGCGGGTATCGGCATCCTGCTGTGCGAAGCAGATGCACAGGGATACGTCTGCCTCACTGATCTGATGGCGCAGCTCGGCGCGCGCCAGATCGACAGCATCCTGCTCGAAGGCGGCTCGTCGCTTGCCTTCTCCGCGCTGGAAGCCGGGATCGTACGCAAGGTACAGGCGTACATCGCGCCCAAGCTGATCGGCGGTGCGGATGCAAAAACACCGGTCGGCGGCGCGGGCTTTGCCAAAATGGCGGATGCGCGCACGCTGCAAAACCTGACCGTCACCCCGCTGGGGGAGGATTTCCTGCTGGAAGGAGATTTGCCATGTTCACCGGCATCATCGAAGAAATAGGCACAGTGCGCCGCATCGAACGCGGCGCCAAAGGCGCGCGGCTGACCATCGGCGCGAAAACCGTGCTCGATGGCACGAAAATCGGCGACAGCATCGCCACCAATGGCGTGTGCCTGACCGTCACCAGCATGACGGCGGACAGCTTTTCCGCGGATGTGATGGCCGAGTCCCTGCGCCGATCCGGGCTGGGCGCGTTGCAAAGCGGCGCGCCGGTCAATCTGGAGCGCGCCATGCCCGCGGACGGCCGCTTCGGCGGGCACATCGTTTCCGGCCACATCGACGGCACGGGTACGGTCGCGTCCCTCCGGCGCGAGGACAACGCGGTCTGGTTGGCCGTGCACGCCGCCCCTGCCCTGCTGCGGTACATCGTCGAAAAGGGCTCAGTCGCGATCGACGGCGTCAGCCTGACGGTCGCCATGGTGGATGCGAACGGTTTTTCGGTATCCATCATCCCACACACAGGCGCGCAGACCATCCTGCTGGGCAAGCGCCCGGGCGACACGGTCAACCTCGAGTGCGACGTGATCGGCAAATATGTTGAAAAGCTGCTTGGGCCCCATCAGGACGAGCCGGGCGGCATTACAATGGAATTTCTGGCACAGAACGGATACGGATTTTAAGGAGAGACACGCAATGAACAATCTGGTTGAGCAGGCGCTCCGCGACCTGCGGGCGGGCAAGATGGTGCTCGTCATTGACGACCCTGACCGCGAAAACGAGGGCGACCTGATCTGCGCGGCGGAATTCGCCACCACGGAAAACGTCAATTTCATGGCGACCTATGCTAAGGGCCTGATCTGTACGCCCATGTCGGGCGCGCTGGCGGACGCCCTCGGCCTGCCGCCCATGGTGGAGGACAACACGGACAACCATGAGACCGCCTTTACGGTCTCCATCGACTACAAGGACACGACCACCGGCATTTCCGCCGAGGAGCGCGGCCTGACCGCCCGCATGTGCGTGGCGGAGGGCATAAAGCCGTCCGACTTCCGCCGTCCGGGGCATATGTTCCCGCTGCGCGCGGTCGAGGGCGGCGTGCTCAAGCGCACCGGACACACCGAGGCGACGGTCGACCTGTGCCGTCTGGCGGGGCTCGCGGAATGCGGCCTGTGCTGCGAGATCATGCGCGAGGACGGCACCATGATGCGCACGACCGAGCTCAAGCAGTTCGCCGCGCAGCACGGGCTGACCATGCTCTCGCTTGCGGATATCATCGCCTACCGCCGTCAGACCGAGACGCTGGTCGAGCGCGTGGCGTGCGCCAAATTCCCCACGCGGTACGGGCAGTTCATGATCTACGGCTATGTCAACAAATTAAACGGCGAGCACCATGTCGCCATGACCATGGGCGACGTGAGCGACGGCGAGCCCGTGCTCGGCCGTGTGCACTCCGAGTGTCTGACCGGCGACGCGCTTGGCTCGGCGCGCTGCGACTGCGGCGAGCAGTACGATGCGGCGATGAAGATGATCGCGCGCGAGGGGCGCGGCGTGCTGGTCTACATGCGGCAGGAGGGCCGCGGTATCGGCCTGATCAACAAGCTCAAGGCATATGAGCTGCAGGACCAGGGGCTGGACACAGTCGAGGCCAACGTGGCGCTCGGCTTCCCGCCCGACCTGCGCGACTACGGCATCGGCGCGCAGATCCTGAGCGACCTCGGCGTGCACAAACTGCGCCTGATGACCAACAACCCGACCAAGGTGGTCGGCCTCGGCGGCTATGGCATCGAGATCGTCGAGCGCGTGCCGATCCAGATCGCGGCCAACCCGTATGACGCATTCTACCTCAAGACCAAGCAGGTCAAGATGGATCACATGACACAGTACAAGTAAAAGACCATATATAAAAGGAGAAGACCGACATGAAAGTACTCGAAGGAAAACTGGTAGCAGGCAAGGGCAAATTTGCGATCGTCGCCTCGCGTTTCAATGAATTTATTGTCTCCAAACTGATCTCCGGCGCGGAGGACACCTTTGTCCGCCACGGTGTGGACACGGACGATATCACGCTGGTGTGGGTGCCGGGCGCGTTCGAGCTGCCGCTGGCGGCCATGAAGCTCGCACAGTCAGGCAAATACTGCGCCATTGTGTGCCTGGGCGCGGTCATCCGCGGCTCGACCAGCCACTACGAACTGGTCTGCAACGAGGCTGCCAAGGGCATTGCGCAGGTAAACCTGCAGACCGGCGTGCCGGTCACCTTCGGCGTGGTGACGACCGAGAACATCGAGCAGGCGATCGAGCGCGCCGGCACCAAGGCGGGCAACAAGGGCGCGGATGCAGCGCTCACCGCACTTGAACTGGCCAACCTGCTGCCGCAGTTTTGATCGCCCTTACCTTATATAATATACCATATTTCTTCAATGTTCGACAAAAAGCAGCGCCCCAGCCGTATCCCAGCCGGGGCGCTGCCCTGTTCTGTGCTGTTTTCTGTCAGTCGATGTTAAGCGCCTCACGCAGCACATGCAGGCTGGCCAGATGGCCGTCCAGCATGGAGAGCGTCAGATCCTCCATTTCCAGGGAAATCTCATCGTCGTAGCCCGACATGCGCACGACCGAGAAAAATTCCTTCCACCACTTGGCGTCGTGCCCCGCGCCGACCGCGACATAGTTCCATGCGCGGCGCGCAAACGCGTCGATCGGCTTGGTGTCCAGCATGCCGTTAGGCTGCCAGTAGCGGCGCTCGGGCCGCGAGTCCTTACCGTGGATGTGGTAGATTGCGCCGTGCTCACCCAGCACACGCGCCGCCTCGATCGGGTCGCCGCCCATCCAGAACAGGTGCGAGGGGTCGAGGTTCATGCCCACCATCGGGCCGACCGCGTCGCGCAGCCGCAGGCAGGTCTCCGGATTATACACAAGCTGCATGCCGTGGTTTTCGAGCGCGATCTTCTCAATGCCGCAGTCCTGCGCCATCTTCACGATCTCCTTCCACGCGGGGATCGCAACCTCGTTCCACTGATAATCCAGGATATCCTGCGTTTCCGGCGGCCAGGAGGTCGTGATCCACACCGGGGTCTTATCACCCTTGCAGCCCGCGGGCAGGCCGCTCATCATCACGATCTTTTTCACACCCAGCATGCGCGCCAGCTCGAACGTTTTTTTCGTCACGTCCATATCCTTTTCATACGCGAGCGGGTTGCCGGAACAGTTAAGCGCACATAATTCCAGCCCCTTTTCGCGCATCGCGTCGTACCATTTTTCGCGCGCCGCTTTGTCGCTGACCAGCAGATCGAGGTCGCAGTGCGGCGCTCCCGACCAGTTGCCCGTGCCGATTTCCAATGCAGCAATCCGCTGCTCTACACAAAACTCCAGCATTTTGTCATACGGCATATCCAAAGTACAGGTTTTTATTGCCAGTTTCATCGTGATCCTTCTCCCCTGTTAATTTGCAATAATTTTACCACACTGTAACCTTTATCCGCAAGATATGTCTCCAAAATATACTCAAACAAACAGCATATTGACTGTCTTTTTGCTGTCGTTTTTGTGAAAAAGTCCAAAAAATGCACAATGCACACACTTTCGTCCGCCTAAAGTTTTACTTTCTTTGTAAACCTGCACAAATCCTACCAAGGGCAAAACACTATTAACGACAAAAATAACAACTAACACTTGCCAAAGCGGAGATGATGCATTAAAATATTAGCAGAACGTTGGAGCGATCCACCCTGCCCCGGCAGGAAAAACGAAGAGCAGGCTGCGCAGACAACTTTGCAGGACGGTGCCCCCTCCTGCTGGTCCGTGGGTAGTTCCCGGAAGATGCCTGCCAGCCCTGCACGAAAAAAGGAGAGAGGTTTTATCATGAAGAAGAGACTACTGGCAATGTTGCTCACAGGCGCACTGTGCGCAAGCATGGCGGCATGCAGCAGCGGCGGCGAGGCCTCCACTGGCGAAACCGGCGGTGAGACCGGCGGCGAGTCCAGCGGCAGCGGCTACTCCGTCGACGTCATCCTGAAGACCACGGCTTCCGAGTACTGGCAGTACGTGCAGGCCGGCGCAATGGCTTACATGCAGGACAACCCGGACGTTACGGTAACCGTTAAGGGCGCCCCGTCCGAGACCTCCTATCAGGATCAGCTGAACATGATCCAGACCGACCTGGCCGATGACTCCTATGACGGCTACGTTATCGCACCGCTGCAGGCGGACATGGTAGCGAACCTGATTTCGGGCCAGACCAAGCCGATCGTTGCGGTTGATACCAAGATCGATGCTCCCGAAGTTCTGTCCTTCGTCGGCACCGGTAACGAATCCGCTGGTGCGCTGGGCGGCGCGGCTGCGGTAGAGGCTGCTAATGCTGCTGGCTGGACCGACATCAAGGCGATCGAGATCGCCGGCGTTCAGGGCGACACCACCAACACCGACCGTATGAACGGTTACATGAAGGGCATCGAAGAGGCTGGCGGCGACTTCCTCGAGGACGAGGTTCAGTACGCTGACGCAGTTGCTACCAAGGCTGTTGACGCGATGAACGGTATCATGTCCCGTCATCCGGAAGGCATCGCTATCATCTGCGCGAACAACGACGATATGGCGATCGCGGCTGCTAAGGCTGCTGCTGATTCCGGCAACGAGGCGTATGCCAACACCATCTTCCTCGGCTTCGACGGCATCCAGTCCGCTTGCGATGCGATCCTTGAAGGCCGTCTGACCATGTCCGTTGCGCAGCAGGGCTACGAAATGGGCTACATGGCGGTTGAGGCTGTTGTCAATGCGCTCAACGGCGAAACGATCGAAGAGTTCATCGACTCCGGCGCTGACGTTGTAACGGCTGACAATGCGCAGGAGCGCAAGGACACCCTCCAGGGTTACCTCGACGCTGTTGCGTAAGCTTCCCAACTGTATATCGGGTGTGAGTAAATAGCTAATTGGTAACGCCCCTGTATAACGAGCAAATCATCATACAGGGGCGTCGCTTTTTCAGGAGACCCGGCGCTTCATTGCCGGCGCCGGACGGGTATACCTCAGATAAGGCTGGCCGTGCCGAGAGCGGCCGCGGCCGAGGTTTGCACCAATCCCCCATCTCGGAGAAGAAAAGGTGATTATGCAATGAGTGAATACGTAGTAGAGCTGAAAAACGCAACCAAGCGGTTTCCGGGCGTTGTGGCTCTGAAGAACATGAACCTGGCGGTAAAGCCCGGTGAGATTCTCGGCCTGATCGGCGAGAACGGCGCGGGTAAATCCACGCTGATCAAGGTTCTGACGGGCGTGCACCAGGCGGACGAAGGCCAGATCTTCGTCGACGGCGTGGAGCAGCACTTCAAGGACCCGAACGATTCGGCTGCCGCCGGCATCGCATGTGTTTATCAGGAATTGAATATTGAGAAGCTGCTCAGTATTACCGACAATATTTTTATCAACAAATGGATCAAAAAGGGTGGCCTGCTTGACTACCCGACTATGCACAAGAAGGCCAAGGAAGTTATGCTTTCCCTGGGCCAGGATGTTGACCCCACCAAGCCTGCAGGCAACTTTGGTATGGGCGTTCAGCAGATGATCGAGATCGCCAAGGCGGTTCTGATTGACGCAAAAATGATTATTATGGACGAGCCGACCTCCTCTCTTGGTGAAAAAGAGGTTGAGCAGCTGATGAAAACCTGCCGCGAGCTGCGCGATCGCGGTATCGGCATCGTCTTTGTATCGCACAAGCTGGAAGAGCTGTTCGAGCTGTGCGACCGCGTTACCGTCATTCGCGACGGCGAGTATATTTGGACGAAAAACGTCAGCGATACGAACAACGACGACCTGATTGCAGGCATGGTTGGCCGTACGCTGGAGAACCAGTTCCCGAAGGAATTCGGCACCAAGGGCGAGTGCTTCCTCAAGGCCGAGCACCTGGAAGAAGGCGGCGTGCTCTACGACGTCAGCTTCGAGGCATACGGCGGACAGATCCTCGGCTTCGCCGGCCTGGTAGGCGCCGGCCGTACCGAGACCATGCGCGCGATCTTCGGCGCTGATCCGCTCGACGGCGGCAAGGTATACGTCCACGGCAAGGAAGTCAAGATCAAGACCCCGAGCGACGCCATTAAAGCCGGCATTGCATTCCTGACTGAGGACCGTAAGGGCCAGGGCCTTGTTCTGGCACAGACGATCCGCACCAACCTGATCCTTGCCAACATGAAGGGCTTCAGCAATGGTCTTTTCCTCAATGAGAAAAAGATCCTTGAGAGCGGCGAGAAGAACATCGCTTCTCTGCGCATCAAGACCCCGTCGATCGATGAAATCGTCGGCCAGCTTTCCGGCGGCAACCAGCAGAAGGTGGTTATCGGTAAGTGGGTCAACACAGATGCGGATATCTTCATCTTTGACGAGCCGACCCGCGGTATCGACGTCGGCGCAAAGGTTGAGGTTTACAATGTAATGAACGACCTGGTAAAGCAGGGCAAATGCGTAATCATGATTTCCTCCGAAATGCCTGAGATCCTCGGCATGAGCGACCGCGTTATCGTTATGCGCGGCGGCAAGATCATGGCGGATGTCGACCGCGACAGCAAGCATTTCAACCAGGAAGATCTCATGAAAGCAGCATGGGGAGGTACTTTAGATGACTAAGACAAAGAAAAAGGGTAATTTTAGCCAGCTCGGCGTACTGATTGCGTTGATTCTTCTGTGCGCCGTCCTGTCCGTAATCACCGGCGGCCGTTTCCTCCGTGTGAACAACCTGATGAACGTACTCGATCAGACAGCTTTTAACGCTATGCTGGCAATCGGCATGCTGCTCTGCCTGATCACCGCCGGTATCGACCTTTCGGTTGGTGCGAACGCAGTGTTCTGCTCCTGTATCGGCGGTATGCTCGTCCTGCGCGGTGTTGATAACTCTTTCATTATTATCGTTGCCATTATCATCTGCGGCAGCCTGATCGGCCTGATCAACGGCCTGCTGCTGACCCGCCTGCACCTCCCCCACCCCTTCGTATCCACCCTTGGTATGAAGAACTTCCTCTGGGGCATGGCGCTGCTGGTAACCGGCTCCTCGATGGTTTCCGGTTTCCCGGATGGCGTTATGTGGCTGGGCAGCAAGACCATCGGTGGTGTTAAGTACAGCTTCATCCTGGTTGTTATCCTTTACATCATCATGCACATCCTGCTGACCCGTACCTCTCTCGGCCGCTCGATCTTCTGCGTAGGCGGCAACCCGGAGGCAGCCCGTCTGTCCGGTATCCATTCGGACAACGTCCTGACCTTCTGCTACACTGTTTCCGGTTTCTGCGCAGCGCTGGCTGGTATCATCACCATCGGCCGTACCTCGATCTGCAACGGTGCTGACGCGGTTCAGCCGTACGATACCGACGCGATCGCAGCCTGCATCATCGGCGGCGCTTCGTTCATGGGCGGCAAGGGCACCATGCTCGGCACCATGCTCGGCGCTCTGATCATCGGCACGCTCCGCAACGGCTTCACTCTGATGGCTGCTTCCTCGGCTATCCAGAACATCGTGCTCGGCCTGGTTATCATCGTCGCTGTATTCATCGACGTTACCCGTGAGCGCATGGAGGCTAATGCTCGCCGTCTGGCTGCTAAGTAAAAGATACACTCTTTGCTTATACAACCTTTTGAAAAGGCTTCTGCAATCTGCAGAAGCCTTTTCCAGTTCCTATCGTAAAAAGGGGTCATCACCCCGCATTGCGCCCTTGAACGGACGTGCATTTTGTGAGACAATATAGGATAAGGGAAGCGGTCTGCCCGCTCCCTGTACCCATAATCTTTCTGAAAAGGAGAATATATCTATGCTGAATATTGGCGTTATCGGCTGTGGTGCAATCGGCCGTGACCACATCCGCCGCCTGCATGATCTTGTGCCCGGCTGCCAGGTCGTTGCATGTGCGGACTATTTTGAGGAAGCGGCTGTAAAAACCGCCGCGATGTATGAGGGGATCAAGGCCTATCAGACCGGCGAAGAACTGATCGAGGCACCCGAGGTGCAGGCGGTTGTCATTACCTCTTCCGACCCGAGCCACGCGGGTTATGTACTGGAGAGTCTCAAGCATGGCAAATATGTGTTCTGCGAGAAACCTCTGGCACAGAACGCAGCGGACTGCGAGAAGATTATTGAAGCAGAGCTTGCGCACGGCAAGCGTCTGGTACAGGTCGGCTTTATGCGCCGCTATGACCGCGGCTATGCTGAGATGAAGCGCATCATCGACTCAGGCGAACTGGGCGCACCGCTGATGATCCATGCGTGCCACCGCAATGTGTCTCAGCCGGACGGCTTCCAGACCGAGATGGGCGTTTCCAACGTCGCCATTCATGAGCTGGACATCTGCCGCTGGCTGCTGAGCGACGAATACGAGAGCGGCCAGGTGCTCAAGGTGCGCCAGTCCGCCTGCTCGACCAAGGGCTATGATAACCCGCAGATCGTGCTGCTGGAGACCAAGTCGGGTGCGCGCATCGACGTCGAGGTACAGGTTGCTGATGCATACGGCTATGACATCCAGTGCCAGGTCGTGTGCGAAAAGGGCACAGTCAACCTGCCTGACCCGTACGCAGTCGTCAAGCGCTCGAACGCAACCCGCTCCTTCCCCATCCTGACCGACTGGAAGGACCGCTTTATCGAGGCATATGACATCGAGCTGACCCATTGGGTCAGGACGCTCGCTGAGACCGGTGCGCCGGACGGCCCCTCTGCATGGGACGGCTATGCAGCCTGCGTAGCAGCGGACGCACTCAACCGCTCCCGCGGCACAGGCAAGTTCCTGCCCATCGAGATGATGGACAAGCCGGAGCTGTACAAATAAACCAAATATCCGGATCAAAAAATGGCATGGCCTGCAATTGCGGGCCATGCCATTTGCTGCTATACTGAAAGAAAAAGGTGGGATTTGCATGAAACTGATTTTCTGGGGCTTCCTGCTTGTCTTTCTGGATTTTTCGCTGACATTCAATGGGGTTGGCTTTGATCTCCTTCCGGATTCCGTTGGGTATCTGCTGATCTTTCTCGGCGCCGGGCGCATGCGGGAGGAAAGCGGTTCCTTTTCACGGATGCGACCGATCTCTTTGGTGCTGGCAATCGTGAACTTTGCCGCGCTGATCATCAATCCGTTCGGTCCGATCGAATTGACTTACAGCTGGCCGGCAGCACTGGCTGTAACTGCTTTTTCCCTGCTGATGCTTTTCCTGTACCTGTATCTGCTCTGGCTTCTGGTGCGCGGCGTGCAGGATATGGAGCTGTATTATGGCTGCCCGTTCAATGCACACACGATGCGCAAAGCATTTATCGTTACGCTGTGTATTTCGATTACAGCCCAGATTCTGGCTTGGATTCCATATTTCGTCCTGCTCATCTTGCCGCTTGGTCTCGCCGTTCTGGTTACGTCCATTGTCCTTCTTGTGCTGCTCTGGCGTGCGGCAAAGACATACGACCGTCTGTGCGACGGCAGCGGCCCCTCGGACGGCAACGACGAATACTATCCCGGCAGCGAGGATTAGCGCCCGGATACGGGACGATTTACCCGCCCATGCCCTGTTCTGCCAGCAGCGGAAGGGGGCTGACAAGATGAAAAAACTTTGTACGCTCCATGATGCGGCCAGTAACCTGATCGAGGATATGGCGCCGAACAGCGGCCGTATCGAATGGAAACGGAACCGATTAGGATTGAGCGGCGGTTCGATTGACACCGACCTGTTTAATGGGCTGCCCGGTGAGGGCTGATCACACAAAAGGCTTGGAAGATACGCTTCCAAGCCTTTTTTCACGCCCTATTACTTTTCGCTGAATGCGTCCTTGACCTTATCCCAGAAACCCTTTCGTTTGGACTGGTTTTCATCGGTCGCGCTTTCTTCAAACTCGCGCAGCAGCTTCTTCTGCTTTTCGGACAAGTTTTTCGGCACCTCGATATTCACGCGCACATACTGGTCGCCACGACCGCGCCCATTGACGTTCTGGATGCCCTTGCCCTTCATACGGAATACCGTGCCGGGCTGCGTGCCCTCGGGCACCTTGTACTCCACGCGGCCATCGATCGTCGGAACACGCAGCGTGTCGCCCAGAGCGGCCTGCGCAAACGAGATCGGGATCTCGACGTATACGTCCTGCCCCTCACGGGTGAAGATCGGATGCGGACGGATGGACACGGTTACAAACAAGTCGCCCGCCGGTCCCCCGTTGACGCCCGCGTTGCCCTGCCCACGCTGCTGGATGGACTGGCCCTCGTCGATGCCGGCGGGGATGTTGACCTTAAACTTGCGCGTCTTGCGCACGCGGCCCTGGCCGCCGCACTTGGCGCACGGCTTTTTGATGATCTTGCCCGTACCGCGGCAGTTCGGACACGCGGACTGCGTCTGGAACATGCCGAGCGGGGTGCGCTGGGTCTGGGTCACCGTACCGGTGCCGCGGCAGTTCGGACAGGTCTCTGCGCTCGTACCCTTGGCCGCGCCCGTGCCGCCGCATTCGTCGCAGTTTTCAATGCGGTTGACCGAGATTTCCTTTTCACAGCCAAAGGCTGCCTCCTCAAAGGAAAGAATGACGCTCTGCCGGATGGACTCGCCGCGCTGCGGCGCGTTGCGGCGCTGCGAGCGTCCGCCGCCGAACCCGCCGCCGAAGAACGAACCGAACAGGTCGCCAAGGTCGCCCATGTCAAACCCGCCGAAGCCACCCGCACCTGCGCCGCCGCCATAACTCGGGTCGACGCCCGCAAAGCCAAACTGGTCGTACTTGGCGCGCTTATCCGCGTCGGACAGCACCTCATACGCCTCGTTGACTTCCTTGAATTTGTCCGCTGCCTCGGGGTTATCCTTATTTAAATCGGGGTGGTACTTGCGCGCCAGACGGCGGTAGGCTTTTTTCAGTTCGTCCTCACTTGCGCCCTTCTGTACGCCCAGCACCTCGTAATAATCTCTTTTGTCAGCCATTATGATCCCTCAAATGGTAATGAAATTACAGTGCCGTAGGGCGGCAACGCCCCGGCTTGCCGCAAACGCGGCGGCCATGAAGCGTTCCGCCCTACCCTGCTGATTACTTGTTATTGTTGTCGTCGTCCTTGACCTCAGTAAAGTCTGCGTCGACGAAATCACCCTGCGGGCCGCCCTGCGCGCCTGCGCCCGGCTGGCCGCCCATGTTCGGGTCGCCCTGCGGCGCCTGCTGCTGGTAGATCTTGCCCGCCAGATCGCTGAACTTCTTGGAAAGGCTGTCGGTCGCCATCTTGATCATCTCGGTATCCGTGCCCTTGAGCGCTTCCTTGACCTTGTCGATCTCGGCCTGCACGCCCGCCTTTTCGTCAGCGGACAGCTTGTCGCCCAGATCGGTCAGCGCCTTCTCAGACTGGAACACGAGCTGCTCTGCACTGTTGCGGATCTCAACCGCTTCCTTGTTCTTCTTATCCTGCTCCGCGTACTGCTCGGCCTCGTGCATGGCCTTGTCGATCTCTTCCTGCGAGAGGTTGGTGGACGCGGTGATCGTGATCTTCTGCTCCTTGCCGGTTCCGAGATCCTTTGCGGATACGTTTACGATGCCGTTTGCGTCGATATCAAAGGTAACCTCGATCTGCGGTACGCCGCGGGGCGCCGGCGCGATGCCGTCCAGCGTGAAACGGCCGAGGGTCTTGTTGCCCGCTGCCATCTCGCGCTCGCCCTGCAGGACGTGGATCTCAACCGAGGGCTGGTTGTCAGCCGCGGTGGAGAAGATCTGGCTCTTCTTGGTCGGGATGGTGGTGTTGCGCTCGATCAGCTTGGTGCACACGCCGCCCAGCGTCTCGATGCCGAGGGACAGCGGGGTAACGTCGAGCAGGAGCACGTCCTTGACCTCGCCGCCGAGTACGCCGCCCTGGATGGACGCGCCGATCGCAACGCATTCGTCCGGATTAATGCCCTTGAAGCCATCCTTGCCGGTGATGCCCTTCACCGCTTCCTGTACAGCCGGGATGCGGGTCGAGCCGCCGACCAGCAGAACCTTGGACAGGTCGGAAGCGGACAGGCCGGCGTCCGACATTGCCTGACGGACCGGGCCCATGGTGCGCTCGACCAAATCAGCGGTCAGCTCATTGAACTTCGCGCGGGTCAGCGTCAATTCGAGATGCTTCGGGCCGGTAGCGTCCGCGGTGATATACGGCTGGTTGATCGAGGTCTGCGCCATGCCGGACAGCTCGATCTTGGCCTTCTCAGCAGCTTCCTTCAGACGCTGCATGGCCATCTTGTCGGTGGACAGGTCGATGCCGTTGGACTTCTTAAACTCTGCAACCATCCAGTCAATGATGCGCTGGTCGAAGTCGTCGCCGCCGAGGTGGGTATCGCCTGCGGTGGACAGAACTTCCAGAACGCCCTCACCGATGTCGAGGATGGAAACGTCGAACGTGCCGCCGCCGAGGTCGTAGACCATGATCTTCTGCTCGGCTTCCTTATCTACGCCGTATGCCAGCGCAGCTGCAGTCGGCTCGTTGATGATACGAAGCACTTCAAGACCCGCGATCTTGCCCGCGTCCTTGGTTGCCTGACGCTGGGAGTCGGAGAAGTAAGCCGGAACCGTGATGACCGCCTGCGTTACCGGCTGACCGAGGTAGGCTTCCGCGTCCGCCTTCAGCTTCTGGAGGATCATTGCGGAGATCTCCTGCGGGGAATAGGGCTTGCCGTCGATGTTTACACGGTAGTCAGAGCCCATGTGGCGCTTGATGGAAATGATGGTGCGGTCTGCGTTGGTAACAGCCTGGCGCTTTGCCACCTGGCCGACCATACGCTCGCCGTCCTTGGAGAACGCGACAACAGACGGGGTCGTGCGCGCGCCTTCCGCGTTAGGGATGACGACGGCTTCGCCGCCCTCCATAACGGATACGCAAGAGTTTGTCGTACCGAGGTCAATACCAATGATTTTGCCCATGATTGATTGCACTCCTTTATATGATTCAGATACTTTGTTACCATTTATCATCGCGCCGACCGGCGCGTATCTATCAGGAAATTTCAGCTTTCTGAAATTTCCATAAAATCCGGGAGCATGTATCACGGATTTTATTCCTTAAGAGCGGCGCGGTTTCGTTTATCGGAACCGCAAAGCGACCCCAGATCTGTCCGGACATCTGTCCGGCAGATCTGCTTCGATCGAAAGCGTGCTTTCGATCGAGACGCAGTTAGTTTGCGACCTTCACCATCGCGTGACGGATCACCTTGTCGCCGATCTGGAAGCCCTGCTGGAACACCTCAGCGATCACATTCTCGCCCAGCGACTCATCCTCCACGTGCATCACTGCATTGTGAAAGTTGGGGTCAAAGGTGGTGCCCGCAGAAGCCTCGATCACCGTGACGTTCAGCCCCTTAAGGCTTTCGGTCAACTGGGTCATGGTCATCTCCACGCCCTTTTTATATTCGGCATCCGCCGTCTCCGCCTTGATCGCGCGCTCGAGATTGTCGTAAGTCGGGAGGAGCGCGGTCACCGCGCGGCTGACCGCGTCGGTATACGCCTGCTCGCGCTCACGCTGGCTGCGCTTGCGGAAATTGTCATATTCCGCTGCCATGCGAAGATAGCGGTCGTTTAACTCATCGAACTTGGCCTTCCACTCGTCGTCCGGCTGCGCAGCGGTTTCCGCCGAAGCCGCCTGCTGTTCGGCAGCGTCTGCGGCCTGCTCTGCAGCCTTCTGTTCGGCCTCGGTGGCTTCCGTCTGTTTCTTCTTGTTCATGTCGTTTCATGCCTCCATTTGCCCGGGAATCATCGGTCCCCGTCTTTATCGTCCAAAAAGGTTTCGGCGATCAGCTTGTTCAGCCCCTTTGCAAAGCGGCTGAGCCGCGCAGACAGCTTGGCATAATCCATGCGGGTGGGCCCCACAATACCGATCATACCCTGCCCGATCTTGCCGATATCGTATTTTGCGTAAATCGCTGAGGTTTCACTCAGCGGGTTCTCGCCGTTCTCCGGCCCGATGAAGAACTGGATGCCGTCGATCTTACGCGTCGCCGGCAATAAATGCCTGCGGTCGTCCTCCATATAATCGAGCAGCGCCTGCGCCTTGTGGGTATCCCGGTATTCCGGAAAGCGCAGAAGCTTATTGGTACCTTCCAGAAATACCTCCTGATCGCTCAGTTCCTCGATCAGCTCGGCCACATACTCGGCAACCGGTGCGAGAAGTGCGGTCAGCCCCGCAGCACGGCGCACGATATCGAAGCGCTCGGCTGTGATATGGCTGAGCGGCAGGCCGGTCAGTGTCTGGTTGAGCACATAGGTCAGCAGCTCCGCCTCATCTTTGGATACGTCAGTCATGGTGCGGACCATTTTGTTTTTGACTGTACCCGAATCTGTGACCACCACGATGACAAAATTCATTTTATCTACCGCGATGATCTCAAACTGCCGGATCGAAATCTGTGTCATTGTTGGCGTGACTGCAACCGACGCGTAATTGGTCAGGCTGGAAATAATCCGTCCTGCTTCCTGGATCAGCCGGTCCAGTTCGCGTACTTTGGTATGCATGATTTCGTGAAGATCATCGTCCTCACCGGTATCCGGCGGCTGCTCCATCAGTTCGTCAACATACAGGCGGTACCCCTGTGGTGAGGGGATTCTTCCTGCCGAGGTGTGCGGCTTTTCCAGGTAACCCATTTCCTCCAACTCACTCATCTCATTGCGGATGGTGGCGGAAGAAAACGGGAGGGAATGTCCTTCGGTCAGCGCTCTGGAGCCGACCGGTTCAGCTGTCCGGATATAGTCGCCGATAATAGCCTTCAATATTTGTTTTTTTCGTTCTGAAAGCTCCACTGAAGCAGACTCCTTTCTCGCCGCTTAGCACTCCACTCCCTCGAGTGCTAAATTAAATTTACCACTGCTCGCCTGCAAAGTCAAGTATCGTTTATGAATATTTTGTTAAATGATTGGGAGCATTTTATCACCCTTATGCTGAGACTGCTAAACTGACCAAAAAATGTGCGGAAACCCGATTCTGTTTGGTTGTTTTGGCTTGCATACTATTGCGTGCAGTGGTATTATTATAAATAGAGAGAAAGGCGGTATTCTGACCGCTATGAGAGAGAAAATTATTCCATTTTGAGAAGGAGAAAAATTATGAAGGAAGTCAAAGTCGGTATTGTCGGTCTGGGCCGTCTGGGTTCGGTTCACGCCGAAAACCTGGCGTTCAAAATCCCGGGCTGCAAGCTGGTTGCTGCCTGCTCGCTCGAACAGAAGGAGCTCGACTGGGCAAAAGATTATCTCAAGGTCGACTATGTCACAACCGACTACAAAAAAATGGTGGACGAAGCGGATATCGAGGCAGTTGTGATCGTATCCTCGTCTCCCGAACACTGCTGGATGATCGAATACGCGCTTGACGCAGGCAAGCATGTATTCACCGACAAGCCGCTCGGCTGCTCGCTCGAAGAGTGCAAGCGTGCGGAAGCCGCTGTCGAGCGTCATCCGGACAAGGTCTTTTTCCTCGGCTTCATGCGCCGGTATGACCCCTCCTACGCAGACGCCAAGGCACAGCTCGATGCCGGTAAGATCGGTAAGCCCTATCTGGTCAAGGCGACTGGCCTGGATCCGGAAGCACTTGTCGAGAGCTGCATCAAGTTCTCCAAGACTTCGGGCGGTATTTTCATCGATGCTGCCTCGCATGATATCGACCTGATGCGCTGGTTCCTCGGCGGCGAGGTGACCGAGGTTTATGCCGCCGGCACCACGTTCAAGCATCCCGAATTTGCGGAAAACGGCGACACCGAGACCGGTATGGCTATGCTCAAGTTCGACAACGGCACCGTAGCATTCCTGCATGTCGGCCGTACCGCTCCGCACGGCTATCACACTGAGACCGAAATCGTCGGCACAGAGGGCCATCTGCGCGTAGCCGGCGTGCCGTGGAAGGATCGCGTGATGGTATACGACCAGTACGGAGCGCGGCAAGAGATTGTCGAAAACTTCCCGCAGCGCTTTGCGGAAGCTTATCTGCTTGAGATGGTCGATTTTATCGACTGCGTGCAGAAGGACCGCAAGCCTGAGCTGACCGTATACGACGGCACCAAAGCAACCATCGTTACCTACGCGATCACGGATTCCTTCCACTCCGGCAAGGCCGTTAAGGTTGAGTATTGATCCTGCAAGCAAAGCAAACAGAAAACCAGGCCGCGGACGATAGTCCGCGGCCTGGTTTTTTATTGCCGGCGGCTGCCGAATGGCGCGGCAAGCAGCAGCACCATAACCACCAGATAGACAAAATAGATGCCGTATGTCACCTCATTGCTCCACGGGAAGCTCGCCTGCGGATTCTGGAATGCAAAAACGATGAACAGCGCCGCAAACAGCAGCATCGCTGCTCCAATTAGACGGCAGACCGTTTTTCTGCCCATATCCGCCTCACTCTCCCCGGTAATGCCGGATGAGAGCCTGCGTGCCGAGGTCACCCATGCCTTCGGCCTCAAGGTCACCGTACATCGCGCACACCCGCTCGAGGATGGGCAGCGAGCCCTCCTGCGAAAGGGCGATCTTCATGTCCTTGATAAAGTGTTTGAGGAAAAAGCCGGGGGCATAGTCCTGCTTTACCATTTTAGGCATCAGATTTTCCATCTGCCACGAACCTGCTGCTCCCTTGGAAATGCTGGCCAGCAGCTTATCCGGATCGAGCCCCGCGCGCTCGGCATAAGACAGCGCCTCGCACACGCCCGCGATCGTACCCGCAATCGCAACCTGATTGGCCATTTTGGTGTGCTGACCCGCTCCTGCCGGTCCCTCGTAAACGATCTGCGAGCCCATTGCCTGAAATACCGGCAGGCAGGCTGCAAAATCCGCCTCATCACCGCCTACCATGATGGACAGCGTACCGTTTTTCGCACCTGTATCGCCGCCCGAAACCGGCGCGTCCAGCACATGCAGGCCGCCCGCCTTCCCCTGCTCTGCAATACGCACCGAAAGCGCCGGATCGGTGGTCGTCATGTCGATCAGATAGGCGCCCGCCTGTGCAGCGGAAAGAATGCCTTTCTCCCCGAAGTATACCTGCTCCACATCTTTCGGATAACCGACCATGGTAATCACCGCGTCGCGGCCGGCCGCACACTCCGCCGCCGTATCGCACCACTGCACCCCGGTCTCTTCCAGAAAATCTGTCAGCTTGGATTTGGTACGCGAATAGATTGCCACTTCATAGCCTGCCTTCAGCAGATTCTTCACCATAGAACGCCCCATTACGCCCACACCGATAAAACCGATCGTTTGCATTGCTTTTCCTCCTCATATTCCTTTCTGCAAATATGCTGCAAAGCGCAGGCCTTGCCTGCGCTTTGTTCCTTATTAACGGTCGCCCAGCGGTACATACGGCGCAGCAGGCTGTACGCAGCGGTATGCCGGACGGATGATCTTGTCCGTATTGATCAGTTCCTCCAGCCGGTGCGCACTCCAGCCGACAATACGCGCAATGGCAAAGACCGGTGTATACAGCTCAGGCGGCAGCCCAAGCATGGAATACACAAACCCCGAATAGAAATCCACATTGGCGGAAACACCCTTGTAAATATGCCGCTCTTTCGCAATCACCTCGGGTGCAAGACGGGCCACCAGCGAATACAGTTCGAAATCCGCATCCCTGCCCTTTTCGTGCGCCAGCTGGCCGACAAAGGACTTGAACACCTGCGCACGCGGATCGGAAATCGAGTATACTGCGTGGCCGAGGCCATAGATCAGTCCCTTATGGTCAAACGCCTCACGGCGCAGCAACTGTCCCAAATAATCCGCAACTGCTTCTGCGTCGGTCGGATCGGTCACGTTCTTTTTCAGGTCTTCAAACATCTGTACAACCTTGTAATTGGCACCGCCGTGCTTCGGCCCCTTGAGTGAGCCGAGGGCTGCGGAAATGGCGGAATAAGTATCCGTACCTGATGAAGTGACAACATGCGTTGTAAACGACGAGTTATTGCCGCCGCCGTGCTCCATGTGCAGCACAAGCGCGAGATCGAGCACCGCGGATTCCAGCGGCGTATATTTCATGTCCGGCCGCAAGATGCGCAGAAAGTTGGATGCCGTGGACAAGCTGTCCGACGGATAATGGATATACATGCTGCCGCCGCATTCGTAATGGTTGTATGCATGGTAAGAATAAACAGCCAGCATCGGGAACACCGAAATCAGCATCAGACACTGGCGCAGCACATTCGGCAGGCTGATATCGTCCGCGCGGTCGTCGTAGGAAGCAAGTGTCAGTACGCTGCGGGACAGGCTGTTCATCATATCTCTTGTCGGCGCTTTCATGATCACGTCACGCGTAAAGTTGGTCGGCAGCGTGCGCCCCTGGGCGAGCAGGTTTTTGAATTCACTCAGCCGCTTTGCGTCCGGCAGCTCGCCGAACAACAGCAAATAAGCAACTTCCTCATATCCCCGGCGGCCGTCTTTCATAAAACCCTGTACCAGATCATTGATCCGGATCCCACGGTAATACAGCTCACCATCGCACGGAACCAGCTTACCGTCCACTTCTTTTTTGGAGATGATATCAGAAATATTAGTCAGCCCCGCCAGTACACCTTCACCATTCAAGTCTCTCAGGCCGCGTTTGACGTCGTATAATTTATAAAGCTGCGCATCGATCTGATCATGCCGGCGGCAAAGATCCGCCAGTGCTTCTACGCGCGGCGTTACCTGCAGGATATCCTGTTCTGTCGTCATCTTGTGTCCTCCTTTTCCGGGGTATACTGCTCCATATATTTATTTTATCCGGAAAAGCGCAAGGCTTCAACGACAAAACGGTAACATCCTGTTAAAAATCTGTGAACAATTAAATTGTCAGCATGGTAAATCGGCGCATCATTCCTCGTCATCCCCAATCGCCTGCTCGGTTTTCCGGCGGCGCTCACGGGCATAGCGGAACGAAACCCAAGTGATCAGCAGAAGAAGAATGGTCACCGCAGGCACCATGAAAATCAGCTGGGATGCAAAAGCCAGCAGGATATACGGCACGCTCATGGACGCCCAAGCCGCACCGCTGAAGAACTGTATTATACACACCACGGCAGCTGCTCCTGCGCCCGCCAGCAAGCCCTGCACCAGGTAGTGCTTCCATGGGTAACGGTCGGCCTCGGCAAAGGCGTTGTCATCCATCAGGCCCTTGCGGCTCATCAGGAACAGGGATAATGCCCACGCCAGCATCAGCACCGCAAATTCGATCAGGTTGATCGACGAATCGACCACTGTCGAGCCCTCCAGCCGGACACCGATCGCCTGCAGCAGGATATCCGCCAGAATACCGAAGCTCAGCAGATGGAATCCGATCTTATAGATGCGGTTGATCTCCGCGACCACCCGCTCGTCCTTCGCTTTGTAAAACAGTTTCATTGTGTCTTCCTCCTTACCAAGGCAGCAGTACCTGCCTCTGCCGCTCACGGTTGATATACTCGATCCGCGTTCTGATCTGTTTCATCTCAGCTATCCTCCCAAAACAGTTGATCCAGTGTTTTGTCCAGCGCCTTGCAGATGGCAATGCACAGGTTCAGCGTCGGGTTATAGCCGCCCGCTTCGATCAGGCCGATGGTCTGGCGCGTCACGCCGACCTTTTCAGCCAGCTCGGCTTGTGACAGCTCTTTTTCCACCCGCGCGAGTTTGAGCTTTTTGTTTTTCATGCGCTCACCTCTCTTCGCGTTTACAGTATACGATATCCCTTCCATTATGTCAAGTATATATTGCATTCAGTAAAATAAGTTTTCCATAATGCAATCTGTACTTATCACTCTCCTCCCCGCGCTCCGCGCGGCATAAGAAAGAACCCGGACACCACTTGTGTCCGGGTTCATAAAAAGGCAGGACACGCGCCTGCCTTTTTATACCAGTGCGGAGCGAAGTTTCACTTGTCGGAACTTCGCGCAGCTTCGGACGTATCCGCGGCGCTGCCGCGGTGCGTCCCGCTCGATCGAAAGGCGTGCCTTTCGATCGAAGTTATCGGATGTAGTTAAACATCGTCCGGTGATGGGTCTCCGGCGGCTCGATACCCGCCTTGTCGATCACTTTGAGCATCCACGCGATATTGCGGCCAAGCTTCTCGATGACCTCCACGCCTTCGACATCCTTCTGTACCTCTCCGGGATCTGCGCCGTGCACAGCGTTCCAGTAATCCGAGGTAACCAATACCATCTCCATGCAGTTCATCGTTGCGAGCAGCTGCTGATAGGTCTCCAGGCCGCCCGTACGGCGCAGCGTACACAGCGCAGCGCCGACCTTATGGTGCAGCTGGTTATCGCCGCATCCCGCCGCAAGCATCAGGCGGTCGAGTACGCACTTCATGCTGCCCGCAATGCCGCCGTGATAAACCGGCGAGGCAAGCACAATGCCATCCGCTGCGATGCACTTTTCGATAATCTCGTTGACACCGTCATCATTCTGTACGCAGCGCAGCGTATTGTTGTCCAGGCAGTGATAGCATGCCATGCACGGATGCACTTTTGCGCCGGGCTGGCATACCTCAAATTCGATACCCTCCTGCTCAAGCACCTTGCCGAGCACCTCGAGCATCTGCGCGCAGTTGCCGTCCTTGCGCGGCGAACCATTGATCGCTACAACCTTCATCCTTCTTATCCTCCTGTATTTTATTATTCATCCCTGCGGATGGGAACAGCAACAATAATATCAGTTTCAGTCAAAATGCTTCTGGTTTTCCAGACGGTACAGGCGCATCACCACCAGTGTGTGGTTAAGCTGCGGCCCCATCAACAGGAGCATGCTGACGATATACAACCACAGCATCAGCACAATAATCGTACCGAGCGAACCATACAGCACGGAGTACCTCGCCATATTGTCCACATAAAACGAAAACGCCCACGAAACCAAGATCCAAGCCACCAGCGAAAACAGCGCTCCCGGCCAAACTTCCCGGAATTTCAGATGCAGGTTGGGTACAATGCGGTTAAACAGCATCAGGAACGCGAAAATAAAGGCGATCATCACCAGAAAACTTGCGTCATGTGTGACATCGAGCGCAGCCTGCGGGATCGGGAATGCCTGCGGCAGCAGGCGGAGCAGCGTTCTGCCCGCAACGACCAGCACAAAACTGCAGACGACCGATATCAGGAACCCAGCTGTAATACCAAGGGAAATGAGCACATCCTTCACCATGCCGCGCGTCACTTCCACGTGGTAAATATCGTTTACCGTGCGCATCATAGACCGCACGGCACGCGAGAGAAAGTACAAGGTCAGTCCGATGCCAATCAGCATCGGGCTGAAAGACGGGGTACCCGACAGCTGCGCCAGATAACCCGTGATCAAGCGCTGCAGGCTTTTGGGCAGCATTTCAAGCACCGGGGTGATCCCTTCAAGCGTAATATCCAGCTGCGCCAGGATTGAGTTGACAAACATCAACAGCGGAAACATTGAAAACAGCAGGAAGTAAGACAGCTCAGCCGCCGCCTGTGGAATCCCGTCCGAAAAATAGCGGTATATCATGCGCTTGACCAGATAAAACAGCCGATTCTGTCCGTTCATGGCGCTCTTCCTTCCGCGATTTCTGTTATCATATTGTACCAGCTTTTTGGGCGATTTACAACTTGCGTTTTTCGTTTTGCAGGTGTATACTAAACAAAATAGAACATTTGTTCTGATTGGAGGTGGACTGATGCAGGACTATCGCAGCAAAACATGCTGCTTTTCCGGCTACCGCATCGAAAAAATGCCCTTTGGCGCGGACGATTTGCGCGCCGTGCAGGCGCTTGAAGCCATGCTGGACAGCGCGGTCCATGCGGCGGCGGCGCGCGGCTATACGCGGTTTTTGTCCGGCATGTCCACCGGGTTTGATCTGTGGGCAGCCGAGGCTGTGCTGCGCGCACGGGAGCAGGCACCTGTGCAGCTGCTGTGCGCCGTGCCCTTTGACAAGCAGGCTGACCGTTATCCCGCGGACTGGAAGCGCCGTTTTAACCACTGTCTGCTTGCTGCGGATCAGGTCTATGCACTGTCGCGCCGGTATTATGCGGGCTGTTACGCAGCGCGCAACCGCTTTATGGTGGACGCTTCTTCCCTGCTGATCTGTTATTTTGACGGCCGCCCCGGCGGCACGGCACAAACCGTCCATATGGCAGAACAGAGCGGCCTTGAAATCATCAATCTGGCGATGTATCAGCTAAAGCTCTTCTGAAACACAACCCCGTCTTTTTCAAATGGTGCAAGAACCTCCCTCAGGGCATGCCGGAAGGAGGTTCTTCTCATCGAATGTCGGACGCACCGTTAATCGGCGTTGTGCTCAGCGTAATACGTGGTGAAGGGATACCCTGGCGGGACATGTAAGCGGTCAGTGACTGCACGGTCTGCGCGGTCGCACGGCTGTGATGCAGCCGGACCACAAGTGTCGCACTGGTCGAGGCAAAATACTGCGCGGTCGTGGCATAGGCGCGGGCGGCAGACTGCGTTTCATCCCCGCTGTCAAGCGCTGCATCCCACAGCCGGTATCCAGCCCCGACCAAAGCATCGCGCTGCGCTTCGGTCAGCTCTGCACAGCCATCTTTGTTGGAGACAATGCGCGCGGACACACCGGTCAGCAGCGTCAGGCGGTCGTTTGCTGCCGCAAGACTGGCTGTGAGCGTTTCCGGATCCGTCTGGCTGTCTGCATCAAGCAGCAGTGCCGGCGTATGCCCTTCAGCCACAATCCGGCGCACCGTGTCATCCACCCACGTCGAAGTATCCACCGGCAGGAAGAAGGTCGCCTGCCGGCCCGCGCTCTGCAACGCATCCAGAATATCCGGCGTATTGGTATTCGGCGCCCCGTAAAACGTCAAGTAAACACTTGCCGGCTTTTGTTCCGGCTCCTCCTCCACCTCCGGGATGGGCGGCTCGGCCGGTGTCTCCGGCGTTTGCTGGTTGGACGGCGCATTGGGATTAGAAGGATCAGACTGTCCCGAATCAGATATCCCAAGGTATGTATTGATCGCACTTTCGATCTCTCCCGACTTGGAAGCCGCAAAACTGGAATCACTCTGCGCAGATCCGTCGGTCACACGCAGGACGGTTTCCCCCGCGACCGATATGGTGGAATAGCCAAGTCCGAACTTGCCGCAGCACAGTCTGACCGGAACATAGACCGTGCCGTTCAGGCTGTAGGCCGGCGTATCATAGCTGTTCAGGTTCTGGTCATAGACATATCCCTCATTCAGGGAAAAGCTGAGCGTTTCCCCGTTCGCACTCATACTGAGCACGCTTTCCTCGCTGGAGGCGGATACGCCAAGCGTGGAAAACACACTGTAAGGAACATAGTACTCGCCGCCCATGCGGGTGGGCATGGTGCTGTCCTCCAGCGGCAGGAGCGTATCATTCACTGCAGTCAGTGTCACCGCTCCGGCAGGCATAGGCATCAGCTGAATCACAAGCGCCGCGCATACCAGTGCGCTGAACAGTTTTTTCAGTGTGCTTTTAATATGCAGACGCCTCCTTTCAGCAAATCATACGAACATATTATAGCAAACCGCGGCGGGTTTGTCACCCTTAATGCGTAAAAACGCCTTGCTTTATCGTGGCAAAGTGCTATAATAAATAAGGAAATGGCCGGATGGCATGCCGGATCCAGGCAGCCTAAATGCCGTTTTCCGAACAAATTAAAAAGGAAAGAGTGAATCCTCCATGCTGCAGATCAAGACACAGCTTACGAACAACAAAAAGCCCAAGCCGGACGAATCCAGCCTCGGCTTCGGCGTATATTATACCGACCACATGCTGATTATCGATCACGATGAGGAACAGGGCTGGCATGACGCGCGCATCGTACCCTATGCGCCGCTGTCGCTTGATCCTGCAGCAATGGTATTTCATTACGCGATGGAGTCGTTTGAAGGCTTGAAGGCCTACCGTACGCCGGACGGCTCGATCCAGCTGTTCCGCCCGGACAAAAACGCCCAGCGCATGATCAACACCAACCACCGCATGTGCCTGCCCAGCCTGCCGGTTGAGGACTTCGTGCAGGCGGTCAAGGCGCTGGTTTCCGTGGACAGCGACTGGGTGCCTCACGCGGAGGGCACCAGCCTGTATATCCGCCCGTTCGTGATCGCGACCGAGCCTCACCTCGGCGTGCGCCCGTCCAGAACGCACCAGTTCATCATTGTGTGCTCGCCGGTCGGCGCGTATTACTCCACCGGCATCAACCCGGTCAAGATTTTTGTTGAGGACGAATATACCCGCGCCTGCCCGGGCGGCACCGGCTTTACCAAGTGCGGCGGCAACTACGCAGCCAGCCTGATCAGCCAGGTCAAGGCGCACGACCTCGGCTACGAGCAGACCCTGTGGCTGGACGGCGTGGAGCACAAGTATGTAGAAGAGGTTGGCTCAATGAACTGCTTCTTCAAGATCGACGGCACGGTCTACACTGCCCCCTGCGTGGGCACCGTCCTGCCGGGCGTCACCCGCATGAGCTGCATCGACCTTTTAAAACACTGGGGCGTACCGGTCTCTGAGGAGCGCCTGCCGATCGTGGATGTCATGCAGGCTGCCAAGGACGGCAAGCTCGAAGAAGTGTTCGGTACCGGCACGGCGGCGGTCATCTCCCCGGTCGGGGAGCTGCGCTACGAAAACGACGTTGCCTATATCAACAACGGCGAGATCGGCGAACTTACCCACAAGCTGTACAACACGCTGACCGGCATCCAGTGGGGCACCCTCCCGGATGAGCTCGGCTGGACGGTCAAAGTCGACTGACAGCTTTCATCCGGAAGCGCAGGACGCTGCCATCTTTAAAAACGCCAAAGGGACTTGGGATTTCTCCCAGGTCCCTTTTCTGTTTTCAGATCTGCTTACGGATATGCTCAAGTGCGCCTTTCTCCAAGCGGGATACCTGCGCCTGTGAGATGTGGATCTCCTCCGCCACCTCCATCTGCGTGCGCCCCTCGAAAAAGCGCAGACGGATGATCTTCTTCTCGCGGTCGTTCAGGCTGTCGATCGCCTCGCGCAGGGCGATGCTTGCAAGCCACTGCTCGTCCGTATTCTTGTTGTCCCCCACCTGATCCATAACGCATACGGTGTCCGTGCCGTCATGAAATACAGGCTCAAACAGCGATACCGGGTCGAGGATCGCGTCCAGCGCAAACACGACCTCCTCCTTGGGGACATCCATCGCCTTGGCCAGCTCCATGATGTCAGGCTCGCGCTGGTGCTCGCGTATAAACGCTTCCTTGGCCTGCATGGCCTTGTACGCCGTATCGCGCAGGCTGCGGGATACGCGCAGCGCGCTGTTGTCCCGCAGATA
>NBJMR02800__coassemble_1438_pt1 | contig 41877 bp, 40 predicted proteins | sample NBJMR02800__metabat2_high_PE_027 | metagenome-assembled genome bin NBJMR02800 | reverse complement strand
CTGTATGATATATTGCGTGCCCTGCGACGGCATTTTTCCTGCGGCTGCGCGGCGACAGCGATGCTGGATGCTGTGTTCTGGATAGTGCTGTCCGCAGGCGTGTTTGAATTTGGCATTGTGTTTGCTGCCGGCCAACCGCGCCTGTTCGTACTGGCTGGGGCGGCCTGTGGAATAGCGCTGTATCTGGTACTGCTGAGCGAAGCTGTGCTTGCGGTATTGGGTGCGGCGCTCCGTGCAGCGGCGTACGCATGGCAGGCATGCAGGACGCTGATACAGCATGCGCAAAATGTTTTGCAGCTTATCGGTATTCCGGAGAAAATTCGACATTTTGCAAAAAAAATTCAAATTACCTCTTCCATTTTTCGCAGGAAGGGTATAAAATAAAAACCGTATCAGTTCGGTGCGGACGGAGACAATGCGAGGTGGTAAAATGTCCAAAAGGAAGATGCCGGGGATTGCCAAACTCGCAATGCTTGCATTCCTGATTTATGCGGCCGTTACGATCGTCAGCCTGCGTTCTCAGATCGCGGACAAACAGGCGGAACTGGATTCGCTTTCTCTGCGGGTACAGGAGTATGAAGACGCAAACGCTGCCCTGCAGGAAGAGATGCAGAATGGGATTTCCGAAGAGGAGATCAGTGAACTGGCACGAAATGAACTGAGTTATGCGGAGCCTGGTGAACGTGTGTTTGTAGACACATCCAGCCGGTAAAAGGGAAAAGATTAACGGAGGCAAAAAAACTTATATGGATTTGGCAGTGGGATCGATCGTAGAGGGCAAGGTAACAGGCATCACAAAATTTGGCGCATTTGTTGCGCTGCCCGAAGGAAAGTCCGGGATGGTGCATATCTCGGAGGTTGCGGCAAGCTTTGTTAGTGACATTAAGGATTTCCTGCAGGAGGGGCAGCAGGTCAAGGTCAAGATCATCAATATTGACCAGGCGGGCAGGATCAATCTGTCCATTAAAAAGGCGCAGCCGCAGGAACCTCGTCAAGAGCGGGCAGGAGGTTACAACGGTGCCCGCCAGCCGCGGTTTCAGCAGCGCTCTGGCGCACCGCGTGGCCGTGCGCCGCAGGCTCCTAAGGATCCGGCTACCATGAGCTTTGAAGATAAGCTGAAGGCATTTATGTCGGACAGCGAAAGCCGCCAGGCTGACGTGCGCCATGCGACCGACCGCAAGAACGGTTCGCGCAGACGCCGCTGAACACAAAAACCGAGGGCGACCCTCGGTTTTGTTTTTATATCCGCGTCGGATGTAACGCAGCGATTCTCATAAGCTGAGTTCGATCATCATAACGGTTTTTCTCTATTCTGCCGGATGTATCCAGTATAGCAGGAATTTTTTTAGAAAAACGGAGAGAATCCTTAAAGTTTTATGAAGAAATTTGCCGCAAAGGCAAAAAAACGCGCCCTTTCAACCGAAAGAGCGCCAAAAGTAGGATTGTGGGGATAAAGATATGAACGGTGCATGGCAGTTTTCCAACTGCCATGATCAATATACCATAAATTACCATAATTGTCAACTAAAATTTTCCAAGAGGTTTTGCATGAAACAAACACTAATCCAAAATATACAGGTGTGGACGATGGACGAACAAGACACCCGTTTCTCTGGCTGGGTGCTGCTGGAAGACGATAAAATCGCCGCAACGGGCGAGGGCAGGCCGCCTGCCTGCGCGGAGGTGCTGGACGGGGAAGGCGGCGTACTCACACCCGGTCTGATCGACATCCATTCCCACCTTGGGTTATACGAGGATGGGCTGGGCTTTGAGGGAGCGGACGGCAACGAGGATACCGACCCGGTCACGCCGCAGCTGCGTGCGATCGACGGCATCAATCCGATGGACCGCGGATTTCAGGAGGCACGTGAATCGGGGGTGACAACAGTTGCAGTCAGCCCGGGCAGTGCCAACCCGATTGGCGGGCAGATCGCCCTGCTCAAAACCGCCGGGCGGCGCGTGGACGATATGGTGCTCAAAGCACCGCTTGCGGTCAAATTCGCGCTGGGCGAGAACCCCAAGTCGGTCTATCATGATAAGGACGAAGCGCCGGTCACTCGCATGGCGACCGCAGCGCTCATCCGCGAGCAGCTCTACAAGGCAAAGGAATATTTTTCGCGCAAGGCGCGGGCGGAGGACGATCCGGATCAGGACGACCCGGATTACGACAGCAAGCTCGAAGCGCTGCTGCCGCTGCTCTGGGGCAAGGCAGAGGCGCACTTCCATGCGCACCGCGCGGACGATATCTTCACCGCGCTGCGCATTGCAAAGGAGTTCGGGCTGCGCGCAGTCATCATCCATGGCACAGAGGCGCATCTTGTCGCAGATCTGCTGGCAGAGGAGCATGTACCGGTTGTGTGCGGTCCCTATATGACCGACCGTTCCAAGCCCGAGCTGCGCCACTTGACCGATGAGGCGCCCGGCCTGCTCTGCAAAGCCGGCATTCCGACCGCGGTCACGGTCGACCACCCGGAGATCCCACTGCGCCTGCTGCCAATGGCGCTTATGCTGGCTGTGCGCGCGGGTATGGACAAGACCGATGCGCTGCGTGCGGTCACATCCGTCCCGGCGCAGATTGCGGGCATGGAAAACCGCATCGGCAGCCTGCGGGAGGGCATGGACGCGGACTGCGTGCTGTGGAGCGGTGACCCGCTGGATATCACAACTCAGGTGCAGGCCGTTTTTATAAACGGTGCACTGGAATACAGGAGGACAAGATGAGGACAATCGACGTTTCGGAAGTGACAAAGCTGGTACGGCAGCTGTGCATTGACGCGAACTATTACCTGCCCGCCGACCTGCGGCAGGCGTTTGTGGATGGCCGTGAGGCCGAACAGTCGCCGCTTGGCAAGGAGATCTTCGGGGAGATGATCGCGAACTGCGACCTTGCGCGGGAAAACGACGTGCCGGTCTGTCAGGATACCGGCATGGCGATCGTGTTCGCTGAGGTCGGGCAGGATGTACACCTCACCGGCGGTGCGTTCGAGGATGCAGTAACCGAAGGCGTGCGCCGCGGCTATATCGACGGGTATCTGCGCCTGTCCGTGGTGGGCGACCCGCTGCGCCGCGAGAACACAAACGACAACACACCATGCGTGCTCTATACATCGATCGTGCCGGGCGATGAGATCAAAATTACGGTCGCGCCCAAGGGCTTCGGCTCGGAGAACATGACGCAGATGAAGATGTTCACCCCGGCTGCGACAAAAGAGCAGATCGTGGATTTCATCGCGGACGCGTGCATCAGCGCGGGCTCCAACCCCTGCCCGCCGATCGTGATCGGCGTGGGGCTCGGCGGCACGAGCGACAAGGCGGCGTTCCTTGCCAAGCGCGCGTTGCTGCGCCCGGTGGGCGAGCACAACGCCGACCCGCTGTACGCGGAGATGGAGCAGGCGATCCTCGACAAGGTCAACGCCTCGGGCGTCGGACCGCAGGGCCTCGGCGGCACGGTGACCGCGCTCTCCTGCGCGATCGAGCCGTTCGGCACGCATATCGCGGGCCTGCCGTGCGTGGTCAACATCTCCTGCCATGTGACAAGGCACGCGGAAGGAAAAATTTGATTCGTTTGAAGCGTGCAGCTTCAAACGAGAGGCTGTGCCGCGCAGGGCGCGGACAAGGCCAAAGCGCGATAGTTGCGCGCCGCTATGCGGCACACAATATCGCTTCCCTGTATCAAATCCGAGGTACACGCCCCCGGATTTGATGAAAGCGGCCGTAAACGCGGCCGTTTTCATTGCATGCGCGCCTGCGGCGTGGAAAATGCAGCGGCGGGTGCGCGAAAATGGCATTGGAGAAAGTGCTGAACAATTTGTGAATTCTTACAAAATGGATTGGACATTTTCACCGAAGACGTGGTATACTAAAGATAGCAAATTCCCATATAGCTGCCGGCGTATTCCAATGCGGCGGCAGCGGAAGTAACTTGGGCTTTGTGCCCGTTAGGAGATGATGTTATGAAGTTTACCATCGTCGAGAGAAAAATGAAAATTGACGACGATCTGCGGCAATACGCGCTGCGCAAGGTCGAAAAGCTGGATCGGTATTTCCAACAGGATTCGGATACCACGCTGACCTTCAGCGAGCTGCGCGGCAAGCAAACGGTGGAAATTACGGTGCGCCAGGCCGGCCTGGTCGTCCGTGCTGAGGAGACGACGACCGACATGTTCGCCTCGGTGGACGGCGCGATCAGCAGCATCGAGCGTCAGATCCGCAAGCACAAGACCCGCCTTGAGAAGCGTCTGCGCGAGGGTGCGTTTGACAAGCTGGCTGAGCAGCAGGCGGCGCTTGCCGAGGAGGACTTTGACATCGTGCGCCGTAAGCGTTTTGAGGTCAAGCCGATGAGCGTGGACGAGGCGATCCTGCAGATGAACCTGCTCGACCATCAGTTCTACTTCTTCCGCAACGCGGATAACGACAACATCCATGCGGTCGTTTACAAGCGCGCGGCGGGCGGCTATGGCCTGATCGAGGGCGAAGAATAACAGAAAATGCAAGGCCGGCGGCACAAGCCGCCGGCCTTTTTCGGGCGCAGGGGAGGAAGGGTAATGCGGATTGGTTTATTCCTGCTGCTGCCGTTTTTTCTGCTGCGTTTTGGGCTGCTGGCGAGACTCGACCGGGAAGCAATCGGCCGCGCTACGCGTTTTGCACCGCTCGAAGGTGGGGAGCGGGTGGCGTACTGGATCTATCAGACAGCGAACATCGGCATACTGCTTGCCATTCTGCTGCTGCCCGTACATCCTGCGCCGGTTTGGCTGACGGCTGTGGGCGCGCTGGTGTATGCGGCGGGACTGGCGCTGCTGGCCGGAGCGGTTGTCAGCTTTGCGCGTCCGGACAGGGACGGCATGAACCGCGCCGGGCTGTACCGGTGGTCGCGCCATCCGATGTATGCGGCGTATTTTGTGTATTTTATCGGCTGTGTGCTGCTGACCCGGTCGCTGCTGCTGCTGGGGCTGGTGCTGGCCTTCCAGATCGCGGCGCACTGGATCATCCGGGCGGAGGAGCGATGGTGCGCGGCGCAGTTCGGGCAAAGATGGCGGGAGTACTGCAGCCGGGTAGGACGATATTTTTAATGGAAAAAAAGCGCTGCGCTCCTGTGCGCGGCAAGAAGGAGAGCTGCACATGAACCTTTGTGATATCAACACCATCCGCGCAGTACTCGGGCGGCATGGATTCCATTTTTCGCGTTCGCTCGGGCAGAATTTCCTGACCGATGCGAGCGTGCCGCAGCGCATCGCGGAAATGAGCGGCGCGGCAGAGGCCAAAAACGTAGTCGAGGTCGGCCCGGGCATGGGCTGCCTGACCGCGGAGCTGTGCCGCCGGGCGGAAAAAGTAGTCGCGGTCGAACTTGACCGCGCGCTGCTGCCCGTACTTGACGAGACGCTTGCAGAATTTGACAATTTCGAGGTCGTGCAGGGCGATGTGCTTTCGCTCGATCTGGCGGAGCTGTGCCGCGAGAAATTTGGTGACAGACATGCAGTCGCCTGTGCCAATCTGCCGTATTATATCACCACGCCCGCAATCACATCGCTGCTGGAAAGCAGCGCGTTTGAACAGATCACGGTCATGGTGCAGAAGGAGGTCGCGCAGCGTATCTGCGCCACGCCGGGCACGGCGGCGTACTCTGCGTTTTCCATCTATGTGCAGTACCACGCCGCGGCTGAGATCCTGTTCGACGTCCCGGCGAACTGCTTCATCCCGCAGCCCAAGGTGGACTCTGCGGTGTTGCAGCTGACGCCGCTGAAAGAGCCCGCTGTCAAAACGCAGGATGAAAAGCTGTTTTTTGCGCTCGTGCGCGCGGCGTTCAACATGCGCCGTAAAACGCTGGTCAACGCGCTTGGCCCGGTGCTCAGTACCTCCATGGGCAAGGAGGAGATCACCGAACTTGTGCAGTCGGTGGGGCTGGACGCGCGCGTGCGCGGCGAGCGGCTCAGTTTGCAGGATTTTGCGCGGCTGGCGGACGCGGCAGCCGAACGGCTGGCCAGCGCATAACGGTATGGCAAGCAGCGAAGAATTTGTCCGCTATGTGTGTGAGCAGCTGGCGGATGCAGGCGAGATCACCTGCAGGCGGATGTTTGGCGAATACGGCCTGTGGTGCGACGGCAAGTTTTTTGCCACCATTGAGGACGGCATGCTGTGCCTCAAGATCACGGAGGCAGGACGCAGGCTGCTGCCGAGGGCGGAAATCGTCGAGCCGCATGAGGGCGCGCGCTTCCTCTATGTGGCAGAGTTGGACGACCGCGTATTTCTGGCTGAGCTGATCCGGCGCACCTGCGCGGAGTTGCCAGCGCCGCAGGCACGCCATAAGAAAAAGCAGAGTACAATGGACTGATAAACAGAAGGGGACCGGCAGGATGCCGGCCCCCTTCTTTGCTGTTCTGACAGCATATCGACAGGTGCAGTATGTATCAACGGTTATGGGAGGATGGGATATGCTCGGCGCGAAACTGGTGCTGTTGGGCGATCAGGATATCGATCCCTGCATCCTGGCAGAACTTGCGCCCCTTCTCACTGAGCACACAGTGCCCGATCGCGCTCAGCCGCATTTGCGGGCGCACATGACGGATCTGCTTGAGTGCGATCATCAGCAAGGTGCCTATGCCGATCTCATCAAAACTCGACAAACGGGTTATGCCGGAATACATTTTCATGCAGGTAGCAGGAGATCACCTTGCGGGTGTCAAAGCGGGACATCCCATAGAGAAGCTGCACCAGCTCCTCCACATTGAATACCATCGCGTCCGCCTGCGCCGCCAGTTCGCCTGCAATGCAGGCGGCACGCGGCGTAGCAATCTCGATGCCGATGGTGGCCTCTATGCCGTCGGCAGCGGCATAGCCCGTAATGATCCCTTTGAGGTAGGAGACCTCGCGGCATTCGGACACAAAGGGCAGCAGGAAAGACAGCTTGCGGATGCCGCGCTCCTTTACTGCAGCAAGGATCGCACGGACGAGTGCCCGGAACAGCAGTTCGTTGCTGATCATCATGCGGCACCCGCGGCAGCTCAGATCGGGGTTCAGGTTGCGCGCGGCGCGCACCTGGCTGGTGACCCAGTCGACCGGGCGGGACATGTATCCGCTCAGCCGTTCTGCTTCAGCCTGCGTGTCCGGCAGGAATGCGTCGACCGGGCGGTCAGGCAGACGGATGCAGAGCTGCATAGATGCACAGCCTTCGATTTTTTCCAGCCACAGGATGGTCTGCCTGTGCTGCAAAAGCCGCAGCCGCTCGTCGTCCTCCGCCTGCGGCGGGTCGAGCAGCAGGCTCTGCACCAGCAGGCGCTGGTCCTCTGTCCGCATCAGGCAGTCCTCACCTGTAAGCATGATGCCGTCCGTCATATCGACGGACTCCAATTCTTCCACAGCGTCAATTTCCGTATAGTACCTCATGCCGACGCTCCTTTCTCATTGTGGTATGCCAAGTGCCTGTTAACCGGCCGGGGCCTGCCGACACGTTCCGCTCTGTGTCGGCAGGCCCCGGCTTATATACCATGCCATGGTATCGAGAGGAATGGGAAAACCGTACAGGGTGCTGTGATTAAAGCGCCATGCGGTAGATCTCCGCCGCGATTTCGGGGGTGAGCTTGACGAAGTTGCCGTGGTTGGGCGCTTCGTGGAACATGTTCTCGACCATCTTCGGGATGTCCTCTTCCTTGCCGCCCAGCTCGCTGATGGTGGTGGGCATGCCGATGTCCTTCATGAAGCGCTGGAAGCACTTGATGCCCTCCATGCCGGTGACCTCGGGATGCTCAAAGTCGATCTGGCATCCCCAGACGCGGTTGGCGTACATGACGAAGCGCTCGGTGCCCTGAGTCTTCATGGCATACTCCATCCAGTAGGGGAAGAGCAGCGCAAGGCCCGCGCCGTGGGACGCGCCGTACAGGATGCCGATCTCGTTGTCCATGTGATGAGTACCCCAGTCCTGCGCACGGCCGACGCCGGTGGAGTTGTTCTGCGCGATCATAGCCGCCCACATGATGTTGGCGCGCGCCTCGTAATCGTTCGGGTTGGCCATAACGCGGCGGCCTTCCTTGATCATGGTGATCATGACAGCCTCGAGCAGGCGGTCGGTCAGCTCGACGTCCTTGGTATGGGTGAAGTAGCGCTCCATGCAGTGCGCCATGATGTCTGCAATGCCGCTGGCCGTCTGGTACGGGGGCAGGGTCATCATCAGCTCAGGGTTCATGATCGCGAAAAGCGGGCGCAGGATGTCGCCGTCCGCGCAGCGCTTGTATTCGTGGCCGTCTTCGGTGACCAGGGTAACGACCGAGTCGGTCGAGCCCTCGGAGCCGGACGCTGCGATGGTGACCACGCAGCCGACCGGCAGCGCTTCGGTGACCGGGCCCTTCTTGCCGCAGTAGAAATCCCAGAAGTCGCCGTCATACACCGCGCCGAGCGCGATGCCCTTGGCGGAGTCCATGACCGAGCCGCCGCCGACGGCAAGGATGAAGTCCACCTTCTCCTTACGGGCCAGGTCGATGCCCTTGTAAACCAGGTCGCTCAGCGGGCTGGCCTTGACGCCGCCCAGTTCGACATAGTCGATGCCTTCCTTTTTAAGGGAAGCTTCTACGCGATCGAGCAGGCCGGAACGCTTGGCCGAGCCGCCGCCGTAGTGGATCAGGACCTTGGTGCCGCCGTACTTCTTTACGTATGCGCCGGTCTCATTTTCGGTGCCCTTGCCGAATGCAAAATAAGTGGGGCTGTAAAAAGTAAAGTTATCCATACTGACTGCCTCCTGTTTGTTTTGGATTTGTGATTGAAGCGGTGTTTGCACAATCAATGATCTTGCCCTTATTATAGACAGCGCATGGGGCGTGTGATGTGCATCTCTTCCTCTTTTCTTTGCCGCATCTCGCGTTTTGCGGAAATACAGGAAAACCGCATGGATGTCTCAAAAAATCCGTGATTTGGCCCGGAAAACAGCGTAGCGGAAACAGGCCGCATACTGCAAAATTTACATGAGGACAGGCACATCCATGCAGCGGGGGGTTCCCCTATAATATAGAAAATAGGAGCAGTATAAGCGGGGACTGGAGGGCAGATCATGCGAAACAGGCTGGAAACGTTTTACGGCGAACTGGACGAATGTTACCTGCAGGGAGACCTGACGGCGGTCGAACGGTTTTTGCTGGAATGCGAGAAGCAGGCGCGGAGCAAGGCGCATGGCAGGCGGGACGAGCTGATCGCGGTCTACAACGAGCTGGGGTCGTTTTACCGGGGCGTCGGCCGGTATGCGCAGTCGGTCGCAGCGTTTGAGAAAGCGAGGACGCTGGCAATGACCGATTTGGGGAAGGATTGCAGCCAGTATGCAACCATCCTTAACAATATGGCGGGCACCTACCGGCTGACCGGAAACCATGTCAAGGCGATCAGCCTGTTCCACGAGGCGGCGGAAGTGTACCGCCAATCCGGGATGGAGGATAGCTATGCCTATGCGAGCGTACTCAATAACCTGGCGCTGGCCTACCGCGAAAACGGTCAAAATGAGCGGGCGATCACCTGTCTGCTGCAGGCGCTTGAGCGGATCGAGACCATGCCGGACCATCTGCATGAGGTCGCAGTGACCTATAACAATCTGACCGCGCTTTATAACGCAGCCGGGGATAAGAAGCAGGCCATGCTATGCTTGCAGCGCGCCCTGCAGGCATTTGAAAAATGCGCAGACGAGGAAAATGTGCACTATGCGGCCGGCCTGAACAGCCTTGCGGCTTTCCTGTATGCGGAGGGGGACTGCGAGCGAGCGCTCGCATTATACCGCAAATCCATGCGGTATACCCTGCGCTTTTTCGGGGAGAACGTGGAGTATGGCATCACCTGGCAGAATATGGCCCACGTTTATGAGAAGATGGGGCAGAGGACAGAGGCAGCCGCGGCACTTGAGCGGGCGGAAAAGGTGTATGCGCGGCTGCTCGGACCTGAGCATGAGCGCACCCAGTCTGCAGGGGATGAGCTGCAGCGCCTGCGCCGGGCAAACGGCGCGTGACCGGGCAGCAGCTGGCCCGGCAGTATTACGAAACGCTCGGCCGCCCGGCGCTTGCAGCGCACTTTCCCGCACTGGTGCCGCGCATGGCGGTCGGGCTGGCGGGAGAGGGCTCGGAATGCTTCGGGTTTGACGATGCGCTTTCGCGCGACCACGACTGGGGCGCGGGCTTCTGCATCTGGCTGGAGGAGGACGACTTCCGACAGTATGGTGCGCAGGTGCAGGCAGTTTACGACAGCCTGCCAGCGGAAAAGGCCGGGTTCCCAATCCGCAGGCAGCAGGACGAATACAGCGCCGGGCGGGTCGGTTGCCTGTGCACGCAGCACTGGTACCGCCGTTATACGGGGTTCCCGGCAGGGCCGGAAACGCCTGCCCAGTGGCGGCGCGTGCCCGAGGCATACCTCGCCACCGTGACGAACGGGACGGTTTTTGCCGACCCGCTCGGGCGTTTTTCCGCGGTGCGCGAAAAACTGTGCGCATTTTATCCTGAGGATGTACGGCTGAAAAAGCTCGCGGCACGGGCGGCGGCGATGGCGCAGGCGGGGCAGTACAATTATCCGCGCTGTATCAAACGGGGGGATATGGTGGCGGCGCAGCTGGCGCGCGCGGAATTTATGCGCGCGGGGGTGTCGATGGCGTATCTGTTAAACCGGCGGTATGCGCCGTTTTACAAATGGATGCACCGCGGGCTGGAGGGAATGCCCGTCCTGCCGCGGGCATATGAGCAGTTCGCGCAGCTCGCGCAAATACCGGACGGCCCGCGGGCAGCCGAGAACATCGAGGGCCTCTGCCTGACAGTGGCCGCAGAGCTGCGGCGGCAGGGGCTGAGCACCGTCCGCGACAGCTTTCTGCTGCCGCATGCAGCGGAGATGCTGGAGCGTATTACAGATCCGGAGCTGCGCCGGACGCATGTGATGGAGGAGTGAGGAAAATGAGGGATATCACAAAGCAGATCGTGGAGCTGGAGTGGGCGATGTTCGGCAAGGTGCAGAACCGCGGCGGACGTGCGGCCTGCCAGGACGACGCGCAGACGTTTTCCATCATGCGCACAAGCCAGCTTGCGGCGTGGACCGAAGAGATGCGTCAAAGCTATCTGGATGACCTGCGCGCGGCGCAGTCTGCGGGGCGCAATCCACTTGCGGAAAAATACGGCTACATGATGGCGCGCACCTGCCCGGCGGAATATGAGCAGATCAAGGACCGGCTCCCGCCGCGCACGGAGGAGAAGGACGCGCTGATCGGGCCGATCTGCGCGACGCACGTCGGCTGGCTGGAGCAGCTGGCCGCACGCTATCCGATCCTGACCGGACGCGGCCGCGCGATCCGCAAAGAAGGGGACAGTCCGTCGTCCACTTCGTTTGAGACATATCTCTGGGGAGAGCTGGCGACCTACTCTCTGCGCACCCTGCGCCTGTATGCCGCGTATGTGGCGCAGCTGCTGGAAGAGGGACGCAGCATGAACGAGGAGATCCTGCTCAATACTGTCCGGCAGTACGGATATACCTCACTCGATGCATCTGAAGCGTATTTCGCAAAACGTTGACGAGTCAGATCTTTTGCAGTCTCTCATGAAAGATTTGCTGGATTTCAGGAAATCGCGCGGAAGGATTTCTCTTAAACTGAAAAATACAGTATAATCAAAATTCGCGGCGCCCGGGCCGCGGTTTTACCATCCGGTGCTTTGCAAGACAGAAAATGAGGAGAATAACGTCGTGAAACGTAATGCAACCATTGATATGACCCACGGCCCGCTGCTGGGCAAGATTTTGTTGTTCAGCCTTCCGCTGATGGCGTCCAATATTTTGCAGCTGCTGTTCAATGCAGCGGATATCGTGGTAGTCGGCCGCTTCGCGGGCAGCGCAAGCCTTGCTGCCGTGAGCAGCACGGTGTCGGTCATCAACCTGTTCACCCAGCTGCTGATCGGCCTTTCTGTGGGCGTCAATGTGGTGATTGCCCGTTATCTGGGACTGGGCGGACAGGGAAAAGAAATCTCCCGCACATTGCATACGGCAGTGCTGGTCGCCATGGTAGGCGGCGTGGCGCTGGGGGCGGTGGGCATCTTGTCCTCTGGCTGGGTGCTCGACCTGACCGGCGTGCCGGACGACGTGCGTCCGCTGGCGCTCGTGTACATGCGCATCTACTTTATCGGCACGCCGTTTACCATGCTGTACAATTACGGCGCCGCTGCCCTGCGTGCGGCGGGCGATACCCGCAGGCCGCTGTTTTTCCTGCTGATAAGCGGGATGGTCAATGTGGTACTCAATCTGATTTCGGTCATCGCTCTGCACATGGACGTGGTGGGCGTTGCACTGGCGACCGTCATCAGCCAGGCGGTGAGTGCAGTACTGGTGCTGCTCTGCCTGTCGCAGACAATGGGAGACCTGCATTTCTCATGGAGTTGGCTCTGTCTGGATCAGCACCGCCTGCTCGACATGGCGCATGTCGGCATCCCGGCAGGTATCCAGTCCTGCCTGTTCAGCCTGTCCAATGTCGTGATCCAGGGTGCAGTCAACTCGTACGGCAGCACCATTATCGCTGCGGTGGGCGCGGCTTCGAGCATTGAGGGTTTTATCTACATTGCCATGAACTCTTTCCATCAGGCGGCGCAGACCTTTATCAGCCAGAATCTCGGCGCGGGCAAATACGGCCGCATCGGACGCGTGCTGCGCATCTGCCTGCTGTCAACGCTTGTCATCGGCGTCAGCCTGAGCGCGCTGACCGTGCTGCTCGCGCATCCGCTGATCGGCATTTACAACGGCGATCCGGCGGTCATTCAGGCGGGCGCTGAGCGGCTGTATATCGTGGCGAGCGTGTATGTCATTTTCGGCATTGCGGACGTGTTCGTCGGTGCGATCCGCGGCTGCGGTGTGCCGATCGTGCCGGTTATCATCAACCTGCTGGGTACCTGCGCGTTCCGCCTGCTCTGGATCGCGTGGCTGGATACCAGCCGGTATGGGGTGGAATGGGTCTATATCTCCTATCCGATCAGCTGGGTGCTGATCCTGGTCGCACTCGTGCCGTTCTGGTTCCATCTGCGGCGCAAAAAACATGCGCCGCTCGCAGATGCGGCGGCATCCGGCGCGGCGGAAGAAAGCGGCTGCAGATGTTAAAACCGGAAATACAGCAAAACAGTGCCAAGGGCCGGCATACCGCCTGCGGCACTGTTTTTGTACAATAAAGTCAGGTAATGCGCAGCCTATGGACTGGCGGCGCAGCGCAATAGAAAAAGGAGGAAAGGATTTTGTATCGAATCGCAACCAAACGCCGCCTGCATGACACGGTGACACTCATGGAGATCGAGGCGCCGGGCGTGGCGCGCAAGGCGCAGCCCGGACAGTTCATCATCCTGCGCATCGACGAGCAGGGTGAGCGCATCCCGCTGACCATTGCGGGGTATGACCGGGAAAAAGGCACGGTCACCATCATCTTTCAGAAGGTCGGCGCAACTACACGCCGTCTGGACACACTCGAGGAAGGCGAATCTATTCAGGACTTTGTCGGCCCGCTGGGCAAGCCGAGCGAGCTCGAGGGCAAGCAGGGCAAGAAGATCGCCGTCATCGGCGGCGGCCTCGGCATCGCCATCGCGTATCCGCAGGCCAAGGCGCTGCATGAAGCGGGGGCGGATGTGGATGTAATTGTCGGCTTCCGCTCGACCAGCCTGTTTATTCTGATGGATGAGCTGAAGGACGCCTGCACCAACCTGTACGTCATGACCGACGACGGCTCGAACGGCCACAAGGGCTTTGTCACCACCGCGCTCGAGGAGCAGCTGAAAGCGGGCGTGCAATACGACGAGGTCATCGCCATCGGCCCGCTGCCCATGATGCGTGGTGTGTGCAACATGACAAAGGAGTATGACATCCCGACCATTGTATCCATGAACCCGATCATGATCGACGGCACGGGCATGTGCGGCGGCTGCCGCCTGACGGTCGGCGGCGAGACCAAGTTCGCCTGCGTCGACGGCCCGGACTTTGACGGCCATCTGGTCGATTTCGACGAGGCGATCAGCCGCAGCAAAATGTACAAGGCGGAGGAAGCGGCCAGCATGGAGCGCCATGCGGACTGCAACCTGATGAAGAAGGGGGAGACTGCAAATGCCTAACATGGATCCGAAAAAGACCCCTGCGGTCGAGCAGGACCCGGTTGTCCGCAGCGGCAACTTCAAGGAAGTCAGCGCGGGCTACACGACCTATGAGATGGCAAGGGGCGAGGCCGAGCGCTGCCTGAACTGCAAGAACATGCCCTGCGTATCGGGCTGCCCGGTTAACGTGCAGATCCCGTCCTTTATCCAGAAGATCAAAGAGGGCGACATGGCGGGCGCGCATGCCATCCTCAAATCCACCAGCAACCTGCCGGCGATCTGCGGCCGCGTGTGCCCGCAGGAGAGCCAGTGCGAGTGCAAGTGCGTGCGCGGCATCAAGGGCGAGCCGGTCGGCATCGGCCGCCTCGAGCGCTTTGTCGCGGACTGGGGCATGCAGCACGCGGACGAGCTGCCGAAAGCGGAAGCCGCTGCGCCGAACGGCAAAAAGGTCGCCGTGGTCGGTTCCGGGCCGGCCTGACCTGCGCGGGCGACCTTGCCAAGCTCGGCTATCAGGTCACGATCTTTGAAGCCCTGCACACCCCGGGCGGCGTGCTGGTATACGGCATCCCCGAATTCCGTCTGCCTAAGGCGCTCGTGCGGCAGGAGATCGCGACCGTCGAGGCGCTGGGCGTGGAGATCCGTACCAATTCGGTCGTCGGCCGCATGGAGACCGTGGACGAGCTGCTCGGGGAATACGACGCGGTATTCGTCGGATCGGGTGCAGGCCTGCCCAACTTCCAGAAGATTCCGGGCGAGAATTTGAACGGTGTTTACTCGGCCAACGAGTTTTTGACCCGCATCAACCTGATGAAAGCCTATACCTTCCCGGAGGCGGATACGCCGGTGCGCGTGGGCAAGCGCGCGGCCATCATCGGCGGCGGCAACGTGGCTATGGACGCGGCGCGCTGCGCCAAGCGGCTGGGCGCGGAGGAAGTTTACATCGTCTACCGCCGCAGTGAAAAGGAAATGCCCGCCCGCGTGGAGGAGGTTCACCACGCTAAAGAGGAGGGTATCATCTTCAAGATGCTGTGCAACCCGGTACAGATTGAGGGCGACGAGAACGGCTGCGTCAAGCGCATGCAGTGCATTGAGATGGAACTGGGCGAGCCGGACGCTTCCGGACGCCGCCGTCCGGTGCCCAAGCCGGGCAGCGAGTTCGAGATTGACGTGGATACCGTGGTCGTTGCCATCGGCAACAGCCCGAACCCGCTCATCAAGAGCACCACGCCGGGGCTCGAAACCCAGAAATGGGGCGGTATCATCGCGGACGAGGACGGCCGCACCTCCAAGAAGGGCGTTTACGCGGGCGGCGATGCGGTCACCGGCGCGGCGACCGTGATCCTTGCGATGGGCGCAGGCAAAAAAGCGGCCGCCGCGATCCATGCGGATCTGTCCGGAGAAGAATAATCTGCAGAGGCCGGATCTCTGCCGACAGTAATCTGGACCAATGCGGCGCCCATATCGAAATAAGAGCGCCGCATTTTACATGACAGCCGGGATGGGAAACAGACTTGACAGGAACGGCGGAAGGGTGGTTTAATATGGCATGAGAAACCACGGAAATGAGGATATGCCCTATGGAACTGACCCATCTGGACGAAAACGGAGCGGCACGTATGGTGGATGTAGGAGACAAGCAGATGACCCGCAGGGCTGCAACAGCGCAGGCTGTTGTGACGATGCAGCCGGATACACTGGAAAAGATCGTGGACAATAATATGCCCAAGGGGGATGTGTTTGCCTGCGCGCGGATCGCGGGCATCATGGCGGCCAAGCGGACGAGCGAGCTGATCCCGATGTGCCATCCGCTGCCGATCGACAGCGTGGAGGTGGAGCTGGTTCCGCTTCCGCCGGACCGGGTGAAGATCACCAGCACACTGCGCTGCACCTACCGGACTGGCGTTGAGATGGAGGCGCTGACCGCAGCGTCGGTCGCTGCGCTGACTGTTTATGATATGTGTAAGGCGGTCGACCGCGGTATGCGTATCGATGAGGTTATGCTGCTCCGTAAGGAAGGCGGGAAATCCGGGGAATACGACCGCCTGAAGTGACAGAAAAACACAGGCTGCCGGGCAATTTGCCCGGCAGCCTGTGTTTTTGCATTTATCAGCCGAAGTGCTTCTCATTGTAATCATGCACCGCTTTAAACGCTGCCCAGATGTTCTCCGGGCGGGTGTCGCCGACGATGTTGTGGATGGTGTTGAATACATAGCCGCCGCCCTCGGACAGGATCGGCAGACGCTCGGTCACCTGCGCGGCGACCTCCTCGGGCGTGCCCTGCGGCAGGGTCGCCTGCGTGTCCACGCCGCCGCCCCAGAACACCAGCTTGTCGCCGTACTTGTCCTTGAGCTGCTTGGCGTCCATGCCCGCCGCGGAAAGCTGCACCGGGTTGACGATATCCAGCCCCATTTCGATGAAGTCGTTCAGCAGCGGTTCGATCGCGCCGCAGGTGTGCATGTAGGTCTTCCAGCCCGTGTTCTTGTGGATCCAGTCGCACACGCGGGTGTAATAGGGCTTGTACAGCTGGCGGAACATTTCGTTGGACATGAACGGCGCGTTCTGCGTGCCGAAGTCCGTGCCCGAGATCCAGCAGATCTGGATGTTGTCGCCGCAGGCCTGCTTGTAGATCTCAAGGTTTTTGAGCATGAACTCGGTCTGCATCTCGAACACTTCCATGACGTATTCCGGATACAGCGCCTGCGCCATGACCCACTCGTCGAACTTGCGGATGCCCTTGGGGTGCTTTTCAAACGGCGCCGGGATCGCGCCCGGGTCGCCGAAGCCCGCGCCCGCGAGGTTGCCGATGACGCAGTAGTCGGTCTCGGTAAACAGGCGCTTGGATTCCTTTTCATAGTACAGCGCGGTCTCATCAGACATGACCGAGAAGAAGTTCTCAAAATCCTCGCGCGGGGTCAGGTTGTCCTCGTCCACCTCGGGCGCGCGGTCGATGATGTCGAAGAAGTAGCCGCCCGCCGGCATGTGGATGGACGGGGGCGCGGTGCGGTCGCCCTGCGGGTACATCTCGATGCTGCCGTCCGGCCTCACGTCCCACTCGTTGCCCGCATTGACCATGCACTTGGTGCCGTCCGGCATGGTGAATTCCTTTTTCCTGCCCGTGTACGGCACGCCGAGGCTGTCCTCCGGGTGGTTCATGCCGATCACGTCCGACTTCATCACCTGCCGCAGATCCTCGTCCACCACGCCGAGCATCTGCACGATCTCGAATACGTCCAGATCTTTTTCGGGCAGGCCCAGATAATCGCGCAGACGCTTTAAGGCGCACACGCTGATGCCGGTCTGGCCGGTCGCACCGAAATCGATCGGGATCCGGTCGGGCTGCTGGTGGTTGATGGCGGCAAGTACTCTTTCTCTCGATGTCATGCTGGTTCCCTCCGTTTTGCCGGCGCGCAGCACCGGATTGATGATGGCTTCATTATAGCGGCAGCATTCCCGGATTGGAACAGGCTTTCTTGCGCATTATTTGCGATTTTTTGCTGTAGAAGAAAAACGGGATAAGGAAGAACGAGCATATCAGGCGTTGGGATTGCTTTGGGAAAAAAGAAATCCAATCCAATATGGCACCTTTAGTATCCTGTGGCTGAACTTGGCATTATGATTTTTGCGGCAGGTGGAACAGCCTTGCAACTCAGCAGCAGCGGAGCGCGAAATAGATGGCAGCGGTGCGGCTTTGTTTCACTTGTGGATTTTACAGGAGTGGAAAATTTTTGTGCAGGTTGTGAAATAAGAAATGCGGAAAAATGCGCAAAATTGCTAATACGGTGGATTTTACAGCAAAAAATCGCAAATCAACAGCAAGAACGGTTATTTCTTTGTGTTGGCCAAAAAGTTATGATAAAAGCACAATCAATGTCTGGTTCGGCGGATCAGCCCCCTGAAATGGACAATAAATGTGCTGTATCATACCTGAATAATATGAGTTGGCGATGTGCAGAAGAGAACCGTTATATGGACGGGAAAAACGCAGCACGCTTGCCGGCTCTGTTTATGAGGCAGGCAGCCGGATACCTGTGGGAGCATCAGCCGGAGAAAGACAAAAAGAGAGGAGAAGAAGTATGAAAAAGAGGGCAATTGCAATGCTGCTTGCTGGTGCGTTGTGTGCATCCATGGCTGGCTGCTCGTCCACCGGAGACACTGGCGGTGGAGATACAGCTGCTTCGGGTGAGTCAAAATACCATGTAAGCATCATCCTCAAAACAACGGCGGCCGAATACTGGAAGTTTGTGCAGGCAGGAGCAGAAGCTTATGCGGAAGAGCATCCGGATGAGGTCGCGGTAGAGGTCAAGGGGCCCCCGTCCGAAACCTCTTTCCAGGATCAGCTGAACATGATCCAGACCGATCTGAGCGATGTAAGCTATGACGGCTACATTATTTCGCCGCTGCAGCAGGATATGGTCGCCAATCTGATCCAGGATACCGAGAAACCCGTCATTGCATTGGACACAAATATCGAATCAGACAAGGTAGTCACTTTTGTCGGCACGGGTAACGAGGAAGCCGCAAAACAGGGAGCGATTGCCGCTGTCGAGGCAGCCAAGGAAGCTGGCTGGACTGAAATCCAGTGTATCGAGATTGCAGGTGTGCAGGGTGACAGCACCAATACTGCCCGCATGAACGGCTATAAGGCTGGTATCGAGGAAGCGGGCGGCGACTTCCTGGAAGACGAAGTGCAGTACGCGGAAGCAACTGCAACCCGCGCAGTAGACGCGATGAATGGTATTATTTCCCGTTATCCGGACGGCATTGCAATCATCTGCGCCAATAACGATGATATGGCGATTGCAGCGTCAAAAGCTGCCCGCGATTCGGGAAATCAGGCGTACGCGAATACGATTTTCCTCGGCTTTAACGGTGACCGCGCAGCCTGCGAGGCGATCCTCGCCGATGAGCTGACTATGTCGATCGCGCAGATGGCGTATGAGATGGGCTATAAGTCTGTTGAGGCGATGGTTCAGACACTGGATGGCGAACAGGTAGAGCCCAACATTGACTCCGGCTCGGAAGTCATTACAATCGATAATGCACAGGAGCGCCTGGACACGCTTGACGAGCAGCTGGGCAGCTGAGGCACAATATCAGGATAAATATGCCGCTGTGTTGCGTGTATACCGATCTCCAGCATGCAGGGCAGGCCGAAAGGAATAACATAGTTTGCTTGTGAGGCGTTTTCTCTCCTGCGCCTGCGAGTAGGAATTGTTTGCCTGGCTTGCTGCCGGTATGCCGGCACAGCCGGACGGGTCAATGCAAAAAAGCACCTCTTGCCATTTTGGGCAAGAGGTGCTTTTATTCGACAGAGAACCGTTATAACGGATAGATTGACGGGAATGATGCTTATTTTTACAGAACCTGCTTGTCCCGCAAGCGGCAGGCCGCTGCAACCTCGTCGGGGAGTCCATCGTCCGACACAATGCCGTCGATATCTTCGAGCGAAGCAAAGGTGAATGTGCTTGTCAAGCCGACCTTTCCGGCATCCATCAGCACATAGCTGTGTTCCGCCTGCGCGATGACCGCGCGCTTGAGCTGTGCTTCCTCCTCCATGCCGCAGGAGAAACCGCTTTTTTCTGCGTAGCTTGTGGTGCCGATCAACGCAAGATCGAAGTTCACCTGCCCGATGAACTGCATGGGATGCACACCGTACAGGCTTTGGCTGTACCGGTTGAGAAAACCGCCGGGCAAAAATATCCGCGCTTTGGTCAGCCTGAGCAGCTCGCCGGCACAGGACAGGCTGCCCGTAAATATTTGATAGCGTTCGTCCGGAATCAGACGGGCAAGCGCGGTCGCAGTACTGCCGGAGTCCAGATAGATGGTCATATCCGGCCGCAGCAGGCCAAGCGCCTTACGCGCGATCTGTGCCTTTTCAGGCGCAGCGCGCAGGCTGCGGCGCAGCAGGAAGTCGTCCGTACCGACGACGACCTCGACTGACTTAGCCCCCCCGTGTACGCGTACCAGACGGCGCTCCTCGTCGAGCGCCTTGAGGTCGGTGCGCAGGGTCATTTCGGATACCTCCGGGAACGCCGCCTTGAGCTGGGCAAAGCTCACCGTGCCCAGCCGGTTGACAAATTCCACGATCTTCTGGCGGCGTTCCTGCATGAAGGTACCTTCCTCTCTCTTCTTTGTTGATGGATCAATTATTCGGTTTCCACCCAGTTTGCGAGCAGATATTCCTCTGCCTCCGGGCACCACAGGCCGTTGTGCGCATCCACAATATCGGCCAGTGCAGTAAAGCGCGCGTCCTCCGCACCCTTGGCACGGAAATCTGCGATCGCAGTCAGCGGCATGGTGATGTGGGTGTAGATCAGCTTTTTGCCGCCCGGGATCTTGGGCAGGTTGAGCGTGGTTTCCGCTGCGGCATCCAGGCCGCCGATGTGGGTGACCATGACCGACGGGTCGATGCGGCCCGCAGCGGTCAGTTCGAGCGACTCGATCATATCAGCCGTGTTGCCGCCGGTCGTGCCGATGACATGAGTGGAATTGTAGTGTACGTCGTAGAAATTCAGCTTGGCGGAGAACTTCGGGTCGGTCGGGCCGGCGAAGAAATTCAGGCAACCGTCGCGGCCGAGCACGTCGCTCGACAGTTCAACGACCTGCGCCACCGGCGCATAGCAGAACACATCATCAAAGCCGGTGCCGCCGGTCAGGGCGCGCAGTTCGGCGGCCGGATCTGCCATGTCCGCGGTGTTGACAAAGTGCAGTTCAATGCCGTCCTTGGCTGCCTCCTCGACCGGGAACAGCTGCGCAGCACGCGCAAGGCGCTCAGCGTTGATATCGGTCACGACCACGAGCGAGGGGCGCACGTCGCGGTGCAGTGCATAGGTCAGTGCGCCAAGGCCCATCGGGCCTGCTGCGGCGAGCAGCGCGAGCTTGCCGCCTTTGCGGATGCCCATTTCGTGCTCATACACGCCCATGCGGGTGTGGAAGCAGGCGTTGAACGCGCCGATGCTGCAGCTCATCGGCTCAGCGAGGGATGCTTCGTAATACGCCTTGCCCTTGTATTCGAGCAGGCAGCCCAGCTCCATGACCTCAGCCGGGATGATGCAGTAGGTCGCGTCGCCGCCGAAGAATTCATACGAGTAGCCGGGCGACCACATGGTGCCCTTGTAGTTGAGCGCGGGCTGCAGGGTGAACTTCATGCCGGGCTTGAACTTGTCCGCATGCTTTGCGCCGACCTTGACAATATCGCCCGCAAACTCATGGCCCATGATGGCCGGGTGGTCGGCGACGTCCTCGTGGACACGCTTGTGCTTGGTGCCGAGGATCGCGCACTTGTAGGTAGACATGCAGATGCTGTCGGACACGACCTTGACCAGGATCTCATCGTCTTTGATCTCGGGCAGTTCGAATTCGTCCAGACGAAGGTCGTTGGCTGCATGCAGACGGACGGCTTTTGCTTTCATAATAAAACGCTCCTTCTTATCGCGCAATATGTGGATGGCCGTGATTCCGGCCGTTAAATCTGATGGAATACAACGCGCGGCAGCAGCTCATCAACTGCGCTGCGCTCTGCGGCCTGCGAACCACTGCACATGACATTGGCTGCGCTCGTAGCGACCGCCAGACGGACGGTTTCCTCTTCGCTCATGCCCTGTTCGGCGGCATAGGCGAGTGCGGCGACCATGCTGTCGCCCGCGCCGACCGTGCTGCCGACAGGCACCTTGAGGCCCTCAGCGCGGTACGCTCCATCCTTGCTGACAAACAGCGCTCCGTCTCCGCCCATAGACACGACCACGCGTTCCACGCCGCCCGCAATTATCTCGCGCGCTGCGGCGAGCAGGTCGTCCGCGGTCTCGAGCGTACGTCCGGTCAGGCGGGACAGCTCGTGGTTGTTGGGCTTGGCCAGATAGGGCTTTGCCGCAAGACCGTGCGAAAGCGGCTCTCCGTCCGCGTCCAGGAACACGCGCGCTCCCGCTTCGCGGCAGGCGGCCGTCCAGACACCATAGGTGTCTGCCGATGCGCCCTTCGGCAGGCTGCCTGACAACACCACAATGTCGCCAGACCGGATGGACTGCGTGAGCGCCGCAAGCATGCCGTCCAGCGTTTCCTGCGTGACCGTCAGGCCGGGTTCGTTTAAGTCGGTGTTGGTATGCCTTACCGGGTCGATGACCTTGAGGTTCGTGCGGGTCTCGCCTTCGACGAAGGTGAAATTACAGGCAATGCCAAGCGCGTCCATCGCGTCCGCAATGCGGCGGCCGGTCGCGCCGCCGAGCAGGCCGACCGCCGTGCTGGCGCCGCCCAGCTTGGCGATCACCTTGGAGACGTTCAGGCCCTTGCCGCCCGGATCGGTGCGCATTTTGGTGATGCGGCCCACCGCATCGATGGAAAAGTCCGGGATCTCCACGGTTTTATCCAGTGCGGGATTAAGTGTTACTGTGATGATCACAACATTACCTCCTGCTGGTGCGGCGGACTGCGCCCACCGCCGATATTCAAAACGAAAGCCTGTAATTATAATAACAACAATTAACTTTGATTTCAACTGTTGAAACAACAATTTTTTGCTTTTGTTTTTATCCAAAATATACAAAACCGCCGGAAGTGATTTCCGACGGGTCTGCAATGATAAATGTATGGCTTTTCATTCTCCGGCCAGCTCACGGCGGAACCGCAGACTGAGGTCTGTTTCCAAAAGCCGGACTGCCTGGTCGCGCTCTCCGGCGCGCAGGCTCTCGATCAGCGCCGGGCGGTCGATCAGCACGGCGCTGACCTCCTGCATGACGCGCTGCCAGACCGGTTCCGGACGGTCCGGCGCAAGCATGACCACCGCGCCGAGGATTTCGCGCCCGTTCTCTGTGACCGGATAGGGCAGGCGGAGGTAGCCCAAACAGCAGCTGTCTACCGCGCTGGTCTTGCAGTGAAGCAGGTGCGCGCGCAGGGGCGGGATATAGGTATCGCCCAGCGCCTCGCGCCGCGCGAGCGCGGTCTCGATCTCACGCAGCTGCTGCGGGGATCGGGAAAACAGCCGTGCGGCTGCATGGAGCACTTCCCCCCGCGTGCGGGGCGCCGGGATATCATCGATTGCCATCGTGTCCAGCAGCCCGACCAGGCAGGCGCTGAGCGCGTCTGCATAGCGCAGGTCGGCGGGCTGCGGCATGGGCTGCACTGCGGCGGATGCCTGTTCGCGGAAGGTCTCGACCGCGCTTTGCAGCAGAATACGGTCTTTTTCCTGCAAGACCGCACTGACTACCACATGTGGGAAGTCTGCGGACAGCGGTACAGTGGAAATAATCAGCCCAATGCCTTCCTCGCGCAGAGCATCTGTGTCCAGGCCGCGCAGCGGACACATGCGTTCGACCGCAATATCCGGAAACTCCCGGTCAAGCTGGCTGGTCAGAAAGCGGCTGGTCGCCATGCCCATCGGGCATACGACTACCGCGCGCAGGCGGCGGCGCGTCTGCGCACATTTTTCAAGCACCGCGCCGAAGTGCATGGCGAGGAAGCCGGCTTCTTCATCCGGGATCGGCGGTATCCGGAGCGTATGCGATGTTTGGTCACACACGCGGCGTACCGCCGCCCAGAGTTCGGCATATTGGGTGCGCACAGCTTCAAGCTGCGGATTTTCGATGCGTTCTCCGCGTTCCATACGAAGCAGCATGGGGCGCAGATGGGCGCACAGATCGGTGCGGAAAGTGGAAAAACCGGTCAGTTCCACGCCGGTTTCCCGTTCCATCCCGCGGATGAGCAAAGCGGCGAGCTGGCTGACGCGCAGCTCTTCCGGATCGTCCCAATCCTGCTCTCCCAGCGCCGCGTGCAGGTAGTGGTCGAGATAGGCAGCTTCGCCTGCGGGCAGGCGCATACCCAGCGCGCCTTCGAGCGAGATCTGCAGTGCGGCAGCATCGCGCCCGGCTTTTCCGCGCGGGCCATCGGCTTTCAGGCGGCCGCTGCGTATCTGCCCCGCAAGCAGGGTCAGATGCAGTACAAGCGAGATAAAAGCGCTGTCGCTGAATACAAACCGCCCGCTGCGCTCAAATCCCTGCAGCACGCGGGCAATCGCCTGCATATCTTTCCGGTCAAGCAGGCCGAGCGTCGAACCATCCGGCTGGCTTTCAATGAACTGTCCCCAATCCAGCTGGGTCAGCTGTGGGCGCATGCGGATACCCATGGCACGGCGCAGGTTTTCCGGCGTGCCTTCCAGCCAGACGCCCACACCTGTGCGCCGTTTGACTGTTACCTCGCGTGCGAGCAGCCATTCGCCGGCCGCATTCAGGTCGTTTGCAAGTGTGTGCTCGGAGATGTCCAGTTTTTCCGCCAGCCACTGGGTCTTGACTGGCTCGCCCGCCGCAAACAGCAGGGCAAGCAGGCGGTCGATGCGCTCGTTTTTGGACAGTACTGTGCTGCTGCCATCCAGAAGTGTGCGCAGGACAGCACGGCGCTCCTCGTCTTCATCCAGCCGCACGCCTTGTCCCGGGCTGCGGACAAAGCGGAATCCTGCCGCTTCAAGCCATTTTTCCATGCCGGGCATTTCGCGCATGACCGTGCGGCGGCTTACGCCGATGCTTTCCCCCAAGGCTGCCGCCGTCAGCCACACCGGAGGCAGGTCGGCCAGTTTGCGGATCAGCCTTCGCCCGTTATCGGTCAATATGGGTAAACGGTTTTGCCGCTCCACCGCATACCCTCCTTTCATCCCTTTTTCCCCACAAGTTAAAACTATTATAGCACAGTGGAACGGAAAAAGATATATGAACCTGTTCCGGCGAAGCTGCGGCAAATTTGCCCATCAGGGATGGTGCCAAATCTGCTGCAGGAAAGCGGATAAGGCAGAAACGATTGAACAAATAGATCAAATGCAGCGGTGGGAAATTGGCGGATTTGGATAAAGCGCCGCGGGTTGGCACTGACCCGGCGGGACAATGATGCCATAACTATTGCTTGCCCGCACGGGGGAGCAGACTGTACAATAAAGACACAAAACGAAAGCCACGGCGCTTGTGAAAGCCTGAAACAAGCCGCTAACCACGAAGAGAGAAAGAAAAAAAGAGTTGCTGTTCGTATGAAAAATGCGATTGCCAGATTTGGCAAATTCCTCAGCGCCATGGTCATGCCGAATATCGGCGCTTTTATCGCCTGGGGCTTTATCACGGCTCTGTTTATCGACACCGGCTGGATCCCGAATGCGGATCTGGCATCCATCCAGCCGTTTATGCTCACCTTCCTGCTGCCTGTGCTGATCGCGGCGCAGGGCGGCAAGATGGTCGGCGGCGACCGCGGACGCGTCATGGGTGCAATCGCAGTCATGGGCTGCATCGCGGGCGTTAACGGAACGGAAGGCCAGCCGATGCTGATGGGCGCGATGATTATGGGCCCGCTCGCGGGCTGGGTCATCAAAAAGTTTGACCAGGCCATGGAGGGCCGTATGCCGGCCGGCTTTGAAATGCTGATCAACAATTTCTCGGTCGGCATTTTCGGCATGGTCCTTGCCATCATTGGCTATTATGCGATCGGCCCGATCATGAGCACGATCCTGAGCGTGCTGTCCGCCGGCGTTGCGTTCCTGGTGAACCACAGCCTGCTGCCGCTGGTTTCCGTGTTCCTCGAGCCGGCCAAGGTATTGTTCCTCAATAATGCGATCAACCACGGCGTGTTCACGCCGATCGGCGCGGAGCAGGTCGCTGAGGCAGGCAAGTCGATCATGTACATGCTCGAGACAAACCCCGGCCCCGGCCTGGGCGTGCTGCTGGCCTACATGTTCTTCTCCAAGGACCGCACGACCCGCGGTTCGGCACCCGGCGCAATCATCATCCATTTCTTCGGCGGCATCCATGAGATCTATTTCCCGTACATCCTGATGAACCCGGTTGTCATCATTGCGCCGATCGTCGGCAACGCCTGCGCGATCCTGTTCTTCTCCATCATGAACGCCGGTCTGAACGGCCCGGCGGCACCCGGCTCGATCATCGCATTTATCATGATGTCCCCGCGCGACAGTATCATCGTGAGCATCATCGGCGTAGTGATTGCGGCAGCGGTATCGTTCGTGATCGCGTCGCCCATCGTCAAGATGGCAGGCGCCAAAAACCTTGAGGACGCACAGGGCAAGATGCAGCAGATGAAGGCCGAGGCCAAGGGCACGGCAGTGCCTGCAGCAAGCGCTCCGGTAGCGGACGGCGGCGCGGTCAAGAAGGTCATCTTCGCGTGCGACGCGGGCATGGGCTCGTCCGCCATGGGCGCGACCAAGTTCCGCAACCGCATCAAGGCCGAGCGGCCCGACCTGATCGTCACCAACACCAGCGTAGACAACATCCCGGCGGATGCGGACGTTGTTGTCTGCCAGCAGGTGCTGGCTGACCGGGCACGTGCCAGTGCGCCGCAGGCGCATCTGGTTGCGATCGGCAACTTCCTGGCTGACCCCGGACTGGATGAGCTGTACCACTCGCTGACCGCACAGAAGCCCGCGGACGCACCGCAGGCTGCCGCGGATGAGCCTGCTGCTGCAGAGGAGAAAAAGCGTACTACGATCAATGCGGACTGCATCAAGCTCGGTCTTCAGCCAGTCTCCAAGGAGGAGGCAATCCGTGCGGCCGGACGTCTGCTGGTCGAGCAGGGATGTGTGGATGAGTCTTATATTGATGCGATGCTGGAGCGCGAGAAGCTGGTTACTACTTATATGGGAATGGGCATTGCCATCCCGCACGGCACGACCGAGCAGAAGGCGCGTGTCAAGAAGTCCGGCATCGTTATGCTGCAGTACCCCGAAGGAGTGGACTTTGGGGAGGAAAAGGCGCAGCTGGTATTCGGTATCGCCGGTGTAGGCGACGAGCACCTCGACCTGCTGAGCAATATCTGCACGGCGCTCGAGGACGAGGAGGTTCTGAACAACCTCAAGACCACAAAGGACGTATCCTATGTGCTCAAGTGCCTGGAATTCCATGACTGAGACAGATTGAAGAAAAGGTGAAAAGAGGCCCAGGGTCCGGACGATCGTTCGGACTCTGGGCCTTTCGTGCAGGAAAACAGGGGATTATTCCTGAATATCATTTTCAAAGCGGCCGATCTTATCAGCCTTGCCGATCACGGCAACGATATCGCCGGCCTGGAAGCGGAATTCCGGCGAGAAGTCTACCTTGGTCTGGTGGTCGCGCTCGATGGCGATGATGTTGATGCCGTACCTGCGGCGAACATCAGACTCGATCACGTTTTTGCCTTCCAGGAAACCGCCGACCTGGATGCGGCGGACCTCTACCTGATCGTCAAGGGAGATATAGTCCAGCAGATTGCCCGAGATCATGCGCTTGCCAATGCGCACTGCCATATCGGATTCAGGATATACAACCGACGCGCCCAGATGCTTGAGCACTTCGCCGTGCTCCCGGCTGTTTGCTTTGGAAATGACGTGCGGCACGCCCATTTTAATGACCATCATCGTGGTGAGAACACTCACATCCACCTTTTCGCCGATGCAGATGGTTACCGTCTGGCAGTTTTGGATACCGGTTTCCTCCAGTGATTCCTCGCTGAGCGTTTCAATAACAAAAGCGAAATCAGTATACTTGCGCACGGCCTTGACTTTGGCCTCATCCTTGTCCACTGCAATGACTTCCTTGCCGGCCTCTGCAAGCGTCTGCACCAACGCGGTGCCGAACCGTCCCAGTCCGATAACACCGAACGATGTGGGGAAATGTTGCTTTTTCATAGCGGTTACCTCATCCAATCATAATCTGTTCTTCTGTATAATGCGCGCTCGGATCCGGACGGTTGATCCAGATCGAGAGCAGTGTAAATGCTCCCAGCCTGCCGGTGTACATGGTTAAAATAATGATCAGTTTGCTCAGCACACCCAGATCAGGCGTGATGCCGGTCGAGAGCCCAACCGTACCGAAAGCGGAAACAACCTCAAACACAAGCTGGATAAAATCATACTCCGGCTCAAGAATGCACAGCAGGAAAGTGCCGATGCATACAACGAGTACAGACAGCAGTGCAATCACGGAAGATTTGCGCAGCACTTCGTCCGGCAGGGTGCGGTGGAACGCGCCTGCGCGCCGCTTGGAGATCACGGTACGGACCTCCTGCATCAGGGCAAAAAAGGTCGTGGTCTTGATACCGCCGCCGGTCGAACCGGGGGAAGCGCCGATGAACATCAGGATAATCAGCACAAACAGGCCGGCGTTTGTAAACGACCCGATCGAATAGGTGGAAAATCCTGCGGTTCGCGCAGACACACTGTGAAAAAATGCGCCCAGCCAACTGATCTCCTCCGTTGCTTTAAGCAGAAGCGTACCGATCAAAAGCAAGACTCCGGTCGTTGTCAGAACGACCTTGGAGTGAAGGGTCAGTTTGCGGAACGAACGGCAGCGGTTGATATCCAGAATAACAAGAAAGCCCAGACCACCAAAGATGATCAGACCGCAGGTGGTCAGGTTGAGCAGGATGTCGGTCTGGTAGGGGATCAGGTTGCGCAGGCCGCCCAGAATATCAAAGCCCGAATTGTTGAATGCGGCAATGGAGTGGAAAATACTGATCCAGAGCGCCTGACCGAACGGGTAATCCTGTGCGAACGAGATAAAGCTGAGCACAACCCCCGCTCCTTCAAAGCACAGCGTCATGATCAAAATGGCTTTGACCAGCCGGACCATACCGCTGAACCCGTCCACATTGAGCGCCTCCTTGACCAGAAGGCGGCTTTTGATGCTGACGCGGCCGCCCGCGGCGAGGATGAGGCCCACGCCAACCGAAGACACGCCCAGACCGCCCACCTGGATCAGCCCGGCCACCACGGCCTGACCAAAGGCGGTGAAATGATCGGCCGTGTCGATCGCGATCAAACCGGTAACGCAGACTGCACTGGTCGAGGTGAACAGCGCATCGATCGGGGTTACTTCCGCGCCGGGCCGGATTGAGACGGGCAGAAGAAGCAGCCCGGCACCGATCAGGATGACGAGCGCGAAACCCAATGCGATCAGCCGCCCGGGCGGCTGCCGCTCGATAAAGTTGTCGAAGTGTGACATGATGATGCTGGAAACAGACGCCGCAAGGCGGAAGCCTGTTTCCGACCTCCTTTGTATGCTGCCGCCTGACGGCAGATGTATTGATGCAGGAACCGAATAAGGAAAATGCGCAACTGTCCTCCTGTATGGCAGGGCATCACGCACACGGCGCAGAGATTTGATACCGGTTCTCTAAACAGATATACCATAGCATCAAAGTATGCGGCAGTCAATAGCGTTTTTTGAATTAAAACGTTAATGATGCGTTAATGAATGCGGAGATGAGGTTAAAAAAGCATAAATCAGTTGGAATAGGATCGAATATTGTAAACTTCATCTGATTCGGACGGCCCGCAGGATGGCAGCTTGACAAGGGTTTTGTTCTGGAGTATAATACGTTTGGTCTGATATCGGACTTAATGTGGTGTGGGATGGAAAGACACGAGCATGCTATTGTCGAGGGAGGAAAGTTTATGCCGCAGATTATCACAGTCAGCCGGGAGTTCGGCAGCGGCGGCAGGGAATTGGGCAAACGCCTGTCCGACCTTCTGGGATTTGCCTACTATGACCGGGAGATTTTAGAAGAGCTTGCCCGCCAGACCGGGACAAGCGAACAGTATGCGGAAAATCTGCTTGGGCGGGGGATGCCTGCGGGATTTTCGCTGCATTTCGGGCGGAGCTTTACCAGCTATTCGCCGGTCACGCAGCAAGCGGTCAAACTGCTGGTGGCAGAGCGCAGGATCATCCGCGCTCTGGCTGAACAGGGCGACTGTATCATTGTGGGCCGCGGCGCGAACGCAGTGCTCGCAGATTTCCGCCCGTTCAGCCTGTTCGTTTACGCGGACATGCCTGCAAAGCTGGCGCGCTGCCGCGCACGCGCCCCGGAGGGCGAGCATCTGACCGACCGGGAGCTGGAAAAGCGCATCCGGCAGGTGGATATGGCGCGCGCCGGCGTGCATGGGATGGTGTCCGGCCTGCACTGGGGCGACAAGGCTGGATACCATCTGTGTATTAATACCAGTGGTATGGAAATAAAATGTGCAGCCCCGCATGTGGCAGCGTATGCCACGCAGTGGCTGCGCGGGCAAGGCTGATATACCTGCCTTGCAGTAACCTGAAAGAGAGGATAGGTTTTTATGAACTCGGCGACCTTGTTTTCCAGGACCGCCCCGATCAAGCTTTTCTTCATCGCCTCGATTCCCGGGGCAATCAGTATGCTGGCCTCAGCATTGTATCAGACGATTGACGGTGTATTTGTCGGCCAGTATCTGGGCGCTACCGCCTTTGCGGCAATCAATCTGGCGATGCCGTTTGTAATTATTAACTTTTCGCTGGCCGACCTGATCGGCTTTGGCTCGTCGGTGCCGATCGCGATCAACTTGGGGCGCGGGGAGGAACGTGAGGCCAGCAATATTTTCACCTGCGCCTGTCTGATGATCGTTGGGACAGGCGTTGCGATTGGTGCATTTTTATATGCGGCCGCGCCGCTGCTTATCCAGCTGATGGGTGCGGAAGGCGAATTTGCGTCGCTCGCCGTGCAGTATATCCGGGTGTATGCGATCGGATCGCCCGTGACCACGATCGTGTTTGCCATGGACAATTTCCTGCGCATCTGCGGGTATATCCGGGGCAGCATGCTGCTCAATATCCTGATGAGCGTGCTGAGTGCGGCATTGGAATTCCTGTTCCTCGGCGTGCTCGGCTGGGGGATCTGGGCGGCGGCGCTGGCCACCTGTACAGGCATGGTGGTTTGTGCATTGCTGGCGCTGATCCCGTTTTTCCGGGGCCGGGCGCTGCTTCATTTCCGCCGGCCGCAGTTCCGCGCCGCAACGGTACGGCAGATCGTGGCCTGCGGCAGTCCCAATTTCCTAAACAACATCGCGGGACGCATCACGTCTATCCTGCTCAACTTTATCTTGGTGCGGCTGGGCGGCGAGACCGCGGTCTCGGTCTACGGCGTTCTGATGTATGCGGACGGTTTCATCCAGCCGCTGCTCTACGGCATGTGCGACTCGCTCCAGCCCGCAGTAGGCTATAACTGGGGCGCCGGCAAGTTTTCCCGTGTGCGCGCGATCGAAAAATGCTGCTTTGCGGCAAGCGCTGTAGTATCGCTGCTGGCGGCAGCGGTGATTGTGCTGTTTCCGGCACCGATCACCAGCCTGTTCATGCCGGAGGCGCAGGGCGCGGTCCTGACGATGTCGGTTGGCGCGCTGCAGCTGTTCAGCATCACCTACGTCACGCGCTGGTTTTCGTTTGCCACCCAAAGCTATATGCTCGCCATCGAAAAACCGTTTTCCGCATCGCTGATTTCGGTTTCGACGGCGCTGGTGTTCCCGGCGCTGCTGGTAGCTGCGCTCTGGCCGCTTGGCCTGACCGGCATTTGGCTGAATTTTGCAGGTACTGCATTGCTCGCAGCCGCGCTTTCCGCAGCCGTGCTGGTAAAGCAGCGGCGGGAACTGTATCAGTCTGACCGGTAAATAAAAATAAAAAGGCTGCCTCAGGCAGCCTTTTTAATATTCAGATACAAAAAAGAGGGATTATTCTTCGCCGAACAGCGGGGTGGAGAAGTATCGTTCTGCAGTGTCCGGCAGCACGGTGACGACCGTCTTGCCGGGACCGAGCTTTTTCGCCAGCTGGATCGCAGCGGCGACGTTCGTGCCGCTCGAAATGCCGCACATCAGGCCCTCAAGCCGCGCCAGATCCTTGGAGGTCCGTATCGCCTCGTCATCGGTGACGACGTACAGATGGTTATAAATATCCTTGTTCAGGTTTTTCGGGATGATGCCGTCGCCGATGCCCATCTGCAGATGGGTGCCGATCGAGCCGCCTGACAGGATGGCAGCATTTTCCGGCTCGACCGCCCAGATCTCGATCTGCGGGTTCTGCGCCTTGAGCACCTCGCCGATGCCGCTGATCGTACCGCCCGTGCCGAAGCCCGAACAGAAGCCGTCGATCGGGCCGCCGACCTGCTCAAGGATCTCGGTGGCCGTGTGGTGGCGGTGCACTGCGGGATTGGCCGGGTTGTCGAACTGGCCGGGGACAAAGACATTGGGGTCGTTTGCCGCCATTTCGTCTGCAATGCGCTGGCATTCGGCGATGCAGTCGCCGATGTTGCCCGCGTCATGCACCAGGATTACCTCCGCGCCATAGTGCTGCACCAGCTTGCGGCGCTCCTCGGAAACCGAGTCCGGCATGATGATTTTGACCGTGTAGCCCTTGACGGCGCCGCACAGCGCAAGGCCGATGCCCTGGTTGCCGCTGGTCGGCTCAACAATAATGGTATCCGGATGCAGCAGGCCGCGGCGCTCTGCGTCCTCGAGCATATTGAGCGCGGTGCGCGTCTTGATCGAGCCGCCGACATTGAGCCCTTCAAACTTGACCAGTACGTCGGCGCAATCCGCCGGGACCATACGGTTCAGACGGACCATCGGCGTATGGCCGACCGCTTCCAGGATATTGCTGTATACCATGAAATATCTTCCTCTCAAACGTGTCTATTTTACATTATAACACAACTTGTTGCATAAGCATAGAACGGATTGACCAAATTGTATCAATCTGCGCGCCTTTTTTTGGAGTTTATGCAGGAAGGGGATGTGATGTGATGCAGAGCAGGCAGACAGCAGACGAAAGAAAGCATCTGCGGACGGAGCGAGGCCGCGCGCAGATCCGGTACATTGTGATCCACGGCGCTGTGAACGGACGGCTGGCGGCAGGCACCTCAGTGCATTACATCGTTTTGGGAGACCGAACACAGCAGCAGATGCGGGAACAGGAAACCGCATGGCACTGCGGCACGCGTGGGGTTTATTATCATCCATACTGCCGCAACGGAAACAGCATCGGTGTGGCGCTGTGCAGCCGGGTGCGGGACGGGCGGCAGGTGTTTCTGCCGGGCACTGTGCGCCGTGCACAGGCACTGGTGCGCATGCTGATGGAGCGGTACGGCATTCCGGAAGAAAATGTGCTGCGGCACTATGATGTGACGCACAAGACCTGTCCGGTACCGTTTGTGGAGCACGCCGCGTCGTGGACGGCGTTTTGCGTCGGGCTGGCCGGGACAAAAGCAAAAGCCGGAAGCGGTTAGCTTCCGGCGGTATGGTCAGGTTTCGCAAACAGGCCGAATACGGCAAACAGCAGCAGCGGGAGCAGCGGGAGCAGATACGAGGCAGCGCCCGGCGGCGCCAAGCCCAGCCGCACAGTCACCAGCGATACAGGGGTGCTGAAATAGGAAAACGGCCAGAGCGTGAAAATATATGTGACGTGACGTATGGGGTTATGCCCTGCATAGCGAGCAACGCTTCGAGCCCATCGGCCAGCAGGATGATCGCGTCCAGCAGCAGGGCGGACAGCAGGAGCGTTTTGCAGGGCAGCCCGCGCATGAAAAACTATCCTGCAGCCGCAAACAGCAGCAGCGGCAGCGCAAGCGCATAAAAATCGCTGAATACGAACGAATCCGCTCCCAAAAGCAGGGCGATCACCAGTTGGAAAGCGGCGGTTGCGAAGCCGCATGCAAAGGTACATACCGGCACGCGCAGCAGAGGTTTTTTGAAAAATGCCATCGTATCCCACGCTTCTACACCCAGTATAGCATGGGAGCAGGCGGGGTACAAGGTGCGCCGCGTTATTTTGCCAGCTCGTACATGGCCGCCGCGATGATCTCCGCGTTTTGCAGCAGGCGTTCGACCAGCATATATTCATCCGGCTGGTGCTCGCGCACCTCGTCGCCCGGGAAGATCGGGCCGAACGCGACAAGGTTCGGCATGGACTTGGCATAGGTCCCGCCGCCGATCGACTTGGGCACGGCCTTTTCTCCGGTCGCGGCTTCATACACGGCGCACAGCTTGCGGACCAGCTCGCTTTCAGGCGGCAGGTAGAGCGCCGCATCGTGGTGCATGCCGGTCTCGGTAAAGCCGCCGAGTGTGAATGCGCGCGTCATGCGGGGGTAGACCTCGTCATAGGTTTTGGTGACCGGGTAGCGGATAGAGAAAGTGAGCGACAGGGTTTCGTCCGCAAAGGCGGCGGTGCCGAGATTGACCGTCAGCTCGCCCGAGACCTCGTCCCGCATGGCGAGGCCGAGCGACTCGCCGCGCGTCTCCATGCCGATGCGTCCGGCAAGGAAGGCCATGCATTCGGCCAGCTCGCCGCCGAGCGGGAGCTGCGTGAGCGCGAGCGCCAGCCGCCCGATGGCATTTTCGCCCTGCTCGGGGGTGGAGCCGTGCGCAGAAACGCCCTGCGCCTCCACACGGATGCCGCCCTTGATGGGCGTTACCGTGATCTTTTCTCCCGTGATGCGGCCCGCCGCATCCGCAGGGCACTGCAGCTCTGCTACTGCATAAGCCGGCACCACGTTGGATGCCGTGCCGCCCTCGAAGCGCGTCAGCCGGTAGGCCCCGGTCTGGTGCAGGCAGCGGGCAAAGGTGCCGTTCAGGATGCCTTTTTCGCCGTTGATGACCGGATATTCGCCGTCCGGCGTGAAGCCCATGACCGGCTTTTCGCCGCCGTGTTCACGGTACCACGCCATATCCCCGCAGCCAGTCTCCTCGTTCGTGCCGAACAGGATACGGATGCGCCGTGCGGGCGCAAACCCTGCGTCCTTAAGCGCGGCCAGCGCGTAGATGGCGGCAACTACCGGGCCTTTGTCGTCCATTGCGCCGCGGCCGTAGATACGGCCGTTTTTGACCTCGCCGGAGAACGGTTCCGCCTCGCTCCAGCCGTCGCCCGCGGGCACGACGTCCAGATGGCCGAGGACGGCAATCATCTCTTCGCCCTCGCCGTATTCACACCAGCCTACACGGTGATCCATATTGCCGGTGCGGAAGCCCAGCTTTTCACACAGTGCGAGCGTTTCCCGCAGGCACCGCGCGACCTCGCGGCCGTACGGAGCACCGTCCTCGGGCGTACCCTCGACGCTCGGGATGCGGATGAGCGCGGCGAGGCTTTCGATGAGTTCGTCCGCATGAGCGCGGAGATAGGGTTTGCAGTCCATTGTAAATCCTCCTTAATCGGTTGCTGTATTATGCTCTATATCACTGTTTTCGCTACAGTGCAGTACAAAATGGTTTTTGCGAAAAGAGATCAGCCCGTCCCGCTGCATTTTTCCCAGCTCGGCTGACAGCGCGCTGCGGTCGGCATTCAGGTAATCCGCCAGCTGCTGCCGGTCGAACGGGATGTCGAACGCATCGCTGCCGCACTGCACCGCCTGCGCGGACAGGTAGGACAGCAGCCGCCCGCGCAGCGATTTGGGCGACGTGTGGAATATTTTGCGCGTCAGGGTCAGGTTTTTGCGCACAGTCACGTCCAGCAGGTTTCGGAGAAGGACGGCATGGGCGGCGCCCTGCGCCGGGGCGAGCAGCCTCTCTGCGGGCAGGAACAGCACTTCGCTCGGCTCTGCTGCGACCGCGCTGACCATCATTGGCGTGCCGGGTATACAGGCGTAGGTCTCTGCAAATACTGCGCCCGGCGGGATGCGGTCCAGAATGGTGCGGTTGCCCCAGGCGTCGCCGCGCTCGATGGTTACGCTGCCGGACAGCACCACGCACAGCGCATGCGCCATATCCCCCATGTGGTAGATCGGCTGGCCCTTGGCATAGTGCTTTTGAAAGGCGTGCAGCGTGTCCAGCAGAGTGGGCAGCTGTTTTGGTGGGATGCCGTGGAGCAGGCGGCAGCCCGACAGGTTTGAAAGGTCCATATTTCCTCCTGGTTTGTTGTTATAACAACGTACAGTCCGTTTTCAGTATAGTAACATAAAACCACAAAGTCAATACACGGAGGAAACAGTCATGATCCGCAAAATTATAGAAATCAATGAAGAAAAATGCAACGGCTGCGGACTGTGCGCGTCTGCGTGCCATGAGGGCGCGATCGGCATGGTAAACGGCAAGGCAAAGCTGCTGCGCGATGATTACTGCGACGGGCTGGGCAACTGCCTGCCGGTCTGCCCGACCGGCGCGATCACCTTTGTCGAGCGCGAGGCCGCAGCCTATGACGAGGCGGCGGTGCAGTCCAACACGCGCGCCAGGGAGCAGGCAGCGCAGCAGCCGCCGGCCTGCGGCTGTCCGGGCAGCCAGGCGCGGACGCTGCAGCATACGCCGTCCGTCCAGCCGGTGACGGCGGCTCCGGCGGTCTCGCAGCTGCGGCAGTGGCCGGTGCAGATCAAACTTGTGCCGGTGAACGCGCCTTACTTTGACGGCGCGCACCTGCTGGTTGCTGCGGACTGCACAGCGTATGCATACGCAGGCTTCCATGAGGATTTTATCCGGAATAAGATTACGCTGATCGGCTGTCCCAAGCTGGACGAGGGCGATTACAGCGAAAAGCTGACCGAGATCATCCGGCAAAACAATATCAAAAGCGTAACCGTCGTGCGCATGGAGGTGCCCTGCTGCGGCGGCATTGAACATGCGGTGCGCACCGCGCTGCAAAGCAGCGGCAAGTTCCTGCCATGGCAGGTGGTCGTCATTTCTACCAGCGGCGAGCGTCTGCCCGGCTGAGGGGCATCATTCCGTTCCGGAGCAGCCTGGATTTCAGGCTGCTCCGGTGTTAATTTTTGTCGAAAACCTTGTAAAATCATAGGATTTATAAAATTAACAGTACAGAAAGTAGTATATTGTTGGATTTAACAAAGGTTTGATATAGTGTTGGGAAATGATTTGTTACATTTGTGTAACTTTACAGGAATTTCATTTGATTTTTCTGCATAATATGTTATACTAATGCATAGAGTAATATGTAAAGGAGGTACATGGACAATGAGAAAGATCAGAATTCCCCAGAAGCCCGACCGGCCAGATATCGACGATCTGATTTTCGGCGATGATCATGAGACGCAAAGCGATAAGTAAACTGCTTACCGATTTGTCCACGCTGGCCGCGCATGCTGAACGGAATTGCCGCCGCGTGGTTTTTTTATAACTATTTCCCGAAAAATAAAAAATCAAAGGGGAGCGCTATTCCGGATATGAACATGCGTCTCATGCAAAAGTAACGCCCGAAACGGTTTACCGTTTCGGGCGTGTTTTTTATGCGTCGGGCGGAATCGCGGCGCGCAGGCGGTCGAGCGCGGCCTGAAAGCGCGGCTCACTGCGCAGCGCTGCATAGCTCTCGTCCTCCTCGAGCGAGCGCAGGGTCAGCCGCTGGGCTGCGGCGATCTCGCGCGGGGAGGGGACAGCGGTCTGCACCCCGGCGAAGAAGGGGTTATCGCGGTAGTCGAGCGTATAGGCAAGACGAGCGTCGATGTAACGGTCGAGCGCGTCGAGCGCCGCGGCGGTGTCGCCCTGATCGAGCGCAAGCATCAGGCGCAGCATTTCGCCGTTTGAGCGGTCCAGCCCGAACAGCGTGTCCACGGCGGTATAAGCGTTAATTAGAGCTGCTGCTTCTTCAAAACGGTGCTGACGCCGCGCCACAGTGGACAGGCTCATCAGCGCACCGGATACGTCGATGACACGGGAGAGCAGGCTGCGGCGTGCAAGCTGTTCAGCTTTATCCAGTTCCCCCTGCGCAAGGTACAGGTTGAGCCGCAGCACGTCCGGGTCGACGACCTGTTTTGCCGGCAGCGCCTCGATCAGCTGCTCCGCCTCCTCGTAGCGCCCGAGCATGGTGAGCGTATTGATGCGCAGCATCTGGGCGCTCAGCTTTTCGCGCACATCGGTGCATTCGCGTTCCCCCTGCTCGAACAGCTGGAGGCACCGCGCGCTGATCTCCTCTGCCGTTTGCCCGGTATCATCCGCCTGAAGAAGGGCGGAGGCGAGGTAATGATAATACAGGCCGCCCGCGACCAGCTTGAACGCGCCGCTTGTGGGGTATTCGCGCAGCACTTCCTCGAGTGCATCCCGGCCCGCAGCAAAGCCCTGGCCGTCGAATATTTCCCGCAGATGCGCTGTGATTTTTTTGAGTTCTTCGTCGGTCGGCGCGGCGCGGAAGCCGAGCAGCGCGTCCACGGTCAGGCCCAGCGCCCGGGCGAGCGGGGAAAGCAGCGTGATATCCGGATAGCTGGCATTTGTCTCCCATTTGCTGACCGCGGCGGCAGACACGCCGAGCAGATCGGCGAGCGCCTCCTGCGTCAGGTTTTTCGCGCGCCGCGCCTGCGCGACGGTGGTTCCGATTTGCAGTGACATAGCATCCCATCCTTTATTTTGGTATGCAAAAGGCCTTTTGTGCCCTTATCATACCATGCCGTGCGCAGCCGCACAATGGAGGCAAAGTTTAACCAATGGTTGCAAAAATCAACTAATGGTTGATTTACAGCCGCAGCCCCTTTACATCCTTGATACGCGCAAGGATGATATGGGTTTTGACGCTCGTTGCCCCCTCCAGATAATCGATCTCCTCGCGGATGAACCGTTCGAGTTCATCCTGCGAGGCGGCGACCGCATGCACGTGCAGGCAGCAGGCCCCGCTCATGCGGTAGATCTGCGTCACGGTGTCGCTTTGGTACAGCCGGTCGATCACAGCGTTCAGCGCAGCGGGCACGGTCTCGATCTCGAAATAGCAGGAGACCGCGCCGCTGATCTTCTGTGGATTGATGATAGTGGTGTATTCCTCAATGATACCCTTCTTTTCCAGCGCGTCGATCCGGCTTTTGACCGCGACGCGCGACAGGCCGACCAGCTCCCCGATCTCGGAATAGGAATAGCGGGCGTTCCGGGTCAGCAGTTTGAGGATCTTCTGATCCAGTTCATCCAGACAGTCCAGATACATAGGGGTTCTCCTTCCGCTGAAGTAAGTTGATATGATTTCATTATATCACAACGGTAAGCACAATAGGAAATATAATATTGACGTTTTAGAAATATATTGATACTATATAATTGCATTAAGAAGGAAAATTATTTCGAAAAGAAGGAATAACGAGTGAAAGGCGATTTGACAGAGGGCAGCATCACCGGGAGGCTGCTGTGGTTTGCCTTGCCGTTGATGGCGGGCAACCTGTTACAGCAATTATATAATGTAGCGGATACGCTGATCGTGGGGCGCTTCCTCGGCGCAGATGCGCTGGCGGCAGTCGGGTCGGCATACTCCCTGATGACCTTCCTGACCTCGATCCTGCTCGGCCTGTGCATGGGCAGCAGCGCTTATTTTTCCATCCAGTTCGGCCGGCGGGACGATGAGCGGATGAAAAACGGCTTCTTCCTGTCCTTTGTGCTGATCGGCGCAGTGGCGCTCGCGCTGACAGCGGCATCCTTCGTCCTTCTGGACTGGATCATCCGCGCATTGCAGGCGCCGACGGAGGTTGCCCCGCTGATGCATGACTATCTGTTTTACATCTTTTTCGGCATCATCGCCACGTTCCTGTATAATTTTTTCGCCAACCTGCTGCGCTCGGTCGGCAATTCGGTCACGCCGCTGATATTCCTCGGCATATCGGCGGTGCTCAACATCGTGCTCGACCTGGTGTTCGTGCTGGTATTTCGCTGGGGTGTGGCGGGCGCAGCGGTTGCAACCGTGATCGCGCAGTATGTCTCGGGCGTAGGGCTCATGCTGTACTATCTGCTTCGCTTCCCGGCGCTGCGGGTCGCGCGGCAGCATATACGGTGGGATGGCCGGGCGGTATGTGAGATTGCAGGTTTGTCTGTGCTGACCTGCGTGCAGCAGTCGGTGATGAATCTCGGCATCCTGATGGTGCAGGGGCTGGTCAACAGCTTCGGTACAGCGGTCATGGCGGCATTTGCAGCGGCAGTCAAGATCGACTCGTTCGCCTATATGCCGGTGCAGGACTTCGGCAACGCATTTTCCACCTTTATTGCGCAGAATTACGGCGCAGGCAAAGCCGACCGCATCCGCCGTGGCATCCGGAGCGCGGCGGTGTGTGCGGTCGTGTTTTGCATCGCGGTCGGACTGGCGGTGTGCGTGTTTGCCGCGCCGCTCATGGGGCTGTTCGTCCAGCCGGAGGAGACCGGGATCATCGCGATCGGTGTGGGCTACCTGCGCATCGAGGCCGCCTGCTATACGGGGATCGGCCTGCTGTTCCTGCTGTACGGGCTGTACCGCGCGGTGAACCGGCCGGGCATGTCGGTGGTGCTGACTGTGATATCGCTGGGTACGCGTGTGCTGCTGGCGCACCTGTTGAGCGCCGTGCCTGCCATCGGCGTAACCGGCATCTGGGTATCCGTCCCGATCGGCTGGGCGCTGGCGGATCTTACAGGCGCGCTGTATTACCGGAAAAAGCGGCGCAAGCTGCTGCCGGAATCCCAATAAGACACACCCCGCGAGCCGCAGGGCACGCGGGGTGTCTGTGTATGGAGTTACCGTACGCCGGTCAGGTCTTTGATACACTCCCCGGCGAGGATCATGCCCGCCACCGGCGGCACAAAGGATACACTGCCCGGGACAGAGCGGCCTGCCGTGCCCTTCTGCTCGTCCGAGGGCAGGGGCGTGCGCGGCTCCTCCTTCGAGTAGACGACCTTGAGGCGCCGGATGCGGCGCTTTTTGCACTCCAGCCGGATGACGCGCGCGAGCGGGCAGACCGAGGTCTTGTAGATATCCGCCACCTCGAAGCGCGTGGGATCGAGCTTGTTGCCCGTGCCCATCGAGCAGATGAGCGGCACGCCCAGCCGGTCGCATTCGCTGATCAGGTGCAGCTTGGCGGTCACGGTGTCGATCGCGTCGATCACGTAGTCGAACTGCGACAGGTCAAGCGAGGCATCCGGTGTGTAAAACATCTGGAGCGGATGCACGGTGCAGCGCGGGTTGATGTCCGCGATACGGCTGCGCATCACCTCGACCTTGGGCTGCCCGGTGGTGGAGGCGAGCGCGATCAGCTGGCGGTTGCGGTTGGTGAGCGCCACTTTGTCGTTGTCGACCAGTGTCAGTTCGCCCACGCCCGCGCGGGCGAGCGCCTCACAGGCGAACGAGCCGACCCCGCCCACACCGAATACGGCAACATGCGATGCGGCGAGCTTTTCTATGGTTTCTGCGCCGAGCAGCAGCTCTGCGCGGGAGAATTCATGCAGCATGGGATTACCTCGCAGAAAAGATGATGGGAACAGTATAACATGAAACGGGGATGCAGGACAAGCGCAGGTGACAATTTGGAAAAAACGGGAACAAACGCATGGACAGCGCGGTCTTATAGATAGTAAGATGGGGTCATAACAGGAATCGGCAGAGGAGGTGCCAAAGTGGCGGACAGGAAAAAACGCATCGGTATCATCGTTGGGATCGTGGTGGTCGTGCTGCTGTTATGCGCGCTTTACTGGCAGGTCAACCGGTTTAAGCTCGCGCCCTCGCTGTATGAGGATGCAGAGGTCATGCAGGGCGTGACCGTTCAGGTCGAGACCGACGAAGAAAGCAACAAAATCACCTATGTGCTGCAAAATCACACCACAGAAGAGGTGGATTACGATGGCATTCCTGCATTGGAGTACCGCGATGGACAGTCGTGGCAGGAGGTGCTGACCAAACTGGGAAACCGCCGGTTTGACGGGGGCAGAACGGCGATCGGCTATTTTATCGCGCCAATGGGTACGGTGAGCGGTGAAGTGGATCTGGAAAGCCTGCCGCGCCTGAAGGACGGCACCTACCGGCTGGTTTTCCCGGGCGTGTGGGAGAATGATCCCGTGATATGCAGCGAACCCTTTCAGTGGGGAACGCAGATCACAGAAAATACAACGGCGTAGTGATAAAAGAGCAAACACGCTGCGGTTGCCGAAGCCTGCCGTGAAACACCGAATCCGCTCATCGAGGACGGATTTGGTGAGGCTCCGGCCGACTGGGGCAGTCGGCCGGGTCGCACGGGCTGCAAAACAGTCCACCGGACTGTTTTGCTTCACGCCCTTTTGAGCCTTGTGTCCATTACCAAAAACAAAAGCCTGTCCGAAAGGACAGGCTTTTGTTTTTGGAGCGGCTGACGAGGCTCGAACTCGCTACCTCCACCTTGGCAAGGTGGC
>NBJMR02800__coassemble_1362_pt1 | contig 55891 bp, 54 predicted proteins | sample NBJMR02800__metabat2_high_PE_027 | metagenome-assembled genome bin NBJMR02800 | reverse complement strand
GGTACCGCGTTGCGGATCGCAAGCTCATCGCGCGTTAAGTAATCGGTCAGCGGCAGGTCGTTTTGGACGGCGCGGGCGTGCAGCCAGAAGGGGACCGACCCGGCAAGCGTCAGCGTCCCGGCAGGGATCGCATCCAATACCTCGGAAAGCGGGTGCGGCGCGTTGGAAAGCGGAGCGTTGAGCTGCCCGTCCCCGTGCTGGACGGGCAGCGGCAGGATAACCGCCTGTACGCCGCTGAAGCAGGCGCGCAGGTCGCCGTATGCGCTACAGTGCTCGACTGGGCGCCGGTCGAGCGCAAACGTGCGCACCGTGTGGCCGTCAGCCTGCAGCAGCGCCGCCAGATGCACCTGCCGGACGTCCCCGCCGACGACCGCAAGGGTCACGGATTTTGTCATAGGGAAAACCTCCTTTGTGCCATCCTATGCATTTCTGCATGCCGTGGTGCGGCCGGATACGGAAGGCCCCGCTTTGGATTTCCCAAAGCGGGGCCTGGTTTGAAACAGTGGTTATTCCGGCTTGCGGTCTCCTCCGAAGAAGAATACGGCCAGCACGCCCGGGCCGGTGTGCGAGCCGATTACTGTGCCGACATAGCGGATATCCGACTGGACACCGCCTTTCTGCAGCAGATCGGCAAGCTTCTGCGCATCCTCCGGGCAGTCGCCGTGCGAGATACGGACGATCTGGCTCTTGTCGCCGATCTCCCGCAGTGTGCGCTCAGCCAGCTGCGCAATGGCTTTCTGGCGGCCGCGGACTTTGCCGCATACATTGAGCTTGCCCTCGTTGTCCACCCAGATCATCGGCTTGATGCCGAGCAGCCCGCCTACAACGGCAGAGGTTTTGCTCAGACGGCCGCCGCGGTGCAGATGGCCGAGGTCGTCCACTGTAACCAGATGGATCACATGCAGGCGCATTTCTTCGATGGCCGCCGCCGTCACCTCTGCGGAGCAGCCGCTGTCGCGCATCGCGCGCGCCTTGTCGACAAGAAGGTATTCGCCTCCTGTGGCGGACAGGGAGTCTACGCAAAAGATTTTGCGGTCGGGGTAGAGCGGCGCAAGCTCGTCACGCGCGATGCAGCCGGCGTGGAACGTGCCGGACAGGCCGGAGGAAAAACCGACGTACAGGATATCCTGCCCGGCATCCAGTGCGGAGTGAAACAGCTGCAGGAATGTATCCAGTTTGGCCTGTGCGGTCGAAGCCTGCTTGCCCTCCCGCAAGAGGTCATAAAACGCATGGAAGGAAAGTGTCTGGCCGCAGTCCTCCTCAATCGTACGGTTGTCAATGGTAAAAGAGAGCGGTACAAACCGGATGTCGTGCGCGGTAAAGTACGCAGCGTTCTCATCGATGGTGGAATCGGTGATCAGGGCAAACGGGTGATGCATAAGCGTTCTCCTTCGAAATAGTCAGCTGGTGATTTCCATGGTGGTGTCGCACGAGCCGGTCAGCGAGTGCGCCGGACCATGCGGGAGGATCTCGTAAGTATTCTCGCACCCGACAAGACCGATGCCGTCCAGCGCGATCTTGGGTTCGACGGCGATTGTCATACCCGCCTCGAGCGGTGCGGAAAAGCCCTTGGCGAGCACCGGGGTCTCGTCCATGGTCAGGCCGATCGAGTGGCCAAGGAATTTGCAGGCGTTCATAAAGCCGCTGCGGAAGGCGGGATCGACGCAGGCGAGAATTTTCTCATAGATTTCTGCCGGGACTGCGCCGGGCTGCAGCATGCAGGCGATTTCGTTCTCCAGGAATACACACTGCTCGCGGGCTGCACGGATGAGCGCGCCCTGCGGATGTTTTGCCAGCTCTCCAAAATAGAAGGTGATCGTCTTATCGGTATGATATCCGGCATAGCCGCAGGGGATGTCGAGCAGTACGATATCGCCCTCATGCAGGCAGCGCTCGGACGAGCCGATCGATTTCATGGCAATACAGGTGCCGACATTGCCGGAGGGGCTGTCCAGTGCGCTGGCGCGCAGACTGTTTTCGCTAAAGCTGGCAATGCCGAGAACATCCTCGGCGGCAGGCTGGTTGTAACGCGAAATGCCCATGGCGCCGCGGTCGAGCATGAAGGTACAGATTTCGCTGCACAGCCGTGCTTCGCTGACCCCGTGACGCAGCAGCGCCGGAGCGACTTCTTCAATCACGGTCTGGTGCAGCTTGCCCGCGCGGCGCATGCAGGAAAGCTCGTATTCGCTTTTGACTGCACGCAGGCCGGAGAGCACATCGTCTGCCGCCTGCGGCGCAAACGGCAGGTGCTTTTGCAGCAGGGTGAGCTTTTGCAGCGTCATAGTACGCGCGGCAACGTGGACGGCAGGCGGGATGTCGGGGAACGCCTCCCGGATGGTGCGGAAGCTTCCCATCGGGCGGATATCCGGGAACAGGGATTCCTTCACCGCACAGTCGAAGGAATGCCGCACAAACAGAACGGCCTGCCCGGGGGTGATGACGAGCGCACCTTCCTGCATGGTGCCGGTGAAATAATACAGATCGATCTTATTGTCCAGCAGCAGCATGGACCAGTCGGGATACCGCCGCGACATGGCGCAGCGAAGCCGGTCGATGCGGGCCGACAGTTCGTCGGCCGGAACAGGCGTATGGGGCATAATATCGTTTCCTCCAATCCGTAGTTTTGCATTTTTCTCTTATTTTATCACAGAATTTAAAACAGGGCAATGCGTTCACATTGACTTTTACCAGCTGGTGCGATATCATGATATATGTGAGAGAATCCGCAGAAAGGAGTCGACTATGCGCAGACTTTTTGGCCGCCTGCTTGCTGACCGCCGTGTTGTCGGCGGCTTCTTCCTGGTTGTGCAGCTGGTGGCAGTGATGTACGGCCTTGGATGGATCAGCGATTACTGGAGCTGGCTGCCGTATTTCCTGAACGTACTCAGCTTTACCATTGTGATCTGGCTGGTGCGTAAATATGACAATCCGACCTATAAAATCGCCTGGATCATTATTATTCTGGTGCTGCCCCTGTTTGGCGGCCTGTTTTATCTGCTGTGGGGCAATACGCCGTTCAACCGCGCGCGCACGCAGCATAAATATGAGCCTACCCCACAGAAGTTTGACGATTACATGCGTACCCCGGCTACGGAGGAACTGGCGAAGCAGTATCCGCGCCATGCTGCGCGCGCCCGGTATATCAATGCCCTCAATGGCATGCCGGCGTGGACCAATACGGAGACCCGGTATTTCCGCGTGGGCGAAGAGATGTTTGCCTCTATGTGCGAAGAACTGCGGCAAGCGCAGAAATTTATCTTTTTTGAATACTTCATCATCGAAGAAGGTGTGATGTGGAACACAATCCTTGAAATTTTGAAGAGGAAAGTGCGAGAGGGCGTAGATGTGCGCGTGATCTACGACGACGTTGGCTCGATTGCGACCCTGCCCACCAATTATGACCGCTTTCTCGCGTCTCTCGGCATACGTGCGGTGCGTTTTAACCGCTTTGTACCAACGCTCAATACCTATCTCAATTACCGGAACCACCGCAAGATGATGATTATTGACGGTAATGTAGGATATATGGGCGGTATCAATCTGGCAGATGAGTATATTAACAAAAAGGTGCGCTTCGGTCATTGGAAGGATACCGGCATCATGCTCCGGGGGGACGGAACGGCCAATATGACATCGCTCTTCCTGCAGATGTGGGAGTATGTGACAGGCGAGCCGGTGCCGCCGCTGGATCCATACCTGCCTATGGTCAAGCCGCCGGCAGACGGGTATGTACAGTCTTTTGCGGATTCCCCGCTGGACGATATCAATATTGGTGAATCCACTTATCTTCAGATCATCCATAATGCGAAGGATTATGTTTATATTACAACGCCTTATCTGGTCCTGGATAATGAGATGATCACCGCGCTGACGATTGCAGCGCAATCCGGTGTGGATGTGCGTATCCTGACCCCAGGTATACCGGACAAAAAGCTGGTTTACATGATTACACGTTCCTATTACCAGCAGCTGCACCGTGCAGGCGTGAAGATTTACGAGTACCGGCCCGGCTTCCTGCATGCGAAAAGTATTGTTTCCGATGATGATACCGCGGTCGTCGGAACAATCAATATGGACTTCCGTTCCTTCTTTCTGCATTTTGAATGTGCGACCTGTTTCTATAACAGCTCGGTCGTCGGTGCAGTCAAGCAGGATATTCTGGAGACCATCAATGTCAGCCGTAAGATAGATGATGTCTGGCTGCATAAGGTGCCGTGGCTGCGGTCGATCGCTGCAAGCGTACTGCGCCTGTTTGCTCCGCTGCTGTAAAAAAAGAAATGCGTCCTGCGTGGCATAAAATGCTGTGCGTGCGGCAGGCCGGTTCTGTCACGGCAGTGTGATCAATGCATCATCGATAATAAAAAAGCGTTCTGCATGGTAATCATGCAGAACGCTTTTTACTGTATCAGAAACATCAGCAGATAGGCAAGACATGCGGCGATTGCCGCCCAGACCAGACCGGTAAACAGCACGCAGAGCACATAAAGCAGCGGAAAACGCGCATGGCGCAGGCTGCGGCCGAGCTCGTTCGGCTCGCCAAGTGACTGGAGCGCCAGATCAACCGCCTTGTCCCAATCCATCCCGCGTTCATGGTGCAGGTATTCGGCGCGGGAGAGAATATGGTCGGCCAGCTCGCGGCGGACCCGTGTCCGGTAAGGAGGCCAGTACAGGTGCAGGCAGACCTGGTCGAGAAAGCAGTTGATACGGTCATCCGAGGACACAGGCTTCACCTCCGACCACCTTGCCGAACTGCTTGCAGAACGCTGCCCACTCTTTGCGGCAGCGCGCAAGGGTTTTAACCCCCTGCCGCGTCAGTTGGTAATACCGGCGTCTCCGGCCAGCGTCGGATGCCTGTTCATACGAGCGGATCTCCCCCTGTGCCTCCAGGCTGTGCAGAATGGGATACAGCGTGCCCTCTTTCATGGAAAAGGTCTGATCTGAGCGGCATTCCAGTTCACGGATGATCTGATAGCCGTATTTATCTCCGCCCTCCAGCATGGCCAGCACGAGCATGGTGTTGCTGGCGGGGAAGGGAGTTTCGCTTTTTCTGCGGGACATATTGCACACCTCCGGATACCTCGGCATTCGATGTATTCTTAGTATAGACCGGGTTATATGGAATGTCAAATGCAGATTATGCAGAAAAAGCTTGCGGTTTGGCGGTATATGAGTTATGATAGACAGGAATTTTGGTTTTTGGAGGATGAAGTTATTGTTTGCTGATCTGTTCCAGTGGCTGCTTGGTGCGGGGCGTGAGCTGGCTGTCGTGATCATCTCCATGGTGCCGCTGGTAGAGCTGCGCGGCGCGGTGCCGCTGGGAGCGGCGATTGGAATGCCCGCCACTACATTGGTTCCATTGGCGATCTTGGGAAATATGATCCCAATACCATTTCTTCTGTTTTTTGGAGAAAAGGCGCTGGATTGGGTGTGTACGCTGCGCCCCTTCACTAAATTCGCCACCGCTTACAAGAACAAGCTGCTTGCCAAAACCGATCAGGTGACCAAATATGCGCGCATCGGCCTGCTGCTGTTCGTGGCAATCCCTGTGCCGGGAACCGGTGCATGGTCGGGAGCATTGATCGCAACGATCCTTAAAATGCCCAAGGTGAAGGCGCTCATGTCCATACTGGGCGGCGTGATCATTGCAGGTTTCATTATGCTGGCTGCATCGAACGGCGTACTGGGGGTTGTGAGCATGTTTTAAAAAAAGAGACGGAATATATTCCGTCTCTTTTCTTTTGGCCTTATCGCATCCAGGCTTTGACTGCTTTGAGCGGCACATCCATCCGTTCCGCTGCTTCTTCGGGTGACAGGCCGGCTTCGAGATACCGGCGGCAGACCGCTTTCATATTTTCTCCCACCTCAATGATATGGTGGTCGGGATCATAGAAACGGACAACACGCTGTCCCCATGCGTGCGTCATCACCGGATGCACGTATTCGAGCGCCGGGATCGTACCGAGCTTCTCGGAAAAAGCGTCGAAATCATCTTCCTCAAAATAAATCTCCGCATCATTGGCACAATAAGATATTGGTTTTCCGGTGAACTGCTTCCAGCTTTCCTCGGTCTGCAGCGACAGGCCGCCTGTCAGCACAGCATTGGCACCCAAATCCGCAATGGTGCGCAGCCCCAGAACCTTGCGGTAAAATTCTTTGGAGCACTCGATATCCTTTACAACAAGCAAAGGGTTCTTCATTTTCATATGGCAGGTACCTCCGTAACCGGACACGAGATCCGATGGTTTTTCAAGAACAGTTCAGATGCGGCAGGAGGCCAGCAGCTCATTTTTACAGTTCCAAAGCTTGAGTGACAGGTCGACATAGTAGGTCTGCGGATTTTCAAAGCGCTTGACCTGCTCCCACAGCGTGTCCAGCTCGGCCAGACAGTAATTGCGGATCTCGTTGATATCCGGGCTTTCGTATACGCATTCCCCCGCCTTAAATAGCTGCACACGCAGCGGGCGAACGGTAAAGTCGGAAACGATTTTCTGCTTCCAAGTATGGATAGGGTGGAACAGCACATAAGGCAGCGAGGGATCAATCTCTTCATCATGTACTGTGAGCACGTCGCCCAGCGCCTTACCTGTTTTGTTATCGATCAGGCGGTAGACCTGTTTAAAGTGCGGCGTAGTGATTTTTTCTACGTTTTCCGACACCTTGATTTTGGGAACGATCTCGCCGTCCTCATTTTCAACCGCTGCGAGCTTGTATACGCCGCCGAACACAGGCTCGGACTTTGAGGTGATCAGACACTCGCCGATGCCAAAGGAATCGATCCGCGCACCCTGCACCAGCAGTTCGCGCACCAGATACTCGTCCAGCGAGTTGGAGGCCATGATCTGCATGTCCGGGAACCCGGCCTCATCCAGCATCTTGCGCGCCTCGATGGAAAGATAAGCGATATCACCCGAGTCCACGCGGATGCCGCGCGGGCGGATGCCCTTCTCTGCGACCATCTCGCGCGCTACGCGGATCGCGTTAGGCACGCCGCTCTTGAGCACGTTGTATGTGTCGACCAGGAACACGCAGTTGTCCGGATAGATGTCTGCATACGCCTTGAACGCTTCGTATTCGCTGTCGAACATCTGCACCCAGGAGTGCGCCATCGTGCCGCCCGCGGGGATTTTATAGTCGCGGTCAGCCAGCACGCAGGCTGTACCCTGGCAGCCGCCGATATAGGCTGCGCGCGCTCCGTAGATCGCGCCGTCATATCCCTGCGCACGGCGCGAGCCGAACTCGAGCACTGTGCGGCCCTGCGCCGCGCGGGTGATGCGGCTGGCCTTGGTGGCGATCAGCGTCTGGTGGTTGATGGTGAGCAGCACCATGGTCTCCACGAACTGCGCCTGGATCATCGGCCCGGCGACAGTCACCAGCGGCTCGCCGGGGAACACGGGCGTGCCTTCAGGCACGGCCCATACGTCGCATTCGAACTTGAAATGGCGCAGGTAGTCGAGGAATGCCTCGGAAAAGCAGCCGCGGCCGCGCAGGTAGGCAATATCCTCCTCGGTGAAATGCAGGTTTTTAAAATAGTCGATCAACTGCTCGACGCCTGCCATGATCGCGTAGCCGCCGCCATCCGGCACGCGGCGGAAGAACATATCGAAATACGCGCGGCGGTTCGCTATCCCTTTTTCGAAATAGCCGTGCGCCATCGTGAATTCGTAAAAGTCGGTCAGCATTGTCAGGTTTTTTTCGGTCATGCGGAATTACGCCCCTTTGCGCCCTCTGTATTGTGCGCTTTTATTCATCCTCTGCATCTGTCTTGACACAGTGCATTTATACATATAATAGTACGGCCTTCAGCAAAGTGCAAGTATTTCTTTAGAAAATCGCTGGAAAAGAAAATACATAAAATGAATAAATATACGAATAGTAAAATAATTATAAATTTTTCTTGCCAAACACAGGGAGAGGGAGTATAATGAACAAGTCATGAAAACGACGATCATGGAGGTTGCAAGTTATGGAAAAGAAATATAACAAGGTAGTTCTGGCTTATTCGGGCGGTTTGGATACTTCGGTGCTCATCCCGTGGCTGAAAGAGCATTATGGCTGCGAGGTTATTGCGGTATCAGGCAACGTCGGCCAGGGCACGGAGCTGGACGGCCTTGAAGAAAAGGCACTCAAGACCGGCGCATCCAAGCTGTACATCGAGGATCTGACAAAAGAGTTCGTGGACGACTACATCATCCCGACCATGAAGGCGGGAGCAACCTATGAGCAGTACCTGCTCGGCACCTCGTTTGCGCGCCCGATCATTGCAAAACGCATTGTTGAGATCGCGCTCAAGGAAGGCGCGGACGCAATCTGCCACGGCTGCACCGGCAAGGGCAACGACCAGGTGCGCTTTGAGCTGGCGATCCATGCGTTCGCCCCGCAGATGGATATCATTGCCCCGTGGCGCTTCTGGGAACTCAACTCCCGCGAGAAGGAGATCGCCTACGCGGAGGCGCACAACATCCCGCTCAAGATCAACAAGGAGACCAACTACTCCAAGGATAAGAACCTGTGGCACCTGAGCCACGAGGGACTCGACCTCGAGTTGCCCTCCAACGAGGCGCCGATCAACCGTCCGGGCTTCCTCGAGCTGGGCGTTTCCCCGGAAATGGCGCCTGACAAGCCGACCTATGTCACCATCCACTTTGAAAAGGGCGTCCCGACCGCAGTGGACGGCGAGGAGATGGACTCGGTCGCACTCATCGAGAAGCTCAACAAGCTCGGCGGCGAGAACGGCATCGGCATTCTCGATATCGTCGAGAACCGTCTGGTCGGCATGAAGAGCCGCGGCGTATATGAGACCCCGGGCGGCGCTGTGCTGTATGCGGCGCACCAGAAGCTTGAGGAGATCACGCTCGACAAGGAGACCGCGCACTACAAGGCGCAGGTCGCGCTTAAGTTCGGCGAGATCGTCTACAACGGCCAGTGGTACACCCCGCTGCGCAAGGCGCTCTCCGCGTTTGTCGATTCCACGCAGGAGACCGTCACCGGCGACGTCAAGCTCAAGCTCTACAAGGGCAACATCATCCCGGCGTCCGTCACCTCGCCGTACAGCCTGTACTCCGAGGATATGGCGACCTTTAACGAGGACGACTGCTATGATCAGGCGGATTCCGCGGGCTTCATCAACCTGTTCGGCCTGCCGCTCAAGGTGCGCGCGCTGAACGACCAGATGCTGTTCGAAAAGACCGGCAAGCACTTCCCGTCGGTCGACAAGTAAAGAAGCACCCTTGTGCAGGGCGCGACGCTCTCGGCGCGCTGAGACGTTGCGCCCTGCGATGATATGAGAGGTAATTATTATGGCAAAACTCTGGGCAGGGCGTTTCCAGAAGGAAACCGACCTGGTGGTAAACGATTTCAACTCGTCCATCCTGTTTGACTGCCGTTTATATAAGGAAGATATCACCGGCTCGATTGCGCACGCGACCATGCTGGGCAAGCAGGGCATCATCGAAGAGCACGAGGCGGAAAAAATCGTCGAAGGGCTGAAGGGCATCCTCAAGGACATTGAGGACGGCAAGGTGGAGTTCTCGCTCGACTACGAGGACATCCACATGAATATCGAGCAGCTGCTGACCGAGCGCATTGGCGACACGGGCAAGCGCCTGCACACCGGCCGTTCGAGAAACGACCAGGTCGCGCTCGACATGCGCATGTATGTCAAGAGCGAGATCCGCGAGATCATCTCGATGATCTGCACCTTTATGAAGGCGCTCACCAAAAAGAGCCGCGAAAACCTGGATGCGGTCATGCCGGGCTACACGCATTTGCAGCGCGCGCAGCCGACCACGTTCGCGCATTACATGATGGCGTATGCCAACATGCTTAAACGCGATATCACCCGCCTGCAGGACTGCTACGAGCGCATGGACGAAATGCCGCTCGGCTCGGGCGCGCTGGCGTCGACCACCTATCCGATCGACCGTGAGTTTGTCCGCCAGCAGCTGGGCTTCGACCGCCTGACCGACAACTCGCTTGACGGCGTGTCCGACCGCGACTACTGCGTCGAGCTGCTCTCCGCGCTGTCCATCCTGATGATGCACCTGTCCCGCCTGTCCGAGGAGATCATCTCCTGGTGCTCATGGGAGTTCAAGTTTGTCGAGCTGGATGACGCATATTCGACCGGCTCGTCCATCATGCCGCAGAAAAAGAACCCGGATGTGTGCGAGCTGATCCGCGGCAAGACCGGCCGCGTCTACGGCGCACTGACCACCATGCTGACCGTGCTCAAGGGTCTGCCGCTGGCATACAACAAGGATATGCAGGAGGACAAAGAGGCAGTATTCGGCGCGATCGATACGGTCAAGCAGTGCCTCGAGGTGTTCACGCCCATGTTCTCCACCATGACCCTGCGCCGCGATAACATGCGCAAGGCAGCATCCACCGGCTTCATCAACGCGACCGACTGTGCGGACTACCTGACCAAAAAGGGCATGCCGTTCCGTGACGCGTACAAGACGGTCGGCCGTCTGGTCAACCAGTGCATCAAGGCGGACGAAACGCTCGAAACCATGACCATGCGCGACTTTGCTGCCATTTCCGATAAGTTCGGCGACGATGTTTACGATGCGCTTGACCTGCGCAACTGCGTCAGCGAACGCAAGGTGATCGGCGGCCCGGCGCCGCAGGAGGTCACCCGCCAGATCGACAAGATCGAGAAGTTTATTGCCGATGTGGAGGATGAGGGGCTGTAACCGGACAGCATAAGGATTTACCACAAAGGAAGAGACACATGAAACCAAAGGTTTATATCGACGGCAAGGAAGGTACGACCGGACTTCAGATCTATGAACGTCTGGGCGGCCGGGACGACCTCGAACTGCTGCTGATCGACGAGGACAAGCGCAAGGACACAGAGGAGCGCCGTAGGTTCTTAAACGCGGCGGACATTGTGTTCCTGTGCCTGCCGGACGCGGCGGCCAAAGAGGCGGTCGGCCTGATCGAGAACAAAAATACCCGCGTGATCGACGCCTCGACCGCGCACCGCACTGATCCGGACTGGGATTACGGCTTTGCTGAACTGTCCAAGGCACACCGCGCAGCGATCCAGGGCTCAAAGCGGGTGGCCAACCCAGGCTGTCACGCGAGCGGCTTTATTTCCTCGGTGTATCCGCTGGTCGCGCAGGACATTGTGCCTGCAGACTTCGCGTTCACCTGCTCGTCGCTGACGGGATACTCGGGCGGCGGTAAAAAGATGATCGCGGAATACGAGGACGAAAAACGCGACCCGCGCCACGATTCCGAGCGTATTTACGGCCTGAACCTGCGCCACAAGCACCTGCCCGAGATGAAGTACGTCTGCGGGCTGATGCAGCCGCCGGTGTTCGTCCCGATCGTGGGCGACTTTTACAAGGGCATGGCGACCACGGTCATGCTGCCGGGCGTGGATGCGCACCGCGTGCATGAGGCGCTTATGAAGCACTATGAGGGGCAGAAGCTGGTTTCCGTTGCGCCGTTCGGCGGCGAGGAGCCGGTGATCTATGCGAATACGCTCGCAGGGCATGACAGCCTCAGGCTGATCGTGTGCGGGCACGGGGAACAGGCGATCGTCACCGCGCTGTTCGACAACCTCGGCAAGGGCGCGTCGGGCGCGGCCGTACAGAATATGAATATCATGCTCGGCATGGACGAGACCGCCGGGCTGACGCTCTGAGCAACAGAAACGGGAGGGCAGCCCCCTCCGGACGATAGGGGAGGAACCTATGAAGATCATCGACGGCGGCGTGTGCGCCGCACAGGGATTTACCGCGGGCAGCATCCGCAGCGGCATCAAGGAAAGCCGCGCGAATGACGATACCGCTATCATTTTCAGCGCGTGCGAGTGTACCGCTGCGGCGACCTATACCATGAACCGCGTCAAGGCCGCGCCGCTCTATGTCACGATGGAGCATCTGGAAAACGGCGTGGCGCGCGCAATCGTGGCCAACGCAGGCAATGCCAACGCCTGCGCGCCGGACGGCATGGAGAACGCCCGCCGCATGGCCAAGGCGGCGGCAAAGGTGCTCGGCGTGGACGAGGACGACGTGGTCGTCGCCTCGACCGGCGTGATCGGCCAGCGCCTGCCGGTCGAGTGCATCGAGCAGCACCTGCCCGGGATCCAGCTGACGGATAACGGCTCGGAAAAAGCCAACCTCGCCATTATGACGACGGATACGAAAACAAAAACCGCGGCGGTCGAGTTCACCATCGGCGGCAAGGTGTGCCGCATCGGCGGCATCTGCAAGGGCAGCGGCATGATCCATCCGAACATGGGTACCATGCTGTCCTTCCTGACGACTGACTGCGCGATCACGCACGAGATGCTGACCGAGGCGCTGCAGGAAAACGTCCGCAAGACATATAACCGCGTCACGGTGGACGGCGACACCTCGACCAACGACATGTGCGTCGTGCTGGCCAACGGCATGGCGGGAAACGAGCTGATCGAGTGGCGGGACGAGGAGTATCAGGCGTTCTGCAAGGCGCTGAACGAGGTCAACACCCGTCTGGCACGCCAGATCGCAGCGGACGGCGAGGGCGCGACCAAGCTCGTGACCTGCACGGTCAGGAACTCCCGCTCCGAGGAGGCAGCCGAGCGTCTGGCCAAGGCGGTCGTCGGCTCCAACCTGGTCAAGGCGGCCATGTTCGGCGCAGACGCCAACTGGGGCCGCGTGCTGTGCGCGATGGGCTACTCCAAGGCGCCGTTCCGTCCGGAGTATGTCACGGTCGCGTTTTCGTCCGCGGCGGGCAGCGTGACCGTGTGCGAAAAGGGCGCGGCGCTCGATTTTGACGAGGATCTCGCCAAAAAGGTGCTCAGCGAAAACGAGGTCACGATTGCCGTAGATGTGAATGAGGGTACGGACTGCGCGACTGCGTGGGGCTGCGACCTGACATATGATTATGTCAAGATCAACGGCGACTACCGGACCTGAGCTGCGTCTGCACCGCTCATGCTGCGTTGCAGTCTCCTTTGCGTACCCTGGTACGCGGCAGTCGGCTGCGCCTTGCCTGACCGGCACATACTTGCTCAGGGCAACTCCGGCACAGGGTCAACTCATTTTAAGCTAAAGGACGAATGGTATGGATACACAACTGGATGCAGAGCTGAAAGCTAAAATACTGGTCGAAGCCCTGCCGTACATTCAGAAATATTACGGGCAGACGGTCGTCGTCAAGTACGGCGGCAACGCCATGATCAACGAGGAGCTCAAGGACGCGGTCATCCATGATCTGGTGCTGCTTAATCTGGTCGGCATCAAGGTTGTCGTGGTGCACGGCGGCGGGCCGGAAATCTCGGAAATGCTCAAAAAGATCGGCAAGGAGTCCCGCTTTGTCAACGGCCTGCGCTATACCGACCGCGAGACCATGGATATCGTGCAGATGGTGCTGTGCGGCAAGGTCAACAAGGATCTTGTCACCCTGCTGGAAAAGGCGGGCGGCCGCGGCATCGGCCTGGGCGGCATGGACGGCGGCATGTTCCAGGCCAAGCGCCTGACCGACCGCACGGGCACAGACTATGGTTACGTAGGCGATATTGTGGACGTCGATCCATCCCCGGTCATCGACGTGCTCGAACAGGGGTATATCCCGGTCGTCTCGACCGTCGCGCAGGGTATTGACGACGAGACCAATTACAACATCAATGCGGATACCGCGGCGTGCAAGCTTGCGGTAGCGCTTAAAGCGAAAAAGCTCATCCTGCTGACCGACGTGCGCGGGCTGATGCTCGACCCGGACGACGAGACGACGCTCCTGACCAACCTCAAGGTTTCCGAGGTACCCAAGCTGATGCGCGACGGGGTCATCAAGGGCGGCATGATCCCCAAGGTGGACTGCTGTGTCGAAGCAGTGCGCAAGGGGGTGGAAGCGGCCAATATCCAGGACGGCCGCGTCAAGCACTCGATCCTGATCGAGCTGCTGTCTAAAGTCGGCGTCGGCACCATGTTCCAGTAAGAAAGAAGCGAAGAAAATGACCTATCAAGAACTCAAGGCCGAGGAAAACAAATATGTGATGAATACCTACGGCCGTTTTTCGATCGCGCTCGACCACGGCGAGGGCGCGACCGTATGGGATGTAGAGGGCAAAAAATACATCGACCTCGGCTCGGGCATTGGCGTCAACTGTCTGGGGTACAATAACCCGGTGATCGTGGATGCCATCACCAACCAGGCGCACAAGCTGATGCACGTTTCCAACCTGTTCACGACCGAGCCTATGGTGCAGGTGGCAAAGAAGCTGGTCGAAAAAACCCATCTGAACGGCAAGGTGTTTTTTGCCAACTCGGGCGCGGAGGCAAACGAGGGTGCGATCAAGCTCGCGCGTAAATACTCCTTTGATAAATACGGCGAGGGACGCTACAAGATCGTCACGCTCGTCAACTCCTTCCACGGGCGCACGGTGACCACGCTCAAGGCCACCGGGCAGGACCGGTTCCACAACTACTTTTTCCCGTTCACCGAGGGCTTCGGCTATGCAGTCGCAAACGATTTCGACTCGGTGCGCCGCAAGGCGGATGAAACGACCTGCGCGGTCATGATGGAGCTCATCCAGGGCGAGGGCGGCGTGCTGCCACTCGACCGGGAATTTGTTCAGCAGGTCGAGGCATACTGCCGCGAGAAGGATATCCTGCTCATCATTGACGAGGTGCAGACCGGCATCGGCCGCACGGGCAGCCTGTTCTGCTTCCAGCAGTACGGCATCCGCCCGGACGTCGTCACCATGGCCAAGGGGCTGGGCGGCGGTGTGCCGGTCGGCGCGGTGCTGGCGGCGGAAAGCTGCTCGAACGTGCTCACGCCTGGCACGCATGCGACCACCTTCGGCGGCACGCCGATCGTGTGCGCGGCCGCAAACGCGGTGCTGGACACGGTGGGGGACGGGCAGTTCCTCGAACAGGTGAAGGAAAAGGGCGAATACCTGAAAAACGGCATCCTGTCCATCGGCTCGCCGAACATCCTCGGCGTGCGCGGCATGGGCCTGATGCTGGCGATCATCGTGGAGGACGGCAAGCATGCCGCCTACGCGAACAAGCTGCTCGAAAAGGGCGTGATCGGGCTGACGGCAGGCAAAAACGCTGTCCGCCTGCTGCCGCCGCTGACCATTTCCAAGGAGGAGATGGACGAGGCGCTGACCATCATGAAAGAGGTGTTTTAAATGAAGCATTTACTCAAGCTGCTCGACTGCTCGACCGAGGAGATCATCGGCCTGCTCGATCTGGCCGACCAGCTCAAATACGAAAAGAAGCACAATATCTCGCACCGCCATCTGGAGGGCAAGAGCCTCGGCATGATCTTCCAGAAGTCGTCCACCCGCACCCGCGTTTCGTTCGAGACCGGCATGTACCAGCTGGGCGGCCAGGCGCTGTTCCTGTCCAACCGCGATCTGCAGATCGGCCGCGGCGAGCCGGTGCAGGATACTGCGCGCGTGCTCTCCCGCTATCTGGACGGCATCATGATCCGCACTTACGCGCAGAAGGAGGTTGAGGACCTCGCGGACTATGGTTCAGTGCCGGTCATCAACGGCCTGACCGATTTCTGCCATCCCTGCCAGGTGCTGGCTGACCTGATGACCATCCGTGAGAAGTTCGCAGTACTCGAGGGCCTTAAGATGTGCTACATCGGCGACGGCAACAACATGGCGAACTCGCTCATTGTCGGCGGCCTCAAAACCGGTATGAAGGTCTCGATCGCGACCCCCGAGGGCTACCGCCCGCACGCGGACGTGCTCGCTTTCGCAGAGGGCAACCCGGACTTCTTCCTGACCGACGACCCGATGAAGGCTGCAGAGAACGCGGATGTTGTCATCACGGACACCTGGGCTTCCATGGGCATGGAGGCCGAAAAGGAGGTCCGTATGAAGGCGTTCAAGGGCTATCAAGTGAACGACGAGCTGCTTGCCGCCGCCAAGCCGGGCTGCATGGTGCAGCACTGTCTGCCTGCGTACCGCGAGCAGGAGATCACGACCAAGGTGTTTGAGGCGCATGCAGACGAGATCTTCGAGGAAGCGGAAAACCGCCTGCACGCGCAGAAGGCCGTTATGGTCACCCTGATGGGTAATCAGGAGTAAAGCAGATCAGGGTAAGCAGCTGACAAGGGGATATGACGATGGATCGCTTTGAAAAAGTTTACAGTCAAGGCATAATTGACGTTACGGAGATCTGGGTCGATAAGGAAACCGGTGTACAGTATCTGTTCCATAGGAACGGCAACGCCGCGGGTCTGGCCCCGCTGCTGGACAAGGACGGGAAGCCGGTTGTAACCCCCTGATTTTCATGGATAACACGCAATGAAAAAGGCAGTCATCGAAAAGATGACTGCCTTTTGTGATTTGTCAGTGGTTTTGCGGCATTTGCCATGCAAAGTGGTCGCAATGAAGCAGATGTTCTGCTTTTTCGGAACAGGGGTTGTCCAGATATTCGCGATAGAGCGCCTGGACAGCTGCGTTTTCGTGCGAAAAACGCAGCTTGGCAGCCCGGTCCAGCTTGTAAAGAACAGTGCCGCGCGGTACTGCCTTTTCGCGGTCGCTGCCGTCTACCGGCTGGCCGCCGCCGCCCGCGCAGCCGCCCGGGCAGGCCATGATCTCGACAAATTCGTATTTGACCTCGCCGCGGCGGATTGCCTGCAGCAGGTGGCGCGCATTGGACAGGCCGCTGGCTACGGCGCAGTGTACCGGGGTCCCGGCAAGGTCAAAGGTAGCCTCGCGCCAGCCATGCACCCGGCCGTCCCCGCGCACCTCGCGGAATGCATCGGCAGGCGGGTTCTCGCCGGTTGTGAGGAAGTAGGCAGACCGCAGCGCAGCCTCCATCACACCGCCCGTTGCGCCGAAGATCACGCCGGCGCCTGTGCCGTCTCCCAGCGGGGTGTCGAACGGCGACTCCTCCAGATGGGGCACGTCGATATGCTCAGCGCGCGCCATGCGGGCAAATTCGCGCGTGGTGAGAACAAGGTCAACGTCGTTTCCAGCATCCGGCACGGATTGCATGCCGGGCAGTTCGCATTCGGCTTTCTTTGCCATACAGGGCATGATGGAGATGCTGAAAATATCCTTGGGGTCACAGCCCAGCCGCTGGGCGAGCCAGGTTTTCGCCACTGCGCCGAACATCTGCTGCGGCGACTTGGCAGTGGACAGACGGCCGGTCAGATCCGGATACTGGGATTTGAGGAACCGTACCCAGCCCGGGCAGCAGGAAGTGAACATGGGCAGGTCGGCAAGGTCGCCCGCCTGCAGGCGGTGCAGCAGTTCAGTGCCTTCCTCCATGATAGTCAGGTCGGCAGAAAAGGTCGTATCATATACGTAATCCGCGCCCATCTGGCGCAGTGCGGTCACAAGCTGCCCGACCGTTGCAGCGCCGCTGTCCATGCCGAATGCCTCGCCCCATGCAGTGCGTACGGCGGGCGCGATCTGGACAACGGTCACCTTGTCCGGTGCCGCCAGTGCGGAGAACGCCCTGGCGGTGTCGTCCCGCTCGCGCAGCGCGCCGGTAGGACAGTGGGTGATGCACTGGCCGCACAGAGAACAGTCGGACTCCTTGATGAAACGGTTGCCCGAAACGTCGATCGTGGTGCGCGAGCCTGAGCCGCTCACATCCCATACGGAGAGCGACTGTACCTTGTCGCATACCTGCACGCAGCGCATGCACTTGATGCACTTGTTGACATCGCGGTAGAGCGGGAAGGTGGTCGTCCAGGTCGCCTTTTTGCCCTGCGCAAGATCGGAGGGGTAGGGGATGTTCAGCACGCCCAGATCGTTTGCCACCTTCTGCAGCTGGCAGGTGCCCGAGCGGACACAGGTGGCGCATTTGTTGTCATGCTGGGACAGGATTAGCTCGACGTTGGTACGGCGCGCCTCGCGCACGCGTGGGGAATTGGTATGGATCACCATGCCTTCGCCGACCACATTGTTGCAGGAGGGCACCAGCTTGCCTTCCCCCTCGATCTCAACACAGCACACGCGGCACGCGGAGATTTCGTTGAGATCCTTCAGATAACACAGGTTGGGGATCTCGATCCCGGCCGAGGCGGCGGCCTCCATGATGGTCGTGCCTTCGGGCACAGAGACCGGCACATCGTTGATCATTACATTTACCATTTGGAAGACCGCCCTCCTTTGAAGATTCCGTAGCCGAAGTGGTCGCACCGCAGGCAGCGGGAGGTTTCCTGATGGGCCTCCTCCTCGGTCATGCCGCATTTGACCAGATCGAAGTTCTGCAGACATTCGTCCACCGGACGGTTGCGCAGTTCGACGCGGCCGCAGGCCGGGGAGTTGGTCAGGTGCGGCGCAGGGATGTCCACGTCAAACTCGATCAGATGATGGAAACCGAGGTGCGTGTCGATATTGGCGGCCGCAACCTTGCCCGCCGCGACCGCGCGGATGACGGTCGCCGGGCCGGTGACTGCGTCGCCGCCGGCAAATACATGCGGGGTGTTGGGGACAAAGGCGTCGGATTCCGCCTGGATCTTGCCGCGTACAACCGGTGTGACCTGCTCAAAGGGCTGGGAGTCGATCGACTGGCCGATCGCGACAATGACAATATCGCACGGGGTGCGAAGCGGTGGGGATGCGGCGTCCCGCGGGCGCGGGCGGCCGTCCGAACCGTAATCCCCGATGATCTGCGGCCGGGTCCACAGCGCGGCGACGCAGCCGTTTTCGTCCGCTTCCACATGGTCGGGGGCCTGCAGGGACAGGATCTGGCAGCCCTCGCTCTGCGCGTCCTCGATCTCCTCGTTCAGCGCGGTCATATCCTCGATACGGCGGCGGTATACACAGGTTACGGACTGCGCTCCCAGACGGATCGAGGTGCGGCTGGCGTCCATCGCGACGTTGCCGCCGCCGATCACGCATACGCGTTTGCCGCGGAAGTCCGGCACATGCCCCTCGCCGATATCGCGCAGCAGCTGTACGGCGGAGTATACGCCCTCGCTGTCCTCGCCTTCTATGCCGATCTTCTTGTCGTTGTGCGCACCGATGGCGATATAAACCGCGTCAAAGCGGTTTTCAAACTCGGAGAACGGGATGTCCTTGCCGATCGCAATGCCGGTATGTACCTCGATGCCGGTGGACAGGATGAATTCTATATCCGCGTCTAACTTTTCGGGAGGCAAACGGTAGTCCGGGATGCCGTAGCGCAGCATGCCGCCGAGCTTGGGGCGCTGGTCGTACACGACGACCTTGTGTCCCATCAGGGACAGGAAATAGGCGGCAGACAGGCCGCAGGGGCCGCCGCCGATCACGCCGACCGTTTTGCCGGTCGGCTCCGCGCAGGGCGGGGCGGTCCAGTCGGTCGCATGATCGCATGCGTACCGCTTGATGCCGCAGATGTTGACGGCGTCGTCCACCATGCGGCGGCGGCAGCGCGCTTCGCACGGATGCTCGCACACATAGCCGCATACGGTGGGGAAGGGATTGTCCTTACGGATCAGGCGCACCGCGTCATTATAGCGCCCGGCGCGCGCCAGCGCGATATAGCCCGGGATATCCACCCCGGCCGGGCAGAGCGCCACACAGGGCACGGGCTGGTTCAGGCCGAACAGGCAGCGGCCGTGCTCAACGTGCGAGATATAATCCTCGCGGAAACCCTGTACGCCCTGGAGCACCATGCGCGCGGCTTCGTAACCGATCGCACAGTCCGCCGTGTCCTGGATGACGCGCGCGGTTTTTTCGATCAGGTCGATTGTGTCAAGCGAGGCGGTCGAGTCCAACACATCCTCCAGCAAGGTGGTGAGCTGCCCCAGGCCGATGCGGCAGGGGACACATTTTCCACAGGTTTGCGCGTGGCATAGGCGCAAAAAAGACAACGCCATATCAACCGGGCAAAGGCCCGGCGGGCTGGCGCTGATGCGGTGTTCGACGTCACGGTACAGGCTTTCAACAACTTTTTGTGCCCGTCCCGGCGTCTCGATGGACAAGCGGCTCAAGGGGAGACCCTCCTTTAATAAACAGATTATTATAATAATAATACAAATTGGATGAAAGGTCAATTATTATTCGTGTAAATACGATACTATTACAGCATATTTCACAAAAATGGTGGAATATATCCATGGATTGAGACGGTGTGGGATCCGGTCCCTAGGTGCTTTGGAAAGCAGGAAACGAAAAAAATCCGCCGTTCTTAAGAACGACGGATTTTGGTCCGAGTGACAGGACTTGAACCTGCGGCCTCTTGACCCCCAGTCAAGCACGCTACCAGCTGCGCTACACCCGGATAAATATGGATCCTGCAAAACCAAACCGGATGGGCATTTGCAGGGGATTGTCTAGGAAATCCTCACTTTACCATGCAGTAAAGTGAGGATTCGTGGTGGACCTGAAGAGATTCGAACTCTCGACCTCTCGGATGCGAACCGAACGCTCTCCCAACTGAGCTACAGGCCCGGATATTTAGATAAACAACAACTTTTTGTTGCAATCAAGTGGTTCCAAACTGCCCTTGACAAGTAATAATTATACATGTAGAATAGAGCCATGTCAAGCATTTTTTTGATGCGGGACTGAAAAAATGCGTGCATCAGCCAGATGCGCCAAAAGGAGAATGAAAAAATGAAAAACAGCGAAAAGACAATGGAAAAAATCGTCGCCCTGTGCAAGGGCCGTGGCTTCGTGTATTCCGGCTCGGAGATCTACGGCGGTCTTGCCAACACTTGGGACTACGGCCCGCTCGGTGTTGAATTCAAGAATAACGTCAAGGACGCGTGGCGCAAGAAGTTCGTGCAGGAGAGCCCCTATAACGTCGGACTGGACGCGGCTATTCTGATGAACCCGACCACCTGGGTCGCCTCCGGCCATGTCGGCGGTTTTTCCGACCCGCTGATGGACTGCAAGGACTGCAAGACCCGTCACCGTGCCGACCAGCTGATCGAGGACGCAACCGGCGAAAACCCGGCCGGCTGGACCAACGAGCAGATGAAGGCCTATATCGATGAGCACCAGATCGCTTGCCCGAACTGTGGCGGCCACAACTTTACCGATATCCGCCAGTTCAACCTGATGTTCAAGACCTATCAGGGCGTGACCGAGAATGCCAAGAACGAGATCTATCTCCGCCCGGAGACCGCGCAGGGCATTTTCGTTAACTTCCAGAACATCCAGCGCACGACCCGCAAGAAGATCCCGTTCGGCGTCGGCCAGGTGGGCAAGTCCTTCCGCAATGAGATCACGCCCGGCAACTTCACCTTCCGCACCCGCGAGTTTGAGCAGATGGAGCTGGAGTTCTTCTGCAAGCCCGGCACCGACCTTGAGTGGTTCAAGTACTGGAAGGACTATTGCCACAACTGGCTGCTGTCCCTTGGCATGAAGGACGAGAACCTGCGCCTGCGCGACCACGATCCGGAGGAGCTTTCCCACTACTCCAACGCGACCACGGACATTGAGTTCCTGTTCCCGTTCGGCTGGGGCGAGCTGTGGGGCATTGCCGACCGCACGGACTTCGACCTGACCCAGCATCAGAACACCTCGGGCGTTTCCATGGAATACTTCGATCAGGAAGCAAACGAGAAGTATATCCCGTACGTCATCGAGCCGTCGCTTGGCGCGGACCGCGTGGCGCTCGCTTTCCTGTGCGATGCATACGACGAGGAGGTCGTCGGCCAGGACAAGAACGGCAAGGACGATGTCCGCACCGTGCTGCGCCTGCACCCGGCGCTCGCGCCGTTCAAGGCTGCGGTACTGCCGCTGTCCAAGAAGCTGTCTGACAAGGCGATGCCCATCTGGGAGACCCTGTCCAAGCAGTTCTCGGTTGACTTTGATGACGCGGGCTCGATCGGCAAGCGCTACCGCCGCGAGGACGAGATCGGCACCCCGTTCTGCGTAACGGTTGACTTTGAGACCGAGCAGGATGGCTGCGTCACCGTGCGCGACCGCGACAGTATGGAGCAGGAGCGCATCAAGATCGAGGATGTTGCCGAATATATCGCAAAGCGCATCGCGTTCTGATTTCCTGTCTTTCCGCACAAATAAACAAGCTCCTCCGAATACCGGAGGAGCTTTTGTTTGGTTTTTCTCACAGGAAACGGCAGCGCAGGCTGCCCGCCGTGCAGCGGATGGGCGGAAGGAAAAACACCATGCCAGGCCGGATCCATATGTCATCGCACAAAAAACCCCGCCCTGCCGATGCAGCCCAATTAGTAACCTGCACGACTCGGCAGGTGGGTTTTCTGTTCGGCATGTCTGCGCTTCCAACGTCCGTGTATACCCGGGAGGCCTGCTGCTCAATGCCAAAACTTTCCGAAATCCCGTACTAAAAATGTGGGTTAAAAAGGGGCTGCTGTCGTACAGGGCAGGGATTCCTGCATCCAAAACAGGGTTTCAGATGAATGGTCTGCCCGCGCTTTCGCGCGGATAAATCCTGCTCCGGCAAAAAGATCCGTTGGGAACTTTTTGCCTTACTTACCTAAAATGTGGTGCATGATTCCGGTTTTATGGGTTCGCGGATCGCCGCAAACTTCCGATTGCATGCGTATTGCATACAAAAACATGCAGTCACCTGCTGCGTGGGGGAAGGGGAATTATTCATCCTCTTCGGCTTCCGCGCGCTCCATGACGATGTCGAACACTGCGTCTGCGATCTCGTCGTCCTCAACCGCCTCCAGCAGTTCTTCACCGTTCTCCTCAACGATCTGCATGATGACGACCTCCGCGTCCTCTTCCAGCGAAAGTTCCGCCGGGATAAACGCCAGATAAGTCACACCCTCATACTCGACCGTGTCGATGTGTTCAAACTCAACCTCGTTGCCGTCCTCGTCGATCAGGGTGACAAAATTGTTGCCGTACTCTTCGCTCATGGGTCCGGCCCTCCTTATGCGCTCTGTAAAAATCGGGCAGGGATATTTCCCTTCCCACATAAAGCATAACAAATTGCGTCCGTTTTGTAAAGCCCAATTATCCGGGCGGGGACACTGTCATAGTATGCCGTCCATGCGAAATATCATACCAGCGAAAAACAGATAAATAAAGCCTTGACTTTTGCTGCGGTTTCTGTTATAGTATCACAGGTAACAAAGAAGAAGGCAGCGTCCTCACCCGCAGCGCATGAGCAAACGGGTCAATAAAGCACTCAGCCGCCGGCGCGGCTGTGCGTTTTAATGCATTGGAAGGACAGCCTGTTTTGGCCGGTCCTTTTTCTTTTTGTCTTAACCTATTTACCGTTTGGAGGTGCTTACCAATCAGCAGCATGGAACATCAGATCAACGACGAGATCCGCGACAAGGAAGTCCGTCTGATCAACAGCGACGGGGAACAGCTTGGTATCGTCCCCATCCAGCAGGCGCAGGATATTGCGATCCAGAAGGGCATGGATCTGGTTAAGATCGCCCCGCAGGCCAAGCCGCCTGTCTGCAAAATCATGGACTATGGCAAATTCCGTTTCGAGCAGGCAAAGCGCGAAAAGGAAGCGCGCAAAAATCAGCGCGTCGTGGAGATCAAAGAGATTCGCCTGACCCCCAATATTGATATCGGCGACCTGAATACCAAGGTGAAGAATGCCTGCCGCTTCCTCAAGGACGGCGATAAGGTCAAGGTTTCCGTCCGCTTCCGCGGCCGTGAGGTTACGCATGCGTCGCTTGGTCAGGATCTGCTCCATCGCTTTGCAGAGCTGTGCGCGGAATGCAGCACGGTGGAAAAGCAGCCCAAGCTCGAAGGCCGCCAGATGCTTATGTTCCTGGCGCCTGTAAAGGACAAGTAAACAAAAGCGCGCCTGCCGCGCAAATTCAGAGAGGAGAAACCCTTATGCCTAAGATCAAAACGCACAGCGGTGCAAAGAAAAGATTTACCGTTACCAAAAACGGCAAGTTCAAGCGCGGCCATGTTGGCAAGCGCCACCTGCTCAATGGCCATGGCAAGACGACCAAGCTCAAGCGCCACCTCCGCAAGGAAGGCTTTGCGGATTCTACCAACGTAGCGCAGCTCAAGCGTCTGCTGCCGTACAAGTAATCAGAACATTATCTTTTATATAGGAGGCAATTACAATGGCAAGAGTTAAGGGCGCAATGATGACGCGCAAAAGAAGAAAGAAGATCCTGGGGCGCGCCAAGGGCTACTGGGGCGCCAAGTCTACGCACTACCGCGTAGCTAACCAGGCGGTTATGAAGAGCCTGAAGTACGCTTATATTGGCCGTAAGCACAAGAAGCGTGACTTCCGCCGCCTGTGGATCACCCGTATCTCGGCGGCTGCCAAGTCCTGCGGCATCAACTACAGCCGCTTCATGAACGGCCTGAAGAAGGCTGGCATCGACCTCAACCGCAAGATGCTCGCTGACCTGGCTGTAAACGATAAGGCTGCTTTTGCGGCGCTGGCAGAAAAGGCCAAGGCTGCGCTTTAATCAAATTGCAAACCGTTTTTGCATAGTATCGCTACAGGCCTGTCCGGCTGTTCCGGACAGGCCTGTTTTTTTCTGTTTCCTGCCCGGGTAATTTGTGTTATACTGGTAACAGAACAAGTGAAAGGTGGTTATAATATGCAGCAGCCGATCCGAATTATTTCCAAGGCCAACAGGCGTCTCTACGCGGATGCAATTCCCGGCCATTTCGCGACCAACCATTCGCATATCAATTATTATATTGATATGTCAGAGCTCAAGCATAACCTCAGCCTGGCGCTTGAGGCGGCGCGCAGCATTGCGTTCCACTTTTCCGTGGTCAGCGTGGATACGATCCTGTGCCTTGAGGGTACGGAATACATTGGAGCCTTTGTAGCACGCGAACTGTCCAATGTCGGCCTGGGTGGCATGAACTCGGGAAAGGACATCTATCTCATCGAACCGGATAACAATGTCAACGGCCAGTTCATGTTTGCGGACAACCTGCGCCACATGATTGACAATCTTAATGTGCTCATCCTCGTCAACACCGCATCGACCGGACAAACTCTATCGCAGGCGCGTGAGTGCGTGGAATATTACAACGGCCGTGTGGCAGGGTATTCTGCGCTGTTTTCCAACATCTCCGAGATGGATGGCAAGCCGGTCGTCAGCCTGTTTTCAGGCGCCGACTTCCCGCACTATAAGAATTTTGTGCGCGGTAAAAATTGCCCGGCCTGTGCAGCAGGCACGCCGCTGGACGCAATCGTCACCCCGCGGGGCTATACCAAGCTGTAACAATGTACCGGAAAGCAGGGCCGGAGGATTGTGCACATGTATATCAGCTGATCTGTCAGCTGGAGGGGGTGCAGCTTCCATATAGAGCTTTTTCTGCTGCTTACCGCAGTCAAATGGATGACAGCCGCTATTACTGCCTGGTGTATGAGCTGGGTGGGGAGATTGCCGGTGTATTAAATCTGCGGTTTGAATTGCAGCTGCACCATGCTGCCTGTATTGCGGAAATCATGGAGTTTGCCGTTGATGCTGCGCATAGGCAGCAGGGGATCGGCAGTAAAATGTTTTCTGAAGCGTGCAGGATTGCAGCGGAGCGGGGCTGCATACAAATTGAGGCGGCCAGCAACCAGCTCCGGAAAGAAGCCCATCGTTTTTATACACGCGAGGACATGAGCTGCCTGCATCTCAAATTCTCCAAATCCCTGAGCAGGGAAAATGCGGTGGGAAACCGAATCGACAGATGATATGCGCAGATAAACCGGAAAACATCCGCCGGAAAGCTCAGCTTTCCGGCGGATGTTTTTGACATCGCTGCCGCGCGCAGCATCCGCGGCGCGGGCAGGCCGCATGCTTTTCACACACCTGCACGTCGCCGCCCTCGATGCGGAGCATCTTACCGTTTACGATGCAGTCGCGAGCTTGCGCCGCGCGGCGATGTACATCGCCTGCACGGTCGTGCGCGCCACGCCCATCTGGGCGGCCGCCTGTTCCTGCTGCAGGCCCTCGAGGTCGATCAGGCGGACGGCCTCGTATTCATCCAGGCCAAGGGTGACGGCCTCGCCTGCGCAGCCCGCGCCGCGCGGCCCGAACTCGCGGCAGGCGGGCAGGCCGCACACCCTGCGGCATTTTTTCGGTCTGGGCATGGATCAGCCGTGGCAGTGGCCGCCGCAGGCGTGATCCCCGTGGGATGCGCAGTCGTGCCCCTCGCCGTGGTGTTCATGATGGCTGCACTGGACATCCGGGTTGTATGCCAGCGTGCCGGACAGGAAAGCCTCGACCGCCTGGTCTGCGCTGCCCTGCACACCGCCCAGCAGGCGGATGTCCGCCTCTGCCAGCGCGGCCTGCGCTCCGCCGCCGATACCGCCGCAGATCAGCGTATCCACGCCCTGCGCCGCGAGAAAGCCCGCGAGCGCGCCGTGGCCGCTGCCATTCGTGTCCACGATCTGCGAAGAGAGTATCTTCCCGTCCTTCGCCTCATATATTTTGAACTGGGCGGTATGTCCGAAATGCTGGAATACCTGCCCGTCCTCGTAAGTGACTGCGATCTTCATACCAAACGCCTCCGTTTTGTTTTTTGGCATATGCCGTTTATATGTATATGATAACATATTTTCGACATATGTCAATAATGCAAAACGGAATATGCCTGCACGGGAGAAACAAGCGGTCAGGCGGTAAACAGCTGCGCCCAGTAGGCTGTACCGTTGATCACTGTGTAGCCTACGCCGATGGTGGTGTAATTCGCGTTCAGGATGTTCGCACGGTGTCCGGACGAATTCATCCACGCGTTCATGACCTGCTGCGGAGTAGTCTGGCCGTATGCAATGTTTTCACCCGCGGTGCGGTAGGATACGCCCGCTTCGGTCAGCGCGGTCGAGAAGGACGAGCCATTCGGACGCGTGTGCGAGAATGACTGCGCAGTCTCCTTTGCGCGCACCAGCGCCGCCTGCTGGACATTAGTATCCACTGTCAGGGCGGACAGGCCGTATTTCGCGCGCTCTGCATTGACCAGTGCAGCGACCTGCGAAGCAAAGTCGCCCTGCATCGAGCCTGTATTATCCTCCGGGGTCTGATCCGTACCGTTATCCGGCGTCTCGTCCGGACGGCTATCCTCCGGCAGCTGGGGCGTGTTGTCCGGGGTCTCTTCCGGGTGCTCCTCGGGGAGCTCGGGCGTTTCCTCTTCCTCCGGTATTTCCTCAGGCGTCTCGTCCGGGTGTTCCTCGGGGAGTTCGGGCGTTCCATCTTCCTCCGGCTCTCCCTCCGGGGTTTCCTCAGGGGACTCCGGCTGCTGATCCGGCATTTCGTCCGGTGTTTCTTCCGGGAGCTCCTCGGGAAGTTCCGGGGTCTCATCCGGTTTGGTCTCCGGCTTCAGGGACGGGATATCCCAGTCCGGGAAGCAGGCCGAGAAGTCAAACTTCTCCATCAGCTTCTGGATCAGTTGCTGCCGCGCCTGCGAGGTGATCGACGTAGGGATGTTAAGCTTTACCGTATGGACATTCGCCGCTCCGGCGGACGCAGTGGCGGTAATAGTAAGCGCCAGCGCCAGCGGCACGATTTTCTTGAGTTGCATGCTTTTTGACCTCCTTGATTTTCGTGGATCGAAATGCTTTGTTTTCTCCACGAACCAGAGTATAGCGCGTTTTGTAACCGTTTTGCAATGGAAATGCCTGCTCTCACCGCCAGGATACAGCAAAAACCGGCTGGAAAAGGGATTTTCCGGCCGGTTTTCCCGTTTTTACGCGTATTTTTCGATCGCATACAGATTGTTCAGCACAAGCCAGAGCTGCGGGAACCAGCGCATGATGTTCCAGACGCTCACCCCGTGCAGCCGGTATTCGCCCGCGAGCGCCAGCTTGGCGCGGATCGAGCGTGCATCCTCAAACCACACCTCATGCTCGGCCCGGTCGCGCCAGTAGTTGTAGTGCGGCGACTGTGCCGTTTCGTCGTACTGGATGGGTGCGCCGACCTGGATCGCCTGCTCGACGGCCTGCACGTTCCCGATCGTCCGGGCACGCGACTGGCCGCGGATAAAGGGCAGTGTCCAGTCATAGCCATAGTTCGGGATGCCCAGGAAGATCTTCTCGGGCGGGATGACCGAGGTAGCATACCGCACGACCTGTGCGACCTTGTCGAGCGGAGCAACCGCCATCGGCTCGGACAGGGCGTAGCCCCATTCATACGTCATGAGCAGCACGTAATCCGCTGCTGCGCCCATTGCGCGGTAGTCATGCGCCTCATACAGCAGGCCGCGCTGTCCGGATGAGGTCTTGGGCGCAAGCGCAACCAGCACGGTGTACCCGGCCGGTTCCAGCCGCGCACGTACATCGCGCACAAAAGCAGCGTAGGCCGCAGCATCCTCCGGCGGGACAAACTCAAAGTCGATATCCACGCCGGCAAATCCCTGTGCTGCGAGGGTTTGCGCCAGATTTTCGACCAGCGCGCTGCGCGAGGCGGTATCCTGAAACAGACGGTGGGCGCGCTCGCCGGAAAACTGGCCGTCCTCGCCCAGCGTGGTCAGCACGAGCAGTGGGCGCACGCCGTACTGCCGCGCCATGCGTGTGAGCAGGTCGGCGTTCTGCGGCAGAAGACGCCCCATGCTGTCAAAGCCATAAGAGAAAATGGATAAATAGGTCAGATAAGGCAGGGTCTTGCGCAGTACACGCACATCAATGTTCGGGTAGGCATAGCCGTTGACTGCGAATGTGCCCAGCTTCGGGCCGTAGGACAGCACGAGCGACTGGCCGGGATAAATGCGGTCGGTTCCGCCCAGCTGGGGATTGTTCTGCCAGAGGGCGAGCACGGTCGTGCCGTTCCGTGCGGCGATGTCGCCCAGCGTATCGCCCCGTTTGACGGTGTAGGTCTGTGTGGGCTGGGGGATGACGATCGCCTGCCCGGGCGTCAGCCGGTATGGCTCACGCAGCTCGTTCTGCTGGATTAGGAACGGCAGCGGCACGCCGTGCATCTGCGCGATCCGGTAGAGCGAGTCACCCGGCTGTACGGTATGTATCACCATAGAAAAACCACCTTTCCCTGCAATCTATGCGCTGTCCGGCGCAGGTGTGCCGGCGGTGCAGGATACAGGACAGAGGTGCGCTTCAGGCAGGATCGGCATATGAAAAACGCATCGTTTCCGGTGAGTGTGCGCAGGTATACCGCAAGGTATGAATGAAAAACAACAGCCCGCTCTGCGGGCTGTTGTTTTATATCAGTTAATAGCCGAGCGGCTCGCCGATCAGCACGATCTCGCATTTTTCCATGCCGAGCGGCGGTCCCATGTGGATGGCCATTGCCCGGCAGATGCGTTCCGGGCTTTTGCAGTCGTGGCATTTGCCGTCCACAGCACAGGGCGTTTTGACACCCAGACGCTTGGCGTTGAGCGGGGCCGCAATATTACGGGCACGCTCGACCGCGCTTTCCAGATCCGGGCACAGCTTGTTGACGCCGCATACAAAGATACACCGCTTGGGGCCGAACAGCGTGGCGGAAACGCGGTTGCCCGTGCCGTCGATATTGACGATCTCGCCGGTCTCGCTCAGCGCGTTGGCGGAGGATAAGTAGATGTCCGGCTTTTGGAAATACTCGCCCTTGCGCACCCAGTGCCAGTGCACGGAGGTGCCGTACTGGAACGCCTCGGGGAAACCGAGCGCCTTGAGCGTCATCGAGCCGCCGAGCGAGACCGACTTGCCCTTGCAGGCATCGGTCAGGTAGGCGAGCGCTTCGGCCGCGGTCGGGAAGTAGGTAAAGCCAAAACCACGCGCCGTAAACGCCTTGCAAATTGCGTCCACGTTCAGCATGCCGCTTTCGAACAGGGAAAGCAGCGCCTCCGGGGAGGAGACCAGCGCATCCGTGCCGGCCTGTTTCAGTTCGTCTGCATCACGGAACCCCCAGGTCACGCCAATTGCTGTCAGACCGGCATTTTTGGCTGTCTGCATATCGACCGCGCTATCGCCGATGTAAAGCGTTGTCGCGGGGTCGCCGCCCAGCTCACGCAGCAGCGCGAGCGTGCTGGTCGGATCGGGCTTGCGCGGGACGTCCGGCCGTTCTCCGTAAGTGACATGCACCAGATCGCCAAAATAATGCCGGATCAGCCCCTTGGCTGCAACATCGTACTTGTTGGAAAGGACGCCGACTGCAACGCCCTCCTTGCGCAGCTTTTTCAGCAGGGGCAGGATACCGTCATACGGTTGCGTGCGGTTCATCATGCGCTCGTTGTAGGCGGTACGGAACTCGTCCAGGCAGATGTCCACCATCGCTTCGGTGCGCTTGTTTTCCGGGATGCACTGCTCGATCAGCCGGCGTACACCGTTGCCGACGCGCCGGCGCGTCTCCTCCTCGGTTACGGCTGGGAACCCCCGGCGCATGACCGCACAGTTAACGCTGTCGCACAAATCACCCAGTGTGTTGAGCAGGGTGCCGTCCAGATCAAAAATTGCCGTTTTGATTTTCATGCTATCGCTATCCTTTATCTTGTCGCTAATGGGTCGTATGGCTTTGCAGGGAATAAGTTTAACGCATATAGGTTTTCGTGATCTCGCCCAGCATAGCGGAAACCGTGGGGTTGAGCGCCTCCTTGCGCACGCGCCAGCGCCAGTTCTTGCCGCCGATAGTCGCAGGCGTATTCATGCGCGCATCCGCGCCGAGTGAGAGCAGGTCCTGCAGAGTAGTCATCGTGATGCGCGCAGGGGACGCCCACACGCTCTTGATCGCGCTCCAGCCCATGGCCTCGCTGTGCGAGGTGCGCAGATACCGGTAGGCAAACTGCTTTTCCGGCTCGGTGCAGATGTCCATGATCTGCTCGCACACGGTCTGCGAATCGTGGGTGGAGGTGTAAACAATGCTGTTCGGCACATAGTTGTGCGGCAGGTGCTCATTGTCCTCATCCGGCGTAAAGCCGAAGATCAGCACCTTCATGCCCGGGAAACCGCTCTCCGCGAGCAGCTCGCGCACCTCGTCGGTCTGTACGCCGAGATCCTCCGCGATCAGTTTGACCGGGCCGAGCGCGTCCTCAATGGCGCGGAACAGTTCCATACCCGGTCCTTTGCGCCAGTGGCCGTTGACCGCGGTTTCTTCGGTGGCCTTGACCTCCCAGTATGCCGCGAAGCCGCGGAAGTGGTCGAGCCGTACCACGTCGAACAGCGCCATGTTGCTCTTCATGCGCCAGATCCACCAGGCATAGCCCTCTGCGCGGTGTGCCTCCCAGTCGTAAACCGGGTTGCCCCAGAGCTGGCCGGTGGCGGAATAGTAGTCGGGCGGCACGCCCGCAACCAGCTTGGGGCTGCGGTCGGCCTTGAGCTTGAACAGCTTGGGATGTGTCCATACGTCCACCGAGTCGGCGGAAACATAAATCGGAATGTCGCCGATGATCTGGATGCCTTTTTCATTGGCATATGTGCGTAATGCCTTCCACTGTTTGAAGAAGATGTACTGCAGGAAGATGCGGAAGTCGATTTCGTCCCGCAGCTCTGTGGTCACCTTCTCCAGCGCGGCGGGCTTGCGGTCGCGCACCGCTTTTTCCGGCCACATGTATACCGGCATGTGGTGGTATTTTTCTTCCTTGAGCGCCATGAACAGCGCGTAATCCGGCAGCCATTCGGCGTTTTCCTCGGTGAACGCGGCGATCTCCGCACGCATTTCATCGTCCACGCGGGAATACGCCTTGCGGAACAGCGGCCAGCGGGTGTCGGCCAGCTGCTCGAAGTCCGCCTCGTCCGGCGAGGACTGGAAATCGCCCGCCTTGACCTCTGCCTCGGTCAGCAGGCCGTCCTCAACCAGCAGGTCAAGGTCGATCAGATACGGGTTGCCCGCTGCGGTCGAAAAGCACTGGTAAGGCGAATCGCCGAAGCCGGTATGGCCGAGCGGCAATACCTGCCAGTAGGTCTGGTGCGCATCGGCGAGGAAATCGACAAAGTCATAGGCGGTTTTGCCCATGGTGCCCACGCCGTGCGGCGAGGGCAGAGAAGTGACGTGCGCAAGCACGCCGCTGGAGCGTTTGAACATACTTTTCTTCCCCCAAATCAAGATGCATCCATTATAACACAGTTCGACCGATTTCCCAAGAAATATTCTCGGTTTCAGTAAATCAGCCGGGAACGGAAGAGCCCCGGCGCCCGGCAGGACGCCGGACGTCGGGGCAGTACAGAATATATGCGGCAGGGGAGAAACGTATGCCAAAAACGAAGATAGGCCGGCTCAGGCGGCAAGCGGGTATTCCGTATCGTTGATCACGACCGACTGCACGTCCGCCAAGTCAAAGGTCTGAGCGAGGACGTAGACGACGGTATCCGAAGTAAAGCCGGCGTCCGGGCCGAAGCCCAGCGCGTACAGCGTCTGGTCGGTGCCGACCCCATCCCCGGCCCCGTTTTCGCGCATGACAAGCTCCGAACCGTCCTGCATTTTCACCGCGATCCGCTCGATCTGGTCGACCAGCATTTCACCCGGCTGCTGCGCGGTTACACGCAGGCCGATCTGGGACAGGGTGAGGCTGCCGTCCGCGCTTTTCAGGCTTGGCATCTGTTCAAAATCTGCCATGGAAACCTCGAGCGTAATATAGCCGATTCCGGCACCGCTGGAAACCGTCTGCGTTTTGCCGACCTCCTGCGCGACAAAGCGCAGGGGGGTGCCCGGTGTATAGTCGCCGCTCGGGATGAATGCGCCTTCTATATAATAGTCGTTTTCGGTCGAGCGGCTGGTATCCAGATAAAATGCGCTGCCGCAGAAGCCGTATTCATCATACATCACGTTGAAATTATACTGTCCATCTTCGCTGCCGTAGCATTCGGACAGACTGCTCCATACCACATCGGGCAGGTTCTGATACTGCGGATACAGCTCCAAAATGCCGAAGGGCATCACACCGTCGCCCAATTTGTTTTCCAGATGCAGGCTGACCAGCCCTGCGCCCGCGCTTTCGTCAAACAGCACAGACTCGACCGTCATCCGGTATTTGTCGTTTTCGTCCACCACAGTGCCCGGTGCGGGCGTGGTGACATATTCTGTGATCGGGGCGTCCGTACCGCCCGGGAAAAACAGCGGGAAACCGCCGCTGACGCCTGCTGCGAACGCTGTACCGCCGACACACAGTGCGGCGACAAGGCCGATCGACACAGCGCGCTTAAACGGGAAACGGCGCACGCGCTGCGGCTGCTCGGGCAGGCTGTCCAGCGTCTGGCGGACGCGCTGGTCGAACTGGTCGGTCATTTTCGGGAAATCATTATGGCTCATCATGCAAAGCACGCTCCTTCCAGGTTTTTGCGGAGTTGTTCGCGCGCGGCGCGCAGGCGGGTTTTGACCGTGCCCTCAGGCACGCCGAGCATGGATGCGATCTCGCGCGTTTTGAATCCCTCCAGATAATACAGCACCACCGGCAGACGGTATTTTTCGTCGAGTGAGAGCAGCGCGGCATACAGGTCGCTGTGATCCTCCGGAGCGGGGGCAGGGATGGCCTCGGCTATCTCCGGCTCATAGGGCGCGAGCCGCTGCCGCTGACGAAGCATGGCGTTGCACTCGTTGATCAGGATGCGCGTCAGCCAGGTTTTGAAGTACTTGGGGTTCCGGAGCGTTCCAAGCTGTTCCCAGGCGCGCAGGATGGCCTGCTGTGCGGCGTCCGCACAGTCATGCTCGCTGCCCAGCATGGTTTTAGCCACTCGGTAGAGCGTCTGTTCGGCTTCCAGCACTGCGGCAGTGAATTCAGTTTTATCCATCATGGCGGTTGTTCCTTTCTGAAAGCGTTTGGCGGCCGCCGGGATGTGCTTTCACTGATTAGATGAACGGGAAAAGGATCTGGTTTTCTGCAGAGATAATTTTATTACTGCATCGTGTATATATTGGAATCCATAAATTGGATTATGAGATAAAAAGGAATCTTATGGGAAAAAGGAAGGCTTTTTCCGTATAGAATAAGTGCATAGAATTGATAGACAGAAAGGGTATTGATGTGGTATACTGAGCCTGTCCGGTGCGGTGCATGCAGGCCGGAAAAGCAGGGAAGGATAGTTTGCATATCGATAATTATTATCAAATAAAATTTTATATTTATTTTTCTTAAAACCTATTGACATTTTATCGGAACAATACTATACTAAGGATGTTCCAATTAGAGAAAGGAAGGAACAAATTGAGAATCACACATGAGGCAGATTATGCAATTCGTGTGACTTACTGCCTGGCACTGGCCGGGGGCAAGCAATGCGCAAAGGATATTTCGGAAGAAACCGGCGTAACGCTTCGTTTTGCACTGAAAATACTGCGCAAGCTAACCCAATCCGGCATCACGAAATCCTATAAGGGCGTGGCGGGCGGTTATGAACTCAACCGGGTCCCTTCCGAAATCAGTTTGGGAGAGATCATTGAATGCATTGACGGGCCGATCGCGATCAACCAGTGCCTGTCCAATGAATTCCAGTGTACGCGAGTAGGCAATCGGAGGGAATGCGATTTCCATCGGGTCTTTGGGGAGATCAACCGGTCTCTGCGGGATCAGCTTTGTTCCATTACGATGGACCGTTTCCTTCCGTCCGAAAAATAAGAAAGGATTTAGGAGGAAAAAATCATGAAGAAGTTTGTTTGCACCGTATGCGGTTATGTACATGAGGGCGATTCTGCTCCGGCTGAGTGCCCGATCTGCCACGCTCCGGCGGAGAAGTTCAAGGAGCAGGCCGGCGAGAAGACCTGGGCTGCTGAGCACGTAGTTGGCGTTGCACAGGGCGCTCCGGAAGAGATCCTGCAGGGCCTGCGTGAGAACTTCCAGGGCGAGTGCTCTGAGGTTGGTATGTATCTGGCGATGGCGCGCGTTGCGCACCGCGAGGGCTACCCGGAGATCGGCCTCTACTGGGAGAAGGCTGCTTACGAGGAAGCGGAACACGCTGCGAAGTTTGCTGAGCTGCTGGGCGAAGTGCTGACCGACTCCACCAAGAAGAACCTGGAGATGCGCGTTGACGCTGAGAACGGCGCGACCGCCGGCAAGTTCGAGCTGGCCAAGAAGGCGAAGGAGCTCAACCTGGATGCCATCCACGACACCGTCCACGAGATGGCCCGCGACGAAGCGAGACATGGCAAGGCTTTCGAGGGCCTGCTGCAGCGCTACTTCGGCTAAGATTTTGTTCCTTGAGAGGGCAGGCAGAAATGCCTGCCTTCTTTTTGTCAATAGGATGGGATCGATTATGACAGGAGCGTTATTAATCCGCTGATGTGCACGGCGAATAGGGAGAAAAAAGAGCGGCTGAAAGCCGCTCTTTTTTGCAGTATTATGCCAGCACTGCCGACCCCACCGACACAATCAGCGCGGTCAGCAATCCTGCCACGCCTATGGCAAGACCACTCATTGCTCCCTCGGTTTCGCCCAGCTGGATCGCGCGCGAAGTACCGACTGCATGCGAGGCTGTGCCGATCGAAAGTCCCATCTGCACCGGATTCTTGACGCCAAGCGCTTTCAGGAAGCCTGGCAGCAGCACTGCGCCCACAATGCCGGTAAATACGACTGTGATGGCGGTCACCGCGGACAGGCCGCCCAGCATATCCGAGAGCGCGACCGCGATCGGTGTGGTGACCGACTTGGGCACAAGCGAGCGCATGGTCACATCCGACAGGCCGAACAGGCGGCTGAAGCCGATCACGCTGACAATGGATACCGCAGATCCTACAAGGGCGCCTGCAAGGATGGGAAGCAGATTGGCATGCAACACCTCCAGCTTGCGGAAGATCGGGAGTGCGAGAGCAACGGTCGCCGGGGTCAGGAAAAAGGAGATCATTTCGCCTGCGTTCTGGTAAGTCTGATAGGCGGTATCCGTGCCGACCAGCACCGCGCCGACCAGTATGGAAGCAATCAGCAGCGGATTACACAGGGGAGAGCCGGTCTTTTGCTGGATTCTGGTGCCAAGAGCATAGCAGGCAATAGACAACCCCATCCAGAACGGAGTGGAAGAAAGCAGTTCACTCATGTTCCGGCACCTCTCTTCCTGCGCGGCGCTGCAGGCAGCAGACCAGATGAACGGTCAGCGCAGTTGCGGCGGCAGTACAAAGCGTGGTCAGAACGCAAACGGCAAGGATTGCCAGGATTTCTCCTTTGATCTGTTCAAAGATCTCCAGCACGCCAAGGCAGGCGGGCAGGAAGAAAAAAGCCATATTCTGCAGCAGAAAATCCGCAGTCCCTTCTACTTGGTGTGGCTGGATCCGTCCGAAAACCAGCAGCATCAAAAGCAGGGCCAGCCCGAGTACATTGCCGGGCAGCGCTCCGTGCATCAGGATGGAAAGCGCGTCGCCTGCAACGCAGCACGCGAGCAGTATAGCCAGTTGTTTCAGGTAATTCAAGTATCCTCTTCTTCTTTCTCATTTCCGTAGTCTGCGGTCATTGCAGCCAGCAGCGTCTGGTAGACCGCCTCCGCATTGGCTTTAAAGGTGTGTTCCAGCATAGAGGCCTGCGCATGGCTGACTACATTCATTTCGATTGCAAAAACCTGCTCCATCTCCATGCGCACCGTCAGATCGTCCGGGGCACGTTCGACAACCGAAGTATGGATCGCAGCGTCGCGCCGGATCTGGCGCACCACGCGCAGGGCGGACCGCTGCGCCGCCTCGCGCACCGGATAGGGAAGCTGCTTCTCGAATACGCGGATCGCTTCGCGTCCCTTGTCTGTGATGCTGTATTTCGGCTCCCCATCCTCTTTGTGTTCAGCAATGTGGCCGGTAGGCAGCATTTCATAGAACGCTTCGCTCAGTTCAAAGTAGCCAAACCCTTCGTCGCACCAGGTCGTCAGGTCGACGACCGTGCTGAAGCTGACCGGAAAGGGCAGCAGATCCATGGCAAACAGCACAAGGAATTTGATATCCTCTTTGGAGTGAATAAAACCATAGCGAACCATGGTACAGGCCTCCTTTTCAGCGAAATGCGGAAATATGCTTCAACAGTATACCCCAATTTGCCGGAAAAAGCAACCGCAGTGCTGCTTCGGATGTCCGGTTTTGCCGGAAAAACGCACAAACAAAAGACGAACGGATGTACGATTTTTGTCGCTGCAGATCGTAAAAAGCTGTTGAACAAAGCATAGCGGAGCGGTATAATAAAATGAACCCCGCAAACTGCGCCTGCAGCGCTTTGCGGCTGTTTTGTGCCCGGATTACGGGCGAGTTTTTGTGTAAATGGGGAAAATTATATGCCGGAGATCATTCTGCGCCCCGCGACGGAAGATGACGCCGCGGAGATGCTTGCGCTGTATGCGCCGTATGTTATTCAGACAACGGTGTCCAGTGAATATGAGCCGCCCTCGCTTGAAGAATTCATCGGGCGGATGCGCACCTACACGGTTCGTCTGCCATGGCTGGTCTGCACGGTGGACGGGGAGGTTGTGGGCTATGGCTATGCCTCTCCGCACCGCACGCGGGCAGCGTACCAGTGGTCGGTCGAGACCTCGATCTATGTTGCGCCCGAATGGCACCGGCACGGCATCGCGGGCGCGATTTATGCAGCGCTGTTTGAACTGCTCGCGATGCAGGGATACTATAATATCTATGTGGGCATCACCTCGCCCAACGAGCGCTCGATGAAGTTCCATAAGGCGATGGGCTTTATCATTTCAGGCGCGTATCAGGAGAGTATGTACAAGTTCGGCCAGTGGCGCGACGTACTGTGGATGGGCAAGAGCCTGCGCCCGCACGACAGCGAGCCGCAGCCGACCGTGCCGTTCCCGGAGATAAAGGACAGCCCGCTCGTCGGCCGTGCGCTGCGGCAGGCGGCGCAGCGCATTCATTTGTAAGAGAAAAAGAAGGAGGCGGCCCAATGGCGGATCATCCGCATGCCGGACACAGGAAACGGACCATGGCGAAGTTCCGCCAGTTCGGCATGGACATTTTTGCCGATCATGAGGCGCTGGAGATCCTGCTGTACTTTGCGGTGCGGCAGGGCGATACCAATCCGACCGCCCACCGCCTGCTCGACCGGTTCGGCTCGCTGCATGCGGTATTTGAGGCGCCGGCCGAGCAGCTGCAGGAGGTTGAGGGGATTGGTCCGCATACAGCGGATCTGATCAAAACAGTATATGCGATGTTCGGCCGCTACCGGGCGTCTGTCAGCAGACAGGAGCGCCACAGCGACCGTCTGAACAGCTATGAGCGTATCGGCGAATACTTCATGCCGCAGCTGACAGACGAGCGGGACGAAGTGATGCTTGCCGCCTATCTGGATGGAGAGGGACGTGTGCTGAAATGCGAGGAAATCGCACGCGGCGGACATGCGCATGTGGCGGTCGATCCGTATAAGATTGCGCGGAGCGCACTGCTTTGCCACGCGGTGGGCGTAGCAGTCGCGCATAATCACCCGGCTGGCGCAGCCCGGCCGTCCGAGGAAGATATTTTTGTTACAAACCGGCTGCGCCAGGTGCTTGCCGGCCTGGATATCGAGCTGGTGGATCACTGCGTAGTCGCACGGGGAAAATATGCATCGATCGGCAAGGTACAGAATACAAGGTTTATTAAACAAGGGAGGTAGCCAATGCCGGATTTTCAGATCGTAAGCCCATACAAAATGGCGGGCGACCAGCCCGAAGCGGTCGCGAAGCTGGTCGAGGGCATCAACAACGGCCTGACCGAGCAGACGCTCATGGGTGTGACCGGCTCGGGCAAGACCTTTACCATGGCCAACATCATCGAGCAGACCCAGCGGCCGACGCTGGTGCTCGCACACAATAAAACACTTGCCGCGCAGCTCTGCACCGAGCTGCGCGAGTTCTTCCCGCATAACGCGGTCGAGTATTTTGTGAGTTATTACGATTATTACCAGCCCGAGGCCTATATCGCTTCGACCGACACCTACATTGAAAAGGACTCCGCGATCAACGACGAGATTGACCGCCTGCGCCACTCCGCAACCTCGGCACTCTCTGAGCGGCGGGACGTGATCATCGTTTCGTCTGTATCGTGCATCTATTCGCTCGGTGACCCGATCGATTACAAGAAGATGGTCATTTCGCTGCGCCCGGGCATGGAAATCAGTCGTGAACAGCTGATCCACCGCCTGATCGACATCCAGTATGAGCGCAACGATATGGTGCTCGAGCGCAACCGTTTCCGCGTACGCGGCGACACGGTCGAGGTCTGGCCGGTTTACTCGGACGAGGACGTGGTGCGCATTGAGTTCTTTGGCGACGAGGTCGACCGCATCAGCCGCATCAACCCGCTGACCGGCGTCACGCTGGGCGAGCTGGGGCATACTGCGATCTTCCCGGCGAGCCACTATGTTACGCCCAAGGACAAGCTGCAGGCTGCCATCAAGGATCTGGAGGAAGAGCTTGACCAGCGGGTCAAATACTTTGAGGAAAACGGCAAGCTGATCGAAGCGCAGCGCATTGCACAGCGCACGCGGTATGACATTGAGATGCTGCAGGAGATCGGCTTTTGCAGCGGCATTGAGAACTACTCGCGTGTGCTCTCGCGCCGCGAACCGGGTTCCGCGCCGTTTACCCTGATCGACTATTTCCCCAAGGATTTCCTGCTCATCGTGGACGAGAGCCACGTCACTTTGCCGCAGGTGCGTGCGATGTACCACGGCGACCGCGCGCGCAAGGAAAGCCTGGTCGAAAACGGCTTCCGCCTGCCCTCAGCCTATGACAACCGCCCGCTCAACTTCGACGAGTTCAATGGTCGCCTGAACCAGATCGTTTACGTTTCGGCCACGCCCGGCGAGTACGAGCTGTCCCGCTCCGGGCAGGTGGTCGAGCAGGTCATTCGCCCGACCGGGTTGCTTGACCCCGAGGTGGTCGTGCGCCCAGTAGACGGGCAGATCGACGACCTGATCGGTGAGATCAACGCGCGCACGGCCAAGGGCGAGCGCGTGCTTGTCACGACTTTGACAAAAAAGATGGCCGAGGACCTGACCGACTATCTCGAAACCGCGGGCATCAAGGTGCGCTACATGCATCATGACATCAAGACCATCGAGCGGCAGGAGCTGGTGCGCGACCTGCGTCTCGGTGTGTTCGATGTGCTGGTCGGCATCAACCTACTGCGCGAGGGTCTGGACATCCCGGAGGTGTCGCTTGTCGCAATCCTGGACGCGGACAAGGAGGGCTTCCTGCGCTCGGAGACCTCGCTCATCCAGACCATCGGCCGCGCCGCGCGTAATGAGCACGGCATGGTCGTGCTGTACGCGGATACGATCACGCCCTCGATGCGCCGCGCGATGGACGAGACCGAGCGCCGCCGCGCGTTGCAGGATGCGTTCAACAAAGCGCACGGCATTGTACCAAAGTCGGTCAAAAAGAAAGTGCAGGACGTGATCGAAATCACGTCCAACGTGCCCACGAGCAGCAAGAAGAAGCTGCGTACCAAGGGCGAAAAACAGCAGGAGATCGCCCGCCTGACAAAGCAGATGAAGGAAGCGGCCAAAATGCTCGAATTCGAGATCGCCGCCCAGCTGCGCGACCAGATCAGGGCGCTGGAGGAAGGCAAATGAAAGTCATAACGCTGATGGAGGATACCGCGTGCGCGCCGGGATTTGCCTGCGAGCACGGCCTCAGCTTTTATATCGAGACGGGTGATAAAAAGCTGCTGTTTGACATGGGGCAGACGGATTTGTTTTTGCTGAACGCACAGACACTTGGCGTGCCGCTTGACGAGGTGGATACCGCTTTCGTCTCGCACGGTCACTATGACCACGGCGGCGGACTGGCGGCGTTCTTGGAAGTGAACCGCCGCGCGTCGGTCTACCTGCATAAGCGGGCGTTTGAGCCGCATTTCTCCCAAAAGCCGGACGGCATCAAGCCCATCGGGCTGGAGCCCGCGCTTGCGGAAAGCGGCAGGCTGGTGCTGACCGACGGTGTGACGCAGATAGACCAAAACCTGACCCTGTTTTCCGATATTACCGGACAGGACTGCAAGCCGCTCGGCAACCGCACGCTGTTCGAGCAGGAAAACGGGCAGTATGTCCCCGACCGCTTCGCGCATGAACAGAGTCTGATCGTGCGTGAGGGGGACAAGATCGCCCTGTTTACCGGCTGCGCCCACTGCGGCGTGGTCAACATCTGCGCCCGCGCGAAAGAGATCATCGGCCGCGACCCGGATTTCGTCATCGGCGGGATGCACCTGTTCAGTCCGTCCACGGGCAAAAGCGAGCCGGATGAAAATATCCGCGCGGTCGCCTCTCGGCTTACGAAGACAAGCAGCCGCTACTACACCTGTCACTGTACGGGGCAGCACGCCTTCGCGGTGCTGCGCGAGACGCTCGGCGAGCGGGTCGCGTTTTTTGCGGCGGGCAGCGTAATAGAGCTGCAATAAATTCACAAATATAGATACTGCATATTGGAATAAGGATAGGTGAACATGCAGGAATTTATCCATGTAAAAGGTGCGCGCGAGCACAACCTGAAAAATATAGATATCAAAATCCCGCGCGACAAGCTGGTCGTGCTGACCGGCCTGTCCGGTTCGGGCAAATCATCCCTGGCGTTCGACACGATCTATGCCGAGGGCCAGCGCCGCTATGTCGAGTCGCTGTCCAGCTATGCGCGGCAGTTTTTGGGGCAGATGGACAAGCCGGATGTGGATTACATCGACGGCCTGTCGCCCGCAATCTCGATCGACCAGAAGACCACCTCGCAGAACCCGCGCTCGACGGTCGGCACGGTCACCGAGATCTATGACTACCTGCGCCTGCTCTGGGCGAACATCGGCACGCCGCACTGCCCCAAGTGCGGCAAGGAGATCCACCAGCAGACGATCGACCAGATCATCGACCGGCTGATGGCGCTCGAGGAAAAGACGCGCGTGCAGATCCTCGCGCCGGTCATCCGCGGCAAAAAGGGCGAGCACGTCAAGGTGTTCGAGGACGCGCGCAAACAGGGCTATGTCCGCGTGCGCGTGGACGGCGAGGTGCGCGACCTTGCCGAGGAGATTAAGCTCAAAAAGACCCAGAAGCACAATATCGAGATCGTGGTCGACCGTGTGGTCATCCGCCCGGACGCGCGCGGCCGCATCACGGACTCGGTCGAGACCGCGACCGCGCTGTCGGGCGGTCTGGTGATCGCGGACGTGATCGGCGGCGAGCCGCTTTCGTTCTCGCAGAACTATGCGTGCGAGGACTGCGGCATCTCGATCGAAGAGCTGACCCCGCGCATGTTCTCGTTCAACAACCCGTACGGCGCGTGCCCGGTGTGCACCGGCCTCGGCATGCAGAAGCGCGTCGACCCGGAGCGCATCATCCCGAACCCCAAGCTGTCCATCAAGCAGGGCGCGATCCGCGCGTCCGGCTGGGGCAATGCCGATCCGGGCACGATTGCGGCCATGTACTACAACGCGCTCGGCAAAAAGCACGGCTTTACGCTCGACACCCCGGTCGAAGAACTGTCCGACGCGGCAATGCACGAGCTGCTGTATGGCACGGAAGAGCCGCTTGAGCTGTCGGTCAGCCGTGTGTCAGGCGGCGTGATGCGCCAGCCGTTCGAAGGCATTGTTACAAATCTTGAGCGCCGGTACAAGGAGACCTCGAGCGACTATGCGCGCTCAGAGATTGAGGAGTGCATGAGCGAGATCCCGTGCCCGGCGTGCCACGGCCGTCGCCTGCGGCCTGAGGTGCTTGCGGTCACGATCGGCGGGCTGAACATTGCGGAGTTTTCGGAGAAGTCGGTCGTCAAGGCGATGGAATTCTTGCAGACCCTGCGCCTGACCGAGATGCAGCATAAAATCGGCGACCGCGTGATCAAGGAGATCAAGGACCGGCTGGGCTTCCTGCAGTCGGTCGGCCTGGAATACCTGACCCTGTCGCGCGCGTCGGGCACGCTGTCCGGCGGCGAGAGCCAGCGTATCCGGCTCGCGACGCAGATCGGCTCGTCGCTCATGGGCGTGCTGTATATCCTGGACGAGCCGTCCATCGGTCTGCACCAGCGCGACAACGACAAGCTGCTCGCGACGCTGGGGCGTCTGCGCGACCTCGGCAATACGCTGATCGTGGTCGAGCACGACGAGGATACCATGTTCGCCGCCGACCATATCGTCGACATCGGCCCGGGCGCGGGCCGCAACGGCGGCGAGGTCGTGTTTGAGGGCACGGTAGATGAACTGCTGAAGAGTGAAAAGTCCATCACCGGACAGTACCTGTCCGGCCGCAAGTGCATTCCCGTACCGGATGTCCGCCGCAAGGGCAATGGGAAAAAACTGACCGTCAAGGGCTGCGCGGTCAACAACCTTAAGCACACGGACTTCACCATCCCGCTGGGCACGTTCACCTGCGTGACCGGTGTATCCGGCTCGGGCAAGTCCTCGTTTGTCAACGAGATCTTGTACAAAAAGCTCGCCGCCGAGCTCAATGGCGCCAAGACGCGCGCGGGCGCGCATGATAAGATCACCGGTCTGTCCTATCTGGACAAGGTGATCAATATTGACCAGTCGCCCATCGGGCGCACGCCGCGCTCCAACCCGGCAACCTATACCGGCGTGTTCAATGACATTCGCGACCTGTTCGCCAAAACGGCGGACGCCAAGGCGCGCGGCTACGGGCCGAGCCGGTTTTCCTTCAACGTCAAGGGCGGCCGCTGCGAGGCCTGCGCGGGCGATGGCCTTTTGAAGATCGAGATGCACTTTCTGCCGGATGTGTATGTGCCCTGCGACGTGTGCAAGGGCAAGCGCTATAACAAGGAAACGCTCGAGGTGCGCTACAAGGGTAAGAACATCTACGAGGTGCTCGACATGACGGTGGACGAGGCGTGCGAGTTCTTCGCCAACGTGCCCAAAATTGCGCGAAGGCTTGAGACCATGCGCGAGGTCGGCCTCGGCTATGTCAAGCTCGGACAGTCGTCCACGACGCTCTCCGGCGGCGAGGCGCAGCGCGCCAAGCTTGCGACCGAGCTGTCCAAGCGCCCGACCGGCAAGACCATCTATATCCTGGACGAGCCGACCACCGGCCTGCACGTTGCGGACGTGCACCGTCTGGTGGACGTGCTGCAAAAGCTGGTCGATGCGGGCAATACCGTGGTTGTCATCGAGCATAATCTGGATGTGATCAAGACCGCGGACTATATCCTTGACCTCGGTCCCGAGGGCGGGGACGGCGGCGGCCGGCTGGTCATTGCCGGTACGCCGGAGGAGGTCGCAGCATGCGAGAATTCTTACACCGGTCAGTATCTGGGGCCGGTGCTGAAACGTAAAAATTCTGTAAAAGACGGAGAATAATGCACTTTTCAGCGCTGTTAGCGGGCGTTCCTGAACGGAACGCCCGCTTTTTGCAATTTGCATAAAAATGTTGAGCTTTTGGGCACGTTTTGGTATAATAATCGTAATAAAAAATAAATGAGGGAGTTTCTTATGAAAACAAAGCGATGGGTGATCGCCACGCCTGACCGGGCGTGCGTGGATGCGCTGTCGCGCGAGGGCGGCTATGCGCCGCTCACCGCTGCGGTCCTGACCGCGCGCGGGATCGATACGCCGCAGGCGGCGGCCGCTTATCTGAGCTGCGACCGCGCCGGCCTGCATGACCCGTTCCTGCTGGCGGATATGGATAAGGCCGTTCCGGTCATCCGCGGCGCGGTCGAGCGGGGCGAGCATATTGTTGTTTATGGCGATTACGACGTGGATGGCGTGACCGCAACCTGTATCTTGGTAGATTATCTGCGCAGTAAGGGAGCAGTATGCGAATATTACATCCCAAACCGCCTGCGGGAGGGCTACGGCCTGTCCCGCGAGGCGATGGAAAAACTATATGAGCAGGGGACACGCCTGCTGATCACAGTGGACTCCGGCATCACGGCGGACGAGGAGATCGCGGCTGCACGCGAGCTGGGCATGCGGGTGGTCATCACCGACCACCATGAGTGCCACGACACACTGCCGGAGACGGATGCGGTCGTGGACTACAAGCGTCCGGACTGCGCCTATCCGTTCGACAGCCTGGCGGGTGTGGGCGTGGCGTTCAAGCTGATCTGTGCGCTCGAGGGCGACGCAGATGCCGTGCTTGACCGCTATGCCGACCTGATCGCGCTGGGTACGGTGGCGGACGTTATGCCGATCGTGGGCGAAAACCGCATCATCGTGGCCGAAGGGCTTAAGAAGATGGCAGAGACCAGCAACATCGGCCTGGAAATGCTGCTGCGCGAGGCGGGCATGAAGCACAAGCGCCTGACCTCGTCCACCATCAGCTTTGTGCTCGCGCCGCGCATCAACGCGGCCGGGCGCATGGGGCAGGCCGAACTGGCAGCCGAGCTGTTTTTGACGCATGACCCGGTGCGGGCGCAGGAGTTGGCGGCCCGCCTGTGTGAGCAGAACAAGCACCGGCAGCACGAGGAAAACGAGATACTGACGCAGGCGCTCACCCGCCTGCGCAAGGAATACAATCCGCTCGAGGATAAAATCATTGTGCTGGCGGGCAAGGGCTGGCACCACGGTGTGATCGGCATTGTCTGCTCGCGCCTGTGTGACCGCTACGGCTGCCCGGTGGTGCTGATCTCGATCGACGAGGACGGCACGGGCAAGGGTTCAGGCCGATCGGTCAAGGGGTTCAACCTGTTTGAGGCACTGTCCTCCTGTTCGGACCTGCTCGAGCGCTACGGCGGACACGAACTTGCTGCTGGGCTGACAGTATCAGCGGATAAGGTTGATGCATTGCGCGCGTGTCTGCGCGACTATGCGGAGAAACATGTTTCGATGGCAGAACTGATCCCGCAGCAGAATATCGACTGCATGGTGCGCCCGGAATGGCTGACTATCCCGAATATTGAGGCACTCTCTGTACTCGAACCTTACGGCATGCGCAACCCCGAGCCGGTGTTCTGCATGAAGGACATGGTGGTCGAGGACATCACGCCGATCTCGTCCGACCGGCATGTGCGTCTGACGCTCGTCAAGGACGGCGCGCGCTTTTCCGCTATGTGGTTCGGCACCGGGGCGGGCGGCCTCGGCTTTGTCGAGGGCAATCTGGTGGATGCGGCCTTCCATCTCGAGGTCAACGAATTCCGCGGGCGCCGCTCGGTGCAGCTGACGGTCTGTGACATACAGCTGAGCGAATGCGAGCATCTGGCGGACCAGAAGCTGCTCAACATATACAACACCTACATGGCTGACGGGCCGCTGACCGCGCGGGAAGCGCGCCTGCTGCTGCCCGACCGAAAGGATTTGGTCGCTGTGTGGCGGCATATCGTGTGCCGCGCGGAGGACGGTCGGCTGTCTGTGCCGGACGGCGCGCTCTCGCGCCGCGTGGCATGGGAAAGCCGCAGGGATATCAACATCGGCAAGCTGTTCGTGTGCCTGGACGTTTTTTCCGAGTCCGGCCTGATCAGCTACCATTTCAAAGAGGGGATGCTCAACATCCTGCTCAAGCCTTACGAGGGTAAGGCGGATATATCTGGTTCGGTCGTCCTGGCTACGCTGCAAAGCATGGCGGGGTGATCAGAATGGGGGAACGAAGTATGCAGAACAAACTGGATTTTTTGCTCGAGCGAGTGCAGAAGCAAAACCCGCAGGCCAATATCCGGAAAATTCGTGCGGCCTATGAGTGCGCCGCCAAGGCGCATGAGGGACAAAAGCGCAAAAACGGCGAGCCGTACATCATCCACCCGGTATCGGTCGCAGAGATCGTGGTCGAGATGGGGCTGGACACGGATTCGATCTGCGCCGCGCTGCTGCACGACTGCATTGAGGACACCGAGTTCGGCTATAAGGAGATCGAGAACAAGTTCGGCACGGCGGTCGCCGAGCTGGTGGACGGCGTCACCCGCCTGGGCATGCTGCGTTATTCCAAGGAGCAGGAGCAGTTTGAGGACCTGCGCAAAATGTTCATGGCCATGGCCAAGGATATCCGCGTCATCCTGATCAAGCTGGCCGACCGCCTGCATAACGCGCGCACCTTCCAGTACCTGCCCGAGCGCAAGCAGCGCGACAAGGCGCTCGAAACCATGGAGATCTATGCGCCCATCGCGCACCGCTTGGGCATGAGCCGCATCAAGTGGGAGCTGGAGGACTTGTGCCTCAAGGTGCTCGATCCGATCGGCTACAATGAGATCGTCGAGGGCCTGAAAGCCCAGAGCGAGCAGCACGAGGAATTCCTCAAGGGTATTCAGGAGCGAATCGGGGAAAAACTCAAGGAAGCGCATATCAAAAACACGATCTCGGCGCGCGTCAAGCACATTTACTCGATCTACCGCAAGATGTACGCCCAGCACAAGACGATCGACGAGATTTACGATATCTGCGCAGTGCGTGTGATCGTGGACACGGTTGCGGACTGCTACAATGTGCTCGGCTATGTGCACGACCTGTATAAGCCCATCCCGGGCCGCTTTAAGGACTATATTTCCACGCCCAAGCCCAACGGCTATCAGTCGCTGCATACGACGGTCATCGGCCGCGCGGGCATCCCGTTTGAGGTGCAGATCCGCACCACTGAAATGCACAAGATGGCGGAATACGGCGTGGCGGCGCACTGGAAGTACAAGCAGGGCCTGGACAAAAAGGGCAACGAGGAAGCCTTTGCATGGATCCGCCAGTTGCTTGAGGCGCAGCAGGATACCGAGGCCGAGGATTTTATCAAGAACATCAAGGTCGACCTGTTCGCGGATGAGGTGTTTGTGTTCACCCCCAAGGGAGACGTGGTTAACATGCCTGCGGGAGCGACCCCGATCGACCTGGCTTACGCCATCCACTCTGCGGTCGGCAACCGCATGACCGGCTGCAAGATCAACGGCCGCATTGCGCCGATCGACAGCCAGCTCAAAAACGGCGACATTGTCGAGATCCTGACCTCCAAGGAGGCGCACGGACCGAGCCGCGACTGGGTCAAGATCGTCAAAACGACCGAGGCGCGCAACAAGATCAAGCAGTGGTTCAAAAAGGAGTGCCGCGAGGAAAATATCATCAACGGCCGCGAGGATCTGGACCGCGAACTGCGCGCAAACCTGCTGTACAACGGCTTTTACGAGAACGAGGAAGTGCAGAAAAACACCCTCAACAAGTTCTCTTTTGGTACGATTGACGAGCTGTATGCCGCTATCGGCTACGGCGGCATCACGCTGACCAAGGTCATCAACAAGGTAAAGGACGACGTCGGCAAGCTGCGCCGCCAGCGCGAACTGGCCGAGCGCGCCGCGAACCCGCAGCCCGAGCAGCCGCACAAGCGCATCACCAAGAGCGCGACCGGCGTGGTGGTCGAGGGGATCGACAACTGCCTGGTAAAGTTCGCGCGCTGCTGCACGCCGATCCCGGGCGACGAGATCGTGGGCTTCGTCACGCGCGGCTACGGCGTGTCCATCCACCGGCGCGACTGCGTCAATGTACACATGCACGAGGATCCCGACCGCTGGGTGCGCGCATGGTGGGATGAAGATCTGGCCGCGTCCGACCGCTCCAACCGCTTCTCGACCGGCCTGCAGATCTCTACGCGCAGCCGCATCGGCGTGCTGAGCGATGTGACCGCGGTGCTTGCAGCGTGCAAGATCAATGTACATGAGATTTCGGCACGCGACTTGAACGACGGTTTCGGCGTTATCAACGCAATGGTAGACGTCGCGGGCGTGCACCAGCTTGACAACCTGATCGGCCGGCTGCGGTCGATCAAGGGCGTGGTGGATGTGACGCGTACGGTAGACACAAACTAACGTATAGGGGGAATCCGATTCCCCCTATATACAAAATCCGGTTCCGGAGAAACCGGATTTTGATACCCCCTGGACGCCGCCCAAGGCGGCTGGGTTGAGGTATCAAAAGTCCGGCAAAGCTGGACTTTTGATGAAAATGCCGCTTTGCGGCATTTTTCTGTTAGAAGCCGCGCGTGATGCGCGGTCGCCTGCGGGCGGGAACAAGGTGCTCGGCGGCAGAGCCGCCTGCACCTGTGGATGGCCGCTGCAAGCAGCGGCTGATTTTATGCCGCGCACAGAGTGCGCGGGCTGGGAATGGAGAACAAATTATGAGGGCACTCATTCAGCGTGTGGCACATGCGTCGGTGACGATTGACGGAACGGTGCACGGCAAGATCGGGCAGGGCTTTCTGGTGCTGCTCGGCATTACGGACGGGGATACCACAGAAGATGCGGTTTATCTCGCGGATAAGACGGTGAAACTGCGTGTATTCACGGATGAAAACGACAAGATGAACCGTTCGCTTGCGGATGTAGGCGGCGGCATCCTGGTCGTGTCGCAGTTTACGCTGTACGGGGACTGCAAAAAGGGCAACCGGCCGAGCTTCACTGCCGCCGCGCGCCCGGAGACCGCAATCCCGCTGTATGAAGCGTTTATCACGCGCTGCCGCGAGAGCGGCCTGCCGGTCGAGACCGGCGAGTTCGGCGCGGATATGAAGGTTGACCTGCTCAATGACGGGCCGGTCACACTGTGGATGGACACCGCGCAGATGCGGTGAGGAAAAGGAGACAGATTATGAAAATCATGCAGCTTTGCGTGGGCGTTGTGGCCACAAATTGCTATATTGTATACGATGAAAACACCCGGGACGCCGTAGTGATCGACCCGGGCGACAACGCGCGCTCGATCCTGATGGCTGTCGGACAGGAATCGCTGACAGTGAAATATGTCCTGCTGACGCACGCACATTTCGACCATATCCTTGCCGCGCATGAGGTGCTGCAGAAGACCGGGGCAAAATTTGTCGTACCGGAGGGCGACCTGTGGCTGCTCAAGCGTGAAAATATGGGGCAGTTCGGCATGTTCGCGCGCACCTATGTGGAGGATCAGCCGGATATCATAGCGAAGGAGGGAACCGAGGTGACCTTCGGCGGCCTGACCGCAACCTATATGAGCACCCCGGGCCACACGCCCGGCTCGTCGGTTATCCGCATTGAGGACTGCCTGTTCACAGGGGACACGCTGTTCCGCCACGAATGCGGCCGCTGCGATATGGACGGCGGCGATTTCGGCCAGATGCTCCAATCGCTGAAGCGCCTGCATGACCTCGCGGGCGACTATAAGGTCATGCCCGGGCATGAGGGCCTTTCCACGCTGAATGAAGAACGTGCCGCTAATCCGTATATGCTGCAGGCGGTTGGGAAACGATGATTTATACACTGGAAGGGCATGATCTCAAGCATGCGGTCGAGGAAATGCTGTTCCATCTGCTGCCTACCGCGAATCTCACGCGCGCGGACACAGTGGGGGAGGACGGCGACTGGTGCCGCAGCCTGCTTTCCGAGCAGGGTGGCGAGGCCGTCGGCCTCGCCGTCGCCTGCATCGACGGTGTGACGCATGAGAGCGAACGCCGCGCACGGGTCGCAGGGCTGGCGCCGCTCGATTACAAGCGTGCAGTCACCGAGCTGGTCAAAATGACCGTGTACGACGCAGTCGTGCCCACGCTTGCGCAGCCGCCCGTGTGGGGCAGCCTGACCGGCGTGCGCCCGGCAAAGCTTGCGCGCGGCCTGATCGAGCGCGGCATGAGCCGCGGCGAAGCGGCGGCATACCTGCGCGAGCACTTTTATGTGTCGCCCGAGCGCACCGCACTCACCATCCGCGCTGCCGCGACCGCGATGGAACTGGACAAGGACATTGGGCCGGACGATATTTCGCTCTATGTGGGTATCCCGTTCTGCCCGTCGCGGTGCTATTATTGCTCGTTCGTGTCTTCTACGACCGCGCAGTCCGGCCATCTGATCGAGCCGTATCTGGACACCCTGTGCCGCGAGATCGCGGAGACCGCCGCGCTCGTGCGCGAGGCGGGCAAGCGGGTGCAGAGCGTGTACATCGGCGGCGGCACGCCGACCACGCTCTCCGAGCAGCAGCTGGCGCGCCTGCTGGATACGCTGGAACAAAACTTTGATTTTTCCCGTCTTCGTGAATATACTGTGGAAGCGGGGCGTCCGGATACCATCACGCCGGGCAAGCTGCGTGCGCTGCGCGCGGCAGGCGTGGGCCGCGTGAGCATCAACCCGCAGTCCATGGACGACAAGGTGCTCGCTGCCATCGGGCGGCGGCACGCGGCGGCGGACGTGCTGCGTGCCTACGGCGAGGCGCGGCAGGCGGGCTTTCGAGAGATCAACATGGATGTGATCGCTGGACTTGCCGGCGACACGGCCGAGACCTTTGCCCGCACGGTCGATACCCTGACCGGCCTTGCGCCGGAGAACATCACCGTGCACACGCTGGCAATCAAACGCGGCGCGGACCTGACCGACAAAGCGGCGGCTTCTGCGCAGCGCGAGACGGTATCGCGCATGCTGGACGGCGCGTCGCACGCGCTGCAAACGGCAGGCTACGGCCCGTACTACCTGTACCGGCAGAAATTCACCGCGGGCGGGTTTGAAAACGTCGGCTGGTGCAAGCCGGATACCGAATGCTTTTACAATGTGACCATGATGGAGGAACTCCAGACCATCCTGTCGCTCGGCGCGGGCGGCGTGTCCAAACGCGTCGACCGGGCTACCGGCTGGATCGAGCGGACGAACAACCCCAAGTACCCGCTCGAGTACATCCGCGCTGCAGACCGGCTGAGCGGCGGCAAACGCAAACTTCTTTTTCCCAGGCAATGAGGAGGGAACGCCATGGCGGAATACACCCTGAAATACATCAACCACCGCGCGCGGTATGACGCGGCGGCGTTTATTGGGGAGTGTGAGCAGCAATACCACGATCAGGTAGAACAGGTAGCGGACGAGATCGCAGAGAACAGCGTCAGCAGGCCCATTGTGCTGCTCAATGGGCCGTCGTCCTCGGGCAAGACCACGACCAACGACCGCATTGCCAGCGCACTTGAGCAGCGCGGCATCCATGCGGAGATGATCTCGATGGACGATTATTACCGCACGGTCGGCACCTACGAGATCCCGCCCGATCCGGAAAACGGCGTGCCGGATCTGGAAAGCCCGGAGTGCATGAACCTGCCCCTGCTCAGCCACCATCTGGCACAGCTCGCGGCGGGGGAGGAGATCGCGCTGCCGCGGTTTGACTTTGAAACGCGCACCTCTATCCCGGAGGCGCGCGCCCTGCGGCTGGATCCGGACGAGGTCGTGCTGATCGAGGGCATCCATTCGTTCAACCCGGTCATCATGGGCGATCTGGCGCACGCGGCGACCAGCGTATACCTGTCGGTCGCGAGCGCGGTCGTTCCCGAGGTGGGCCCGCGGATCGAGCCGTATATGCTGCGCTTTCTGCGCCGCGCCATGCGGGACAGCCTGTTCCGCAACTCCCCGGTCGAGGAAACCATCCGCCAGTGGAATTCAGTGCGCCGCGGCGAGCGGCTGTATATCTCCCCATACCGGGGGCAGGCCAATCTGACTGTGGACACTTTTTTGCCGTATGAGCTGAATATCCTGCTGACCTGTCTTGAGCCGCAGCTGCGTCTGCATGCGGGCGAACTCGCAGGAGCAGATCTTGCGCCGGTAGGCGAGGTGCTCGGCCAGGTTGCGCCGATCGACTATGCGGACTGGATCCCGAAGGAATCCGTCCTGCACGAATTTATCGGATAAATGGCGTATGCTTGCTTTTTGCATGGGCATGCAGTATAATGAACCCAAAATTGGGCGGGCGCGTTCCGCCGGAAGGAGCGATGGACAATGGACGCAAAGGTACAGTCGTTTCTGGATAAGATCAAGGTAATGGCGGATAAGACCAGCCAGGCGGCCGGGCGCGCAGCAGACGCTGCGGGCAAAAAAGCAACCGAGCTGGCAAGCGCAACCCGCCTCAACCTGCAGATTTTTGATCTGAACACGGAGTGTGAGGTGCTCTACAAGGAGATCGGCCGGATGGTATACGATCTGCACCGCGGCGCTGAGATCTCAAATGACGAGATGGACGAGAAAATCGCCGCAGTGGATGCCAAGCAGGAAAAGATCGCAGCCCTGCGGGAGGAACTGGCGGGGATGCGGTCGGTCGTGGTGTGTCCGCACTGCGGCAAGGCGTGCAGCCGCGAGGATTCGTTCTGCTCGGGCTGCGGCGGCGCGCTGTGAGCGCATATTTCCCCGCGTCCTGCCATACCGTAGAATCAGTAATTACAAAGGGCGTGTAGCGTTTGCAGCGAAAAAAGCAGAATTTTGTGCAGGGTGCGGTCATTCTGATGGTGGCGAGCCTGGTCGTTAAGGTGATCGGTGCGTTCTTCCAGATCCCGCTTCAAAACCTGATCGGCGGGGAAAGCTCTCCGGCGTTTGGGCTGTTCAGTGCGGCTTACCGTATCTATTCAGCTATGCTGGTAATATCGACGGTCGGATTGCCTGCGGCGCTGTCCAAGATGGTAGCAGAGGCGACTGCCTACGGGCGGGAACGCGAGGTGCGGCGGATCGTTCGCGTGGCGGCCGGGATTTTCATCCCGATCGGTGCGCTGGCAACGGTTGTTATGTTGTACGGCGCAGATCTGTTCGCTGGCTGGATCAGGAATCCGGATGCGCGGCTCGCAGTTATGGCGATTGCACCGAGCGTGCTGATGGTTGCCGTCCTTGCAGTTTTCCGCGGCTATTACCAAGGACGCGCCAACATGGTGCCGACCGCGGTTTCGCAGGTCATCGAGGCAATGGGCAAACTGTTTGTCGGCCTTGGCTTGGCCTGGTATGCCGTGCAGCAGGGGATGGACGATCCGCGTACCGCAGCAATGGCTGTGCTCGGCGTGACGATCGGCGAAGCCGCTGCTGCGGCGTATATGCTGGTACAGGCAGCGATTACCCGCCGGCGCAGCGAGACGGTACACACGCTCAATGATACCGTTCGGCCGACCGGCCAGCTGGCGAGAACACTGCTGTCGCTTTCTATCCCGATCACAATCAGTTCGGCCGTTATGAGTCTGACCGATCTGATTGATGTGGCGCTGATTTCGGCGCGGCTGCAAAGCCCGGCGGTCGGTATGACGGCAGAGCAGGCAACGACTGCCTATGGAATCTATACCGGCAATGCGGTCAATTTTTTCAATTTGCCGCAGACGCTGATCACGGCGCTTGCGGTCAGCGTACTGCCAACTATTGCCAGCGCGCGGGCAGCGCAGAATTTCACCAAGGTTTCTAAAACCATGGCGACTACGCTGCGCCTGACTATGATTATCACCCTGCCGGCGGGTGCAGGGTTCCTGCTGCTGTCCGGGCCGATCCTGCGCCTGTTTTACAGTGAAGGGACTGAGCTTGGCGGGCAGTTGATGGCACTGCTCGGCTTTGCTGTGCCCGCGGTGGCGTTGGTCGCGATCACGAACGCGGTTTTGCAGGCCTTTGGCCGTATCGACCTGCCGCTGATCTCCATGTTTCTCGGCGCGTTGGTCAAAATCTTTGGGGACTATTATCTGATTGGTATACCCGAACTCAATATCGCGGGCGCACCTATCAGCACAGCAGTATGCTACTGGCTGATTGCGCTGATCAACCTGTTCCACATCAGCCGGCTGTCGCACAGTCTGCCGCCCATCGGCAAGACCGTGGGACGGCCGCTTGCGGCAACCGTCGGTATGGGTGCTGCGACCTATATCTGCCATACCCTGCTGTTGCGGGTGACGGATGCGGCGCCGGGCGCAGCGGCTGACAAGCTGATTACATTGGCAGTGATTGGAATTGCGGTGGTAGCTTATGGTGTGTTGCTGCTGGTGCTTCATGCGATTGACCGCGAGGATATGCTGCTTCTGCCGAAAGGTGAAAAAATTGCAAATATTTTACATTTAAAATAGCAGGAAGTGCGCTGAAATGGTTGATTTTGAAAGAAAAGAGAAGTATAATTTTAACGATCTGCTGCGGATCATGGAGATCCTGCGTGCACCGGACGGTTGCATGTGGGATCGGGAGCAGGATCACCAGTCCATCCGCCGCAATTTCATCGAGGAGACCTACGAGGTCTGTGAAGCGATCGACGAGCAGGACACCGAGCACCTGAAAGAGGAGCTGGGCGACGTGTTGCTGCAGGTCGTGTTCCATGCCCAGATGGAAAAGGAAAAAGGCGTGTTCGATATAGAGGATGTAGCGGACGGTATCTGCAAAAAGCTGATCTACCGGCATCCGCATATTTTCGGATCGGTCGAGGTTGGCTCGTCCGAGGAGATCCTGCGCAACTGGGATGAACTCAAGCGAAAGGAAAAACACCAGAAGAGCGATACGGATACGCTTAAAAGTGTTGCCAAAAGCCTGCCTGGCCTGATCCGCGCGGAAAAGCTGCAAAAAAAAGCGGCTAAGGTTGGCTTTGACTGGGACGGGCCGCAGGGCGCGCTGGATAAGGTCACGGAGGAGCTGGACGAGGTCAAACGTGCCTGCGCCGGCGACGGGGACGCCGAGGAGGAGATCGGCGACCTGCTGTTTGCGGCGGTCAACGCAGCGCGGCATCTGAAGGTCGATCCTGAGCGGGCGATGGAAAAGACCTGCAACAAATTCATTCGGCGTTTTGCCGATATGGAGCGGCAGGCGCGGGAGCAGAACAAAGTGCTTTCCGATTTGTCACTGGCAGAGATGGATGCACTTTGGGATAAAGCGAAGGAAAAACGAATAACAAAAGCGACGGAGGTACAAGCATGAAGAAAAGCGAATTCGTGGCGCTGGTCGCGGAGAAGGCCGGCCTTTCCAAAAAGGACACAGAAAAGACGATCGACGCTGTGTTTGAAACCATCAGCGATGTGATTGCTTCGGGCGACAAGCTGCAGATCAGCGGTTTCGGCACCTTCGAAACAAGACAGCGTGCGGCGCGTACGGGCCATAATCCGCGCACCGGCGAGGAGATTGCAATCGCCGCGGCGAATATCCCGGCGTTCAAGCCCGGCAAGGCACTCAAGGATAAGGTGGACGCGAAGTAACGTGAGACTGGATAAATACCTCAAGGTTTCGCGCCTGATCAAGCGCCGCACTGTTGCAAACGACGCGTGCGACGCGGCGCGCATCACGGTTAACGGCAAGCCGGCCAAGGCCTCCTATCAGGTCAAGCTGGGCGATGTGATCGAGATCGCCTTCGGCCAGCGCACCATGCGGGTCGAGGTGCTGAATATCGCGGAGCACGCCCTCAAGGCGGATGCCGCAGCCATGTACAAGGAACTTCCGTAAACAGATGCATCCCGCTTTGGCGGGATGCATTTTTGCTGTCATAGCGGTTACAGTTCGCTCATAAGATGAAGGGAGCGGGAGGTTTTCCGTAAGGAGGGGACTGGCATGGCAGCAGAGGAACGAAACAGGGAAATGCCGCATACGGTCATACTCGAGGGCAGGGAAAAGCTGTCCATTTCGGGCGTGGTGGATGTACAGAGCTTTGACGAGGAGCAGGT
>NBJMR02800__coassemble_1345_pt1 | contig 62486 bp, 59 predicted proteins | sample NBJMR02800__metabat2_high_PE_027 | metagenome-assembled genome bin NBJMR02800 | reverse complement strand
GAAGCAACTTCTGCTGCGAAGTCGTCCTGCTTCTTCTCGATGCCTTCGCCCTTCTCAAAGCGGACGCACTTAACCAGCTTGATCTCGCCGCCCAGCTCCTTGGCAACAGCTGCGATGTGCTGCTCGACGGATACCTTGTTCTCCTTAACGAAAGCCTGCTGCAGGAGGCAGTTCTCCTCGTAATACTTGCCGATGCGGCCCTCAACCATCTTGTGGATGATCTGCTCCGGCTTCGGCTTAGCAGCAGTCTTGTTCTCCTCGAGTGCCTGAACAAGCAGGATCTCCTTCTCCTTGGCGAGAGTAGCCTCGTCAACATCGGACTTATCCAGGAAAGAGGGGTTCATTGCAGCAGCCTGCATGCCGATATCCTTGCCCAGCTCCTTGACAGTTGCATTGTCCTTCAAGTTGTCGGAAACCTGCAGGCCAACCAGAACGCCGATTACGCCGCCCATGTGGGTATAAGCAACGTTTACGGTGGACTCATCAAAACGGTCAAAGCGCCGGATCTGGATGTTCTCACCAATGGTGAGCACCTTCTCCTGCAGCGCTTCCTGCACGGTCAGATCGCCCATCTTGCAGGTCTTGAGCGCCTCAACGTCCGCCGGAGCTTCCTTCATGACAACGCCGGCCAGATCGGTAACAAACTGCTGGAAGTCCGCATTCTTTGCAACAAAATCGGTCTCAGAGTTGACCTCGATGATCGCGCCTACGCCGCACTCATCGCATACGGTCGCGCAGACAACGCCCTCAGCCGCAATACGGTCCGCCTTCTTGGCAGCCTTAGCGAGGCCCTTCTCACGCAGGATCTCGATCGCCTTGTCGAAGTCGCCGTCGGCCTCGGTCAGCGCCTTCTTGCAGTCCATCATGCCTACGTTGGTCATTTCACGGAGCTTCTTTACGTCAGCAGCAGTAAAAGCCATTTTCTATTCCTCCAAAAATCTTTTTTACAAAACAAAATCGTAGGGCAGGACGACCTCGGCGCGCCGGGTCGTCGCGCCCTACGAACAACTCACAATAATTATGCAGTTTTGGGCTTACTCAGCCTTAGCCTCGGCCTCCTCGGCCTTGGCCTCAACCTCAAGCTGCTCGCCCTGCTTGCCTTCCAGAACAGCGTTCGCCATGGTCTGGGAAATCAGCTTGATCGCGCGGATCGCGTCGTCGTTGCCCGGGATCACGTAGTCGATCTCGTCCGGATCGCAGTTGGTGTCAACGATTGCAACAATCGGGATACCCAGCTTGCGAGCCTCAGCGATCGCGTTCTTCTCCTTGCGGGAGTCAACAACGAACAGTGCGCCCGGCAGCTTCTTCATTTCCTTGACGCCGCCAAGGTACTTCTCGAGCTTTGCGATCTCGAGCTGGAGCTTGATGACTTCCTTCTTCGGGAGCAGGTCAAAGGTGCCGTCCGCCTGCATCTTCTGCAGCTGGTTCAGACGAGCGATACGGGTGCGCATGGTCTTGAAGTTGGTCAACATGCCGCCCAGCCAGCGTGCATTCACATAGAACTGGCCGCAGCGCTCCGCCTCTTCCTTGATCGCGTCCTGCGCCTGCTTCTTGGTGCCGACAAACAGGATGGATTCGCCAGCAGCGGCCATGTCGCGGACAAAGAAGTATGCTTCCTCGAGCTTCTTTACGGTCTTCTGCAGGTCAATGATATAGATACCATTGCGCTCGGTGAAGATGTAGGTCGCCATCTTCGGGTTCCAGCGGCGGGTCTGATGGCCGAAGTGTACGCCGGCCTCCAGAAGCTGCTTCATAGAGATTACTGCCATTTTTCTTTTCCTCCTTGGTTGTTTCCTCCACCCCTGATCATCTGACAGCAGCAACAGACCAGATTTGATCCGTCACCCACTGCTTTCATCACGGGGTGTGCGAATTCGTGCTTTAACAGTATACGCTGTAAAGCGAGTTTTGTCAATCACTTTCTGCCTCTGTGTGGAATTTTTCAGAGATTCTACGCGTTTTTTTATCTGTCCCCTCCGCATCATCCCCGGCAAGCAGGATCATCGCTGCAACGATCAGCGCGATCCCGGCAAAATCCATGCCGCCGAGCGGCACACCGAGCCAGACGACACTCAGCACGGTCGAAGCCACCGGCTCGATCGCCGCAAGGATGCTGCCCTTGGCCGCGCCGATGCGGCGCACGCCCTCCAGATATCAGCAGAACGCGCAGATCGTGCCGAATACAATGATATATGCCATGCCGAGCACGGTCACTGCATCCCATCGGCCGACCACGTGCCACGGCTGGAAAACAACGCACAGCCCCAGTCCGCCCAGCAGCATACCGAATCCGGTGACCGGCAGCGTTCCGTACTGCGCGATCATCGCTCGCGGCTGCACGCTGTATACTGCGACTGAAACCGCCGCTAATATGCACCAGACCAGTGCTGTGGGCGAGAGTGCCAGCTGGGAGGGATCGCCGTGCGTGGCGAGGAAAAATGCGCCGCCCATCGCACAGACAACTGCGATCAGTTCCTTGCGGCCGGGCATGCGCTTTTCCCGCAGCGCCAGCCAGATCAGCACAAGGGCCGGGCCGGTATATTGCAGCGTGGTCGCAGTCGCCGCATTGGACAGCTCGATCGCGCGGAAGTACGAATACTGGCACATCGCCATGCCGAATACGGCAAAAATTACGATCGAGCCGACGCTTCGTTTGCTGCGGAACACCTGCAGCGCACCGCCGCGCGAGCGCGCCAGCGAATAAAGCACCAACAGCAGCCCGGCCACAGTCAGGCGCATGGTCACCAGCCAGTCCGCGTCCAGTCCGCGGTGCTCGAACAGATATTGCCCGCATGCCCCGGAAAACGCCCAGCAGATCGCGCCGAATACCGTCAGTATGTATCCTGTCTTTTTTCTTTTGTCCATATCCGTTTTCTCTTTCCCTTTTGGTCTCGCCCCACTATCCTACCACAATCGCGTATGAATTTCCACTGTTTACCGGCGGAATTTTACCAGAATATAATCCTCGCCCAGTGTCTCGATACAGCTCCACGGGATGACGCAGTCCTCCCGTGAAAACAGCCCCATCAGGCCGCCCTGCCCGGGCACCACGATCGCCGTGATCTGTCCGCACACCGGGTCAAAGACCAGGTCGCTCACTTCACCCAGCCGTGCGCCGTCGCACAGGTTGATCACCTCGCGGCAGTGCAGCTCAGAAAAACGCATGCCTTCCATGTTGTCACTCTCCCAATGCCCTGCTGAGATAGCTTTCCGTGCTTTCCCCGGCCGCCCGGTTAAACCGTCCCATTTCATACAGGCACCCCGCATCCCGTGTCACCAGATTGACCCGTTCCTCACAGCCGAGTGTGCACAAAAAACCCATATCCTGCAAGATGCGCTCGCTCTCCTCCGAGCAGGCGCCGAATGGATAGGTGTAGCACTGAGGCGCGGGCAACCCGGCTTCGGTGATCAGCTGCTGGGTCTGCTCGGTATCCTCGCGCAGCAGGCTTTCATAACTCGCCTCCGCTTCCCCGCGCATGCGCAGGCAGCCGCGGCGTTCGCCGTATTCGTGCAGGTTCCATGAATGGTTCTGTACCTCGAACACATCCTGCATCTCCTGCAGGCGGTCGAGCCGCAGATGCGACCAGTAGGCATTCTCCGTGCCCTCTTGGGTATAAAGAGCGGTTTGGCTGCCGATAATGGACACCACCGCCCGCATCCCGCGCTGCTGCAGCAGCGGATAGGCATAGATATAATTGTTATAATAGCCGTCGTCAAAGGTGATCATGACCGGCTTTTCGGGCAGCGGCGCACCGCCCTGCACATAGGCGAGCAGGTTGGAGACCGTCACCGTTTCATACCCGCGCTGCTGCAGTGCATCCAGATCATCTGCCAGCACAGCAGGCGAGATGACATATTTACCCTGCCGCGCGCTGTCCTTTAAAATGCTGTGATACATCAGGATGGGCAGCTGCACGCCCTCCTCTGTCCCGAACACGCTCTGCGCCCGGTCCTGCCGCAGCAGGCCGACAGCAAGACACAGCACAAGCACTGCACATACCGCCTGTATTGCGGTGCGTCCGAAACCCAGCTTCAAAAAAATCCCCCCTCGGGCCGCTTTCAGCAAAGCTTATGCCCGGCGGGGGGATATTATGAGCAGGAATGCCGCAACATTCTTCACTTTTTATACTTTGCAACGCCCTCGGTGTACAGGTTGCCGCCCACACAGTCCTGCGAGACAATCGCGCTGAAGTTCTCGACCGTCAGCCGCTTGACCGACTCACAGCCCAGCTCGTCATACGCGATGACCTCTACGTTTTTGATCGAAGCCGCCTTGGCCGCGCCCGCGCCGCCGATCGCGACCATGTAAACCGCGCCGTTGCGCGCCATCGCATCCTGCACCGCCTGACTGCGCACACCCTTGCCGATCATGCAGGAAAGGCCCGCATCCAGCAGGCGGGGGGCAAAGGGATCCATGCGGCCGGAGGTCGTCGGTCCGACTGAGCCGATCACCTGTCCGGGCTTGGCAGGCGTAGGGCCGGCATAGTAGATCGCTGCGCCGTCCAAATCAAAAGGCAGCTTCTCGCCCGCATCCATCGCCGCAACGATTTTCTTATGCGCCGCGTCGCGCGCGGTGTATACCGTTCCGGTCAGCGAGACCGTATCGCCCGCGCGCAGCTTGGATGCCATTTCCTTCAGTTCTTCGGTTTTGAGATCGTAGTGTGCCATATGTCATTCCTCCGTTTTGGGGCGCAGATTATTCAGTACGTCGCGCAGGCCGGACTTTGTGCGGTCGGCTTCTCCCTTACCGAGCGCCGCGGTGATACGGTCGATCTCGCCCAGCACCTCGCCTGCCTTGCGTGCCATTTCCGCAGATTCCTGCTGGCTACGGGCGAGCACGGTACGGTAGTTTTCTTTGGTCGCGTCCAGCTGGCGCTTGACCTGCTCGATCATCTCCGCCGACTGCCGCCGCAGCTTTTGCAGCTCGGTCTTGGCGTCCTCTTCGATCTGCTTGGCACGCCGGTAAGCGGACAGTTCCATCTCCGCGATCTTATCCTTGGAGGCATCATACTGCCCGCATTTCGCAGCGAGCCGGGCGTTCTCCGCAGTCAGCCGGTCGTTTTCCGCCGCCAGTTCCTGCGCACGGCTGTTCTGCGCCTCGATCTCGGTGGTCTGAAGGGAAAAGCCCTTCTCGATCTCATCCAGTTGTGCGCGGATCTTGTCCGTGTCCAGCGTCATCTCCCCGAGCCGCTCGAGCAGCTCCGCATTTTTTTCAGTCAGGGTCTCGTTCTGTTCGCGCAGCTCACCCAGCGCGGACTGCGCTTCAGTCAGCTGGCGGCGCAGTTCTTCTGTTTCCGCGTAATACTTGCTGTCCGTCTGCTCTATGTACTGCATGACATCCTCGCGCTTAAAACCACCGAACCACGCGCTGCGGAAGCCTTTGCTTTGCTCGTCCATCTCTGTATTGCCCTCCACTAAACGGTCTTTATTTTATATCAGTATAGCAAAATACTGGTTCAATAGCAACCCAAAATGCGTATGCAGCCTGCGCTTGCCTCTTGCAATCGTGCGGTATTGATGCTATGATATTTTTATCTTTCTATAAATTGGGGAACCGAACTATGTTAGAATTAAAAGATTTTGAAGCGGCGGCAGACCGCCTGAAAAATGTCATCCACAACATCCCTTTGTCCACGTCCTGCACTTTTTCGGCCATGAGCGGCGCCGAAGTGTACCTCAAATACGAGAACCAGCAGAAGACCGGCTCGTTCAAGGTGCGCGGCGCGTACAACAAGATTATGAAACGCTATGCCGAAGGCGACCTGCATGCAGTCGTCGCCTCCTCGGCGGGCAACCATGCGCAGGGGGTCGCCTTTGCGGCAAGCTCGGTAGGCGTCAAGTCCACCATCGTCATGCCGCGCTCTACGCCGATCGCAAAAGTCTCTGCAACACAGGGCTACGGTGCGGAGGTCGTGCTTGCAGGCAACATCTATGATGAAGCTTATGCGAAAGCCTGCGAGATCTGCGAGGAAACCGGCGCGGAATTCATTCATCCGTTCGATGATGAGGACGTAATGGCTGGTCAGGGTACGATCGCGCTGGAGGTTCTGCGCGACCTGCCGTTTGTGGATATGATCTTCGTCCCTGCGGGCGGCGGCGGACTGATCTCGGGCGTTGCGGCCTGCGCCAAGCAGATCAATCCGCGCATCCAGGTCATCGGCGTGCAGGCGGAGGGCGCCCCGGCGATTGCCAACTCGTTCCGCGCGGGCAAGCTCACCCCGTCCGACACCGTGCGCACCATTGCAGACGGTATTGCGGTGAAAACGCCGGGTGAAACCACCTTCCAATATATCCAGAAGTACGTTGACCGGGTTGTCACGGTTTCGGACGATGAGATCGCCTCGGCCGTTCTCCTGCTGCTTGAACGCGCCAAGCAGGTCGTGGAGACATCGGGCGCGGCTTCCCTCGCGGCGGTGCTCAACAACAAGGTGGACGTCAAGGGCAAAAAGGTTGTCTGCCTTTTGTCCGGCGGTAACATCGACGTATCCTTTATTCATAAGATTGTGGAAAAGGGTCTGGTCACCCGCTGCCGCCATCTTAAGTTCTCGACCATTATGCCGGATGCGCCTGGTGCGCTCGAGCGCTTCGCCCATCTGGTCGCAGAGCAGAACGCCAACATCATCCGCTTCCAGCATGACCGCGTGCAGGCGGATCTGGATATCGGTGAGGCCATCATTCAGGTGGTATGTGAGGTCGGCGGTGTAGAGCAGGCCAAGCGCCTGCTGGACGAGCTGACCCGTCAGGGCTATCAGGTGTTCACTTCACAGATCTAAAATCTACTGTTTTTGGCAAAAACGGCTGGATCCGCAATGGGATCCAGCCGTTTTCGTTTATTTGATAACCGCGAGCAGCTCGCCGGCCTTGACCGAGGTGTTTTCCCTCACAAACAGCTTGTCTACCTTGCCGGCCATGCGCGCGACGACCGAGGTCTCCATCTTCATGGCTTCGATCACGAGCAGCACCTGGTTCTCCTCTACCATGTCGCCCTCCTTGACCAGCACACGGGATACCATGCCCGGCATGGGCGCACCGGTCTGCGCCTTGTCGGTCGGGTCGGCCAGCTCAACGTGATCGTACAGCTCAGGCGCCTGCGGGTCGGGCACCGCCACCTCGCGGCGCATGCCGTTGAGTTCAAACAGCACGGTGCGCGTGCCGTCCTCGTTGCGGTCGCCGAGGCCGAGATACTTGACCACGAGCGTCTTGCCGTCCTCGATGTTGATCTGGTTGGTCTCGCCGAGCGCCATGCCGTTGAAGAACACATGGCTGCCCATGCGGGACATGTAGCCGTATTCCTTGCGATGGCGGCAGTATTCCTCCACCACCTTGGGATACAGGCACCACGAGAGCACGGTACGGTCCTTCGCGCCCGGCTGGAACTGCTCCACTGTCCTGCGCGCCGCGTCAAAGTCCACCGGCTCGAGCAGCGCACCCGGGCGGCAGGTGATCGGCTCCTCGCCCTTGAGCACCAGCTTTTGCAGCTCGGGCGGGAAACCGCCCTCGGGCTGGCCCATCATGCCCTTGAAGTAGGACACCACCGAATCCGGGAAGGTCAGCGCCTCGCCCTTTTCGAGGATGTTTTCAGGCGTTAAGCGGTTCTGCACCATGAAGATCGCCAGATCGCCCACCATCTTGGAGGACGGCGTCACCTTGACGATATCGCCCAGCATGGTGTTGACCTGCTTGTACATCTCGCGCACGTCCTCGAACTGGCTGCCGAGGCCGAGTGCCTCGACCTGCGATTGCAGGTTGGTATACTGGCCGCCGGGCATCTCGTAGCGGTAGATATCGGTCGAGGGCGCCTTGAGGCCGCCGTCAAACGACGCATATCGCAGGCGCACGTCCGCCCAGTAGTCGCTGAGCTTTTGCAGCTTATCCGGGTCGAGGCCGGTGTCGCGGTCCTGTCCGTGCAGCGCGGCGACGACCGCGTTCATGGACGGCTGGCTGGTCATGGACGACAGCGAGTCGATCGCCGCGTCTACGATATCCACGCCCGCCTCGGCTGCGAGCAGCAGCGCCGCCACCTGGTTGCCCGAGGTGTCGTGCGTGTGCAGGTGGATGGGCAGGCCGACCTCGCTCTTGAGCGCGGTGACCAGCTTCTTGGCTGCATAGGGCTTGAGTAGGCCGGACATATCCTTGATGCACAGGATATGCGCGCCGCGCTTTTCGATCTCCTTGGCGAGGTTCACATAGTAGTTCAGCGTGTACTTATCGCGCTTGGGGTCTAGGATGTCGCCCGTGTAGCAGATCGCAGCCTCGCATAGCTTGCCCTGATTGAGCACCTCGTCCATCGCGATCTCCATGCCGGGCAGCCAGTTGAGCGAGTCGAACACGCGGAACACGTCAATGCCGGTCTTTGCGGCTTCCTTGACAAACGCGCGCACCAGATTGTCCGGGTAGTTGGAGTATCCCACAAGGCTCGAGCCGCGCAGCAGCATCTGGAGCGGGATGTTCGGGATCTTCTCGCGCAGCAGCTCAAGGCGCTCCCACGGGGACTCGTGCAGGAAACGGTAGGCGGTGTCAAACGTCGCGCCGCCCCAGCACTCGAGCGAGAAGCAGCCATTCAGGATTTCTGCCGTGCCGCTCGCCGCGCCGACCATGTCGCGGGTTCGCATACGGGTCGCGAGCAGGGACTGATGCGCGTCGCGCATGGTGGTGTCCGTAATGAGCAGGCGCTTTTCATTCAGCACATAGTTCTTGACCGCCTCCGGCCCCTCGCGGTCGAGCAGCTGCTTGAGCCCCTCGCATTTCGGGGGCGCGTTTTCATAGGGCGGAAAGCGCGGTGCATCGTACTGCGCACGCTCGGCCGAAGGGTTCGCCACCTGGATCTCCGCAATGTAGCGCAGCACCTTGGTCGCGCGGTCCTTGCCCTCCTCAAAGTCGAACAGCTCGGGTGTTTCGTCGATGAACTTGGTGTGGCACTTGCCCGCCTGGAACGCTGGATGCTGCAGGATGTTCGTGATGAACGGGATGTTTGTCTTGACGCCGCGGATATGTTCCTCGCTGATGGCGCGCAGCGCCTTGCGGCACAGACCCTCGAATGTCTGGTCATGACAGGTGATCTTAACGAGCAGCGAATCGTAATACGGCGAAATCTCCGCGCCAACGTAAGTATTGCTGCCGTCCAGCCGCACGCCGTTGCCGCCGGACGAGCGGTAGGAGGTGATCTTGCCGATGTCCGGCAGGAAGTTGTTCTTAGGATCCTCGGTCGTAATGCGGCACTGCATCGCGTAACCGCGCGCGACCACATCCGACTGCTTGCGGATGCCGATCTCCTCATCAAACAGCGGATAGCCCTCGGCAATCAGGATCTGCGAGCGAACGAGGTCAATGCCGGTCAGTTCTTCGGTGACCGTATGCTCGACCTGGATGCGCGGGTTCATCTCGATAAAGTAGTAATTTCCCGTTTTGTCAACCAGGAACTCGATTGTACCCGCGGATACATAGCCCACATACCGCGCGATCTTGACTGCATCCGCGTAAAGACGGCTTCGGATTTCCTGCGGCACACTCCACGCGGGCGCAAACTCCACGACCTTCTGGTAGCGGCGCTGAAGCGAGCAGTCGCGTTCAAACAGGTGGACGATGTTGCCGTACCGGTCGCCCAGCACCTGCACCTCGATGTGCTTGGGCTCGACAAGGAATTTCTCGATAAAGATATCCTCGTTGCCGAACGCCTTCTGCGCCTCGCTCTTGACCTGCGGGAAATTTATTCGGATATCCTCTGCGCTGTCGCAGCGGCGCATTCCGCGGCCGCCGCCTCCTCCTGCTGCCTTGAGCAGCACCGGATAGCCGAATTCCTCCGCGAGTGCGATCGCGTCATCTACATCGGTCAGCGGGCGCGCCGAGCCCGGGATAGTGGGCACACCACACTCGTGCGCAATGGTCTTGGCGGTCAGCTTATCGCCCATCTGATCGAGGATCTTGGGCGAAGGGCCGATGAACGTGATGCCCGCCTGCTCGCAGGCGCGGGCAAACGCCGCGTTCTCGGACAGGAAGCCGTAGCCGGGGTGGATCGCATCCACATTGCGGCGCTTCGCGAGGTCGATGATCCCCGGGATATCCAGATAGGCTGCCAGCGGGCTTTTGTTTTCGCCGATCAGATAAGCCTCGTCCGCGCGCGTGCGGTACAGGCTGTACATATCTTCCTGCGAGTAGATCGCTACTGTGCGCAGGTTCAGGTCATAACATGCGCGGAAAATGCGCAGCGCGATCTCCCCGCGGTTGGCTACCAAAATCTTCTGGAATTTACGGATTTCCAAATGTCACCAGTCCTTTCCTCATACGCTTGTCATGTATCCACTATACCATTTTTTTCGGTTGTTTCCAATAGATATCCGGCGTATTGCACAAAATTTCTGATGTATGGCCGAATCGATCTGAAATAACTGTATGCCGGTATATACTGTGACAGGCAGCAGGGTGATTTCTATACCCTGCCTGAGCCAAGGAACCAATCTGATAAAACTCTATTGTTGCAAAGCAGTAGAATTTGCTGTCGCAACACAGCGCCGTATACAAGAGTTAAATGCACTGAAAAGTCCCTTTACAGCGCAATGTCCGAGGATAAAACCATAAAAGATGGATCCGAAAGCAGAAGCCCGGACTCGGAAGCGCATTATGGCGCCATGAGTCCGGGCTTTTCTAATTCAGGGAAGTGGAAACTCGCGACATAAAATAGAAGGAAGAAAGCTAAATGGAAAGGCACTATCTGCGCTGTTTTCCTCTGCGAAGGTGTCCTGATTAGACACACTCCATCAAAATCTCATACACCTCATCGTGAGTAAGCTGTTTGTACCCATTGGGAAGCAGATTGGTACTGTCAGCTACCTGACGCAGCAGCTGCGGAGTAATCTCCGCTTTGGAGCGAAGCTGGGACAGGCGGGTGGGCAGGCCGCACGCTGCAATAAACTCTGTCAGCGCCTGGACACCGGCCTGAGCCGCTTTCTCGTCATCGTCCTCAGAAATTCCCCACACCGTACGGGCGAATTTTGCAAACTTGGGTACAGCGCTCCCAACAAGACGCCGGTAGTAGGCCGGGTGGATCACTGCCAATCCCTGCCCATGGTTGCAGTCGGTGTATGCACCAAGCTGGTGCTCGATCTGATGAGCTTCAAAATCGGTAAGGCGGCCCACCTTCAAAATTCCGTTTTCTGCCATAGCAGAAGTCCACATCAAGTTGCTCCGTGCTGTGTAGTCGCGGATATCCTTGAGCAGGGCGCGCATATTCGTGACGGTGCTCGTCATAATGGCCAGCGCCACTTCATCGGAGACGTTGTCCCGGTCGGAGCGGCCGAAATAGGTTTCCATGGCATGGCTCAGGGTATCGAAGGCGCCGGACATAACCTGGGATTCGGGCAAGGTCATGGTATATTCCGGATCCAGGATCGCAAACTGGGGTGCAGCGGCAAACATCCCGCCCTTGATCTTTGTATCCTCATTGGTGATAACAGCGCCGCCATTCATCTCTGCACCGGTTCCCGAAGCAGTAACCACTGCACCCAAGGGGATCGGCTTGCCGATGGGAACACCATGGCGCACCATCTCTACCTCCCACAGGTCCTCATCGGTGACCGCCTGCGCGCAGATGATCTTACAGCAGTCGATCACTGAGCCGCCGCCTACCGCCAGCACCAGATCCGCTTTGCATGCTTGCGCCAGCTGCGCCCCTTCCTGCACCTTCTCCCATGTAGGGTTGGACATGATGCCGGAAAACTCGGTGACAGTTTTGCCGGCTTTTTTCAGGATGTCAACGATCTCATCGTACACGCCGTTTTTTCTGATGGAACCGCCACCATAGGCCAGCAGTACATTAGTGCCGTAGGCAGACAGAATGGAGGCAAGATGCTGTCCAGCCGCCCCCTTGCCAAAATAGACCTTGGTGGGATATTCATAGACAAAATTCTCCATGTGAAGAACGCTCCTTTCAGCGAATAAAATTAGTGAACTGAAATGGTTCCATGGCAGGGGGCTCTACTCCCATTTGCAGGGCAAGTTCCTTGCATTTCAGGAAAAACGCCATGTTTCTGCCAAGGATGCGCATAGTCTGCATTCCTTCGGCATCCTGCCGCACTTCTTCCGGCGTAGTGCCGTGCACCATGTTCCAGTAGCGGGAAGTGATGATAGGCATTTGCATCAGGCCAAAATACTTATTGATCTGATCCCAGGTAGCGGTGGTTCCCGCGCGGCGGGCAGAAATCATTGCAGCGGCGGGCTTCAGGTAAAAACGGTTGCCGCCACCGTTCAGATCGGCATAAAAAGCACGGTCGAGAAAAGAGGTAATGGTGCCGGAGGCTCCCGCCCAGTGAACCGGAGAACCAAACATAAATCCGTCATAGTCTGCTGCGATATCCAGAAATTCGTTTACAGTATCCCGAAATACACAGCGGTTCAACTCTCCGCACTTATGGCATGCGATGCAGCCGGACAGAGGGCGGTTGCCGATCCAAATGACATCGGTATCCACGCCACAGGCGTTCAGCGCATTTCCCACCTCGCACAGCGCAGTATAGGTGCAGCCTTCTTCATGCGGGCTGCCATTGACCAACAATACTTTCATCAAAACGCTCCTTCATTACAGGTTCAGGCTATCTACCCAGGCGCGAATATCGCTCTCCGATGCGCCTGAACGGAACCGCTGTCCCTCTTGCCAGTCTCCAGTGCCGGCCAATCCAGCCAGACGTCGGCCGCTCTCGCCGATGTCAGAGCTCGAAGAGGTACAGAACGGGATGACTGTCTTGCCGGTAAAGTCGTTTCCTTCTACAAAACCTTCCACCGGCCAGGCTGCATCATACCACCAGATCGGATATCCCACAAAAACCACGTCGTAATCCTCCCAATTCTCCGGGGTGTAGGCAACCAGCTCCGTATCCCGCTCATCGGGATTTTCGTATTCATGAACAACACGGCTGTTCTCATCCGACCAGTTCAGGTCCTCGTCTGTATAGGGCTCTGCCGGTGTAATGGCAAACAAGTCGCCGCCCGTGGCCTCCGCGATAAAGTTTGCGACATTTTCCGTGTTTCCGGTGGCGGAGAAATAGGCCACCAGAACCCGGGTGTCATCGGCAGGCTGCTCTGGCTCCTCAGGCGCCCTCCTTGTCATGTAATTGCGCAGGATGGTAGCTACCTCAGCGCGGGTGGCATGATCCTGCGGCAGGAATTGGTTTCCTTCCGAGCCGTTCACCACGCCGTTGGCTCTGGCCCAGTCCACAGCCTGCACTGCATAGGCAGAGATGGCATCTTCATCAGCAAAGTCCGTGCCTGCCTGCGCCGCGGGGCTGCCGGCATACCGCCAGAGGATCGCAGCGATCTGCTCCCGGCTCACCGGGGCATCCGGGCCGAACTCTTCTTCGGTAAAGCCGTTGACTACGCCGTTCTGACGCGCCCAGTACACCCCGTCGGCATACCAGGTGTCCCCCGGCACATCGGCAAAGGGATAGCCCAGATCTTCATTTTCCAGCGGGGGCGAGCCTGCTGCCCGGTACAGGGTGGTAACCAGCATGGCGCGGGTCATGGTGCCGTCCGGCTCAAAGGTCGCGGCAGAGGTGCCGCTCATCAGCCCGTTGTCACGGACATATGCCACGGCATCCGCATACCAGCTCCCTGCGTCTACATCGGAAAATCCGGTATCGGTATTTGATTCCGCTGCAGCCCCAGCGGCAGTTCCGCCTGCTGCCAAGATTGCCGCGGCCAGCAAGTATGCTGCGGTCCTTTTCAGGATTTTCATTCTGTGTCACTCCTTTTGTATTTTTCATGATCAAGTTCCGGAACCGGCATCCATCTGCCGCTCCCAGAACCGGATGGCAATATCCAGCCAGCCTTCTGCTGCCGTGTCTGTGCCGAGGCCGAAACCATGTCCAAGGCCGGGGTAACAGTGGAACTCTGTATCGATCCCACAGGCGGACATGGCATCCAAACGGGCTTTCATGACCCGCCAGGGGGCGATGCCGTCTGCGTCTCCCACACATACGAAAGTGGGCGGGTCTTCAGGAGAATATTCGTTCAGGCCGGTATACTGCATGATGACGGCACCGGGCCGGGGCAGATCGTCCCCGCCGAAAGCTGCCGTACCATAGCTTCCCAGCCAAGCTGCCATCCGCACCCCCGCCGATCCGCCCCACAGGGAGTAGCAGCTGGTGTCTACTCCGAGTTCGCCGACATGGTCAAAAATGAAAATAATCGCCTGGGCAAGATCCTCGCAGGCAGTCTGGGCCCCGGGGCGGTAAATCGGTGCAAAGGCATTGTAGCCATGTCTGGACAGCTCCAGCGCGTGGGGAAAGCTGTCGTGCATAGCCCCCACATAGGCGAAAGCACCGCCGGCGTTGCACACAGCGAATCTGGCATCCGGTTCACCCCTGAAAAAGAACAGACCTGTATCCTCCTTGTCCGGGTCTGCTGCTTTCTCTTCGGCAGTATAAATGTCGTAAAAAACTGTCTCTCCGGACTGTGCCCGCGCCTTCAGCGTATTGACAATATCCACTGTCTCGTCGGGATCAATGTGGCTGTAAAAAGCCAGCCGCAGATCCCCCAAGGTCCTGCCGCTCCAGTAACCGTCGTCCGCGGGAAACAGCAGACGGCCGTAATCTCCAAAAGCCGGGTCGTCTATGACGGCCTGAATCGGGGTATCTGCTGTAAATTCCGTTTCCATTGCAATCTCTCCTTCAGGATCATCCGGGCTGAACGCCGCAGCCGGTGAGAAGCAACGTGAGTACCAGCGCATAGATGGTGATGAGCCGGTGTGTCATTCAATCACCTTCTTCCTTCCGGAATGCCCGCGCAGGATATTTCCGCCATAATAGCCGATCCAGACAAACATGCTCAGAATAGCCAGATAGTCCGCCAGAAAACCTGCTGCGGTCTGTCCGGGAGGAACAAACAAAAAATGGGATTTCATCATCAGGTAGTCCAAAAAAGCATTTCGGAAAAACGCCGTCAGGCCGTAGCAAGCAATGACGCCGCCAGCCAGCCGCAGGACTACCGTCCATTTTCCGGCGACAATGCGTATGCCAGTAATCCTGCGGGCAGTCTCCTTCACACTGCCCCAGTGAAGGCCCAGATGAAGGCCTGTCAGCAGGAAGCTCCAGAATGCACACGGCAGATGAGCAGTTGCGGCCAGATCCTGTCCCAGGCGCATCGTCCAAAAGCCCAGAACATACCGAGAAAGCACCATGCCGCTGAGCAGCGAGCCCAATACAGAGAACAAAAGCAGGCAGGCAAGCATGCTCTGAACAGCCCGGTACGCGGATATCCGGCCTTTGCCGAGGCTTTTGCACCATGCCCAGTTCCATTTATGGTGTAGGACAGCCAATGCCAGCATGGAAATGCCCAACCATTCATGAGCGGTTTCTCCGATCAGGGAGTAGCCCATCAGCAGGAGCAGCACAACAGTCAGTGCCGTATCTGTAATCCATCGCTTGGGCACTGCTTTACCACCTTTCTGTCTGCTTTTTCTTGTGCACGAAGGATCATTGTCCGAACAGCCAGCCCATGATTTCCGGATCCTGCGCAAACAGGTTTCCGCCCCCGTGCTGATTGGGCGCGCCGCCTTCCGTGAAGTAGGCGGCATCCTTGATGTCCAGTACCACAATCCGGTCGATCTCCTCTTCTGAAAGGCCCGCCTCTGTGTAAAGCTCGTGGAACATGTCATAGGCTCCCTGGGTCGGTCCGGGTCCGTAATACTCATCCCCTTCCCCGACAACCAGATACACCGGTATTCTGGCTTTCACTACCGGCTCATAGGCTCCATCCCACTGGGAGGAGCAGTGCAGGTAGGCAGTGAACAGGTCAGGCCGCATCCCCAGGACCCGGGACATGGTTTCCCCGCCGCCGGAGTAGCCGTTGGCATACACCCGGTCAGGATCAATGTTGTAGTGTGCCAGCAAATATTCCGTCAGTGCAATGGTCTGCTCTGCTGAGGTTTTCCCCCAGTCATTCAGCTGCGGTGCTGCCACGATCATTTTGTCGTTGTACTGCAGTGCCGCGAAAGCAAAGTTTTCGCTGTACAGATTTTGACCTGCTCCCTGAAAGTACAGCCCCTCATAACCGGGGAGTGTCAGATAGAGCGCATAAGATTCGCTGCCATCATAGCTGTCCGGAATATAGATATGATAATGAATATCCCCTTCCGGGGCGTGCAGGACATTGTCCATCCGGAAACCCTGGTAGAATTCCGTTCCTTCGGTAACCTCGCCCTCCGGCTCCGGTGAAGTATCCGATGACGGCTCCTGTGTGTCCTGAATGTTTGTCGGGGGGACGGAAATCCCTGCGGATTGCTGCAGCTTAGCATTTGTCCCGCATCCAGCGATCCCCAGTTCCATGCTCAGCATCAGAAAAAGCGAGATAATCTGTTGTATAGAAAACATCGCCGCACCTTCTTTCAGGAATCATTGTATCCCCAATCGACGGCCGGCGGAAGTTCCGATTAGTTGTTTAGTTTTAACCATAAGGTTTACATAAATATATTTTCAAGTTTTAGCTTCCACGCTATGCGGCAGGTAGCTTGTGCGTACGCATATACGCATATTTGTCCTTCGGCGTGCTGAGAATCACATCCTGCGATGTGCAGCCATAGCGACACAGTGGTGTACGATTAACGGTTCGATTATAATCCATCAGAGAACCAGCTCCTAAAGCGGAAACTATTTAACCAACAATGTTCTCATTTGGCGATTATAAGATTATAAATAGACAAATGTTCTTGTACGCTTTGTTAAGATATAATGTAGGTTTGATGCAAAAGAATTGTGTGATTTGCTTAAATATATAAAGTGTTTTTGTTGATTGTCACAAGTGAAATTGGGGAACACACTTATACGGCAAATCGTCATAGTTAACATTAGGTGCATGGAATCAGTTCGATCCGAGGAATAGAACAGAGAAGTTTCATGCCTGCACTTTATAGGAGGGATCATTATGAGACGAAAGATTGCGGCACTGCTTGCTTTGGCGATGCTGGGTATGACTCCCTGTGCGATGGCAGCAGAAGTGACAATGGAAGACACTGGAATTACACCTTATCGCATCGAGGAGCAGGCTGTTATCACGGATGTCCAGACCTCTCTGCATGAGGGAGATATCACGCTTGTGCCGGCCATCACGGTGCGGACCGACACGTGGGATCAGCTAACCCTGAAGTTAAGAGAAGACACCGTTTTATCGGATGCAGCTGACGGAAGCCTTAAACGCATGACAGATGTGGCTTCACCTGATTCGCTTCTGCGGGAGGGCGACACCATTTTGGTGACCTACGGTTCAGCAGTAGAACAAAGCGAACCCGCACAAACAAACGCGGAGTTAATTGTTGTCAATCCCGGTGAAGGGACAACACCGCATCTGCTGAATGCAGAAGCAGTTTATCACGATTTGACTGCAACGTTTCTGACTAATAACGGAAGTTTGATTGTCAGAGTAGACCGTGCAACACCTGTGTACACTCTTTATGGTGAAAAAGAAACCAATGCGCGGATTCGAATGGGTACGCAGCTGGTTGCGTGGTATGATATTGTACTGACAAGCTACCCCGGGCAAACGACGCCGGAGAAGGTTGTTCTCCTTCCTGATCAGGACAGGACATTTACTATTGTAACGGAAGATGGCGCTACTGTTGCAGAAGGACGCATAGAGAATGGCGTAGCGATGGTCCCGGTACGTAAAATTGCAGAAGCACTTGGCTATACGGTCACGTGGAATAATGCCGAGGAAAGTGTGCAGCTATCGCGCGAAGATGCCACTATGACAATTAATCTGGGTGAGGATCGGTATTGCTTTGGAGATGCACGGGAAGGACTATCCTTTGGTGCAGCTTCGTATGAAGTGAACGGTACCAGCTGGGTACCTGCTGAAGTCTTTACACTGCTTGGCCACAAACTGCAGTTATTGACCGGAAATGTACTGCATCTGAGCAGTGTTATCGAGGCCTAACGTCAAAGCAATAAAGTCAGCTATAGGGCATGTTGCCGAGACTTTTCGTATTTGTTGTGTGTCGCTCAACTGCCTGGCTCCAACAGGACCAAAAACCGCAGGGACCAAAACGACGGTCCCTGCGGTTTTATTGCATCCAAATATTTTCTTTTTATGAGCGGGTCTTTACGCGTCCTCTTGTTCCTGCTTTTCCGCTGTATGCGGCTTAACCGAAGCCAGCGGATTTTTGGATGCCGCTTCGCGCAGGCTGCTGTCCTCGATATGCGTATAGATCATGGTGGTACTGACGCTGGTGTGACCCAAAATGTTTTGCAGTGTGCGGATATCCACGCCATTCTGGTACATCAGCGTTGCTGCGGTATGGCGCAGTTTGTGGGCAGAATATTTGTGCGTATCCAGGCCCGCCTGTCCAATGTATTTTTTGACCAGCCACTTGACCGTTTGCACATTGATACGGTTGCGGTTACGGCTGATGAACAGTGCGTTTTTATCCTTGTCATGCGGAGTCAAACGCTTGGGTAGGTAATTTTCCAATGCTATCTTGCAAGCCTCATTCAGGTATACTGTGCGCTCCTTATTGCCCTTGCCGAGGACACGCACGGTATCCCCTTGAAAGTCCGACAGATTCAGCCCTGCCAGCTCGGACACACGCAGGCCACAGTTGAGAAACAGCGTCAGGATACAGTAATCACGCTCCGCATACTCTCCCTGTACGGCTTCCAGCAGGCGAATGCTGTCATCCGTTGTCAGGTACACGGGAAGTGATTTGCGGATGGTTGGAGACTCCAGGTTGCTGACCGGATTGACATCGAGCACATGCTTTTTATCCGTCAGATAACGAAAAAAAGCGCGGATCGCCGACACCTTTCGTGCACGCGATACGCTGTTCAGGCCATAATCGGTTGCTGAACTGTTTTGCTGGGTCGGACGTTCGCCGGACATATATTCCAGATAGTCGTATGCATCCGACAAGGTGATATCCTTCAGAAAAGCAACGTCGATATCATCGATCGGTATTTCCTCAATCGGCATATTTCTGGCCACAAGTCCTTTATTGTGCTTGACCACCCGGAAAAACAACCGCAGATCAAGATAGTATTCGTGTGCGGTTTTCGCAGATTTGCCTTGTATGGTTGAGATATAGGTCAGGAAATCGCGCAGCACACGCGGTGCATCCGCAGCATATTCCGACATCGGTTTATCCATTGCACGACCTCCTCGTTTGCTTTAATTTATATTATACCGCCTTGCCGCTTTTTCGTCAAACTTGCAATGATTGCCTGTGCGGCGTATAATAGATCCAATCAATCGCGTCAATCACACAGAAAGAAGGGCAATCGATGGAGCGTCTGAAAATCATTCAAGGGGACATCACAAAGTGTGCAACGGATGCGATCGTCAATGCGGCCAACACCACCCTGCTGGGCGGCGGCGGTGTGGACGGCGCGATCCACCGTGCAGCCGGCCCGGAACTGCTCGCAGAGTGCCGCACCCTCGGCGGCTGCAGAACGGGAGAAGCCAAGGCGACAAAGGCTTATCGTCTCCCCTGCCGCTATGTCATCCATACGCCCGGCCCGATCTGGCACGGCGGCAAGTCGGGAGAAGATGAACTGCTTGCCGGCTGCTACCACAATTCACTCATTATTGCATCTGAACTGGGCTGCAAGACAGTCGCTTTCCCTTCCATCAGCACCGGCGTATATCACTTCCCGGTCGGCCGTGCGGCGCGTATTGCGATCGCTACTATTTTGCAATATCTGGCGGAGCATCCGGAGATGGAACGTATCACCATGGTCTGCTTTGATCCGGCAACATACTCAGCCTATCAGGATGCATACGCAGAAGCAGAAAAGGAGCAAGCGCATGGCTAAAAGTCCCAACCAAAAGCTCAAGCTTCTGTATCTGCAGCAGCTTCTGCTGCAAAAAACCGATGACGAGCACAGGCTCACCGCTGATGAGCTGATAGAAGCGCTTGCCCAGTACGGCATTGAGGCAGAGCGCAAAAGTATTTATTCGGATATTGAGGCGCTGCAGCAATATGGCCTGGATGTGGAACTCCAGCGCGGACGAGGCGGTGGTTACTATGTTGCGTCACGCGTCTTTGAACTGCCTGAACTCAAGCTGCTTGTAGACGCGATCCAGTGCTCGCGCTTTATCACGGAGAAAAAATCCAACGAGCTGATCAAGAAGCTGGAATCACTTGCCAGCGAGCCGCAGGCGCGTACCCTGCAGCGGCAGGTCTATGTCTCGGACCGCGTCAAGACCATGAACGAAAGCATTTATTACAACATTGATGCGCTGCATAATGCGATTTCAGAAGGTGTGCAGATCACCTTCCACTATTTCGAGTGGGTACTGGATTTTTCCGCGCAGGAGCGTATCTGCAAGCGCTACCGCAAGGACGGCGCACTGTATCAGGTCAGCCCGTGGGCGTTGACCTGGGACGATGAAAACTATTATATGATCGCTTACGATGCCGCGTCCAACGATATTCGGCACTACCGGGTGGACAAGATGGAACACATTTCCCTGACCGATGCACGGCGCGAAGGGCAGCAGATGTTCCATCACCAGTTCAATGTTGCCGCCTATTCCCGCAAGGTGTTCGGCATGTTCTCCGGCGAGGAGAAAACTGTGCGCCTGCAGTGTGTGAACCGCTTTATTGGTGTCATCCGTGACCGATTTGGTTCTGATATCATGGTGCAGAAGTTAGATGATGCGCACTTTGCGGTAAATGTTTCCGTAGCCGTCAGCCCGCAGTTTTTCTCCTGGGTATTTGGGCTGGGAGGCGCTGTGCAGATCATTGAACCGGACGACGTCTGCGTATCTTTCCGGCAACAGCTTCAAGATATGCTAAAGTAAGTCCGTTTTATCGGACTCTTTTCTTGGTACAATCAGTACAACAAAAAGAAAGGAGAACCGAACATGGGCTACTCGATCGAATATGTAAACGGACACATCGAAGTATATGATGAAAACGGCGCGTTTCTGTTTTCCGCTGACAATAAGCAGGAAGCGCTCGAGGAACTCGCCGCCTGATATCACATACAACAAGAGCTCGCAGATTTTCACCTGCGAGCTTTCTTGTTATCCAAAAACCGAGTCCGCATAATGCACGGTCGCCATCGCGTCGCGCGCATAGCAGTCTGCGCCGATCGAATCTGCATACTCCTGCGTCAGAACTGCGCCGCCAACCACCACCTTGGCGTCCGGCTTTTTCTCGCGCAGCAGCCGGATGGTCTGCTCCATGCTGACGACCGTGGTTGTCATGAGCGCGCTCAGACCGACGAGCGCAACCTCTTCCTGGATCGCGGTATCTACGATTACTTCGGGCGCAACGTCCTTGCCCAAGTCGAGCACCTGATAGCCGTAGTTCTCAAGCAAAACCTTGACGATGTTCTTGCCAATATCGTGGATATCGCCCTTGACAGTCGCCAAGATGATCTTGCCGCGTGTCGCCTGCGGCGCACCGCGCATTGCGTCCTTGACCACTTCAAATGCCGCCTTTGCCGCCTCCGCACTCATCAGCAGCTGCGGCAGGAACACGGTTCCTGCTTCAAAGCCCTTTCCCACACGGTCGAGTGCCGGGATCAGCTCGGTGTTGACCAGCTCGAGCGGCGGCACAGTCTGGAGCGCTGCCTTCGCCGCTTGCGCTGCGCGTTCCTGCAAGCCACGCTCGATGCTTTCTCCAAGCGGTATGGCGCTATCCGCTGCCGCCTGCGGCGCAACAGTCGGTTGGTTTCCGTAGGCTGCAATATAACCCGCACACTGTGCATCCTGATCGGTCAGTGCAAGAAAGGCGCGGTAAGCGCGCATCATCGCATCCGCATTCGGGTTGATAATTGCGCACGAAAGCCCGTTCTGTAGTGCCATGGTGAAAAAGTTCGCGTTGATGATCTCGCGCTGCGGCAGGCCGAACGAGATATTGGATACGCCGAGGATGGTGTGTCCGCCCAGTTCGTCGCGCACGCGGCGCAGCGTTTCCAGTGTGACCAGCGCAGAGCGGCTGTCCGAGGATATCGTCATCGCCAGCCCGTCGATCACGATATCCTCTTTGCCAATGCCGTATTGCACGGCTGTGTCGTAGATTTTCTTCGCGATCTGCACGCGGCCTTCGGCACTGTCCGGGATGCCGTTTTCGTCCAGCGTCAGGCCAACAACCACGCCGCCGTACTTTTTCACCAACGGGAACACCGCTTCCATGCTTTCCCGCTTGCCGCTGACCGAGTTGATCATCGGCTTGCCGTTATACAGGCGCATGCCGCGCTCCATGGCTGCCGTGTCCGAAGTGTCGATCTGCAGCGGCAGCGCGGTCACGCCCTGCAGACGGGTGACCACGCGCTCCATCATGGCAGGCTCGTCAATTTCCGGCATGCCGACGTTGACATCCAGAATATGTGCGCCATTGTCCTCCTGCGCCAGACCCTCGGATAGGATATATTCGATATTGTTCTCCCGCAGCGCTGCCTTGAATTTGCTCTTGCCGGTCGGATTGATGCGCTCGCCGATAATAACTGGCTTCTGCCCGATCTCGACTGCCTGCGAGAAAGACGAAACCACCGTACGGTGTTTTGGCTCCACGGGCACAAAGTAATGGCCTTTGCAGGTCTCGATCATCTTTCGGATATGCGCGGGGGTCGTACCGCAGCAGCCGCCCAGCACCTGCACGCCCAGATCAGCAATCTCCCCCATCAGGGCTGCAAACTCGTCGGCATCGATATCGTATACCGTTTTACCGTTTTCGCTGCGCGGCAGGCCTGCATTGGGGTTTACAATGACCGGCAACGAGCTGACCTCCGTCAGCCGTTTGACGATCGGCAGCATCTGCTTCGGGCCAAGACCGCAGTTAACGCCCAGCGCATCCACGCGCAGGCCCTCCAGCATGGCGGCCACCGAATCCACTGTGCCGCCGGTCAGCATTTTCCCATTTTCATCAAAGATCACAGTCGCAAGCACCGGCAGAACGCAGTTTTCTTTTGCCGCCAGCACAGCTGCCTTGAGCTCATAGCTGTCGCTCATGGTTTCGATCAGCACCAAATCGACGCCCGCCGCCGCGCCAATGCGCACCACCTCGCCAAACAGCTCGACCGCCTGCTCAAACGGCAGGTCGCCCATGGGCTGCAGCAGCCGCCCGGTTGGGCCGAGGTCGAGCGCAATATACGCGTCCTCCCTGCCCGACTGCCGCCGCGCCTCTTTGGCGTTGGAAACCGCCGCCTCAACGATCTCGCGCAGATTGTCCGGGAATTTGAGCGCGTTTGCACCGAAGGTATTGGTATTGATGATATCGCTGCCCGCGTCCAGATAGGCGCGGTGGATGGACTGGATCTCCTCCGGGCGGGTGATGTTCCAGGTTTCGGGCAGCTCGCCCGCGGCGAGGCCGCGCTCCTGCAGGATCGAGCCCATACCGCCGTCGAAAAACAGCCACTCCTTGCCCAGTCGTTCGATAAATTTCATTTGCTTATCTCCTAAATGCACAGTTTGTTTTGCCGCATTCCTCGCATCCCCGCCGATGGCATGGCTGTGGCGTGCGCGACAGCCCGATCACCGCGGTGACCGACTTGATGGGAGCCAGCAGACAGCTTTCCGTCACCGTCAGCCCGATTTTTCGAGGCGTATCCAGCAGGCGGCTCAGGTCGCGCTGGTGGCTGATGTCAAAATCCCCATAGCCCGGGCTGAAGCGCGGGCGGCAGTACAGGCCGGCGCTCTCCGCTTCCTGCCGGATGGCGTCATTCACCTCGTCGCAATAGGTTTCGATCATTGCCGCAGCGGCCGCCTGATACAGTACTGCGTCGCTCATGCGCACGGCGCTCGCGCGGGCGATCAGCCGGTCAGCAGCAATACCGAGGGTCGCAGCCATCAAATATACCTGCTCACAGCCCTTGAGGTTGCGCGAGAGGTTTTCACTGCGGATCGTCACACCGGCGATCTCCAGCGTATTTTCTGCCGGATGGGAAAGCGGGAACGCCGCAAATACCGATTTGGGCTGCACTGCTGCCTGCAATTCTGCCGCGCAACGCGCAAGACTGTCCGCAACCGCAGTATCCGGTTCGGTATTGCGGTAGCCGAGGTAGCGGAGCGCTTCCTGACGGTCAAACGCGATCATCCCAGGATCTCCGACAGGCTGGCTTGGATACCCGCCGCGACCTCCGGCTTGTTCATGGAATATACATGGATATGGTTAACCCCGTTTGCGATCAGATCGATGATCTGCTCGGTTGCATAAATGACACCCGCCTGCTTCATCGCCGCCGGATTGTCACCAAACCGGTCAACGATCGCCTTGAAGCGCTCGGGCAGATAGGTGCCGGACATCGAAGTGATACGCTTGATCTGCTTGACATTGGTCACCGGCATGATGCCAGCGATCACCGGCACGGTGATCCCCTTTTCGCGGATGCGGTACAGGAAATTATACAGGATATTGTTGTCAAAAAACATCTGGGTGGTCAGGAACTCGCAGCCTGCGTCCACCTTTTCTTTCAGATGCAGGATATCCTCGTTCTTATTCGCGGCCTCGGTATGCCCTTCCGGGTAGCAGGCACCGCCAACGCAGAAATCACCCTGTGCCTTGATATCGCGCACCAGTTCGGCCGCGTAGTGATAATCATTTGCCGGTGCGCCGCCCTCGGGAATGTCCCCACGCAGTGCGAGCACGTTTTCGATCCCTTGCTGCCTGAACTTTTCCAGCATAGTGGCAACATGCTCCTTGGTCGAGGAGACGCAGGTCAGGTGGGTCAGCACGGTAACGCCGTATTTCTTCTGCAGGTCGGATGCGATATGCACGGTGTGCTCGCTGGTGCCGCCGCCTGCTCCGTATGTAACACTCATGAAATCCGGGCGAAGCGCCGCGATCTCCTGCGTTGCCTGCGCGACCGATTCGTATGTGCTGCTGGTCTTTGGCGGGAACACCTCAAAGGACAGCGTGACCTTATCCTCTTTCAAAAGGTTGGAAATTTTCATAGGGATCAACTCCTGTTTTTTCGCATAATTCGCATTGTATTTAGTATAGCACAAACTGCGCCTTTATTTCCAGACATAAATACGCTATAATGGGAGCTATTGGAGGGATAAATTTGACGGGACTGCTCAAACACTGCCGGCTGTGCCCGCGTGCCTGCGGCGCAGACCGGACACGCACGCGCGGCCTGTGCGGCGCCAACGATCAGATCGAAGCGGCGCGTGCCTCCCTGCACCTGTGGGAGGAGCCGCCGATCTCGGGTACGCGCGGCTCGGGCACGGTATTTTTCTCCCATTGCTCACTGGGCTGCGTATTTTGTCAGAACCGGCAGATCAGCCGCCGTGAGGCTGCAGGCAAAGCCGTTTCTGTACATTCTCTCGCGCGCACCTTCCTGTCGCTCGAGCGGCAGGGCGCGCACAACATCAATCTGGTGACAGGCGCGCATTATGTACCGCATATCATAGAAGCCCTGCGGTTGTCGCGGCATCAGGGGCTTTCCGTTCCGATCGTATACAATTCCAGCGGATATGAGAGCATCGACACACTGAAGCTGCTGGACGGCTGGATCGACATCTACTTGCCGGATTACAAATATTACAGCAGCTATTATGCCGAACGGTATTCGCACGCGGCGGATTACCGCGAGACCGCGGTGGCTGCAATCGAGGAGATGGTGCGGCAGACCGGCGCGCCGCAGTACGGGGCGGACGGGATGCTGAAAAAGGGTACGGTCATCCGGCATTTGATGCTGCCCGGCCTTGGAGGGGATACGGCACAGGTGCTGCGTGATATAACCGTGCACTTTGGCGACACTGTGCTCGTCAGCCTGATGCGGCAGTACACACCGTTTGATATGCAGGACTGGCCGGAGCTTAACCGCACGATCACTGACACGGAATATGAGGAAGCGTGCGCGCTGTTTCAGGATCTGGGACTCTGCGGCTTTTTCCAGCAGGATGAGTCCATCAGCGAGAGTTTTATCCCCGCATTTGACGGCACAGGATTGGAGGATACACAGATATGAAAACCGTTCTCAGTATTGCCGGCACTGACCCCACCGGGGGGGCAGGCATCCAGGCGGATCTGAAAACCATTGAAGCACACGGGCTGTACGGCATGGCGGCCATCACCGTTGTGATCGCCCAGAATACGACGGGCGTGTTTGCCATGCAAGCGGTCTCGCCCGAACTGGTAGCCAAACAGATCGACTGCGTGTTTGAGGATATCCGGCCGGACGCAGTCAAGCTCGGCATGCTCTACAACGCCGACATCATCCATGCCGTTGCCGACCGGCTGCGCGCGCACTATGCCAAAAACGTAGTGCTCGACCCGGTTCTGATCTCCTCAAGCGGGCACGATCTGAGCCATCCGGATGCACTACCTGCGATGCTGGAGCAGCTCTTCCCCCTGTGCACGCTCGTCACGCCCAATCTGCATGAGACCGCAGCGATCTGCGGCCGGTCCATTCAGACGCGTGCAGAAATGGAGCAGGCAGCACAGGAGATCGCTGCGCGGACAAAGGGCGGCGTTCTTGTCAAAGGCGGTCATTTGGCAGACTGTGCGGACGATCTGCTGTGTGCAGCCGGGCAGCTGCATTGGCTGCATGCTCCGCGCATCGATAATCCCAACACCCATGGTACAGGCTGCACACTTTCCTCTGCAATTGCCTGCAATCTCGCACAGGGCGTTTCATTGACGGGCAGTGTAAAGCGTGCCAAGCGGTATCTGACTGCCTGCATCCGATACGGTCTTGCACTCGGACACGGCTCGGGACCGCTGCAGCACAGAGTCGAGTGGAATGAATAGTCAGCACGAGAGGTACCCTATGCAGACAATGCATTATTTGAACGAATTTTACAGCCATTACGATGAAGACGGACGTCTGTCCAAGAAACACGGCTCAGTCGAATTTTTGACCACCATGCGTTACATCGGCCAATATATCAAACCCGGCGACCGCGTTCTGGAAGTCGGTGCGGGCACCGGACGGTATTCACATGCACTGGCTCGTCAAGGATATACGGTGGATGCGGTAGAGCTCATCGGGCATAATATAGATGTGTTCCAAAACGATACACAGCCCGGTGAAAATATCTCTATCACGCAGGGCAACGCGCTCGATCTGTCTGCTTTTTCAGATAATACATACGATATTACCCTTCTGCTGGGGCCACTGTACCATCTTTATACCAAGGAAGATAAGCGGCAGGCGCTGCGCGAAGCAATCCGGGTCACCCGGCCGGGCGGTGTTATCTTTGCGGCATACGTCATTTCGGATGGCTGCCTGCTGGATGAAGGGTTTCTCCGCGGAAACATCAACGTCGCCGAATATGTGAAAACCGGTCTTCTTGACGGAGAAACATTTGCTGCAAAGTCCGAGCCAAAGGATCTGTTCGAACTTGTCCGCAAGGAGGATGTCGACGAACTAATGCGTGACTTCCCCACGACCCGCCTGCATTATGTCGCATCAGATGGCTGTGCGCTGCTTCTGCGCGATGCCATCGACGCGATGGATGATGATGCTTTTGCGTTATATCTAAATTATCATTTTGCAACCTGCGAGCGCGCAGATCTGCTGGGCATCACCAGCCATGCGCTCGATGTCTTCCGGAAATAAAGGGATATAGAACTTTTGCATCATCGCGACAGAAAAAGAGGACGCATCCTGCGTCCTCTTGCTTTGTTATGGGGATTTTACAGCAGCATCTCCAGCGGCGCATCGCAATAGGGGCAACGGTCCCCCGGTTTTCCCTCCAGCGGCAGATAGGTTTCCGTACGGGTAACGCATTTGTGGTTGGAGCACTTAACCCCGTGTGCGCCGATATCCTGATGCCCTGCACGGATGAACGGCAGCTTGGACAGCGTCAGCAGCAGCGCCATGCGGCCGAACATACCGAACCGCGCCTGACGGAAGTAGACCGCACGCGGGTCGTCGTCCACATCCTGCGCAATCTCGTCCACGCGCGGCAGCGGATGCAGCACCAGCATGTCCTTTTTCGCGCGCTTCATCTTTTCCGCGGTCAGCTGGTAGTTGCCCTCCAGATTTTCGTATTCCTGCGCGGTGACAAACCGCTCGCGCTGGATGCGCGTCATATAAAGTACGTCCAGCTCGGGCAGCACCTCGTCGATGCTGTTTGCCTCGCAGTACGGCATATTGTGCTCTTTCAGGAAGCGAACCATATAGTCCGGCAGCTTGAGCGCCTCTGGCGCGATAAGATAGATTTGTACGTTGTGATACCGTTCCAGGAAGTGCAGCAGCGAGTGCACCGTACGGCCGTATTTAAGATCGCCGCACAGGCCGATCTTCATGTCGTCCGCCGAGCCGCGCATACGCAGGATGGTGACCATGTCGGTCAGCGTCTGCGTCGGATGCAGGTGGCCACCGTCACCTGCATTGATCACCGGCACGGAAGAATACATGGAGGCCGCCTTGGCCGCACCCTCACGCGGGTTGCGCATCACGATCAGATCCGCGTAGCTGGATACCATGTTGATCGTATCCTTGAGCGTCTCTCCCTTGGCAGTCGAGGACGAGCCCGGGTCAGAAAAGCCGACCACGCTGCCGCCAAGACGCATCATTGCAGTCGAAAACGACAGATTGGTGCGCGTAGAGGGCTCATAGAACAGGCTGCCCAGCACCTTGCCGCGGCAGGCATCAGCATAGCCCTCAGGACGGTCAATGATATTCGTAGTTAATTTATACAGATCAGAAAATTCCTTTTCCGTTAAGTCACATAGGTCAATAATGTGGCGCATGGGGTATCCTTCCCTTTCTCTTTCTATTCCTTCCCCTATCATACCACAGGGGAAAGCGAAAGGAAAGGCTTAATTGCGCATCGCATCGACCGGATCGAGCCTCGCAGCGCGTACCGCAGGCAGCAGCCCCGCGACTGTGCCGCAGATAACGGATAACAGCAACAACCCGGCGGATATCCGCCAGTCCGGCAATATGGACGTACCCCAGTACAGCGCGCCTCCCGCCACAGCCAGCCCGCACAGGCCGCCCAATGCGCACAGCAGGCCCGACTGCAACAGGAACAGCCGGCGGATATCACGCGGCTGCGCGCCGATGGCAAGCAGGATGCCGATCTCCCCTGTCTTTTCATACGTCGCGGCCAGCATGGAACAAAGCACCCCGACCAGGGCAACGGCAAGGGTGATCGCACCGACGGCCAGGAACAGCAGCACGCACAGCTGCGCAAGCTGCTCGACCGTTTCCACCATGCCGGTCATGTTCTGAACGCGCACCGTCCCATCCACCTGTGCGTAGCCGCTCAGGTATTTCTCGATCTGTCCGCTGACCGTGGACAAATCGGCGGAAGCCGCACACTGCACGAAAACCTGATCTGCATTTTCCTGCAGGGAGGCTAAGCAGGTATACGGGATATAGACCAGATGCGGCGCAAGAGAAGAAAGCGCGTTTCCCAAGGCTCCGGTCTGCGCTTTGACCACCCCGCAGACCGTAAAATACTCATCCCTTCCGTCCAGCCGCAGCCGGATCTGCCGTCCGGTGATGTTGGTGCGTCCATACAGCGCTTGTGCCAGTTCATCCCCCACAACCGCGACCGCCTGGGCCGTATCCGCCTGCCGCGCGGTCAAAAGCGAGCCAGCCAGCACCTCGAACTGCATCACTTCCCCCAGACGCTCGTCCGCGCCGAGAAATACCGCGTTTTCCGTCGTATGTCCCGCCCGGACGCTGCCGGTTTTGGCTTTGATCGGCATGATGCTGTCGATCCCGGCAACCGACTGCTCCAGCGTATCTGCCAGCTCTGCAGAGAGCGGCGTTCCTGCTCCACGATTTTCCAAACTGACCGTCAGCCCGCTGACACCGATCGTGCGCAAGGCTGACTGCAGCTGCGTCTGCCCGAACAGGCCGATTGCCGCGATAATCAGCAACGCACCAGTCCCAACCGCGACTGAAAACGCGCACAGCGCGGTGCGTAACGGGTTTTCGCGCAGGTTACCCGCTGCCAACCGAAACAAGTCCCGCCCCCTCATGCGATCACCTCGACCGATGCACCGTCCGTCATAGTTTCTGATGGGGAGAGGATGACCGTTGCCTCCGGATCCACGCCGTCCAGTATTTCCGTCACGGTCTCGAGCATGTATCCGGTGGTAACAGCGCACTGTACCGCGCGGCCGTCCTGTATGCAGAACACATATTCCTGCTCGCCGCGCTGGCAGACGGCCTCATGCGGTACGACGACTGCATCCGGATGATGATCGGTAAATATCTTCACGGTCGCCGAATAGCCGGGACGCAGCCCATCTGTATTGCCGGGAAGGGAAAGCACCGCTTCCACTGTCGCCTCGCTGCTCTGTCCGGTCAGGCTCACTGCGCGCACAGCGACAGGAGCTACGCTTTCCACCTGCGCACCATAGACCGCATCCCCTGCCGCCGCAGCGGTGATATTGGCCCGCTGTCCTGCTGCCAGCTCCCCGGCATACAGCTCAGGTGACTGTGCACGCACCTGCAATCGGCTCAAATCCGCTACACGGATACAGGGCAAGCCCACAACCACAGCTTCCCCTGCTGCCGGGATGGTGAGCACTGTACCTGAAACCGGTGCGCGAAGCACGTTGGTTTCCGCCGCTGTTACGGTCTGCGATGTCTGTCCGAAAACCGCCTTCCATACTGCCTGCATGCTGTCAGCCGGCTCTTCTTCCGGAGCGTCCGCCAGCGTGCACAGCACCTCCCCCTGTTCTACCATATCGCCCACTGACGCATAGACCGCCGCGACGACTGCATTCTGTGCCGGGCAGAGCGCGGTGCTGTCTGCTGCCTCCACGGTTCCCGATATAGTAACGCTGTTATAGATATCCTGCACGGAGGCAGTGCCGGCCTGCACCTGCTCCGCCTCCGGCGGACGGTTTTTCCAAGACCAGAACAGCAAGGCAGCTAAAATAACCGATGTTGACAGCAACACCATCCGCGCCTGTTTTTCCATGAAAATACCGACCTCCCGCCGCAAAACTGATGATAGTCTGCGGCAAAAAGGCCGGTTTTACCCATGGAAGATTTTTCACAGCACGGCGCGGATCGCGTCCGCCACGGTTTTGACGCGTACGATGTTCATTTTCTGTGTCAGCTCCTCGTCGATATCCTGCATGGGCATGACACAGGTGTGGAAACCCAAGCGGTAGGCCTCATTGATGCGCTGCGCCGCGTTTGACACCGCGCGCAGTTCACCGGTCAGGCCGATCTCGCCGAAGCTCATCACGCCCTCGGGCAAAGGCTTGTCCCGGAAGCTTGACGCGATTGCCAGCACCATCGGCAGATCGACCGCAGGCTCGTCCAGCCGCATGCCGCCGACGACGTTGACATACACGTCGGACGAGGACAGGAACAGCCCGCACCGTTTTTCCAGAATCGCCAGCAGCAGCACCATGCGGTTGTAGTCCACGCCCGCGGAAGTGCGGCGCGGCACACCGAACTGGGTTTTCGCGGCGAGTGCCTGCACCTCGGCAAGCAGTGGGCGGCTGCCTTCCATCACGCAGGCGATGCAGTTGCCGGAAGCACCCTGTGGATGCCCGGCGAGCATGGCGGCGGAGGGGTTCTGTACCTCGAGCAGACCGTGATCACTCATTTCAAACACGCCGATCTCATTGGTCGAGCCGTAGCGGTTTTTCGCTGCGCGCAGGCAGCGGAACGGCCCCGTGGTCTCCCCCTCAAAGTAGAGCACGCAGTCGACCATATGCTCGAGAATTTTTGGGCCCGCCAGCGTGCCTTCCTTGTTGACATGGCCGACGATGAAAATGGTCACATTTTTGTTTTTGGCGTACTGCATCAGGCTCATCGCGCATTCCTTGATCTGCGTCGTGCCGCCGGGCGCAGCGGTCAGGTCGCGCTTGTAAACCGTCTGGATCGAGTCCACAATCAGGATATCGGGTGCGAGCAGCTCGGTCTCGCTGATGATCTGCTCCATATCGGTCTCCGCAAGGATATACAGGTCGGGCGACGAGATATGCAGGCGCGCCGCGCGCAGCTTGATCTGCCGCAGCGATTCCTCGCCGGACACATACAGTACACGCGCGGACTTGCACATCTCCTGACACATCTGCAGCAGGAGTGTGGATTTGCCAATGCCCGGCTCGCCGCCGACCAGCACAAACGAACCATGAACCGCGCCGCCGCCCAATACGCGGTCGAGTTCGCCGATACCGGAGCAAAACCTCGTTTCATCCCCGCTTTCGATATCGCGCAGCAGCGTCGGGCGGGACGCGCCGCGCTGGAAGGTATTCGTGCCGCGCGCAGTGGATTCCGGTTGCACCTTGTATTCGCTCATGGTGTTCCATGCCCCGCAGGACGGGCATTTCCCGTACCATTTAGGCGCTTCATACCCACATTCGCCACATAGATAAACTGTTTTCTGCTTCATATTTCCTCCGTCAGCCGCCGCTTTCGTACCGGAGATAGCCGGTCACAATGCTGGCAGCTAGTTTTTTGTGATATGCCGTGTCGTTCAGCCGCTGTTCTTCCGCCGGATTGGACAGAAAGCCGCATTCGACGATCACAGCCGGGCACTCCAGCTGATTCATCAGATAGATCGTGTTTTCCGCCCGCTTGGCCTGCCGGATGTTTGCAGGATCGCAGCCATCGGCAAGGCTGGCCTGCAAAAGCTCTGCCAGCGTTTTGCTGCCCGCATGATTCGGCGAATAAAACACCTGTGCCCCGCGATACTGCGCGTCGCTGAACTTGTTCAGATGGATGCTGACAAAGACCGGATCGCTCGTTTCCCGAACGATCTGCTCCCGTGCTCTGATATCAGCTACTTTATTTTCCCGGATGGAGCGGGAGGGATCGTAGTCCAGCGCGTTTTCGTCCGCTCGTGTCAGCGCGGTGCGCACCCCGAAAAAGCCTGCCAGCGCCTGTACACGCTGCGCAATGCTCAGGTTGATATCCTGTTCGGTCGTGCCGTTCGAACCGACTGCGCCGCCGTCAAAGCCGCCGTGCCCGGCGTCGATCACCAGCGTACGCGCGCTGTCGTGATGCATGACTGCCTGTACCGCACTCCCGCCGCCGATACAGAGCGCGAGCGATGCGGCCAGCATTGCTGCACCGAGCATAACCCGCTTTCCTGTCCATTTGTCCATTCGCGCGCACCTCCGTCGGTCTAAACGTATGCGCGCTCTGTGTCAATTATAATCCCGGAGAAGGGCAGACGCAATAAATTCATTGTCTGCTGCACAAAATCATGATATGATGAAAACAAAATGGAGGGATGACAGATGAACAAAGCACCCAAACTGCTCGCAGTGATCGATTATCAAAACGATTTTGTCACCGGTTCGCTCGGTTTTGAGGGCGCTGCCGCGATCGACGACGGGATCGCGCGCCTGGCGCAGACCTATCTCGCACAGGGTGACCATGTGCTGTTTACCTATGACACGCATGACGATACCTATCTGGAAACCCGTGAAGGCCGTGCCCTGCCCATCCCGCACTGCAACCCGAACGAGACCGGCTGGCGGCTGTATGGAAAAACGCAGGAACTCTGCTGCGAGACCTGCGCCAACCACCAGATCCATACGGTATGCAAGCATACGTTCGGTATGCCGCCTTCTGAACTTGTGAAGCTTGGGAAGGAACTGCCTGGCCTGCGCGAGATCATGGTGGTAGGCGTGGTGACCAACATGTGCGTGCTGTCCAACGCCGTGCTGCTGCAGGCCCAGTGGCCGGAGGCACAGATCACAGTGGATGCCGCGCTCTGCCGCAGCTTTGACCCTGTCCTGCATGAGAAAACGCTCGACGTGATGCAGGGATTGCAGATGGCGGTCATCAACCGCTAAAGGAGGAAACCTGTGATATGAGATTCAAACAGATCCTGTCCGCCGCGATGCTCTGCAGCACTTCCGTGCTCGCATGTGCCGGGGCAGCTTTTACAGATACCACCGGCATACCAGAGCAGGCGGATATTGACTATGCTGTCTCGCGCGGCCTGTTCAACGGGACAGATGAGACGCATTTCTCCCCCGACGAGCCTCTGACACGCGCACAGGCGGTCGCCGTGCTTGCGCGTCAGGCACGCGTTCAGGGACTTCCCGCCGATACTTTTGCTGATGTTCCCGACACTTCGTATTACAGCAATGCGCTCGGCTGGGCGTGCGAAAGCGGGATCATCCAGGGCACTTCTGCAACCACATTTGAGCCAAACCGGCCCGTGACCCATGCCGAACTTGCCGCCATCCTGACCCGCTACCAGACATGGCTCGGGCGCGAAGATCCCACGGTTGAGACAAGCGGAAGCGGTGCGGTGACCCGTGCGCAGGCTGCCGCCTATTTTACCGCGCTTGACCATGCGCTTCTTGACCGGGATACAACGCTTTTGACGCATAACGCTGCAGACGGTGTAACACTCACCGGCAAGCTCGACCTTCCGGCCGGAAGCGAGCCGGTTGACCGTCTGGTGCTGTTTATCAACGGCTCCGGGCCAAATACATACGACAACAAGCGCCAGTACGGAGAGCAGACCTTCAATTACTTTGACCTGTTTGCAGAGCAGTTCGGCATGCGCGAGACCGGCTTTTTCCGCTGGAGCACGCGCGGCGTTTCCATGGGCGACCAGCCGCCGAGCTTTGCCACTATAGACGAAGCAGTGTATCAGACCTATCTGCCCTCCACCAGTGTCAGCGATATCGGGGAATGGATCACGCAGCTGCGACAGAATCCGCGTCTGCAGGAGGCAGACATCTGGCTGCTGGGCTGGAGCGAGGGAACGATCATCGCGCCGCTTGCCGCTGAGGCCTATCCGGATGAGATCAGCGGCCTGCTTCTTGCGGGCTACTGCAACGACCGTATGGATGTAATATTTGACTGGCAGCAGTCCGGCGAACCGTCCATGATCTTTTACCGGCAGTATTTTGACACAGACGGCGACGGCAGCATATCTGAGGCGGAATATACTGCTGATCCATACAATATTGTGACAAGTGTGCTGGCGGATACGCCGTTTGCAGATATTGACGCGGACAGCGACGGCGCAATCACAGCAGCGGATTTTGCCATTCTGCTGGAGCCAGGCAAGCAGGCGTTTTATGACGCGGTTGCACGCGGGGACGACGCCTGGCTGGCGGAGAATTACAGCGTCCGCCTGACCAGCGGCTGGTTCAGAGCGCATCAGGCGCTGCAGCCCAACAGCGAGGTACTGCCGACGCTCGATCTGCCTATCCATATTTTCCACGGCACAGCGGACACCAACTGCAGTGTAGAGGGGGTATACGCCATCCGCGATCAATTTGCCGCACTGGGTAAAACCAACCTTACTACCCATGTATATGAAGGCTATGACCACAATCTGCTTTACGACCTGTATGTAATCAACGGTGCAGTGCCACCCGCCTTTGTCGACCTGTTTCAGAGCATAACTACCGGATAAATAAAGCGGGGAGGCCCTCTCAGTTGAAGGCCTTCCCGCTTTGCTATCAGGTCCCTTCGCTGCGGCGCAGCGTATCCAGCATGGTGGATACCGTCAGCTTGCGTGCAAACAACTCGCGAAAGCGCACAGACTTTTCTTTTCCGGCACGGCGCAGGCTTTCCAGCTGCGCCGAAATATCCGTTTGCTCTTTTTCCAGCTGTTCTGCCATGTCTTCCCAGCGGCCCAAACGCATCAGCGCCCGTGCCTGCAGTTCAGCCGGCAGGCTGTAGCCGTCTTTCTGCTTTTCTGTCAATCGATCCATATTCATTTCTCCTGTTTGTCTTCCTTTTACACCCCGGCTTTTCGCCGCTGCATCACAGGCCCACACGATATAGCGGGATCACATTGATGACCGGCTCCTCGTATGGATGTACCGCCTTGACAGCAGCCATTGTCCGGTCGAGCTGCCCACTTCGGCATGTGACTTCCACCTTCAGCTCCGGCGCGGTACAAATCTCATTCTCCATCCCAATATAGGGATGGGTTCCTGCCAGCGGCCTCCAGCATCCGGTCACCCTGCTGTATGACAGGCAGCTGTCATAGCTGCCAATATGTCCTGCGTCCACGGACTGCAATGCTTTCTGCAATACGGACAAGTGGCTTTCCGGAATAAATATTTCGAGTTTACAGTATTCAAAATCCTCCATGTTGTGTTTCACCTATCAAACATTTCCCATTTTGTCATTTTTCTATTGTTTTTCAACTGCAGCGAGATATCGACTTGCCTCAATGCTGACTTTACCGTATACTGGATATATCACTGTTGGAAAAGGAGAAAACGTATGACGGAAGTTGTCGCAGCGCTGATTTGGGACGAAGGGCGCTTTTTGATTTGCCAGCGTCCGGCAGATAAGACGCGCGGGCTGCTGTGGGAATTTGCCGGCGGGAAAGTCGAGCCGGGCGAAACACGTCAGCAGGCACTGATCCGGGAATGCCGGGAGGAGCTCGCCATCACCGTTTCCGTGAAAGATATATTCATGGAGGTAACGCATCAGTATCCGGATATGGCTGTTCATTTGACCCTGTTCCACGCGTCGGTTATCTCAGGCGCGCCACAACTGCTTGAGCATCATGCTCTTCGTTGGATCACTGCCGCTGAAATTCCCCAGTACAATTTCTGCCCTGCCGACCGTCCGATTTTGCAGCAGCTTCAGGAGCAGTATGGCCTGCGGTGATGATACCCGCTCCAAAGCTGTCCACTATTCTGAAATGGCTTTGGGATACTTTTGATCCATGATCCGATTCAACCGACAGATGGCAGGGCGGTCTATTCACTGTTTTGCATGGGTACCGTGCAGTACAGGCTGTTCTTCCTTGCCCTATCTGTTCTTGCAAAGGATCCATATTTTAGTCGCCGTCTGCACTCCGCAGGCAACAAATATTATGCCGAACGAGATTGCGCCCGCTTCCTTGATCACCATGCTTCCATACCGTACAAACACATCCATATTTCCCTGGACTAACGCAAGCGTTGTATAGTACAGATCGCCGCCAGGTACAAGTGGTACCAGCATGGGGACTAACAAGGTGATAACCGGCGTTTTAAGCAGCCGTGCCAATATTTCCGCCATGACAGCAGTTGCCAGGGCTGACAGGAAAAAGGCAAGCACCCGGTCTGCATATACCTCCATAGCCAGAAGATAAAAGATCCAGTTCGCCGCCCCTCCTATTGTAACGGTCAGCAGCATTTCCCCTGAAACGCGAAACAGCAATCCAAAGCCAAATGCGCCGACTGCTGCTGCCGCGATTTGCATAATCATTTCAGCAGTCATACCAGTCCTCCCAGCTGCATCAGCACAATCGCGCAACCTGCTGCAATGGCAAGGGCGCGAATCAACGCCTCCAGTGCACCCAAAAGGCCGCTAATCGTGTCGCCGACGATCATATCACGAAGCGAAGTGACCAATGCTATGCCAGGAATCAGCAGCATAATATTGCCGATGATAATATAATCCAACTTCTGTCCTAAACCAATCCATACCGTAACCACCACAGCAAAGCACATTACTGCCGCACTGACCATTGTCAGAACAAGCGGCTGTAGGTCGATCCGCGTCCCCATCCGGCCGACCAAGTACAAAACCATACTGCAAAGCATGGCTGCGATTGCGTCGCGCCATGTCCCTCCAAAGAAAACCGTAAACGCACCAGCGATGATTAAATACGCAAGCGGCTTTCTCCAGCGCGGTCCATCATCTATATTGCGCACTGCATCAAGCCTCACATAAAATTGTTCCAGTTGCATCGGCTGGGTACAAACATCGCGCGACAGCGCGTTAACTGCCTCGATCCGCTGCATGTTGGTTTCCCTGCGCAGGATACGCCGTGTTTGTGTCAGCACTTCTCCCTTTTCTGTCTGTGCAGTCACAACCATACTTGCTGTGATCGTCAAAACATCTGCGCGTACAAAGCCATACGCTTTTGCCATCCGGCGAATCGTATCCTCAACCCGTGCAACCTAGGCGCCAGCAGTAAGCAGCAATTCCCCGGCATCCAGAATGGCGCACAATATTTGCTCTTGTTGTTGCATTGTCAGCCTATCCTTTCCTGATAAATAATTTAAGACAAATGCCTCAAATCCGTTGTACCATGAGTGTCCTCCGTTCGGGAGATTATACGGTAATTCAAGTATCTCTATTCATACAGGTTCATTTTGCCCTCTCTGCAGCACACGGACTAATAGTATATGAAAATTTTTGAAAAGTCAATTCGTATTCTGCATCGTCATCTTTCCGATAAAGATCGAAGAACACACTGAAAATGGACGCAACATTTACTTTATAAACAGCCTGTTGAAAAACCCGGTCTACGTATTTGTGTAGACCGGGTTTCTCGACAGGCTGAGAGACCTCCCATCGTAGGCAGTCTACGATGGGAGGTCTCTTTGCCGTAATCTGATCTTATAGAATAAAACAGCTTCTGCTCTATGTGTCGGATATTAGTACATGCCGCCCATATCCGGTGCAGCCGGAGCCGGAGCAACGGGCTCCTTCTTATCGGCAACCAGGCTCTCAGTGGTCAGCACCATCGAGGCAACAGAAGCCGCATTCTGCAGTGCCGAACGGTTGACCTTGGTCGGGTCAACAATACCATTGGAGATCATATCGCCATAGGTTTCGGTCGCTGCATCAAAGCCGTAGCCAACCTTGCCGCAGTTCTTGACCTTGTCGACAACGATCGCGCCTTCAATACCAGCGTTGATCGCAATCTGTGCCATCGGTGCTTCCAGGCCGCGTGCAACGATCTGCATACCTGTCTTCTCGTCGCCCTCAGCAGTCTCAGCCAATGCCTCAACAGCAGAGATTGCATTGACATATGCAACACCGCCGCCGGCTACGATACCTTCCTCAACAGCTGCGCGAGTAGCATTGAGTGCATCTTCAATGCGAAGCTTCTTTTCCTTCATCTCTGTCTCGGTAGCCGCACCGACCTTGATAACAGCAACGCCGCCCGCCAGCTTTGCCAGACGCTCCTGTAGCTTCTCACGGTCGAAGTCCGAAGTGGTGCGCTCGATCGCGCCGCGAATCTCTGCAACGCGGCTTGCAATGGCCTGCTTGTCGCCAGCACCGTCAACGATCGTGGTATTTTCCTTGGTGACCTTGATCTGGCGGGCAGAACCCAGCATATCCATGGTCGCATCCTTCAGCTCAATACCAACCTCTTCGGAGATTACAGTGCCGCCTGTCAGGATCGCGATGTCACGCAGCATGTCCTTACGGCGGTCACCGAAGCCCGGCGCCTTGACTGCAACGCAGGTGAAGGTGCCACGCAGGCGGTTAACAATCAGGGTGGACAGCGCTTCGCCTTCGATATCCTCTGCAATGATCAGCAACTTCTTGCCAGCTTTGACAACCTGCTCGAGAATCGGAAGCAGCTCTTGAATGTTGGACAACTTCTTGTCGGTAATCAGCACAAGTGCGTCATCCAGGTTCGCTTCCATCTTCTCGGTGTCGGTGCACATATAGGGGGTGACATAGCCGCGGTCGAACTGCATGCCTTCTACGACCTCGGAATAGGTCTCCGCAGTCTTGGACTCCTCTACCGTGATAACACCGTCCGTCGAAACCTTCTCCATTGCCTCAGCGATCAGCTTGCCGATCTCTTCGTCACCGGAAGAAATCGCGCCAACACGCGCAATGTCGTTGGTGCCGTCAACCGTCTTGGAGTTCTTGGCGATCGCCGCAACCGCTGCATCTACCGCCTTGGCAATACCGCGGCGCATTACCATCGGGTTTGCACCCGCAGCGACATTCTTCAGGCCTTCGCGGACAAAAGCCTGCGCCAGTACAGTTGCAGTGGTGGTGCCGTCGCCAGCAACGTCGTTGGTCTTGGTTGCAACTTCCTTAACCAGCTGCGCACCCATGTTCTCATACGGATCGTCCAGCTCGATCTCCTTGGCAATGGTCACACCATCGTTGGTGATCAGCGGAGAGCCATACTTCTTATCCAGAACCACATTGCGCCCCTTGGGGCCAATGGTAACCTTTACCGTATCGGCGAGCTGGTCAATGCCGTGCTGCAGCGCCTTGCGCGCTTCCTCGCCGTAAATAAGCTGTTTCGCCATGATATATTACCTCCTCGAATTACTCAACAATTGCAAGAATATCGCTCTGACGGACGATAATATAAGTCTCGCCGTCCAGCTTGACCTCGGTACCGGTGTACTTGCCGGTGATGACCTTCTGGCCCTTCTGAACTTCCATCTTGACTTCCTTGCCGTCTACTACGCCGCCCGGGCCAACTTCGATAATCTCTGCAACCTGCGGCTTCTCCTGTGCAGATGCAGTGAGGATGATGCCGCTGGCGGTTGTCTCCTCCGCCTCGACCATCTTGATAACAACACGATCGCAAAGGGGTTTGAGTTTCATAACGGATTCCTCCTATAAGAAATAAGATTAACCAATTCATTTTAGCACTCTTTAATCCCGAGTGCTAACTCCGTGTATTATATTACATCAACCACCGCAAATACGCAAGAGGTATTTTGGAAAAAATCTCATAAAATTTATGAATTTTTTGTGAATCAGCTCAACGTGTTTTATCCATTTTAGCAGACCGATGCATCGAGTGCTTGAAATACATGTGCAACTCACACTTGAGCATACCGTTATACAGTTTGCGGCGTTTGTCCGCTTTTTTTCCAAAGCAGTGTTCAAACTGCGGATCTGAACTCAGTATATACTGCTTCACAGGAGATTTTTCCAGCGCGTGACCAAGATCTGCATAGAGTTTCTCCGCCGACTGGATATCCAGCAGCCGCTCACCATAAGGCGGATTGGCAATCAAAATGCCGTCCTGGTCATAGCTTTGCTTAACGGCATCTGCCAGTTCAAAACGTATGGTACCGGATACAGCCGCCTTGCGCGCGTTTTCCTGAGAGAGCCTCACACAGGCAGGGTCAATGTCCCGACCCAATATTTCAAACTGAGCATCTGTATCAATCATGCCGAGTGCATCCTCACGTGCCTGCTGCCAGACAGAGCGTTCAAAGCATTCCCATTTTTCCGATGCAAAAGTGCGCATCAGCCCCGGAGCGCGGTGCTGCGCGATCATTGCCGCCTCAATTGCGATTGTTCCAGAGCCGCAAAACGGGTCAGTGAAAGGCTCTCTGCCCCGCCAGCGAGCCAGTTTTACCATTGCTGCAGCTAAAGTTTCGCGAAGCGGTGCGGCGTTGCTGTTAGCGCGGTATCCGCGCTTGTGGAGTCCCGCACCCGATGTATCCAGATACAGTTCTGCAGCGTCGTGCATGATTGCAAATTGGACTTGGTATTTTTCGCCGCTCTCCTCAAACCATGACTGGTGATATACCCGTTCTAGCCGGGATGCAACCGCTTTCTTGATAATTTTTTGGCAATCAGGAATTGAATGAAGTGCAGAATTAAGGCTGTGTCCCTTAACGGGGAAAGCTCCGTTCCGCGGGATAAACTGCTCCCATGGCAGTGCGCGCACCCCTTCAAACAGTTCATCAAATGATTTTGCACGGAAACAGCCCAAGCGGATCAGCACACGCTCTGCACAGCGCAGGTTAAGGTTCGCCCACGCGAGCGTTTGTTCATCCCCTTCAAACAGCACACGTCCGTTTTCCGCGCGCACCTCATTGAGTTTGCCGCCAAAGCGCAGCTCGTCCGCAACAATGCCCTCCAGCCCGAACAGCGTCGGGCAACACATGGTCAGTTCCATTTCCGCATCACCTTCCAGCAAAAAGGCCCCTGCCGCCGCCCGGCAGGGGCCATTATTTTTCATCTTTATCTTATCTGTTTCCTCTCTTTTTGTCAAGCGCTTTACCACATACATGGATGCGGCAGCTGCGGGCGTTCGATTCGGTGGGCCAAGTACCGGAGCAGCCGGATTCCTGTCAGACGCAGCACCAGCACATATAGTACGCCTGCCCCGAAAATGGTCAGCGCCAGCGCGGCAGCTTCCGTACGGCAAATTTGCTGGAATACATGGAAAAATATCCGCGTCCAGAGGAACAGCGCTGCACCGCACAGCAGTGGCACACCAAAGCGGCGCAGTGGGTTACATGCAAACCCGCTGCGAATGCGCAGAACGCACAGATTGACTGTAAATGCGATGGTGTCGGTGAGAAACATAGCGAGCAGGTAGCCATAGATGCCGAGCTTAGGGCTGGCACACCAGCGGTACAGCAAGAAAAGCTGACACAGCTCTGCACTGACTGCGGTCACCACATTGATATGCTGCAGGCCGAGTGCATTGAGCAGGCTGCCTGAGGTCATCTGGTAATAGCTGACGATTGCAACCGCGCCCAGCAAGGCCACATATTCGGCGGTCAGCGGCTGGTGAAAAAATACTTCGCTCAGCCGCGGGGCAAGAGGAACAAGAACTGCTGTCGCAGGGATGCCAATTAACCCGACCGTTGAGATCGCGCGCCCGATAAGCCCCTGAACCCTCTCGCTGCTGCCGACCGCCTGCGCCGCAGTGATCGCGGGCAACAGCGCGGTGCAGACCGAGCTGACCAACGCAACCGGTAACAGCAGGAGCGGCATCGCCATGCCGGAGATCACGCCGAGCGCGGACAGAGCCTGCTCATAGGTCAGCCCGGCTACCATGAGGCGCTGCGGCAGCAGGACCGAACCTGCCGAGCTGATGATGTTGCTGAGCAGCGCAGAAGCCGACAGCGGCAGGGCAATGTAAAAGAACTGCTGTGCTGTTGCCCGGTCAAGATGTGCTGTCAGCGAGGTATGCGCCATGCTGCGCCGGAACAGACGCGTCAGGAACAGCGCGCTGAATACCTCGCTGACCACCATACCGGCAAAAATCAGCATGGCGATTGTGCCGTAGTCCTCGCCCTGATAGTGGTACAGCAGTATCCCGACGGAAAAAATCCGGATGAGCTGTTCACCGACCTCGGAGGTGGCGGTATACTGCATCTGCTCCAGACCAATGAACAGCGATTTGAAGATATTCTCCACACCGGTGAGCGCAAGGCACAGCAGGACGAACGGGAACGCCTTGGCGCAGCGCCCATCACCCAGCAGTGTGACAGCGATCCCGTTGCCGAATAGCAGCACCACTGCGGCGCAGGCAGCGCACAGCGTAAAAAATACTGAGAACGCCAGCCGGAGAATGGCGCCAATCTTGCGTCCCTCTCCCCTCGCCTCGCATGCCGCGCTCAGGCGGGAACACGCCATCGTCACCCCGGACAGGCATCCAGCGTTGAGTACCAGATACGCAGAGTTGACCAGCCGGTACACGCCCAGCCCCTCTGCACCCGCAAAATAGCTGAGCAGGATGCGGTAAAAGAAGCCGAGCGCCTGCAGGAGTAAATTACCGCAGGCAAGCACCCCGGCTGCGTATAGAATGGTCTTCTTCTTAATCCGCACAGCATGACCCCATTTCACTACAAGGCTATGCCGCGTGGCTTTGCGATATGAATACCAAAAGCCGAGCCTCTTTTATGAGACCCGGCTTTCCGGTTAAATTCGTTTGCTCATTTTTTCGCTGTATTCTGCGCGGAATTCTGCAAAAGTTCCGTTATCCAGCGCATCGCGGATCTCCTGCATCAGGTGGTTGTAAAACCAGAGGTTGTGCATGACAAGCAAGCGCTGTGACAGCATCTCTCCACTTTTGAGCAGGTGACGCAGGTAGGCGCGGCTGAAGCGGCGGCAGGTCGGGCACTGACAGCCCTCCTCGATCGGACGGTCATCCGTCTGGTACTTTGCGTTCATGATGTTCAGAATGCCGTTGTGTGTGAACAGGTGGCCGTGCCGCGCATTTCGCGTCGGCATGACGCAGTCAAAAAAGTCTACACCGCGTGCAACGCCCTCTATAATGTTGGACGGCGTACCGACGCCCATCAGATAGCGCGGTTTATTCGCCGGAGCGTACGGCAGTACAACATCAAGGATATGGTACATTGTCTCAGTGCTCTCTCCTACCGCAAGCCCGCCGATTGCATATCCCGGTAAATCGAGTTCCGAAATAGCCTTCATGTGCTCAATACGCAGATCGTCATACGTGCCGCCCTGGTTGATACCAAACAGCATCTGGTGCGGATTAACTGTGCCTGGCAGATGGTTCAAACGGTCAAGCTCATCCTTACAGCGTTTCAGCCAGCGCGTTGTACGGTCAATCGAATCTTTGACATATTCGCGTGGCGCAGGGTTTTCGATACACTCGTCAAATGCCATAGCGATGTCCGAACCGAGATTAGACTGGATACGCATGCTTTCCTCCGGCCCCATGAAGATTTTGCGGCCGTCGACATGCGAATGGAAGGTCACGCCCTCCTCCTTGATCTTGCGCAGGGTTGCGAGTGAAAACACCTGAAAGCCGCCTGAGTCGGTCAGCATCGGGCCGTCCCACCGCATGAACTTGTGCAGGCCGCCCATCGCCTTAACGATCTGGTCGCCCGGCCGAACATGGAGGTGATAGGTATTGGAAAGCTCGATCTGACAGCCCAGCTCTTTCAGGTCGAAAGCATCAACAGCTCCCTTGATTGCGCCCGCTGTGCCAACATTCTGGAAGACCGGTGTCTGCACAACGCCGTGTGCCGTACAGAATTCGCCTCTTCGTGCATTGCCTTCGGTTTTTAGAAGATGAAATGTTCCGATATTCATAATTCCCTCGTTGTTTGCAATATTAAATGTATTTTATCATACTTTTTTCATTGTTTCAACGTCAGCTATGGGAAATGAAATACGATCCCGGCTAATTTCCTGCAAATTGCTTATTTGATCAAAAAATCACGAATTATTTGACCAGATATTGTTTGATTTCAACCTTGCTTTTTATATTGATATAAAATACTATTTAATAAATAATTTAATGAGATGGGATGAGAAATGTATGAAAAGCTTTACAGGGTATATTGGAACCTACTGTTCATCAAACTCATACGGTATATACCGTTTTACGCTGGATGCTGAAAGAGGCAGGCTGTCGGCGCCCGAACCATTTCTCCCAGTACAGGATTCCAAATTTCTTGCGCTGCGAGAGGATGGCTTGCTGGCTTCTGTTGTTAAGCGCAGATACGGCGCAGGGCTGTTTCTTGCACGAATACGCGAGATACCCTGTGCACAGAATGAAACAATGACTGAGGATGGTTCCGGCTGCCATGTTGTACTTTCCGGAACCCATGCCTACACTGCCAATTTTCACAGTGGTACGGTTTCCTGTTATCGGTTAACGGACACAGCACCGGTGCTCGAGCACATGATTTCTATCGCACCCGAGGCAGGATGCCATCAGGTTTTGCTTCACAACGAGCTGCTTCTCATCCCTTGCATGGAGCTTGACGAGATCCGCCTGTTTTCTACGGAGGATTATACTTCCCGCGGAGAAATTGTATTTCCCTCGGGCAGCGGGCCGCGTCACGGTATTTTCGACCGTACACATCGAAACCTGTATGTTGCAGCACAGAAGGACAATGCCGTCTATCGGTATTCCGTGCATGGCGATGGTTTCGAATTGATGCAGTGCATACCGTTGCTCGATGCCCCTGGCTCCGGCTGTGATGAGACTGCAGCGATCCGGCTTTCCCCGGACGAGCGCTTTCTCTATGTCTCGGTGCGCGGAGCAAACCTGATTGTTGTGCTGGCGTGTGCTTCAGATGGGCTGCGCGTGATCCAGCGTGTATCCTGCGGCGGCGATCATCCCCGCGACATTGCATTATCCCCGGACGGACGCTTTGTCCTGTCCGCTAACCGGTATTCTTGCGATCTGACCTGTTTCCCGCGTGATCCGGCCTCCGGTCGCATTGGTGCGCAGTGCAGTAAGGTATCTGTTCCGGAAGGCGTCAGCATTGTATTTGACGCACAGATGAAAGGAGAAGAAGAATGAAGCAGTTTGATATTGGCATCATCGGTCTGTCGGTCATGGGGCGCAGCCTTGCGCTCAATATGGCGGATCACGGTTTCCGGGTTGCGGGCTACAACCGCAGCCGTGCAGTAACCGAGGAGGTCATGCAGCAGCACCCCCACGAGAACCTGACGCCTTTTTACTCCCTGGAGGAGATGGTATCCGCGCTTGCGCGTCCGCGCCGTATTATGCTGATGATCCAGGCTGGCGCACCGGTGGATGCAGTGATCGGCCAGCTGGAGCCGCTGCTTGAGGTGGGCGACATCATTCTGGACGGCGGCAATTCATTTTTCGAGGACACCCGACGCCGCAGCGCAGAGCTCTCAGAAAAAGGTATCCTGTATTTTGGTGTAGGCATCTCGGGCGGTGAGGAAGGCGCGCGGCACGGCCCGTCCATCATGCCGGGCGGCGACAAAAATGCCTATCCGGCAATCCAGCCCATTCTGGAAGCCATTGCGGCCACTGCAGAGGACATGCCCTGCTGCACCTATATTGGGTCGGATGGTGCGGGTCACTATGTCAAAATGGTACACAACGGCATCGAATACGCGGACATGCAGTTGATTGCGGAGAGCTATCTGCTGCTCAAATATATCGGCGGATTTTCTAATGACGAACTTGCAGAGCTGTTTTCTGAATGGAACAAGGGAGAGCTGAAGAGCTTCCTGATCGGCATCACTGCTGATATCTTCCGCGAAGCGGATGACCTTGCAGACGGAAGCCTGGTCGACCATATTTCGGATAGTGCAGCGCAGAAAGGCACCGGCCGCTGGACGAGCATTGAATCGCTGAGGCAAGGCGTGGATATCTCCACAATTACTGCGGCGGCAGGGGCGCGCGTCATGTCTAATGCGCTGGATACCCGCAAGCAGGCGCGTGATCTGATCGATCCGCCTGCAATCCAGCCCGTTTCGGACCGTACTGCTTTTGCCGAGCAGGTGCGTCAGGCGCTGTATACCGCCAAGATCATTGCATATGCGCAGGGCTTCTCCCTTATGCGTGATGCATCTAAGCGATACGGCTGGGCGCTTGATCTGGGTTCGATCGCCGCGATTTTCCGCGCAGGCTGTATCATCCAGGCGGATTTCCTGAACAATATCACCGCAGCGTTCCGGCGTGATCCTGCCCTCCCCAGTCTGCTGCTGGATGAATTTTTCCGCATGCGCCTTGCGTCGGGCCACAACAGCCTGCGCGCCTGTGCTGCTGCCGGGCTGCAAAGCGGGTTGCCTTTGCCGGCCATGATGAACGCGCTCTCCTATCTGGATCAGTTCCGCGGCCAGCATGTGGGCGCAAACCTCATCCAGGCACAGCGCGACCTGTTTGGTGCGCATACCTTTGCACGCACGGACCGCCCGGGCATATTCCATCACGAATGGAGGAGAAACGGATGAGCAAAGCTTTTACCATATTCGGCGGCACGGGCGATCTGACCTTCCGTAAGCTGCTGCCCGCACTGTATAACGGCAGCGTATCCGGCGCGGAATCGCTGGACTACGAAATTGTCGTGATCGGTCGGCGCGACTATACCGCTGAGCAGTACCGTGAGCTTGCAAGGGACTGGGTGCGCCAATTCGCCCGCCTCCCCTACTCGGACAGCGCGTTTGCGCGCTTTGCGGCGCGGATTGATTACTACCGCATGGACTTTACCGATCCCACCGCTTATGCCGGGCTGGAAAACTATTTCCGTACGCGTGGGATTGATGAGTTTATCTTTTATTTTGCGGTTGCGCCGCGCTTTTTCGGTGTGATCGCGGAAAGCCTTGCAGGCATCAGCAATGCGCCGAACGGTAAGGTGATTTTGGAAAAGCCGTTCGGTGAGACGCTCGAGGATGCCAAAGCGCTGAACAAGCGTCTGGAAGCGATTTTTACCCCTGAGCGGATTTACCGCATTGACCACTACCTGGGAAAGGAAATGGTACGGAATATTGAAACCATCCGCTTCTCCAACCCGATTTTCACCAATCTCTGGGATGCGCGCTTTATTGAATCTGTACAGATCTCTGCATTCGAGGACGTCGGTGTGGAGTCGCGCGGCGGCTACTACGATCACGCAGGCGCTATGAAGGATATGGTGCAGAACCATCTGTTCCAGATCCTGTCCATCGTGGCGATGGAGCGGCCGAGCGAATATATTGGTTCAGATATGCATACCGAGCAGCTCAAGGTGCTGCATGCCCTGCGTCCAGTCGGGCAGGACCCAATCCAGGATACATTGGTCCTTGGTCAGTATGAGGGCTACCGGCAGGAAAAGCTGGTCGATCCCCAGTCGCAGACCGAAACCTATGCAGCCATGCGCCTGTTTATCGACAACGACCGCTGGCGGGGCGCGCCGTTTTATATCCGAACCGGCAAAAAGCTGGGCACGCGGGAGATGAATGTGGTCGTCACCTACCGTCGGCCGCGGCCAGATGTGGCGCATAACGTGCTGGTGATCCGCATCCAGCCGACAGAGGGTGTATACCTGCAGTTTAATATCCAAAAGCCGGGCGATACGACCGAAATCACGCAAGCCAAGATGGATTTCTGCCAAAGCTGCTCGCTGGAAAACCGGATCAACACCCCAGAAGCATACGAACGGCTGATCGGTGCGTGCATCCGAGGTGAGCGATTCTGGTTTTCGCGCTGGGATCAGATTGAGACCGGCTGGCAGTATGTTGAGCAGCTGCGCCAGGCTTATCAGAAGGCCGGGCTGCCGATGCACAGCTATGCAGACGGTACATCCGGGCCGCAGGCCGCAGAGGACCTGCTGGCCCGCTTTGGACATAGCTGGTTCCGCGAAGGGTAAGCAAAATAAAAGGAGGGAAGCTGCAGCTTCCCTCCTTTTATTTTGGTATGGTTAATAGAGCAGCATGGAATCGCCGAAGGAGAAAAAGCGGTATTCTTCCTCGATTGCCTGCTGGTAAGCATTCATCACCATTTCGCGCGTCGCAAACGCCGAGATCAGCATCATCAGCGTGCTTTCCGGCAGATGGAAGTTGGTCACCAGATGATCAACCATTTTGAACCGGTAGCCCGGATAGATGAAAATATCCGTCCAGCCGGACTGGGTGTGGACATGTCCGCCCTCGTCAGCAATGGTCTCGAGCGTGCGGCAGGCCGTCGTCCCGACAGCCCAGACCTTGCCCCCTGCATCGCGCGTCTGATTGATGAGTTCTGCGGTCTGCTCGTCCATAATATAGTATTCGGAGTGCATCACATGGTCGGTGATCTCCTCTTCTTTGACCGGGCGGAAGGTGCCCAGACCGACGTGCAGTGTGACAAAAGCCAGCTTGACACCCTTCTGCTCGAGCTCTGCAAGCAGTTCCTTGGTAAAATGCAGGCCAGCCGTAGGCGCTGCCGCAGATCCCGGCGTTTTGGAGTATACCGTTTGGTAGCGCTCGGGATCGTCCAGCTTTTCCTTGATATACGGCGGCAGCGGCATTGTGCCGAGCTTATCCAAAATTTCCAGGAAAATACCCTCATAATGAAAACGGATCAAACGGTTGCCGTCCGGCTGCACCTTTTCGACCGTCGCGGTCAGCAGGCCGTCGCCAAAGGTCAGTTCGACGCCCTCGCGCGTCTTGCGCCCCGGGCGGGTCAGGCATTCCCACAGGCCGTCGCCTTTATCCGTCAGCAGCAGCACCTCGATCGGCGTGGTGCGGCCTACGGCATGACCCATCAGGCGCGCCGGAATCACGCGGGAATTGTTGAATACCATGCAGTCGCCCGGCTGCACATACTCCAGCAGATCACGGAAATGGCGGTGCGTTACCGAGCCGTCCGTCCGGTTAAGCACCATGAGCCGTGAGGCGTCACGCTGTTCCAGCGGATGTTGTGCGATCAGCCGTTCCGGCAGATCAAAATAAAAGTCACTCTTTTTCATCACAAAAGCATGGGCGCCCGTTCGGAACGCCCATGCTGCTTCCTCCTTTATCGTGTATTCCTGCTTTAGCCGGCGATCTGGATGCCGGTAAAATAGAATTTCAGGATCTCTTCATAATCAAAGCCCTGCTGTGCCATGCCGTATGCACCCCACTGGCTCATGCCGACACTATGCCCCCAGCCAGAGCCGGTAAATGTGTAGCTGACTGCATTGGTAGTCTGCGAAGGCTCTTCCTGTGCAGAGCCGGCACTGCTGATCAGTACTGTACGGCTGTCCATATCAAAATCCACACTGAAATCCAATGCTTCTCCAATATCGCGCAGCTTATAGTAATTGTTGCCATTGATGCGATACCCAGTCAGCGAAACCGTTCTGCCATCAATCACTACCGTGGCATCCGAAGGCGTGCAGTTTTCGATTTCCGTAGAAACCGAAGAGGACATCTCCCCGCCGACTGTCTGGTAAGCTTCTCCGGATGTAACCAGAATGCGGTCTGTCTCAGCTTCCCAAGTCACGTTGAACTGGCTGTCCGTACCACTGAGAATATAGGCGATATCGCGCAGCTTGTAATAATTATTATCATTGATATTATAGCCCTGCGGCGCAACCTCCTCGCCATTCACCGTGACCTTATGTACGGAGGGGGTAATATCAAGGCTGGTGCTCTGCGGCAGCGCTGCAGCTGCGTTTTCCGCTGCATTAGGTGTGATCGTGTAGCGGATGCTGTTCAGGCCGAACACTGTGCGGCAGTTGTCACGCTGGATAGTGACCGTCTTGCCATCTGTATCGGTTACGGTAACCTCATTAACGTTATCCGTATCCGTGCGCTTGGTGACCTCCACATTTGCGACCGTACCAATGGTGTAGCCGGCACTGACCAGCTTCTGCCGGATTTCATCCGCTGTCAGCGTAACACTCCAGGAACTGTCATGCGTTTCGTAAGGATCTTCCTTGCCCTGCAAATACGGATAATCGCCGCCCCATACGTTGACAGCATCCTCTGTCGCTCCGCCGTCCGAGGAGAAGAAGTAACCGATTACAGGCTCGCCGTCATAAGTCAGATATTCGCCGCGGGTCGCATTGACCGCTGCATCCGATGCCTCTGTCGCACGGTTTGCACCCAGATAGACCTGGCAGTTTGTTGTATTGCACAGGTCATAGCCTTCACCCGTATGTTTGCTCGTGCCGAGTGCGAACGAACGTGCGCAGACCGCCTGTGCCTTTTGCGCTTCCGCGGGCCAGTCCGGATCGATTTCGTACGGCAGAACGCCCTTCACATAATCCTCAAGCCCAACATAGTTTATAACAGTGATGTCCCCATTTGACGCACGGCGGTATACAAAATCTCCATGCCATTGATAGCCCTTGAACCAGGTCAGATCGCTGTTGGGATGGATTGCAATATGATCCGCTCCCGCGGCAGAAGTATAGAGAACCGTACCAGTGGCAGTATCGCTTACCTGGAAAGCGTCATCTACCAGACGGATCGTCAACTGGGTATTGGAAACCGCCGTCCCTCCGGAAAAGCTTGTCCCGCTCATGGTACCGATGGTATAGCCGGTTGCCTCCCCGGCAACATTCTCCAGCTTGGGGTCAGCAAAAGTGCTTGCGCCGTCAATGGTCAGTCCGACGCGCAGCGTCACGCTGGTGTCCACCGCAGATGCCGGTACAACACATAGGCAGGCCAGCATCATGGCCACGCCAAGCAGCGCGGACAATATCCTCTTCATTTTATCATCTCCTGTTTTATTTTTGTGCCTTCTATTGACAAATTATTGGCCTTATCTTACAATAAGAACGAAAAGTACATTCACAGATAGAGGCGCGGTTTTCATCAGTATCGCCTGTGAGGGTCCGCAAACCCGATGAGCAGCCGAGAAAGGGTCTTCCGCCGAAGCAGGTGCTTGTTGCGGCAAGGCTGTGCTGGACGTTGCCGGAAAATATCCCTGCGTCTGTCATCAGCAGAAATGCCGGTGGAGAGCTATCCTGTTTAGAAGGCAGCGGTTGATCCGCTTCCTCTATTATAGTATAGATCATACCGGTTTTTCAACCGGTATTTTTCTTTGCTGCCAGGATAAGGATAAATACCGTCCTATTTTGAAAATCTTTTGGAAGGATTTGATATACATGAATCACTACAAGGTAGGAATTGTCGGGGCAACCGGCATGGTCGGCCAGCGTTTTACACTGCTGCTGGAAAAACATCCCTGGTTTGAGGTTGTTGCGCTTGCGGCTTCGGCGCGCAACCGCGGCAAAACCTATGCCGAAGCCTGTGAGGGCCGTTGGAAGATGACCGTCCCCATGCCGGAAAAATATAAGGATATGGTCATGTACGACGCAACCGAAGATGCGGAGGAGATCGCCTCCAAGGTGGACTTCATCTTCTGTGCAGTTGATATGAAGAAAGATGAGATCCGTGCGCTGGAAGAAAAGTATGCTAAGCTTGAGTGCCCGGTCTGCTCCAACAATTCAGCACACCGCATGACGCCCGATGTTCCCATGATCATTCCGGAGATCAATGCCGACCACGCGCAGATCATCCCGGCGCAGCGTAAGCGTCTGGGAACCAGGCGCGGTTTTATTGCTGTCAAGTCCAACTGCTCGATCCAGTCCTATGTGCCGGCGCTGACCGCACTGATGGACTACGAACCGACCGAAGTCGCTGTGTGCACCTATCAGGCGATCTCGGGCGCGGGAAAGACCTTTGAGACCTGGCCGGAGATGGTAGACAACGTCATTCCCTACATCGGCGGCGAGGAAGAAAAGAGCGAAAAGGAGCCGATGAAGGTCTGGGGCAACATCGAGGGTGACCACATCGAGCCCGCCACCTCCCCTGTCATCACGGCGCAGTGCCTGCGTGTGGCCTGCTCGGACGGCCACATGGCGGCGGCGTTCGTCAAGTTCAAAAACAAGCCGACCAAGGAGGAGATGATCGCGCGCTGGCGCAGCTATAAGGGCCGCGCGCAGGAACTGGGACTCCCCTCTGCCCCGGAGCATTTCCTGACCTATTTTGAAGAGGATAACCGTCCGCAGACCCGCCTCGACCGCGATTTAGAAGGCGGCATGGGTGTTTCGATCGGCCGTCTGCGCGAGGACGCTCTGTATGACTATAAATTTGTCAGCCTGTCGCATAACACCCTGCGCGGCGCAGCGGGCGGCGCCGTCCTGATGGCGGAGCTGCTGTGCGCCGAAGGCTATATGGACCGTTAAGGAGGCTACAATCATATGAAGAATCCTGTATTTACCGGCGCGGGCGTTGCAATCATCACGCCTTTCAAGTCCACCGGCGAAGTCAACTATGAGGAGTTCGGCCGCATCATCGACCATCAGATCGCCCATGGAACGGATGCGATTATTGTCTGCGGTACGACTGGCGAGTCCTCTACTCTGCATGACAAGGAGCACCGCGAAGTCGTCGCCTGGTGCTGCGAGTATGTAAACCACCGCGTCCCGGTCGTTGCGGGCGTGGGCTCGAACGATACTGCGTATGCCATTGAGCTGACCAAGTTCGCCAAGGAATGCGGCGCGGACGGCGGCCTTTCGGTTACACCGTATTACAACAAGACCACCCAGCGCGGCCTGCTCGCGCACTACACTGCAATTGCAGACAGCTGCGACCTGCCGATCGTGCTGTACAATGTACCGAGCCGTACCGGCGTATGCTTTGCAGCGGACACCCTGTATGAGCTGTCCAAGCACCCGAACATCAACGGTCTCAAGGCAGCTTCCGGCAATTTCAGCCTGCTTGCTGAGGTCATGGCCAAGTGCGGCGATGAGCTCAACGTCTGGTCGGGCAACGATGACCAGATCGTCCCGCTGATGGCCCTCGGCGGCAAGGGCGTTATCTCTGTTCTGTCCAATGTGGCCCCGCAGGAGACCCACGACCTGACCCAGCTGTGCTTTGAAAACCGCTACCCGGAAGCAGCGAAGATGCAGTTCAAGTACCATAACCTGATTGACGCGCTGTTCTGCGAGGTCAACCCGATCCCGGTCAAGAAGGCAATGGAGCTGCTTGGATGGAATGTCGGCCCGCTGCGCCTGCCGCTGGTTGAGCCGAGCGAGGAACACATCGCGCAGATCCAGCGGGAACTGCTGGCTGCTGGCTGCAAGATTTGAGCAAATAGAGATAAAAGGACTTTTCGAAAGGATTTTGAAAAGGATGTTAAAAATTGCACTTTCCGGATGCAACGGCCGCATGGGCCGCGTCATCACCGATATTGTCAGTGGGCGTGAGGGCATGGAGATTGTTGCCGGATTTGATATCAATACGGCGAAAAACGGCGTTTTCCCGGTTTTTGCCGATCCGTTTGAGTTCCAGGGCGATTGCGATGTCATCATTGATTTTTCCAATGCCTCCAGCACCGAGCATCTGCTTGACTACTGCGAAAAGCACCATACTCCGGTTGTGATCTGTACGACCGGTCACTCCGCGGAGCAGCTCGCGAAGATCCGCGAGGCCTCTGCCAAGCTCCCGGTTTTCCGCTCGGGCAACATGTCCATCGGTATCAATCTGATGATTGAGTTGCTGCGTAAGTCGGCTGCTGTTCTGGGCGACAAGTACGATGTGGAGATCATCGAAAAGCATCATAATCAGAAGCTCGACGCACCTTCCGGCACAGCGCTGATGCTGGCGGATGCAGTGGCGGATGCCCTTCCCTACAATGCAGAATACGTGTATGACCGGCACGAGCGACGCGAAAAGCGCCCGGCACATGAGATCGGCATTTCCGCCATCCGCGGCGGAACGATTGTCGGCGAGCACAGTGTGCTGTTCTGCGGCCGCGACGAGATCTTCGAGATCAAGCATACCGCCCTGTCGCGCGAGGTATTCGCAGTCGGCGCGGTGGATGCGGCGGCTTTTATGGCCGGCTGCACGCAGCCCGGCATCTATGATATGAATGATGTGATTGCTTCTCGCGGCAAGTAAATCTTATTGAAATTATACAAAGCACCAAGCTGTTTTTCAGCAGTTTGGTGCTTTGTTTTGTCTTGTTTGTAACTTGCATTTTATTTTCGTCAATCGTAGAATAAAGATAATAAAGGGAGGTGTCAGTCATGAAAAACAGTATCAAACAATTGGTATGCGTAGTTCTCGTCGCTGCCATCTGCATGCCTGCGTCATTCGCCGCCGATTTTACGACCGTGCGGGTGGACAATGTGGACGAATACGGCGCGATATCCAAACGGCTGCGCTACGCGGATGATAAAACCCCTATCCCGCTTTCCGGGTTTTCCTGGGACGGGAGCGTTTTTGCTACCATTCCGGCGGAAAACGCGAACCGTCCGGTCGAGGTCTTCAGCACAGCGGACTACCAACCACCGTCCGATGATGAAAGCGACTGGTATAGCATGCTGGATCTGGCTGCCTGCGGTGTGCTGACTGGTGATTCGGATGGAAAATTCCATCCTGAGCGTACCGTCACGCGTGCAGAAGCTGCCGCCATGCTGGTTCGTACCCTTGGCGTGGCACAGGCTGACGGCACGCAAAGCGGATATGCTGACGTCCCGGCTACCGCCTGGTATGCCCCTGTCGTGCAAACTGCGCGGGAATGCGGCATCATATCTCCAGATACTCAGTTTCGACCGGAGGCTTTGGTGACCCGGGAAGAATTCGCTGTGATAACGGCACGTGCCATGTCTTATGCGGGACTGCTGGACATGGAAAAAGCTGCACCGACTGCCTTGAAGCTGGAGGATGCCGATGCGATTTCCAGCTGGGCAGAATCTGCGTATGAGAGTTTCGGTTCGCTGATCCCTGTGTCCATGCTGACCGAAGTGCAGGCGGCAGAATCGGATAATCCCACTTATCTGGACTCTTACCTTTATTATGCCGAACCACAAAAGGCGGCAACACGTCTTGAGTCTGCCGAACTGATTGACTCCTGTATCAGATGGCTGCCGGTCTATCCGACAGCAGCTGCACGCGAGGCCGGACTGGATAAAGAGATGCCCATTATTGACGGCTCGACCTCCACCCTGCCGATCACGCAGGCGGTCTACAGCGCACTGTTTACCAACGGAGAACGGCATCCGGCTAATCCGTTGACACACAGCAAGAGCCATACCTCTTACGAACGCCTGATTGACGGCGAGGTCGATATGCTGTTCGCCTCGGTTTACCCGGCAAGCGACATCCTTACACTTGCTGAAGAGAAGGGCGTCGAGCTCGAACTCATTCCCATTGCGTATGATGCTATGATCTTTTTCACCAATAAAGACAATCCTGCGACCGGGTTGACCTCGGAACAGATCAGCAACATCTATGTCAACAATGCTTATGACAACTGGAACCAGATCGGCGGGCCGGATGCCCTGCTCTACCCTTATTGCCGCAACAACGACAGCGGCAGCCACGCGCAGATGGAGCGACATTTCCTGCACGGGGCGGAAATCCACGAAACCATCCGGCAGGAGACCACGTCCTACGCCATGCAGAGTATTCTGACCGATGTGATTGACGCACAGACCAGCGATCCAACCGGATATGCACTCGGTTACAGCATCTTCTACTATTACTGGAATGCCAACATGGTACTTGGTACTGCGGACCATCTTAAACTGCTTGAGATCGACGGCGTTGCGCCGACTGACAAGACGATTGCAGACGGCAGCTATCCCTTATCAAACAATACTTATGTTGTGTTGCGCAAGGATACGCCGGAGGATGCGCCTGCGCGCCGGCTTGCAGACTTCATGCTGACGGATGCAGGACAACGCTGCGTGGAAAATGCCGGATACGGCCCGCTGCAATAGCGCAGCAAAGAACATAATCGCACACAATAAAAGGGCTGAAGATATTTCCTCAGCCCTTTTAAATCATTCCACCGGAACGATCCAAATACCTTCGAATCGACGAGCGCCGTTGACCTCTCCGCGTTCACATTTTTCGCGAATCGCCTCCGGAGACATATGCCAACGCCTGCCTGCTTCGATGGTTGTCGCATAGCGTGCCACAGGCACTCACCTCTTTTCTGTTGTTTTGCGCATTATATCATGTTTTGTCTATCATGTCTATATCTTTTGAAAAATTTTGTTTATTTTTACTATTTTTCTATCGTATACTAAAGTCCGACAAAACATTGCAAAAAGACGGATTGCTACATAGAACCGCTTGTCCGCAGTTGTTTGCATAACGAAACACATTCTGATGTGGGATACGCCGTTCATCCGCCGCATCCTGCACATCGCTGTGCCGAACGGTGTGGAAAACAGCCTGTTCGCGCTGGACAAGGTGCTGGCCACCAGCATTGTGGCGGGCTTCGGCACGGTTCAGATCGCGGCAAACGGCGTTGCGAACAGCATGGATCAGATCGCTGTGATTGTCGTCAATGCGGTGAACCTTGCAATGATCCCGGTGGTTGGGCAGTGTGTGGGTGCGTCGGATTACACCCAGGCCGCACACTATACCGAAAAGCTGATGAGAATTTCGTACATCTTTACCGCCGTCCTTGGACTGGCTGTCTGCGTGCTTCCGCCTATGCTGCTCCCGCTTTATGGTCTCTCCGCGGACACGCTTCGTCTTGCGGCGTTGCTGATCGTCCTGCACAACGCATTGGCCCTGCTGCTGCATCCAACCTCGTTCAATCTGGCAAACAGCCTGCGTGCAGCGGGAGATGCGCAGCTCACCATGATCGTCGGCATCTGCTCCATGATCGTTTTCCGGCTGGGCTCAGCACTTCTTTTCGGCAAGCTGCTGGAACCGCGGATCGTAGGCGTATAGATCGTAATGGGCATGGACTGGCTGGCATGCTCGGTTTTACGATAAGAAATAAAAGCAAAAAATGGAAAGAAAAGCGTATCATTTGGGATAATGTAAGGAGGACATAGGAATGAATATGCAATACCGCAAGCTTCCTCACGGGGAGGAACAAATCAGTATTATCGGGCTGGGCACCAGCTCGATTGGCATGGCGGGAGACCAAGAAATCGAAGCCACAGTAGAATTGGCGCTGGACAGCGGCGTCAACTTCTTCGATATGGCTTCGGCAGATGCTGCGCCGTTTCCTGCTTATGGCAGGGCGATGGCAGGCGCGCGGGACAAGATATACTTCCAGATCCACTTCGGCGCAGACTATCACAGTGGTAAATACGGCTGGACAACTGATTTGGATACTATTAAGCGTTCGATTGACTGGCAGCTTTCCGCGCTCCGGACCGATTACATTGACTTTGGCTTTCTGCATTGCATTGATGAGGAATCCGATCTGCACCATGTCATCGACAATGGTGTGCTGGATTACATCCAGCAGCTACATCAAGAGGGTGTTGTCCGACACATCGGCATGTCCTCCCATACGCCGCGCGTAGTCAACCGTATACTTGATATGGACCTGATTGATCTTCTGATGTTCAGCATCAACCCTGGGTATGACTACCATCACGGCGAATTTGCCATCGGTGATGTAGATGAACGCATGGCACTTTACCGACGATGCGCAGCAGAAGGCGTCGGCATTTCGGTGATGAAAGCATTCAGCGGCGGCCAGCTGCTGAACGCTCACACATCTCCCTTTGGACAGGCTCTCACTGAATACCAGTGCATTCAGTATGCGCTGGACAAGCCTGGTGTACTCACCGTACTACCCGGCGTGCGGAGCCAGATAGATTTGCAGCGGATACTTGGTTTCCTGAACGCTTCGCCGGATGAACGGGACTATTCGGTTCTGGGCACGTTTGCTCCCGCAGATGCTTCCGGCACCTGTGTTTACTGCAACCACTGCCAGCCCTGTCCAGTGGGACTGGATGTAGGGCTGATTAACAAATACTATGATCTGGCGCGGGCTGGAGATGAATTAGCACGCGGGCACTATGAAAAGCTGGAAAAGAAGGCCGGCGACTGCATCAGCTGCGGTCATTGTGACCAGCGTTGTCCATTCCATGTCAAGCAGACTGGCCGGATGGAAGAAATCCGGGCATACTTCAATTTCTAATGTCTTTCCATGTATGTTTTTTACTTTTCTTATACTTTGATAGAATATATCATTTGAATCTTAGCAAAGCGAAGTATATGATCATACAGAAATTGAAAAATGGCCTCATTGATGATGGCAGCAGTACTCACCGTTCTCATGTCCATTTCATCATCCGCCTGTGGAGCAATTTTCCCGGTATCGCTCAAATCCTCTGGTCACCTGTGGACCAGACATGCTTTTCATTTGCCGCGACCGCGGTATTCTGCGCCATCACACCTACCAAGCGATGTGGAACATACAGCTCCTCAAGATAGGAAATCTCCTCCTTGCTCAATTTCAGATCGACTGCTTTTGCCGCCCCCTCAATATGGTGTAGCTTGGTCACTCCTGTAACAGGAGCTGTGACCTTGGTCAACAGCCATGCCAGCGATACTTCAGTCATGGAAACACTGTGCTGTTCAGCCAGTTCTGCGACACGGTCAATGATCTTCCTGTCCTGCTGTTCGGTTGTGCCATACTTGAGCCGAGCGTAGCTATCCTCCTGCAAGCGCTTGGACGTTTCACCCGGATGCTTGGATAGTCGTCCACCTGCCAGCGCGCTGTACGGCGTCATAGCAATGTTTTCCTCACGGCAGAATGGTACCATCTCACGCTCTTCTTCACGGAAAATCAGGTTATAATGCCCCTGTATAGAAACAAATTTACAAAATCCTTCTTTTTCCGCGAGTGCATTGGCCTTGGCAAGCTGCCAGGCAAAGCAGTTGGAGATGCCGACATATCGCGCTTTGCCTGCTTCGACCACATTGCTTAGCCCTTTCAAAATATCATAAAGAGGTGTCTGATAGTCCCACATGTGATAAATATACAAATCCACGTAATCCATGCCGAGGTTTTGAAGGCTCTTGTTCAACATCCGCTCGATATGTTTCTGCCCGGTTACGCCTGCCTCGATTTCCTCAGGTGTACGCGGCAGGAACTTGGTCGCCACAACCACCTCGTCCCGCTTTGCAAAATCGCGCAGCGCACGGCCGAGATACTGTTCGCTGGTGCCGCTCTGGTAGGCAATTGCAGTATCGAAAAAGTTAACGCCTAACTCCAAACCGCGTTTAATAATGGCACGGGAATGTTCTTCATCGATTGTCCAACTGTGCTGTCCATGCTGTGCATCACCGAATCCCATACACCCCATGCAGATCCGTGATACAAGTAAATCTGAATTCCCCAATTTCGTATATTGCATTTTGTTATGTCTCCCTTATAAAAGTGGTTGATTCCCGATACATAGCGTCGCACAGCTGCAGATCTCATATGCCTTACCGATAAATCTGCATACACTGCATTTATTGTCTTCTATAATTGGTGCTTACTTTTCAACCATACTTTCCTGCTGCATATTGTAACGCGCACCATAGATCCGAATTTTTTCCAGTTTCTGATCTAACGCATGGAGATCCGCCGGCGTAAAAGTCACATCAACAGCGCCCATGTTTTCCTCCAGTCGGCTCGTCTTTGTTGTCCCGGGAATCGGCACGATCCAAGGACGTCGGGATAAAATCCATGCAAGTGCCAACTGCGCCATCGTGCAACCTTTTTCTGCAGCTTGTTCCTGCAGAAGGTTCAGCAGATCCTGATTTGCGTGCAGGGCTTGCTCATTGGCAAAGCGCGGCATCCCGCTGCGCACATCCTGCGCGGAGAAAGCCGCCTGCTTGAGGCTGCCGGTCAGATAACCGCGCCCCAGCGGGCAGAAACATACCAGGCCAATGCCCAGTTCTTCAAGCACAGACAGCAGTTCGTTTTCCGCATCGCGATACCACATGGAATATTCATTCTGGATAGCCGTCAGAGGTAGCAGCGCATGTGCTTTCCGAATGGTACGGACAGACACTTCGCTCATTCCCCAGTGCAGTACCTTGCCTTCTTCCATCAAACGCGAAACGGTTTCCGCTACCGCGTCTACCGATACTTTTGGATCTGCCCGGTGCTGATATAACAGGTCAATATAGTCGGTTTTCAGCCGACGCAGTGATCCCTCTACTGCTTTCCGAATTGTTTCCGGGCGGCTGTCCAGCCCGACCGAGATGCCGTTTTGGATATCAAAACCAAATTTGGTTGCGATCTGCACCTGATCCCGCACATCCGCCAGCGCTTCCCCCAGGATTTCCTCACTGGTATATGGACCGTACACCTCTGCGGTATCGAAAAAGGTTTCACCCTTTTCCAATGCCTCCCGCGCAAAGCGTACCATATCCTTTTTCTCCGGAATAGGCGGATAGGCAGATACCATCCCCATGCAGCCCAGCCCAATTGCGCTAACGGTGAGCGGGCTCGTCTTTCCTAAGATTGTTGTCCGCATAGAAATTCTCTCCTTTTTACGACAAACTGGTCAGTACCGGATTATTCAGATAATCATATACTCGTCTCACTTCGCTGACCTCCCGGGTATCCAGCATGGAGGGACAATCCTGATCGAGCGACGCAATCTTTTCCATATCTTCACTATCCAGCGAAAAATCCCAAATCCCAAGATTTTCTTCCATCCGCTCCCGATGAACGGATTTCGGTATTATAATTACACCCTGCTGTACATTCCAGCGCAGGATAACCTGCGCCGGTGTCCTGTCATGCTTCTCTGCAATTTCCTGCAGGACTGGTTCGTCGAACATTCCTTTGAGCCCCTCTGCAAAGGGAGCCCATGCCTGCGGCTGCACACCCAGCTCTTTCATCAGCGCCAGCTCTTTCGTGCGTTGATAATGGGGATGGTGCTCGATCTGATTGATGTGCGGAACAATCCTGGCATTATAGCACAGATCCAGCAGTCGGTCCGGCAGGAAATTACATACCCCAATGGCGCGGACTTTGCCCGCTTCATACAGTTCTTCCATCGCACGCCAAGCCCCGTAATAATCTCCGAATGGCATATGGACGAGATATAAGTCAAGGTAGGCAAGGCCCAGATTCTGCAGCGATTCCTCAAAAGCGATTTTTGTCTTTTCATAACCCATCTGTTGGATGTATGCCTTTGTTGTGACAAACAATTTTTCCCGCGGAATGCCGCAGTTTTGAATCGCTTTGCCTACTGCTTTTTCATTTTGATATGAATAGGCTGTATCAATCAGCCGATAGCCGGCTGCAATGGCATTTCTGACCACCTGCTCACAGGTGTCCTCCGGCACCTGGAAAACGCCAAATCCCTCCATCGGCATACAAACACCATTGCTCAACTTCACAAATTCCATCGTAAGAACCTCCTGCTACACGCCGATAATCCCAAACAGTCATTACTTCAGACTTTTTCCTATTCTATATGCCTGTTGTGGAAATGCGGACCGCTCTGTCATCGCAGGCGTGCCGCATCCATAACCGAGTACCATACCCATATCCTGTAGATTCAAATAGCGTACCAGCGTTTTGTAATGGGCCTCCAGCGCCTCAAAGGTCCAGTCGTCGCTGTTCCATGCCGCCGTCAGCAGGGCGGACTTCATGTGCTTACGCTGGATCGAACTATTGAAAGCGCAGAAGCGGTCGATCATGGTTTTAAGCTGCGCGGACATGCCGTAGTAATATAGCGGCGTGACAAACACCAGCATATCTGCGTCCAGAATCTTCTTGCGAATATTCTCTACGTCGTCCTTCTGTACACAGGGACCTTCATACCCACAGTGAATGCAGCCCGTGCAGGGATGGATATCGGCGTGAGCTGTGTCGATGATCTCTACGCTGTGACCGGTTTCCTCCGCGCCGCGCTTAAAGTGCTCTGCCAGCATGTTGGATGAACCATGCCTGTTCGGGCTTCCTTCCAGAAGGATAATTTTCATTTTTCGCATCTCCTTATGTGATTCCGGTTATCTCAATTGAGTATCCGATGGATTCCTGTAAGATGGCTATGTTTTTGGATTTTTCCACGATTTCAGTATAATACCCCTTTATACAAACGGCAAATACCTATTGTTTATTTTTAACTATGCCTGCCAGTAATAGTTATATTCCAGCCTACCTTCAGCTTTCCTTCTTTTGCAATGCTGTGGTAAGTTTTCAATACTGTGGATCACATACAGATGCAAGCTCTCTCACTCCGAAAAGTGAAATGCATTTTAGGCATAATA